>Ga0007834_1000145_pt1 | contig 25215 bp, 24 predicted proteins | sample CryBogCBE06Nov07_FD_71233 | JGI IMG/M metagenome (GOLD analysis project Ga0007834, IMG submission 71233) | Freshwater microbial communities from Crystal Bog, Wisconsin, USA - CBE06Nov07 | ecosystem: Environmental > Aquatic > Freshwater > Lake | place: Crystal Bog, Wisconsin, USA | collected...
GACATGACCATAATGCTTCAGGGCGGCGGCTTCAGCCTCAGTCTGTGTCTCGGCGACGAAAACCTCACCATCCGGCCCATACCATGCCGGAATCTGGTGTCCCCACCAGAGCTGACGTGAAATGCACCAGGGCTCGATATTTTCCAGCCAGTGGAAATAGACTTTCTCATTATTTTTGGGCACAAAACGGGTGCGCCCCTCTCTGACAGCCGCCAGCGCAGGCGCGGCCAAAGTTTTGGCATCCACATACCATTGATCAGTGAGCCAGGGTTCAATCACAACGCCGGAACGGTCGCCATGCGGCACCTTATGCACATGCGGCTCGATTTTATCGAGCAGTTCCCGCTGTTCCATCAAAGCCACAATGGCTTTGCGCGCCGCAAAGCGGTCCAGTCCATGCAGGGTCAGAATGTGGTCGAGATCGGCGGAGGGCGGCACATTCTGGATAAATTCGGAATTGCCCCAGAGCGATAATTTGGCCTCGGCATCGAGAATATTGATCAGTGGCAGATTATGCCGTTTGCCCAGCTCAAAATCGTTGAAATCATGTGCAGGCGTGATTTTAACCGCACCTGTGCCCTTCTCCGGATCGGCATAATCATCGGCCACAATCGGAATGCGTCGGCCCACAAGCGGCAGAATGGCATGTTGGCCAATGAAATGTTTGAGCTTTTCATTTTCGGGATGCACGGCAATGGCCGTATCCCCCAGCATGGTTTCGGGGCGCGTGGTGGCGACAATGATAAATTCATCCGAATTTTCAATCGGATATTTGAAGTGCCACAAATGGCCCTTCACATCGACCAGTTCAACCTCAAGGTCGGAAATCGCGGTGAGAAACTTCGGGTCCCAGTTCACAAGGCGTTTGGCCTTATAAATCAGTCCCTTTTTATGCAGTTCGACAAAAACCTTCACAACGGCCTTGGACAGGCCCTCATCCATAGTGAAGCGCTCGCGCGACCAATCACAGGACGCGCCCAGACGCTTGAGCTGGTTGACAATCGCGCCGCCCGATTCGGCTTTCCATTCCCAGACCCGTTTCAGAAAGGCCTCGCGGCCCATGTCGCGGCGGCCCGGCAATTTGCGCTCGGCCAGCTGCCGTTCGACAATCATCTGCGTGGCAATGCCGGCATGGTCGGTGCCGGGCTGCCACAGGACATCCTTGCCCCGCATCCGCTCAAACCGGCATAAAATATCCTGCAATGTATTATTGAGAGCGTGCCCCATGTGCAGATTGCCGGTGACATTGGGCGGGGGGATAACAATCGAATAGGGTTCGGCCCCTGCCCTGTCTGCGCGGCCAGCCCGAAATGCAGCTGCATCCTCCCATGCCGCCGCAATACGGGCTTCAACAGATTTGGGCTCGAAACGATTGTCCATCATGATATTTCTCTTTGAAGGTCCTGAAATGTGAATGCACAAAAGCTCACGCTCATGAGAGTGTCAATGAGCGTGGGGTAAAGAGCGGCTAAATTCACAGGGGTTATGTATTATTTTGACCCGCGCGCGACGCGTTCAATCTCGGCCCGCACCAGTTTTTCCACCAGTGCCGGCAAATTATGGTCAAGCCAGCTTTTCAGCATGGGCTTCAGAAGCTGCGTTACCATATCATCCATAGTGGTTTTATCCATCACGGACTGAATGGTTGACAGGGCGGCAAATGAACTGGATATCGCTTTATTGGCTTCTTGCGACAGCAAACCACTATCCGGATCACTCCGGCGAGGCGCATCTTCACTTTGATCTGTGCCCCGCAATACGGGGGCAGAATGTTCAAAAAACTCGGAAAAATTCGCTTTGACCGGTTCCTGCACGGTTTGGCGTGGTGTTGTCATAGGAATAATCGTGTCCTCACGACGCAAAACGGGTTCTTCCCGGCGAATTGCCCCCTCGGGATGCTTTTGGGGCTCCTGTAGTCTTGGCATGGGCAAAATTGACTCTGAACGCTTCTCAACGCTTCGGGGCTGCGGCGCAGGGGCTGCATCTCCATCGGAAATAATACGGCGTATCGAGGCAAGAATTTCCTCCATAGATGGCTCATTCGCACGCTGATCGGCAGCGAGGCGCTCTTTAGAGTTTGGATTCACGCTTGCATTCATGGAATTCTCGTATGTCTCACATGAGGGTTGACGGAGTTCACACTGAAACCAGACTCAAACACTCAATGAACTTATATATTAAACGAACAATTCCGAACAACAACACGCCATTGCTCTGATTGTCGGCGGATCTTATTTTTCGTCAGGCGCGCGCAAGCCGTACCACTTATCCTTAACCTGCTCAAAATGAACCTTCGGATCATAATGCGCAACCTGAAGTTTCAGACTGGCGGCCGATAAGCGACCGATGGCCGACAACATGGAATAGGACGCGACAACGCGGTCACGTTGGGCGGTCACCAGGCTAACACGGGCATTGAGCAGGGTTTGCTGCGCATTCAACACGTCGAGTGTTGTGCGCTGCCCCACTTTGGCTTCTTCGCGCACACCATTAAGCGCAAGCTCGGCCGCGTTAACCTGTGCCTGCGAGGCCTCAACCACGGCTTTGGAATTGGACAGAATGCCCCATGAGGACACAACAGCTGCGCGCACCTGATCACGCTGGGCGCTGGTTTGTAATTGCTGCTGACCGACGGTTTCCTTGGCTTGGCGAATTGTGGATGTTGTGGTTCCGCCATCATAAATCGGAACAGAAATCTGCCCGATCACCGAAGCAACCCAAGAGCGCGAACCGGAGATATTGTTGACAGAATCATAAGATTTCTGGAGCTGTCCCACCAACCCAACACTTGGATAAAGCGAGCCTTCCGCAATTTTCACGCTCAGGCTTGCCGAATCAACACCATAAATCGACGCAAGAATGGCAGGATGTTCAGCCTGAGAAATGCGGATGGCTTCATCCAGATTTGCGGGAAGGCCTGTCGTAACAGGCTTGACAGGATCAAGCTTTGTCGGCTCCTTGCCAACAACCAGCCGGTAATTGGCCATGCTGGTTTTGAGGTTGGATTCGGCAACAAGCTGATCCGACTGACCTTTGGCCAGGCTGGCTTCGGCCTGCGCCACGTCTGTGCGGGTGACTTCACCTACTTTAAATCTGTCCTGTGTCTGGCGGAGCTGCTCGCGCAACACTTCTACGTTGTTTTTCTGCAGGTCATAAATGGCCGAGTCGCGCAGCACATTCATGTAATAGGTGACGCCATCCTGAAAAACATTTTGTTCGGTATTTCGCAGGGTTTCACGCTGTGCAAGCACCTGTGTTTTGGCCTGACTGACACTGTTTGCGGTGCGATTGCCGTTCCACAGATTTTCTGTGACACTGACGCCAAGCGAACGCGGTATCGTGTTTGTATCGGTATGATAATCAACGCCACTGGACGTATAGTTCGATGTTGAATTTTGTGGCCCGCCCTGGGCTGTCGCCGTCACCGTGGGGCGATAACCGGCTGTTGCCTTTGGAATATTTTCATCGGCAACGCGGGTGGCGGCGCGCTGCGCATTCAAAGTGGGATTGTTGAGATAGGCTGCAGACAAGGCCGACTGTAAGGTCTCGGCGTATCCCTGAGTTGTATGAATGAGGACAGAGGCCAGCAAAACGCGTGACAAATTTTTAAATATAGCCCCAGCAAATACCCGATTTGTCATACTCAACCCCAAATTACAACGCCGTTCCAGCGCCATCCCAAATTCTTAATATAGGCTTACGATCATATCTCATGATGAATGGCAAGCAATGTTCTTATCCAGATTTGCCCACTTATTTTCTATGTCTGCCTGCTTATTTTTGGAATTTTTGATATTAAAGCAACACCCAGACAGATCTATAAACATCATCGGCTTCAAAACACGAATTCAGGCTTTTTCTGAAATGCGGTAAGCGCAGGTGCGGCGGCGTCAAACAGATTACGCGCACTAAAATCATGGGCGCAGCGCTCAAACTGCACGGCCTTTGCAGACCGGCCATGGCCAATAACCACGATCAACCGGCCACGATCCTTGAGCAGGTTCAGGAGCTTTGACGGCACATCATCCACCGACCCGTTGATCAGGATTGCATCAAACAATGCGCCCTGAATTTGGGCACCGTCCAGCGCGCCGATTTGCGACCGGGCTTTGTGGAGAGAAAGACGTTCGAAATTGGCCTGAGCTGCGGTTGACAATTCGGCAATGTCCTCAAGCGCCACAACATCAGCCCCCATGCTGGCCATGAGCGCAGCCGAATATCCAGTGCCCCCCGCCACGTCGAGAACCTGCTCTCCGGGAAGCAGCGACAAGGCCTGAATCAATTTTGCAGCCACCATCGGGGTTGGCAGGGCGCGGCCATGTCCGAGCTGAATTTCAAGATCGGAATAGGCAACGGCAGCGCTTGCCGCCGGAACAAATATCTCTCGGGCAAGCGTGTAAAGAGCCTCAAGCAAAGCTGGATCCGACACTTCATTGGTGCGGATCTGTCCATCGACCATCATTTGCCGTTGAGTTTCAGCGTTCATGATTTCCACCTGTCTTGAGCTGCAACGGTGAGAGCGCGTTACAAATTGAATGTAGCTCTATATATTACTTGCAGGATACGGCATTTGGAGGCCTCGGAGGGAATCGAACCCCCATACAAGGATTTGCAGTCCTCTGCGTAACCATTCCGCCACGAGGCCTCAGACAAATGTCAGTCCGTTTTCACTGATGCTTATGCCTATAACCAGACAAAGCCCGCCCCGCAAGTCATAAGAGATAAAAAAACGCGAAACAATGCGCTTGCCTTCTCCCGCAAGCTCGGTTATGTCATCGCCTACAAGCAAGCGCCTTGGGAAATAGTTCAACGGTAGAACTGCGGACTCTGACTCCGTCAATCTTGGTTCGAATCCAGGTTTCCCAGCCAATCTTTCAGATCTATTCAGATGATATGGCATGTGTTGCGCAATGGGCGCGTATGCCCTGTGCTTAGCCAATGTCTAAACCTCAGGCTTGCTTGAAAATATTCAAGCATTGAACCCTTTTCGGCGGTGTTCAAAGCGGCTCGTTGGCAGGGTGCTGATGCGCCTGTTTGTGGCTTTTTGAAATATAAAACTAGAACGAGCCTGTAATCTCTTGAATTTTATCAATATTGTATTATAATAAAAAAATCCAATACTTTAAGATAATTTTTGATATCATATTCAAGATATAAATAGTTTTCTATATGGAGGCGCTGGCCATGATGAAAACTATTATTCTTATGATTTTTTCATGCGCAATAGCCGTGCAAAACGCTGCGGCAGCCGAAAAAGGCTGGTGTGCCGCGCTTGATCCTGCGGATATTCTTGCCATCCGCAAGGAAGCAGAGGGTTTGCGGGCGCCAGCTCCCCGCGCCATCGAGCATGTGCATACGGAAGGGACTTTGCCGCATAGGGATCTATGGGATCAAAGCCTTGAAGCCGAAAAGGACTGGCCGCTGATGCGCGATCTGGCCATATTATGGCAGGCGCATCACAATCAAAGCGACCTTGAAACCCTCAGCCAGCTGCTCACTGCCTGGGCCAAGGTCTATAAACCCGATTTCAACCCGATCGATGAGACCAATCTTGATGCCTATATGGAGGCCTATCTGATGGCGCGCCATGACCTTCCTGCGGAGACGCAGCAGGTCGCGCATGAGTTCATTGCAAGGCTGGGAACGGGATATAGCGATGGCAAAGGCCCGGGATTGGCCTCCGGGGATACGCGCGCGGTCAATAACTGGTTCGCGCATCGGGTGAAGCTCATGACTTTTGCCGCTGTCGCCTTGAATGATAAAGCCATGCTGACAGAAGCGCGGCGGCAGTTTCAGGCCCATCTCAGCCGCAATATTCGGGCAGATGGCCGAACCGAGGATTTTGAACAGCGTGATGCGCTCTATTATGTCATTTATGATCTGGAAGAATTGGTGCGTGCGGTGGCTATGGCGCGTTATGGCGGGCAGGACTGGCTGCCGCTGCGCGGCACATCAGATGCCGGTCTGGAAGATGCCCTGAACTGGATGATTCCTTATGTTACCGGGCAAAAACAACATGAGGAATTTGCTCATTCGCGCGTTATGTTCGATTATCAACGCCGGGATGCCGGTGTGAAGGGCTTTTCCGGACTGTTTGATCCCAATGCTGCCGCAAGATTATTTGCAATGGCTGCACATCTTGATCACCGTTATAAACCCATCACTATGCGTTTGGTCTTGCCCTCGGGGCGGGCATGGATGGCACATTGTCTGTGACAATCGGTTTTGATCTTGCGCCCGCACATCGCCTTAATTTTGAAAAATGGAGGCTTTCATCATATCGCCCACATGAATCTTGAGCCGCGCCACCACACCCGCATTCACCTCCAGCACCGCATAGACTGGCCCATGCGAAGGAATGATTGATTCGGACAAGGGCTCGGCGTTTTCGGCAATCCAAGTGATTTTGCCGCTCTGGTCGGTAAAAATCATATCCAGTGGAATATAAGTATTTTTCATCCACATCATCACCGGTTGGGAGATGTGGAAATTGAACAACATGCCATGATCGGCCGGCATGGAGCGGCGAAACATCAGCCCGCGCTCATGCTGCTCCGGCGTTTCCATAATCTCGACACTGAAGTTCTGAGCCCCCTTCCCTGTCACAATGGTGATGGTTTCCGGCCCGTCCGCACGCGCGGGCATGGCTCCCAAAAAGGCCAGAAAAACCAACAACGGCAAAAAGGCCCGCCGAATAAAGGAACCGTTTTGCCGCTGTGTCATGGTCATCTCCAGATATTTAATTGCATTTTTTAGCGTGACAGTGCTTTCAGCGCATTATAGCCGGCATAAAGCGCCTGAGAACCCAGTTCTTCCTCAATACGAATCAGCTGATTATATTTGGCCAATCTGTCGGAACGGGCCAGAGAACCAGTCTTGATCTGACCACAATTTGTGGCCACCGCAAGGTCGGCAATGGTCGAATCCTCGGTCTCGCCGGAGCGGTGCGACATCACAGCCGTATAGCCCGCGCGCTGCGCCATATCGACAGCATTCAGCGTTTCCGTGAGGGAGCCGATCTGGTTGACCTTAACCAGAATCGAATTGCCCACGCCCTTTTTGATGCCGTCCGACAGGCGGGTGACATTGGTGACGAACAAATCATCGCCCACAAGCTGAATTTTCTTGCCCACGAGGTCGGTGAGGATTTTCCACCCTTCCCAGTCGTCTTCCGACATGCCGTCTTCGATGGTGGCTATGGGATAATCATGGGCCAGTTTGGCCAGATATTCGGCCTGCTGCTGGATGGTGCGGGTTTTGCCCTCGCCTTCATAATGATAGGCACCATTTTTAAAAAACTCGGTCGAGGCGCAGTCAAGGCCAAGGAACATATCCTTGCCCGCCTTGAAACCTGCGGTTTCAATCGCCTTCATGCAGAAGTCGAGAGCGGCCTCGGCGGAAGGCAGATTGGGCGCAAAACCACCCTCATCGCCGACATTGGTGTTATGGCCCGCTTTTTTCAGCGCTGATTTCAGCACATGGAACACTTCGGCGCCCCAGCGCACGGACTCAGACAGGGAGGGTGCACCCACAGGCAGAACCATAAATTCCTGAAAATCGATCGGATTGTCGGCATGAACGCCGCCATTGACGATATTCATCATTGGCACCGGCAGGATTCGCGCCTGCGTGCCGCCAATATAGCGGTAAAGCGGCAGACCCGCCGCATCTGCGGAGGCCTTGGCCGCCGCCAGCGACACGCCCAGAATGGCATTAGCGCCAAGGCGGGCCTTGTTGGGGGTACCGTCGAGGTCAATCATAATCTGGTCAATGAGCACCTGATCTTCGGCATCATAGCCATCCAGCGCATCGGCAATTTCATTATTGACGCTGTCCACAGCCTTCAACACGCCCTTGCCGCTGTAACGGCTTTTGTCGCCATCGCGCAGCTCAACGGCTTCATGCGCGCCGGTGGATGCACCCGACGGAACTGCCGCGCGGCCAAAAGAGCCGTCTTCCAGAGTCACATCCACTTCAATGGTGGGGTTGCCACGGCTGTCCAAAATCTGGCGGGCATGTACGTCGATAATTGCTGTCATTCTTGGCCTCTTGGGTTTGGCTTCGGCTTGATCTGCCGAATTCAAAATCTATATGGCATAAAGTCTTAGAAAATGCACATGACAGTTGATACACCATGCGCAGGATCATTCTGATTTTTGCACCCATATGAGGGATAATTTATGACCGATACGCCTCTTGATACAAAAGCGCTGGGCCAGAGCGTGCCCATCCCGCAACATCCGCAGGCCGAAGTGCTGGAAAAGGTGCCCAATCCGCATCCGGATGACAATTATGTCGCGCGGTTCACCGCACCGGAATTCACCTCGCTCTGTCCGGTTACGGGACAGCCGGACTTTGCCCATCTGGTCATCGACTATGTGCCGGGTCAATGGCTGGTCGAATCAAAATCCCTGAAGCTCTATCTGTTCGGCTATCGCAACCACGGTGCCTTTCATGAGGGTTGCACGGTTCAGATTGCCAAAGACCTGATTGCGCTGCTTGCGCCCAAATGGCTGCGCATCGGCGGCTATTGGTATCCGCGCGGCGGCATCCCGATTGACGTGTTTTATCAGCATGGCGAAGTGCCACAGGGCGTCTGGGTGCCAGAGCAAGGCGTGGCCCCCTATCGCGGCAGGGGTTAGTTGGCCGAATGTTTGCGGGCCTTGGCCCGCTTCTTTTCGATCAGGTTTTTAAGGGCCACATTGGCCCGCACCGCCAGCTCCACCGGGCGCGGGCGGCGCTTGACGGCTTTGGCTGATAGGGCCGGTGAAAGCCGCTCAGCCAGCTGATAGGTGCGGCGGCGCAGCTCATTCATCAGGGATTGACGGTCTTTAATGTCGCTCAGTTCTGAAAAGGGAATGGGCGCGCCAATCACCACCGGCAAAACTGTGCCCACACGGCTGCGCACCTCGTGAAACACCAGAGACAGCCGCAGAGACATGCTTAAATGGCTGGCAATCTGAAACAGGCGGCTGTTCTGTCCGGCAAACCAGATCGGCACCACAGGTGCCTTTGAACGCTGGATGAGATTGGCCGTAAATGTGCCCCAGGGGGCATCCACCGCCGGCTTGCGGCCCAGACGATCCGGCGCAGTGGAAATGCCGCCGGCGGGGAAGACCACAATCACGCCGCCAGCGTCCAGATGAGCGCGGGCGCGGGCGCGCGAACGGATGTTGGTTTCCATGGCTTCGGGCGTGTCAGAAAAGTCAACGGCGAGGACATAGTCACGGATTTCAGGCGCACGCAGCAAAACGGCATTGGTGAGCACCAGAAAATCCTCACGCACGCGGCTGATCAACCATGAAATGACAATTCCATCCAGCACACCGTAAGGATGGTTGGCAACGATCACCACTGGCCCCTGTGCCGGAATGGCCGCAAGCGCCTCGGCATCATAGTTCACATCCAGCGACAACATCCGCACAGCATCGTCAAAAAAACTGCACCCACCTGAATAGTTTTGTTGGCTCTTTAAATAGAGCCGCTTGAGATAGGGCTGACCCGTCGCCTTTTCGATGAGGCGAATCATATGCCGCTTCACGGGCGGTGTATTGGGTTCGGCGTAAGAGAAAAGATAATCATCCATATTCAAAACCTATTCTCGGCCCATGACAATTTTATGACTTTACCAAGCACATATCTTGCCAGACGGATAGAGAGAAGCTGAACCCTTAACGTTCATCTCCATGATCTTCCACAGTGATGATGGCATTGCGTCCGATTAAACGGGCCAGTTGACGCAGCCGGTTATACAGCCGGTCAGAGGCGAGATCCGCAAGCTCTGGGGGCAGAGCCAGCACCAGATTATCCTTGATGCAGAGCATTTCTGTCCGCAGCAACACATTCGGCATGGCCGCAGACAGAATATAGGCCACGCGCATCGCAGCGCCTAAAATACGGGCATGATCCAGCATCCGTGTGGACACCAGCGCCCGCAGCTGCACACTCACATTTTCCTGCACGCCAATATGCCGATACACCGAGGTCAGCGCCAGAAAGGCGCGGCTTGGATGGTCGATTCCCATAAAAGCGGCATGGGCAATGGTGTTCAGCGAAAGTTCGCCGCGATAATCAGGGTGCGCACGCCAGCCAATATCGGCCAAAAGACAGGCGGCATGGCGCAGGCGCACCTCCTCAGGCTTTTCATCCATCGGGGCAGAGGCAAAAAATACATCTGTCCAGCGGCAAAGGTCCTCACCATGCTCAGGGCTGCGCGAGCGCAGCAGGTTCAGGTCGCGTGCCGCGCATAACAGCGGGTCCTGATCCCGCAAATCATCGCTCAGGCGCTCATAGAGCAAGCCTTCACGCACACCCATGGCTGAAATCACAATCTGTTTCGGCTTGGCGATACGAATGATCTCATCCAGAACAACAGCGCCATAGGCCAGTAGTGGGCGGCGTTGCGACGACACGGAATCAATCGACACCAGCGCATCCGTTTCGACCCGCTCCACCAGCGATGCAAAATCGACCGCTTCATTGGCCGGTATCACATAATTATGCATGACATTGAGCGGATAATTGCGCTGGGTCATGTGCAGCCGGGCCAAAGCGCGCCATGTGCCGCCCACCGCATAAAAATTTTTGCCTTTCAGGGCTTTGAGCTGCGGCACTTTTTTCAACGAATCGCGGACGATTTTGGCCGCAGCCTTAATCGACCGGCCTGAACGGTCCATCAGCGCCAAGCCTCCCAGACCTAGCGATACGCCCGCACCAATCCGGTTTCCGTTCACTTCAATCAGTTCGAGTGAACCGCCACCCATATCTCCGACAACACCCTGCGGCTGGTAGAATGAGGATACAACCCCCAGTGCCGAAAGTTCCGCCTCGCGCGGGCCGGAAAGCAGCTGTATCGGCGCGCCGATTGCCTCCTCGGCGGCGGCAAGAAATTCGGGGCCGTTCTTTGCATCGCGTGCCGCAGCCGTTGCCAGCACATGAATATCCCCGACATTCATGGATCCGCACAAGACGCGAAAGCGGCGCAAGGCTGCAAGGGCCTTATCAATGGCCTCATCATTCAGCCGTCCGGTGGTGACAACACCTTTGCCCAGACCGCACAGAACCTTCTCGTTGAAAATATGGTTCGGCGCACGCCCCTCACCTTCATAGGCAACAAGGCGGACAGAATTTGAACCTATATCGACAATCGCCGTGGGGCGGCCATATTCAATGCGCCCTGGGGCATCGCTGACCACATTCGGGCGGCTAGCGCCCTTCAACACGGCGGAAGAGTGTGCGGGGGCTTGAGTCTTTGAGTGATTTTCCACGGCCGGACAAACTCGGATTGGTCATAAAATAATTATGCGCGTTGAAAGGCTCCTCACCTTCCGCTGGATTTATGCGCGCACTCGATCCATCGGGCAATACACGAAAGCTCTGCTGGTTGTCGATAAGGTTTGCAACCATAATTTGATCCAGCACCTGATCATGACAGGTTGGGTTGAGAATGGGCACCATAACTTCAACACGGCGGTCAAGGTTGCGCTGCATCAGGTCTGCCGAGGCTATATAAACCTTGGCTTTGGGGTGCGGCAAGGCATGGCCGCAGCCAAACACATAAATGCGGGCATGTTCAAGAAAACGCCCGATGATGGATTTCACGCGGATATTTTCAGACAGGCCCGGAACCCCCGGACGCAGACAGCAAATGCCCCGGATGATCAGATCTATTTTTACGCCCGCCTGACTGGCGCGGTAAAACGCATCAATAATTTCAGGATCAACCAGCGAATTGCATTTTGCCCAGATGGTTGCGGGCTTGCCGGCCTTGGCAAATCCAATTTCCTTGTCGATATGGGCCAGAAAATCGGCCTTCATCGAAATGGGCGAGACAGACATGCGCTCCAATCCCGCCGGTTCGGCATAACCGGTGATAAAATTGAAAATATGCGACACATCCCGCGCAATCACCGGATCAGCGGTAAAAAATGAGACGTCTGTATAAACGCGCGCGGTGATGGGGTGATAATTGCCGGTGCCAATGTGGCAATAGGTGGCAAGATTGCCGCCTTCCCGCCGCACGACCATTGACAATTTTGCATGGGTTTTCAATTCAATAAAACCGAAAACCACCTGCGCGCCTGCCCGCTCGAGATCACGCGCCCAGCGAATATTCGCCTCCTCATCAAAACGGGCTTTGAGTTCCACCAGCGCGGTCACAGATTTGCCCGCCTCCGCCGCCTCAATCAGCGCGCGAACGATCGGGCTGTCATTCGAGGTGCGGTAAAGGGTTTGCTTGATCGCCACAACATTGGGGTCGCGCGCGGCCTGCGCCAGAAACTGCACCACAACATCGAAGGATTCATAAGGGTGATGAACAACCAGATCCTTCTGTCGGATCGCGGCAAAACAATCCCCGCCATTGTCGCGCACGCGCTCAGGAAAACGGGCATTATAGGGCTTGAACTTCAGGTCTGGCCGATCCTGCCCGACAATAAAGCCGAGGTCATTGAGGGCCAGCATTCCATCCACATTGAACACTTCATCATCCGCCACATGCAACTCATTGGCGACGAATTTGCGCAGGGCTTCCGGCGTATTGGCGTCAATTTCCAGACGGATCACCACCCCGCGCCGCCGCGCTTTCAACGCTGTTTCAAACAGGCGCACAAGGTCTTCCGCCTCTTCCTCGATTTCCAGATCGGAATCGCGCAAGATACGGAAAGCGCCATGCCCCTTGACGAGATAGCCGGGGAATAGGCGGCCCGTATGCGCGGCAATGACATGTTCCAATGTCACAAAACGGGCAACAGACGAGCCTTCAACATCCGGCAAACGCACATAACGGTCAATTTTATTGGGCAAACGGATCAAAGCATTGAGGGCGCGGCCATCATTGGGGCGCACAAGTTCCAGCGCCAGCGAAAATCCGAAATTCGGAATGAACGGAAAGGGATGGGCCGGATCTACCGCCAGCGGGGTCAGCACGGGAAAAATATGCTGGAGAAAATGGTCTTCCAGCCATTTGGCTTCGCGTCCGGTCAGCTCGGCAGGTTCGGTAATGACAATGCCGGCCTGACTCAGCTCCTGGCGCAGCTCGCGCCAGCGGGCCTGCTGATCAGAGGCGAGCACCCCCACCCTTTCGCTGATGCGGGATAATTGTTCAACGGGGGTCAGCCCATCCTCGCTGGGGGTCGCGACGCCTTCGCGCACCTGCCCGCGCAAGCCAGCCACCCGCACCATAAAAAATTCATCAAGATTATTGGCGGAAATCGACAAAAAGCGAAGCTGTTCTAACAATGGATGGTTCGGATTTGAGGCTTCCGCCAGAACGCGGCGGTTGAATTCCAGCCAGGACAATTCACGGTTGATAAATCTGTCCGCAGGCAGCTCCGCAAGAACAGGCGCGTTCGTCACCAGATTTTCTGCGTTGTCCGTGGGCGAATTTTCAAGCTGCATGGGCTGGATGATCCTTAATTTAACTGAAAAATTGGTAAGCAGCCTATATGAAACCTGCATGACACCGCGGATATTTCTGCAAGTTTGTCCTTAGCTGACAGTTCCGTCAATGCTTTTCAAAACATCGGCCGCCATCTGGCGGGTAATGCGCCGCCCCAAAGCCAATGCCTGACGGTCCAGCACAGTCACTGTATGGCGCACCGCGTCCAGCGAGCGCTCCAGATGCAGGGCCAGATATTCCACCACACCAACATCAACAACCAGCTGCCTGTCGACAAATAATTTGACAATCACCGCGCGCAGCAGAGCATCATCCGGCGGGCCAAGCTCCAGCAGATAGGCCGCCCGCAGACGAGAGCGCACATCGGCAATGTTCAGCACTAATTGGTCAGGCCCGGCGCGGGAGGTCAGCAACAGGCTGATGCCCTGCGCTTTTGCGGCGTTCATCACATGGAAAAGCGCTGTTTCAGCCGCCTCGGGCTCATCTCCCAGCCGGTCAATATCTTCGATAAGCAGAGCCGGTGCCCGCACAAGCGCCAAGGGGTCGGCCTGCGCCAGGGTTCGCGCTGTCACGACACTGGCATGGGCCTTTGATGACCATATTGCACCAAGGTGACTTTTGCCTGCACCTGAAGGCCCTGCCAGCAGCACAGCATGGGTTGGCCAGTGTGGCCAGTCCTCGATCATGGCATAGGCAGAGTCATTCGAGCTGGAAACCAGAAAATCCTCGGCCCCGAAACGCGGTTTTAAGGCTAAATCCAGCGGTAATTGTTGCGGGAGAGTGGTGCCCGGCATTTTCATGGCGCGGGGTCCATATCAAGATAAAATTTACTCCGGCGATATTGCGCCAGCGCAAACCGCACCAAAACGCCCAAAGCCGCCGCCACAGGCACCGCGATGAGCAATCCTGTAAAGCCGAACACCGAACCAAAAGCCAGCAGGGCAAACATCAGCCACACCGGATGCAACCCCACAGAGGCGCCCACCAGCTTGGGCGAGAGCACATTGCCCTCCATAAACTGGCCTGTACCCACCACAGCCAGAGCCATAAATGTGAGAGACCAGTTCGGCCAGCCCTGCACGATGGCAATCACCAGTGACAAGGCCAGCGCGGTCAGGGAGCCAACATAAGGAATAAAACTCAGCATTCCGGCGGTAAAGCCAATCAAAAAGCCAAAATTAAGGCCGATCAGCGACAGGCCGATGCCATACCACAGCCCTAATATCAGGCACACAAGCGACTGGCCACGAATAAACCCCGCCAATGCGCGGTCAATATCACGCGCAATCTGGTGAATGGTGTCGCGCTGCGCCAAGGGCAGCAGGCTGTCGATGGCGGCAATCATCTTGTCCCAGTCGATCAGAATATAAAAGGCGACCACCGGCGTCACCACAAGGAGCGACAAGAGCGAAATCAGCGCCGCCCCGCCGGAAATCAGCGAACGGATAAAACCGGCAATCCACTGGCTGGCCTGTCCGGCAAAATCGGACAAGGTTTTTTGCGCATCAAAAGTGCCGCCCTGTCCTGCGGACATGCCCAGCTTGTCCAGAATGGCATTGCCGTATTTTTCGGAGAATAAGTTGGCCTGAATCAGCGCCAGATCCTGAAATTTTTGCACATATAGCGGCAGATGATCGAGAAAGCCCGATAATTGCCGCCCCAGAACGGGGCCAAGCAACAAGGCCAGCAGCAGCAGGGCCACCGCACAAAATGCCAAAATCACAATCGTCGCCACAAAGCGGCTCAGGCCCAGCATCTGCAACCGCCGCGCCAGCGGGTCCAGCAGATAGCCCAGTGCGAGACCCGCAACAAACGGCAGCATAACCCCGCTCAAAGCATAAATGCCCCATCCGGCCGCAACCAGCAACACCAACCAGAACATCATTTGCTTATGATAAGGAACATTCACATCCGTCATCAGGCGGTCATTTCTCTCATTTTACGGGTAAAGTGACATATGTCTGAACCATTGGGCAAGATATACCGCCGCCGAACTTATAGTCAGGATGACCACAATCACCAAGGCTATTTCAAAACCAATTCCTAAGGGCACAGCAAAAGCCTTGGAGCCCAGCACAAGCGCGGCAAAGCCAATTTGCGCGGTTGTATTGGCTTTGGAGATAAAAACCGGTTTGATTTCAACCGGACGAGACATCAGCCATGAAACCATAATCGCGCCGATAATCATCACATCACGCGACACAACGAGCAGTGTGAGCGTGAACGGCACAGCTCCGGAAAGGGCCAGCATCACATAAATCGAAGTCAGCAGGGCCTTGTCGGCAAGCGCATCGAGATAGGCCCCCAGTTCTGAACGCAGATTATAATGGCGCGCCAGAAAGCCATCCACAGCATCCGAAACACCGGCAATCACAAAAAACAAGAAGGCATCCAGCCACAGTCCTGCCGAAATGAAGGCAATAACAAGAGGCACAAGCAAAAGTCGTGTCAGCGTAATTATATTTGGCAAATTGGAAAACATCATTATGCGGCTCCCCCGTTGAGCCTAGCTGGAAAAACGCCATTCCAGACTATCATCTTTTTCAAAATCGGCGTCTGCTCATTTTAGATGACAGGGCCAAGTTCTGATCCAAGTTTGGCTTGCCTTGTCATCCGCAAACTTGTAACCGAAGCGCACGAGGTGACCATGACACAGAGCAATTCCAAACTCACCTATGCCGATGCCGGCGTTGATATTGATGCAGGCAATGCGCTGGTGGACACGATCAAGCCGCATGTGCGGGCCACACGCCGCCCCGGCGCCGATGCAGAAATCGGCGGATTTGGTGGCTTGTTTGACCTGAAAGCCGCAGGCTTTACCGACCCTATTCTGGTTGCGGCCAATGATGGCGTGGGCACCAAGGTCAAGATTGCCATTGAAAGCGGTTTGCATTCCACCATCGGCATTGATCTTGTCGCCATGTGTGTCAATGACCTGATCGTGCAGGGTGCGGAACCGCTGTTTTTTCTCGATTATTATGCCACAGGCAAACTGGACCCGAAGGTTGGGGCCGAGATTGTCAAAAGCATTGCACAGGGCTGCATCGAGTCCGGCTGCGCGCTGATCGGCGGCGAAACCGCTGAAATGCCCGGCCTTTATGCCGCTGGCGACTATGACCTTGCCGGTTTTGCCGTCGGTGCCGCTGAACGCGGCACATTATTGCCGCGCGGTGATATTGGCGCGGGCGATGTGCTGATCGGGCTGGCGTCTTCCGGCGTCCATTCCAATGGCTTTTCTCTGGTGCGCAAAATTGTTGCGCGTTCCGGCTTGAACTGGGCCGATGCCGCGCCTTTCGCACCTGCGCAGAGCTTGGCGGAAGCCTTGCTTGTGCCCACGCGCCTTTATGTGAAGCCCTTGCTCAAGGTGCTGCGCAATGGCGCGCCCATCAAAGCGCTGGCCCATATCACCGGCGGCGGCTTTCCCGATAATATTCCGCGCGTATTGCCGGAAGGCTGCGGCGTGGAGCTTGATCTGACAGCCATTGCGGTTCCGCCAGTGTTCAGCTGGCTGGCCAAAACCGGCAATGTGGCGCAACATGAAATGCTGCGCACCTTTAATTGCGGCATTGGCATGGTTGTTGTGGTTGCGGCACAGGACGCGCCCTTGACTCTTGCCGCGCTGCAAGAGGCGGGTGAAACGGCTGTGCTTCTGGGCAGGCTCACCCCGCATGAAGGCGGCGAACGCGTCACCACCATCGGAGCGCTGGCGCTGTGACACGGCGCATCCGCACAGCCGTTTTCATTTCAGGGCGCGGCTCGAATATGCAGAGCCTTGTTCATGCGGCCAAGGCAAAGGATTACCCGGCAGACATCGTATTGGTGATCTCCAACAGGCCGGAAGCCACGGGATTAGAATTTGCGCGGGCGAACGGCATTACAGCGATAGCGGTTGACCATAAGCTCTATGGCAAAGACCGAGCGGCTTTTGAGGGCGAGCTGCATAAAATCCTGCTTGAGCACAAGATCGAGCTGGTCTGTCTGGCCGGATTTATGCGTTTGATGACTGCGGATTTTGTCAATCGCTGGGCAGGCCGGATGCTGAACATCCACCCCGCTCTGTTGCCTGCCTATAAGGGTCTGCATACACATGAGCGTGCACTGGCGGATGGTGTGGCGCAACATGGCTGCACTGTGCATTTTGTAGTGCCGGAAATGGACGAAGGGCCGGTTATCTTACAACGCGCCGTGCCTGTGCTGCCTGATGATACGCCTGAAACCTTGAGCGCCCGCGTGCTTGAGCAAGAGCATATTGCCTATCCGGCGGCTTTGGCGCAGGTGGCAAAATCACGGCTTTGAATGTGAAGTCAGTTAATCTTTAAAAATTCTATTATTCACTGTTCGAGCATATAGTGAGGCTCAATAAAAATGGATTTCTTTAAATCTCTCAACTTAATGCTCTATAGTAAATCAATACGATAAATGCCTAATAAAATAACAGATTTAATGTAAATTTCTTGATTGAAACTATAAAATTTATCCGAAAAAGCTATTCGTATAAATTTTAAAGGCATATAAATTGACTCTCAAGGGTTTGAGCTTGGGGAGTCTGTCATGTGGAGCGGTTCATATAGTCTAGTCGTCAGCGATTTAACCGGCGCCGATATTTTTAATGTCTGGAGTGATGTTGATCATTGGCCAGATTGGCAGGATGATGTTCTCTATACGCAGTTGCATGGGGCATTTCAGGCCGGTACATTTTTCACTTTTCAGCCAAAAAGTGGGCCCAAGCTCCGGCTTGAGCTTGTCAACGTGGAGAAAAACCGCAGCTTTACCGACCTGACCCGCTTCCCATTGGCCAGAATGTATGGAATTCACGAATTTCTTAATCATAAAGACGGTATCGAGCTGCGCACAACCATGCAGATCAGCGGCCCGCTGGCCTTTTTATGGCGGCGGCTGGTCACGCAAAATATAGTCAAGGACCTGCCCAAGCAAACCACCCGTCTGGTGGAGCAGGCGCGGAAGGTGAAGCTCCGCCAGCTTGCATAAACTTATCATCGCTCCGGCATTTCAGTCTAAATTTGTGTTTAAAATGAGAATAATATCTGATATACACTTATAGGTTGCAATTTAAGGGGCTTACTATTCGCACTGGCCGCAAACATTTTTCATTTGCCCTTGGCGGGATATTGGCTCTGGGGCTGATGTCCTCGGCGCCGTTCGGCTCATATTTTATCCGTTCCCAGCCTGTGGCTGTTCCTGCGGCTTATTCTGCACGATCTTTTGAAATCCATTATGCGCCCACTGAAAATCTGGAACAGATTGACAGTGGCCTGATCCGCTCAGCCCGTAAAACCATTGATATGGCGGCTTATGTCCTCACCGATATGGCTGTGATTGGTGAATTGACCGAAGCAGCGCATCGCGGCGTGCAGATCAGGCTTTATCTGGATGGTTCATCCCGATCTCCCGGATTGCGTATTCAGGCTGCGCTTGATGATCTGTTTCGCCAGCCGCAGGTGTCGCTCAAAATTAAACCGGCACAAATGGCGATTATGCACCTCAAAGGCTTTGTGATTGACGGCCAGCTTTTGCGTACCGGATCGGCAAATTTCTCGGTTTCAGGCTTAAAATATCAGGATAATGATCTGCTTGTTCTGCGGGATCAGACATCCGTTCAGCTTTTTGCTACAAAATTTGAAATGATGTGGCAGCGCGAAGTGGTTGAGCGGGCACATCGCCTGAACCGGTCGCTTATATAAAAGGCCGGCTCCCGCTTGGGAACCGGCCTTCACGTTTAATATTTCAAATCTGAATTAACCGACGATCTCATTGCCCGAGAAAAACTGCGCGATTTCCTGTGCAGCTGTTTCTGGCGCATCCGAACCATGAACCGAATTTTCGCCCATCGAGAGCGCAAATTCCTTGCGGATTGTGCCTTCGGCAGCATTGGCCGGATTGGTTGCGCCCATCACATCGCGGTAAGCTTGAATGGCGTTTTCACCTTCCAGAACCTGCACAACAACCGGAGCGGAGGTCATCATCTCCACCAGTTCGCCAAAAAACGGGCGGGCAGCATGAACACCGTAAAAGGTTTCAGCCTGAGCGCGGGTCATGTGAATGCGCTTCTGAGCGACAATGCGCAGGCCAGCGGCCTCGATTTTCGCATTCACAGCGCCGGTCAGGTTGCGCTTGGTTACATCGGGCTTCAAAATTGAAAAAGTGCGCTGAACGCTCATGATAAACTCGCTTTAGGTTGGGTTGCAGGCAGCCAAAAACAGCCGCCCAAGAAAAATCCGCCCGAGACACCGGACGGATTAAAGTCAAAATCACACACGCCGGAACACGAGCGACGCATTGGTTCCGCCAAAGCCAAAGGAATTGGACAAGACAGTGTCAATTTTTTTGTGTTTGGCCGTGTGAGGCACCAGATCAATTTTCGACTGGGACGAAGGATTATCCAGATTGAGTGTGGGCGGGGCAATCTGATCCCGGATGGCCAGAATAGAGAAAATCGCTTCAACAGCTCCTGCTGCGCCCAGCAAATGCCCGATCGAGGATTTTGTCGAGGACATGGTCAGATTGGCAGCCGCCTCACCGGCAAGTCGCTCAACGGCGGAAAGCTCAATGTCATCACCCATAGGCGTCGAAGTGCCATGCGCATTGACATAATCTACATCGGCCATGGTGATGCCCGCGCGTTTCAGTGCCGCTTTCATGCCGCGATAGGCCCCATCCCCGTCCGGCGAGGGTGATGTAATGTGATAAGCGTCACCGGAGAGCCCATAACCCACAAGTTCAGCATAAATATGCGCGCCGCGCGCCTTGGCGTGCTCATATTCCTCAAGAACAAGACAGCCCGCGCCTTCACCCATGACAAAGCCATCACGGTCCTTGTCATAAGGGCGGGAGGCTTTTGAGGGCGTGTCGTTAAAATTGGAGGAAAGCGCCTTGCAGGCGGCAAAGCCTGCCAGAGAAAGGCGGAAAATCGGAGACTCAGTGCCGCCAGCCACCATCACATCGGCATCGCCCAAGGCAATTAACCGCCCCGCATCACCAATGGCGTGAGCGCCGGTGGAGCAAGCCGTCACCACAGCATGGTTAGGGCCTTTCAGCCCGTGCATAATCGACACATAGCCGGAGGCCAGATTAATCAGCCGGCCCGGAATAAAAAACGGCGACAGGCGTCGCGGCCCGCGCTCTTTCAAAATAATGCCTGATTCGGCAATGCCATTCAGGCCACCAATGCCAGAGCCAATCAGCACACCCGTGCTGGTCTGGTCCTCATAGGTTTCCGGTTTCCAGTTTGCATCCTTCAGGGCCTGTGAGGCCGCAGCCATGGCATAAAGGATAAAATCATCGACCTTGCGCTGGTCTTTGGCATCCAGCCACTCATCCGGATTGAAGGTGCCGTCGGTGCCATCGCCACGCACGATCTGTGCGGCTACCTTGCAGGTGATGTCCGAGACATCAAAACTTTCAATGGCACGAACACCGCTCTGGCCGTTCACCAAGCGCTTCCATGTGGTGTCAACATTGCCGCCAAGAGGAGTGACCATGCCGATACCGGTAATCACGACGCGGCGTAATCCGGCTATTATTGTGTGTCCCATACCCAACCCTCAATGACGACGCCAGAGTGCAAGGCCAGCACCCCGAATACGCATTATGCGTTTATATATCACACAAGAAGGGCCGGAGAGGACATAGCCCTGCCGACCCTCGACGTCTTTGCCTTTATCCGTAAGCGAAAAAACTGCCGAATATCATCTGGCAAAGAATCATTTGCGCTGTGTGTAAAAGACCAATCAGGCCTTGGCATTCTTCGACAGAAACTTCACAGCATCGCCGACGGTCTGGATCTGCTCGGCAGCATCATCCGGAATCTCAACGCCGAATTCTTCTTCGAAGGCCATAACAAGCTCAACAGTGTCAAGCGAATCCGCGCCAAGATCGTCGATAAAGTTAGCACCTTCAACGACTTTGTCGGCATCTACGCCGAGATGTTCAACTACAATCTTTTTAACCCGCTCGGCGACATCGCTCATCGTTAAAATCCTTACTTAATGGTTTAAGTGTTTTGACTGCCCCGGTCACGTATCATGTTTTCATGAAGATTCATACTTCAAACCCATGGTATTTGATAATACCAAAAGCCCCCCCAACATCACACTTGACCGAGAGATAAAGTGATCTTTTCAGATCTTCTTTATCAATCAAAGCGGCTCGTAGCATATTTTTTTCAGCATGGCGAGAGGCAAGGCCGCCTGAAAATGCAGCTATCCAAAGCGCTTTGACGCCCGCGATCCTTCTTATTCACCAAGGGGAAGATATAAATCAGCCTCAAGGGTGAAATTCAGCACAGATTTGGTCTGGTCAAATTCAAAATTATATCTGTGCAAATATCAGAAAGGCACCAAATGCCTGCGCTGGCCCCACAATCACACGGCCCTGACACATGGAATAATCAATGTTCTGCGCCTGCAAATGCACCTTAAAGGCTGCAAGATCCCGCACGGCAAACCCCAAAGCTACCATATGCAGAGGCCCGCTCTCAACAGCTATCCCATAGTTCTGCAGCAGAATATCCGAATGGGCAACAATGACACGTTGCCCTTCATGCTCATAGATAGAATGACCCGCCTCAGCTGCAAGGGGCTTGTTACCGGTAAATTCAGCCATGAATACAGAGTGTTGGTGCGCTTCATCCGCAGCAAAAATAACCTCTGTCAGCGAAAGCACGCCATTTTCATGTGTCTGAAACGCCGGATTCCAGAAATTTTCAGGAAAATGCTGCTGACATGTAAAGAAGCCGCAATTTATGGAGCCGTGTGGCCGCGCGAAAGCTAAAGAAAAAGCCACATTAATGGGCTGACCATCCGGACGAACGGCCTGTCTCGAAAAATGGAAAACTTCACCATAGCCAATCTCTTGCGCCCGGAATGCGTCATGATCGGCCATTGCATTTTGGCTGGCCAGCACCAGCATGGCCAGCCCTTGCCGTTTGGCCAGATAATCACGCACAAAAGCTGCAAAATAAGGGGTGGGTTTAGCCAGCCCCTGCCCTTCAGGCGGCAAACCGATCAATTCCAGAAACACACCGTCAAACTGGATGATATGATTTTCTGTACCCCAGGGATGAAGATTGCGACGGCCAACCTGAAAGCCCATCCGGTGATAAAAATCACGCAATGCGGTCAGATCATGCCCGGCAACCACAATATGATCCAATGCACGCCCCATGCTCTCAGGCCGCATTTTGCAGAATGGAGGGTAATTGCGCTTTCACACTGTGCATCTCGCATTCAGGTTCATTGTCCAGCGCCGCCTCGATGATCCAGTTCTCCTCATCGTGACTTGGCTGATCGACAAACACAACAGAGGTCAGGCATGGCCGCAGCATATCAAGGTCGGTGGAATGAATATCCAGCCCCGACAGAAAAATCATGTCAAAGGCCTCGCTTAATGTTGCAACAACAAGGCCAAGCCCTAAGCGCCGCACCCCTTGCCGGCCTGCGGGCATAAAATCGAATCCGGCCTCCTGCGGATAGATCACATCCTCGAAATGCGCCTCTCCACTGAGCAGGTCTCCCAATCCGGGACGGCGACGGCCTGACGATTTCGTATCCAGATCCACCATCAGCACCGTTTTGCCCTGAACAAGCGCCGCCAGTTCGGCTTTAACAATTTCAGGTTCAAACCCATGCACAAGCACGACCTGCGGCACGTTTTTTCCGGCAATATGCTGCAATATGGTTTGCAAATCAGGGCTGGATAAGGCTTTTCCTTCCAGTTTCAATGGTTTGGAATATCCCTGCACGCTGGCGGGTTGTAGCGCCCGCGGTTTGAGACTGGCCTGTGCAGGCATGGATATTGCTGCAGGCTGGCGATAAATCCGCCGCATCCCCAAAGAAAACAGAAATCCAATCCCTGCACCGCCACCACATATCATCAGCATATAGGGCAGAAGCACCGAACTGAAGGCGGAATTCAGAATGTCATCTGCCAATATATGGCGATAGCTGATCGGTTTTCCGGCATTTGCTGTATTATTTTGCAACACGTCCTGCAATTTTTGCCGCGCGTCGACAACACGCTGATCAAATTCGGCCAAAACCGGAGGAGCAGCCGGAACAGCAACACGCTGGCGGGCCAGTTCAGCATCCAGCGCTTGTGCCGCCCGCACAACAGCCGCCCGCAGACGGGTGTCCACCACCATAAGCCGGGCATTCAGTTCTTTCATAACCGGATGCTGATCCAGCAATGTTTTACCATTGATCTGCAACTCAACCTTGATCTTGCGTTGCTCGTCGCTCAGCGCGCGTAAAGACGGCAGGTCCAGAATATCCGCCGCATCGATAATTTGCCCATGCGCCACGAGTTCCTTGACCTTTTCAGCGCGGGCCTTGAGTAGCTCCAGCGATTGCGCATCGTTCTGATTGGTCTGTGCGTTATGATTGGCGGCCAGAGCATAGGCTGTGTCCCGCGCAGCCTCGGCACGGGAGAGATCAATGCGTGCATTCTCGGCGGCGGCAGCGGCCTCATTCTGAACATTGGCCTGTTGTTGCACAAATAGCCCGGCCATGGTGTCGGCAATGGCCTTTGCCAATTCAGGGCTCGCAGCCTTCACTGCAATATCCAGAACAGATGTCTCAGCATGTGCCGCGATATGAACATTGCGCGCCCATTGCTGTACGGCATCTGTCTCGGAGAATGGATGAGCCTGAGAAGGTTCCAAAGCATGAACAGCAGATGACACCATCTCCCGAAGCGGGAGCCATCTATGCGCAGAAACCTGCATAAACTGCGGCTTATGCGCCAGATCCAGATCATGAATCACCTTCATGGCCAGTTGCGGCGAGCGCAGAGCTTTCAACTCCGTGTCCAAATCGGGATCAGGATTTTCAATCTGCACATGGGCAATAACCTGTGCCGGAGCCGGATATAAAACATGAATGGCGAGAAATATCAGCAGACACAACCCTGCACCCAAAGCCATGGGCGCAACAGACCGCAGGGGTTGGCACGTCCGGACAAGCAAGGGATAAAATGATCGAATCTTTGGCATGGATAATCCTCACGGACATTCAATGCCAATATGGTTGATCAACCGTTAAATTATGGCCTGTTCCACCTCCTCAACCGCATCAGGAACAGATTTTTAACCCTAAAAGGCTAGAAATAATTCACCATGCTTGTGAGTCCGAGTCTTCTGATGAAAACAACGAAAATAATCTTTGGGCTGGCGGTGTGCTCATGGCTTACGGGCTGTGCTTCGCCGCAATATCCCAATTATTTTAAAGAAGATCAGATCATCCGCCCTTACACATTGGCCTCCGGCGACCGTCTGCGCATCATTGTTTTCGGGCAAAATGACCTCTCCAACTCTTATGGGGTGGATGGCAGTGGCAATATTGCCATGCCGCTGATCGGCACGGTTCATGCGGAAGGACGCACCACGGCGCAGCTCAGTCAGGACATCACGGCCAAGTTACGCAATGGCCTGCTGCGCGACCCGAAAGTCTCGGCGGAAGTGGACACCTACCGCCCGTTTTTTATCTTGGGTGAGGTGGGCAAGGCTGGCCAGTATCCATTCGTCAACGGCATGACTGTGGAGACCGCCGTGGCCATAGCGGGCGGATTTGCCCCGCACGCCCAGCGCACAACCGCAAATATCACCCGCCTCATTGACGGCAAGCCGGTCAAAGCCACGGTGCCGATCAATCAGGCGGTTTTGCCCGGCGACAATATCACCATCACCGGAAGTCTGCTTTAAAGGCCATTGGCCTTGAACCAGCCTTGCAGCCGCGCCCAGCCATCCTTGGCCGCGGCGGGCGTATAAGAGGCGCGGTAATCGGCAAAAAATGCATGTGGCG
>Ga0007834_1000148_pt1 | contig 24693 bp, 26 predicted proteins | sample CryBogCBE06Nov07_FD_71233 | JGI IMG/M metagenome (GOLD analysis project Ga0007834, IMG submission 71233) | Freshwater microbial communities from Crystal Bog, Wisconsin, USA - CBE06Nov07 | ecosystem: Environmental > Aquatic > Freshwater > Lake | place: Crystal Bog, Wisconsin, USA | collected...
TTGCCAGTCCGATGAGGACATATCGACGTAGATTGAACTTCCGAGATATCGAGGCAATTTGCGCCCCTTTGGCAATCCATTGTCTCTGACAATCGCGATCATCCGAGACCGCTGTTCCTGCGTGCGAAGCATGTACTCATGTTAGGAAAGAATAGTCTCGAAACCGACCCCCGCCTTCCGCTCGTTCGCTTTGGTGGTGTATGTCTCACTGCAAATCAGTAGCGTTACCTTGCACTCGGTCACCCCGCGCTCCATAAACAGCGTAGATTCTTCGCCTGGGTGAAGGTCTTTCCAGTCAACAATGACGTCGATACTGTACTTCCGGAGCTCTTCTACAAGTAGCTTTACCCAATCTTGGTGCGAGGGGGGATCCCATGAGTATGAAATGAAGACAGTCAATAGCGAGTGCGCAGTCGGGGTTGTGACCACTTCAAAGCCTCCCTTCCAATTCGTGTCAAAGAACATCCAAGGCATAGGGCCTTGGAACAAGCGGTGAGGGTTCCACACCTGAAGCCGGACATCGAACGGTCTGCGACTTAGGCCGGCGGGTATTCGGAACTTGCACACAACTGAACGGGTCTTGCCAGGAGGAATGTCAACCAGCCGCAGCGCCTGTCTTTCATTCGACGGCAGATCACGATCTGAATCAAAAACTGGAGAATTCAGCGTGTAGGCATCGGCGATGAGAAAGCGAACGTAGGCGGTACCAAGCCGGAGGCCATTGTTGCGCACGCGACATTGCAGTACAACCTCTTCACCTTCGTACAGGACTCTTAGTGGCAATGCCAGGTCCTCGCAACGAAAGCTCCAGCCCCAACGGGACAGTGCCAAGTTTCGAATTCGGCGGAACACGCGCGGCTTCCCTCTATGACGCCCAACGTTGGAGGCCACCGGCGCGCAGCATTCGCCGCGCAGCGGCAACCTGCTGCTGTGTGTCCGCGTGGGCCGAAATGTTATGCATTGCTGATTACCCTTTGCACTGTTTGCCATGGAAACGGGAAATGAAGCGTGGACCAAACGCCGATATTGTGCCAGCCATCTTGGATCGGTTCTTGCAGCTCCGCTTTAATGCACCGTACTCCGCGATAGTGCTCTAGCACCCGGAGCCGACCAGAAATGAACCCGACCACAGCGTTCACAAACGCGTCGACCTTGGCAGAATCTGTGCAGGGGAACCATTCAAGCCAAAATGCTCCGACGCTGAAGTGAAGTTCATCGACATTTTGGAGGTTCAGGTTGATGTGATGCTTCAGGCCCGCTTGCACAGGAAGGTTGACGCTCAGTTCAACCGGGGCAGATGCGTCAGTTACAACCTCGATCGCTGGGAATGCTTCGCGAATCCTCGCTAGGGCAACCTTCGCAATTTCCAGATTGTCAGAGTCGCTCACGGCAATGTATAACGTTGGCCGTGAATGGGCCGCAACGGCGCACTCGGCATTGAAGAATGGCGACCAAAGTGGCCGCCGTTGTGGGTCCATTCGACGAACCCGTTAGACCGCACGCCCACCGTCGACTTTCCAATGGATCGACAGTCCGCAATTCAGGCACTCTGGCGTGAGTTGATTGCGGTAAGTGGAACTTTCGTCGTACCAAAACTTCTTTGCGCATCGCGGGCACCGCGCGGCAACTAGGTAGAAGCTAGCCCCCACACCAAAGAAGAAAAGCACAAACATCAGAACGGTAACAAGTGCGGGAGCCTGCTCCCACCCCTGTGCCTTACCCACGAAGACCGTTAGTGCACCGATCACTATAAAACCTATAAATGCGACAACTCCTCCGATGCGAAAGAAGTTCCGCAATCGCAGCGCTCGTTGAATTGAAAGTGGGTCCATGCGGTCTAACGCCCGAGTTAAGCTGCGCCGTAAGGAGCGCAGCGACTGGAGGGAGCCAACCGCAAGGTTGGCGTCAGCTTGAACATACGGTTAGGCGTCAGTTTGATGGGCGTACGCATCTCTTTCAAGAGGCGCGTTCCAGTAGCCGAGCTGACCGATCTGCGCAAGATAAATTTGCAAGAACGCATCAATGGATCCATGTTGTTCGTACTGAAAAACATGGCGGCATTCATGGGAGACTAGCCTATTTGCGCGATACCCATGACGAATAATGATGCCATGACCTAGAGTGAGGCCATGCATTGTTGGGGCAAAGAAGCCGGCATCCTTGGCAAAGGCAAATAATTCAGGATCTTCGGGCCGCGGAAATTCCGAAACCATTTGAATGCGAATGTCCTGAACCCTGGTGACTCCCATGCGTACAGCGAGCGCTGCCTCGATGCTGGTCAACGGAACACCTGTTTGAAGTATTTGGGACGACTGTTGCGTGGCCCAAGTAACGGCTTTCGGGAGCAATGCAGAGAGATTATGGATCATGTGTGACGCCTAACGAATGAAAGGGACTTCCCCGTTTCGAGCTAGCCGCAACTTGCGGCGACCGGCAACCAGGTGCCACGATGGGAAGTGCGAACTTTTCATCAACTCACTCTAAAGGGGAAGTCCAAAACTATTGTTACCGTCCGCATCGATCTTGCCAAGAGCGTATTCGCCGTGCATGGCGTGGATGCCACAGGCAAGCCTGCGATGGTGCGCCCCAGCGTGGTCCGTGGCAAGCTGCTGGAACTCATTGCCTCGCTGCCCCCGTGCCTGATCGGCATAGAGGCATGATCCGGTGCCCACCACTGGGCGCGCCTGTTTGCCGGCTTTGGGCACACGGTACGCCTGATGGCGCCCAAGTTCGTGGTGCCCGACCGGCTCTCGGGCAAGCGCGGCAAGAACGATGCTGCGTATTGCGCTTTGCCATTGGGCCGCGCCTCAAAAAGAATACGGAGGGACTTCCCGCCGTCTGGTGACGGCATTGATCGCCAACATTGATATATTGAAATCAATCTGAAACCTTTGAAAAAGGAAGTCCCATGCGAAAGATTACACCAGTCAGTACCGATCTGGCCAAGCGTGTCATCCTGGTTTATGCGGTCGAAGCGATCGGCCAGCGCTGTAGGGCGTTAGGCCGCGCTTGGCCTCTCACCACTTGTTGGCTTCAACGGGAATGAAACCTTGTCGCAACCATTTGGCGCCAAACCCAGCCACGCATACTAGTTCAATAATTTTCTCCGCAACAAGCAAGACCGGAACAAAATGCTCAGCGATGAAATGAATCAACAACACCGTAACTGAAGCCATAATTGCTTGCTTCCAGGGGATCAGTGGCGCAGCCCATTTCATAGTTAGAAGGGCTTCCACAAACAGAATTGGAAGCATTATCTGAAATAGAGCAAAGGACTGATTCAGGAGCGCGTATATCGTAAACAAAAGGGTCGTCATCAACAATCCCAATGTTCCAAGCAAGATGCGAACTGGGTAGTAGGGCGCGTTGTTTTTAGTCATGGTCTAGGCTTTTTGTAGTGCAACTAAGGAAGACGAGCCGCGTGCTCAAAGCTTGCTTCAAGTACGGAGTCGTGCAAGCAGTAATAACAGGGATGCGTTCAGCTGAGATTGAAGTGTAGGCGGGAGTGCACATCCAGCCAGCCAGGAACAGCTGCAACGCGCTCGATCAAGTCCAGCGCACCTGAACTCCATAGAAACAGAGTGACCGTGTTTCTGACGACTCCTGTCGAAACCTCGCAGCCCTCTGCATCAAATGTGTTTAATGTTTTGGCGATTCGCTGGCGCAGGTCGCGCTCACTGACTGCGTAGCCGATGTAGGCCATGATTAGTCGACCTTCCCCAGTGGCGGCATGGTCGAGCCAAGCAGTCCAGAGGACGGGCCTTTCTCCAGTCAGGTACGCGATCTCATCAGTATCAGTCATGGGTTTGCATTCCAGTAAATTAGCTTCAACGAATCAATCTCGGCGCGCACAAACCCCTCGACCCCAAGTCCCAGTGAAACATCTTGAGGCCGGTGGTTATAGGCTATTTTCCCCATCATGTAAATTACTCTAGCGGCATGAACCCGGCGTATCTGCTTGCTGGACTGACCGGCGGATAAAAATGATGGTTATCTTGCTGCCGCTATGACAATGAGTCAAGATACTCGGCGGAGTCTGTCGTCATTTCACGCGCATGTAAATTTCATGTTTAGCCGCCGCAACCCCCGCGAGCCGGTACTGATCCAGGATGTCTGTGTTATATCGTTGGTCATTTGGCAGTCGCCTATGTTCGCTTTGCCGCAGCACTGGCCTTTAAAACCGAATGGCGTCGCGCGAGCTCACTCGCTGCCAACTTGAAATGGTCGTGGGGAAGGATGCCCTGCCTTTCCAAACGACGAACGGCTGCAATGGAGAAGACTTCGTCACTTCCAGCGATCGAGACTTTCCTTGAATATAGGGCGGCCAATAGAGCCCGGCCGTTCAGCATCAGCGTGCGCTCCCAAGGGGCAACCAGTACCCAATCCAATGTGCGGGTGCGGATTGCGTGATTAGCATAAAGGCGGTTTCCGCATGAGAAGCACCGGCCAAGAGTGCCGATCCCGGCACCATTCAATCCAGCCGAAGCCATACAGCCAGGAAGATAGACGGGACTCTTACAGTGGGGACAGGTGTCGTCAAGCATACACATATGGGTTGGGCACCACCGCCAGGCCTTAAAGCGCCAATGCACTGGGAAATGCTTCACACGTTGCTCTTCCAGACACCCAGCGCAGTATCGGTAGCGCGCTCTCCCTTGATCGGAAAGCAAATACTTTGACCCTGATCGGTCAAGTTGCAAAACGCCGCTGAACATGCGTCGGTGCAGATCAAAGACTCGGTGAGATACTCCACAAACGGCCGCAACTCTCCGACAGTAGTGGCGCACGAATATCAGGTCGATATCATCCATCGACATCAAGCCAAGATATTCCAGTAACGCATTGAGTGTCTCGCCTTGAAGGGCTGCAACGCGACTCAACCAGGAGCTAGCTGATTCGGCGAACTGAAACTCTGGAACGTTGACCAGCTCAGCAGATGACGTTTTCACAAACTACTCGAAGAGATTCAATTGACAGATTTCCGCGCGCTTGCGACCAAGTCGAGCAACAGCAATAGGCCCAAAAGCCCGGCCGATTACAGGTATGCACTCGGTCCGCGTACCTCAAGAGCTTGAAAAACTGCCGTAGCAGTTTGGAAAAGTCCGAAACCTGGGGCAAATGTTGAGCAGCGATGTTGGCTCTCGGCCCTCAGCGGGCCTGCGCCTCACGAGAGGTACCCCCTTGGTTTAAGCCGGACGGAGTTCAAAGTTAAGTGAAAAAAGTTCAGAGTTAGCTGAATCCCGACATTCAAACACCGACAGAATCAGTGAGCTCGCGACATAAATACTGGCACGCCCTTTGCATTGCATCTTGGATACAAGATTGGATGCTTCAAATTGGTGCATGCGAAATTTCCCGTTTCTGAGGTTTCCGGAGCCAATGCCTGGCTCGCGCGGCCTGTTGCGGCTTCATCCGTACCGCTCGGGCAGGGCGCGGGCGTGCTGGCCGGGCTGAGCTTTGGCGTCAAGGACAACATCGATGCCGCGGGCCTGGCCACCACGGCAGCGTGTCCGGCATTTGCCTATACGCCGGAAGTTGACTCTGTGGTTGTGGAGCGCCTGCGCAAAGCCGGGGCGCAACTTGCCGGCAAAACCAATCTGGATCAGTTTGCCTGCGGCCTCAACGGCACCCGCTCACCGTATGGCGCAGTGCCCAATGCGTTCAACCCTGTCTATGTATCGGGCGGCTCCAGTGCCGGTTCTGCCTACGTGGTCGCGACCGGTCAGGTGGATTTCGCGCTCGGCACAGACACTGCCGGCTCCGGCCGGGTTCCTGCGGGGCTCAACAACATCGTCGGACTCAAGCCCACGCGCGGCTTGATTAGCGCACGGGGAGTCGTACCCGCTGCGCAAAGCGTCGACTGTGTTTCCATATTTGCACGCACGGTGCACACCGCAGCCAAGGCCCTGGAGGTCGCCATCGGTTATGACCCGCAGGACCCCTATTCCCGACCTCTGGCAATGGCAGATCGTCCCCTGCCGGCGAGCTGGCGCTTTGGCGTGCCTGCCCCGCTGGAGTTTTTTGGTGATGCCCTGGCCGAGGCCGCGTTCAGCTCTGCCATCGAGCGCTGCAAGTCCCTCGGCGGTGAACCCGTGGAGATTGATTACCAGCCACTCGCCCAAGCCGCGCAGCTTCTCTATGAAAGCGCCCTGGTGGCCGAGCGCTATGCCGCCGTCCGGAGCTTCTTTGATGCGCATGAGCTGGACGTCATGGAGCCGGTCCGCTCGATCATTGCCCAGGGCCGCAACTACAGTGCGGCCGATCTGTATGTCGCGCAGACCGAACTGAGGGCGCTGGGGCAGCGGGCCGCCGCCATGTGGCATGGCATCGATGTCCTGCTGGTGCCCACGGCACCAACGCACTACACCATCGAAGCGATGTTGGCCGACCCAGTGGAACTCAACCGCAACCTGGGCGCATACACCAACTTTGTGAACCTGCTCGACTACGCAGCCATCTCGGTGCCTAGCAGCATCCGACCCGATGGCCTGCCCTTTGGCGTGACGTTTATCGGGCCCTGCGCGAGCGACTGGCAGCTGGCTGATCTGGGCCAGCGTTATCACCATGCCACCGGCATGCTTCAGGGCGCCACGCAGGAGCCGCTGCCAGCGCCCGTGCCCATCGCTGCTCTCGGCATGCCCACCCGCATCCGCATTGCGGTGGTGGGAGCCCATCTATCGGGCATGCCACTCAACGGCCAGCTCACCGAGCGGGGTGCCAGCCTGGTTGGCTCAGCCCAGACATCCGCCGACTATCGCTTCTTTGCCCTGCCGGGCACCACGCCGCCCAAACCCGGTTTGCTGCGCGTGGCTGCAGGCGCAGGTGCACCGATCGCGCTGGAGTTGTGGGATATGCCGCTTGAGCACTACGGATCGTTCGTGGCCCTGATTCCTGCGCCCCTGGGGATGGGCTCCATCACGCTGCAGGACGGCAGCACGGTGCAGGGATTCCTGTGCGAGGCGCAGGCGGCGCAGGGCGCTCCCGATATCACCCATTTTGGTGGCTGGCGGGCCTATCTCGCTGCCCAATGATTTTCCAAGGAGCTTTGACATGACCTCTCGCCGACACTTCATCCAGACCAGCGCTGCGCTCGGCGCAGCCTCAGTGTTGGCTGCGCCTGCCATCGTGAGGGCCCAGAGCGGCCCCAAGATCCGAATCGGCTACTGGCCCATTGCAGCGGGCCTGCCGTTTTATGCCGCAGTGGAGCTCGGCTACTTCAAGGAGGCTGGCGTCAATGTGGAAGTCCAGCGCTATGCGGGTGCCCAGCAAATCATGGAGGGCATGCTGGCCGATCGAGTAGATGGCAGCGCCAATGGCACTGGCTCCGGGAATATCGCCATTGGCGAGCTTGCTTCGCCAGGAACCTTCAAGATATTCTGTGCCAACCCCAGCAATGTCAAGAACGTCCTGGACGAAATGCTGGTACCGGTGGGCAGCACAGCAAAAACTATGGCCGACCTCAAAGGTAAGCGGGTTGGCTCGGGCCCCGGCATTCAAAACGTTACCCTGGCCAAAGCCATTCTTGAACGCGGCGGTGCCACGGGTGCCACCGTGGTGGAGTTGCCCATCGCGCAGCACGTTGCATCGCTGGCTGCCGGCCAAATCGATGGCTGTTACACCCTGGAGCCCACGGGCACCGTGGGCCGGCTCAGTGGAAGCACGCGGGTACTCGAGGCAGGGGTCATTTCGAAATACGTGCTGGGAGATCCGATGGCACCGTGGTTCGGCGGCTCCGCTTCGCTGACATCTGCCTTCATCAAGAAATACCCCGAAGAGGCCAAAAAATACGTGACCGCCTATGCCAAGGGCGTGGCCTATGTGCGCAGCAAAAACGTCGAGGCGCGGCAGTACCTCAAGGGCTACACCGCCATCGAAGGGCCGCTCACCGGGGAAGTGCCGCTGGCGGCCTACACCATGTACAACGAGTTCACGGCCAGCGACATCGGCTACTTCCAGAAATTCTTCGACTTGTTCAGCGACAAGGGCATCTTCAGTTCGCGCCTGATGGTCGATACCATGATCTACAAGGGCTGAAGCCGTGAAGATCGAAGCTCCCGGCCTGCGTCCGGCTGACCATGGCTGGCGTAAGGCGCTGCCCTTTGTCGGGCCTGTCGTCCTCTTCGTCGTCTGGGATCTCGTTGTGCGCACGGGTCTGGTCAAGGCCATCCTGCTGCCCTTGCCGGGCGACACGCTGCTGGCGCTGGTCAAGGGCCTTGCGGGCGGGCCCTTGCTCAAGGATTTCCTTTTCACTGTCTGGCGAACCGTGCAGGCTTTCCTGATTGCAGCCATTGTGGGCATGCCCCTGGGCATCTTGCTAGGCAGCAACGAGCGCTCCTACCGCAGCGTGGAATTCCTTATCGACTTCTTCCGCTCAACCCCATCCTCTGCGCTGATACCCCTGTTCCTGATGATTTTCGGCGTGTCCGATGTCAACAAGGTTGCCATCGCCGCGTTCGGCGCGATCCTGATCGTGGTGTTCAACAGCGCCTACGGCGTCATCAATGCGCGTAAGCAGCGGGTGATGGCGGCGCGCGTCATGGGGGCCTCCAATTGGCAGATTTTCCGTGACGTGCTGTTCTGGGAAAGCCTGCAGCCGAGCTTTGTCGGTCTGCGCTCAGCGGTATCGATGGCCCTGGTAATCGTGATTGTGGCCGAGATGTTCATCGGCTCCGACAGCGGCCTGGGCCACCGCATCATCGACTCGCAGCAGGTGATGAATGTGCGTGACATGTATGCCTCCATCCTTGCCGCTGGCGCACTGGGATACGCGCTCAACGTGCTGTTTCTCATCATCGAGCGGCGCATCGTGCATTGGAGCGGCCGATGACCGAAGTGCTCAACCCTCCCGTGGTGCCGGATGTTCCTGTGCCGCCCTTCAAGCCCGGGCCAGCAGGGACGCACATCACGATCCGCGGCCTGACCAAATATTTCGCGGGCTGGCCGCTTTATGAAAACTTCGACCTCGACATACCCAAGGGCAGGATCGTTTCGGTGTTCGGGCCCAACGGCTGCGGCAAGTCCACCCTGATCAACATGATCGCCGGTCTGGTGCCCATCGATTCAGGAGAAATCCTGTTTGATGGCAAATCGCTCAAGGACACTCGCATCGGTTACGTGTTCCAGAATTACCGCGAGGCGCTGTTTCCGTGGATGCGCACCATTGACAACATTGCCTACCCGCTCAAGCTCGCCGGCCAGAGCAAGGCCGAAGTTGATCGCCGCATGGCCGAACTCGTTGCCTCGTTTGACGTCAAGTTCGACCTCAAGCGCTATCCCTATGAGCTCTCGGGCGGCCAGCAGCAGACGGCCTCCATCATGCGGGCCCTGGCGCCCAAGCCGGAGGTGCTGTTTCTGGATGAGCCCTTCTCGGCGCTGGACTTCGAGATGACCCTATTCATCCGCGAGAAGCTGCAGGAAGTTTTCATGCAGACCGGCACCACCATGCTGCTGGTCTCGCACGACCTGGAGGAAGCAGTCTATCTGGCCGACCAGGTCCTGCTGCTGACCAAGCGCCCCACACGGGTCGCTGAAATCCTGCCCTATCTTGATGCCCGCCCACGCACGGTGGATACCCTGTCTGAGGCAGGCTTCATTGCCACCAAGAAACGCAGTCTGGAGATCTTCCAGCGGGAGGTGAGGCGATGACCTCGGACGAGGCGCTTGCCTATGTAGTGGCTGCCGCAGCGGTGCTCGGCTTGCCCCTGCGCCGCCAGCAGGCGGAACGCGTGGCGGAGCACCTGGAGCGGACCGCGGGCATGGCGGTATTGCTGGAAGCACTGGATTTGTCTGCCGACACGGAAATCCCCGAGATTTATTGCCCGATGCCATTCTCGCCCGCTTCAGACGGGCGTGATGAGCTATGAATAATATAGCGTCGGTGTCGCAACAGCTGGCCAGCGGCGCGCTCAGCGCGCGGGAGGCCCTGACCCAGGCGGTCGCACGCATCGATGCGACCGACAGCACGGTGAACGCCTTTACTGGCAAAACGCTGGAGCGGGCGCAGCAAGAGGCTGCCGCGGTGGACGAGCGGCGCGCAAGGGGCGAGGTCTTGGGGCCACTGGCAGGCATCCCCTATGCCGTTAAAAACCTTTTTGACATTGCAGGCGAGGTGACCCTGGCTGGCTCCAAGCTCAACCGCAGCCACGCGCCTGCAGAGCAGGATGCGGTGCTGGTGCAGCGCCTGCGTGCGGCGGGTGCTGTGCTCGTCGGCGCGCTCAACATGGATGAGTACGCCTATGGCTTCACGACCGAAAACACCCACTATGGCCCCTGCCGCAATCCGCACGATCCCGCGCGGATTGCCGGTGGCTCCTCGGGTGGTAGCGGCGCCGCAATCGCGGCCGGCCAGGTCGGGTTGACACTCGGCTCGGACACCAATGGCTCGATTCGCGTGCCATCGTCGCTATGTGGCGTCTGGGGCCTCAAGCCGACCTTCGGGCGGCTCTCCCGGGGTGGCAGCTACCCGTTTGTCTACAGCATCGATCACCTTGGGCCACTGGCCGACTGCGTGGAAGGCCTCGCCTGGAGCTACGACGCCATGCAGGGCCCGGACCCGCTGGACCCGGGATGCCATGCCTTGAACGTCCAGCCTGTCAGCCATAGGCTCATGCAGGGTATAGAGGGCCTGCGTGTCGGAGTCCTGGGCGGCTATTTCCACGACAACGCCACACCCCCTGCGCGGGAGTCGCTTGCGGCAGCTGCCAGCGCCCTTGGCGCGCGGGATGAAGTCGAATGGCCCGACGCCGCCTTGGCCCGGGCAGCGGCCTTCATCGTCACGGCCAGCGAGGGCGGCAGCCTGCATCTGGCCGACCTGCGCGCCCACGCAGCGGACTTCGAGCCGCTGTCGGTGGACCGATTCATCAGTGGTGCCTTGCAGCCTGCGCACTGGTATCTGCGGGCGCAGCGTTTTCGCCGGCAGTACCGCGACAAGGTCAATGCCCTGTTCGGGCAATGGGACATCCTGCTGGCGCCGGCCACGCCAGTGGCTGCGCCGCCCATCGGCTCCGAATGGATTGACATTAATGGCACCCGCCTGCCTTGCCGGCCCTCGATGGGCCTGCTGACCCAACCCGTTTCCTTCATGGGTTGCCCCGTGGTTGCGGCGCCTTTCTGGCCTTCCGGCACAGGCGGCCTGCCTTTGGGTGTGCAGGTTATTGCGGCTCCCTGGCGCGAGGACCTCGCCTTGCGTGCAGCGCATGTGCTGCAAGCGTCCGGGGTGGCCCACGTTCGGGAATCCTCACTATGAACGCAGCAGAAACCATGGCCATCAACTTACCCGGAGTGCTGGCGGAAGTCGCCGCCGCATTCGCGCGCTACGAGGCGGCGCTCGTTGGCAATGACGTTGCCGTGCTGGACGAACTGTTCTGGGTGAGCTCCCACACATTGCGCTACGGCGCAACCGAAAACCTGTATGGCTACGAAGCCATCCGGGCGTTCCGTGCCGGTCGCCCGGCGCAGGGCCTGGCGCGCACCATTTTGAAGACCGTGATCACCAGCTACGGGCAGGACTTCGCCACCGCCAATGTGGAATTCCAGCGCGAGGGCAGCAGCCGCACGGGTCGCCAGAGCCAGACCTGGATGCGCACGCCAGAGGGCTGGCGGGTGGTTGCGGCCCATGTCAGTTTGCTGGGATGAGCTGTGGCATGTTTTATGCACACAAACATGTATCCAAGATAGAACAAGATTTTTGCACTGTTTTGGTCCTCCCTTAACCACCGTTCAATCCAGCAGGAGAAGCATCGTGACCCAGCAAAATACCCGGCAGACCGCAGGCGGCATGAATCGCCGCGACTCAATCAAGTCCCTGGCCGCCCTCGGCGTGGCGGGAGGCTTGGGTGGGATTGGCCTGCAGGCCAAGGCCCAGACCCCCCTCACCGTTGGCGTGATTTATGTCGGCGCGCGCGACGATTACGGCTACAACCAGGCCCACGCGCAAGCGGCTGCCGAAGCGAAAAAACTGCCCGGCATCAAGGTCGTTGAAGAAGAGAACGTGCCGGAAACTGCGGCCGTGCAGAAGACCATGACCGGCATGATTGCGCAGGACGGCGCCAAGCTGCTGTTCCCGACTTCCTTTGGCTACTTCGATCCGCACATGCTGGCTGTTGCTGCCAAATACCCCGATGTGCGTTTCTCGCATTGCGGCGGCATGTGGACGGAGGGCAAACACCCCAAAAACACCGGCAGCTTCTTTGGCTACATCGACGAATGCCAATATCTCAACGGCGTTGTGGCCGGCCACATGACCAAGAGCGGCAAGATCGGCTTCGTGGCCGCAAAGCCCATCCCGCAGGTGCTGCGCAACATCAATTCCTTCTTGATGGGTGCGCGTTCGGTCAAGCCAGGCATCACCTGCAACGTGATCTTCACGGGTGACTGGTCGATGGCTGTCAAGGAAGCAGAAGCCACCAACAGCTTGGCCGACCTCGGCGTGGACGTGTTCACGATGCACGTGGATGGCCCCAAGGTGGTTGTTGAAACGGCAGCCAAGCGCGGAAAGATGGTCTGCGGCTACCACGCCAGCCAGGCCAAGCTCGCGCCCCAGGCCTACCTGACCGGTGCAGAGTGGAACTGGCTCACTGCCTACAAAACCATCATCGACGCTGCCCAGACCGGCAAGCCGCACCCCAACTTCATCCGTGGTGGCCTCAAGGAGGGCTACGTCAAGATGTCAGCCTACGGCCCGATGGTCACCGATGCTGCCAAAAAGCAGGCTGACGATACCAAGGCCAAGATGGTCGCAGGCAGCTTTGACATCTTCAAGGGCCCGATCAAGGACAACAAGGGTAACACCGTGGTCCCCGCCGGCAAAACCCTGGTGCAGACCGACCTCACCCTGGAGAGCATGAACTACCTGGTCGAGGGCGTGATCGGGAGCATCTAGCCACATCTGACGCCCAGCACAATGCGCAAACTGCTCAGCGATCTGGCCCTGCCCGCAGGCGCAATCTTCGCGTCGCTTCTGGTGTTTGGCGTTTTCGAGTGGCTTGCGGGCGTCAATCCGATTGAGGTCTGGCTGTTGCTGTTCAAGGGTGCATTTGGTGACTGGTACTCCTGGCAAAACACCCTCCAGCGTGCCGCACCTCTGATGCTCACGGCCTTGTGTGTGGCAGTACCGGCCCGGGCCGGTCTGGTGATCATTGGTGGGGAGGGGGCGCTGGTGTTGGGGGGGCTGGCCTGTGCTGCCCTGCCTTACGCCGTGCCCCTGCCAGCCAATCTTGCCGGTACGTTCCTCATTTGTGCGGCAGGCGCAGCCGTCGGCGCTCTCTGGATCGCGCTGGCGGGCTGGTTGCGCCAGTACCGAGGCATCAACGAAACCATTAGTTCCCTCCTGTTGGCCTATGTGGCAATCGGGCTGTTCAAGCATCTGGTCGAAGGCCCCTTGCGTGACCCGGCCAGCCTGAACAAACCCTCGACCAACACGTTGGCCGAAGGCCTGCGCATTGGCGGTATCGCGGGCAGCGATGTGCATTGGGGACTGGTTCTGGGTGTTGCCGCGTGCGTGATCCTGTGGCTTTGGTTGCGCTGGACGCCTTCCGGATTTGCCGTCCGCGTGGTCGGCGGCAACCCCCGAACGGCACAGCTCGTGGGCCTGCCAGCCTCGCAGCTGATTATTTCGGCCTGTGCGGTCGGTGGAGCGTGCGCCGGGCTGGCCGGGGCTGTGGAAGTGGCGGCCGTCCACACCAATGCCAACGCTTCCCTGATTGCCGGTTATGGCTATGCGGGCATCCTGGTGTCCTTCATGGCGCGGCACAGCCCGCTGGGCATCATTCCGGTGGCCATTCTGTTCGGCGGTTTTGGTGCTGCGGGCAGCCTTTTACAGCGGCGCCTGGGCCTGCCCGATGCCTCCGTGCTGGTTCTGCAAGGCATCGCATTCGTGCTGATTCTGGCAAGCGAAGCCCTGCGCGGCCTCAATTGGCGCGCTCTGCTGTTAAGAAGGGCCCCGGCATGAGTACGGAGCAGGTCATTACCCTGACCGCCGGCATCGTCGGCGGCGCCTTGCGGGTGGGCGCGCCATTCCTCTTTGTGAGTCTGGGCGAGTGCCTGACTGAAAAATCGGGTCGGATCAACCTCGGTCTGGAGGGCGTACTCGTTCTCTCGGCCATGGCCGCATTTGGGGGCGCCTACCTCACTGGCTCGCCCTGGCTGGGCGTGCTGTGCGGCGCAGTAGCGGGTGCCTTGCTGGCAACCTTGCATGGCGTCCTGTGCTCGCTGCATGGCGTCAACGACGTTGCCACCGGCATCGCATTGATGATGCTGGGCACCGGCCTGGCCTTTTATCTTGGCAAGCCCCTGATCCAGCCACAGGCCCCGCAAATTCCTTTCATTCCCTTGGGGAATTGGAGCGACTCCTCCGCCGTTCGCTCGGCCTTGCAGATCAATGCCTTGCTTCCGGTGGGCATCGTGCTGGCCGCCGCCATGTGGTGGGCTTTCGCTCGCACCCGCTGGGGCTTGCTCGTGCGCATGGCCGGCGATTCAGCCAACGCAGCCAGGGCACTGGGCTATTCGGTCTCCGGCATCCGCATTGCTGCAACCGCTGCCGGCGGATTTATCGCCGGCCTGGGCGGTGCGTCATTGACCCTGTTCTATCCCGGGAGCTGGAATGAGGGCATCTCCAGCGGCCAGGGCCTGATCGCGGTGGCGTTGGTCATCTTCGCGCGATGGAGTCCGCTACGCTGCATCGGCGCGGCGGCATTGTTTGGCGGCGCGGGCGCCATCGGCCCGGCCCTGCAATCGGTGGGCATTGGCTGGGGTTACCACCTCTTCAACACCTTGCCCTATGTATTTACGCTGATCATTCTTGTGCTGAGCTGCAAGCCGGGCCAGGTGGTGCCGGGCAGCCCGGGCGAACTTTCATCCACCCGATAACCCGAGGAGCATGCCGTGTCCGGTCTTGGCGGTTTGAACAAGTCAAAGCATGGGGTGGTGATGGGCCTGGTCCAGCTGCAGTTGCCCGTGGTTAAGACCCCGCACGACCTCGCAGCCCAGACGCAGCGCATCTGCGACATGGTGGGCAAGGCCCGGCGCAACCAGGGCACGATGGATCTAGTGGTTTTTCCGGAGTATTCGCTACACGGCCTGTCGATGGACACGAACCCGTCAATCATGTGCAGCCTCGATGGGCCCGAAGTAGCCGCCTTTAAAGCGGCCTGCATTGAGCATCGCATCTGGGGATGCTTCTCCATCATGGAAGCCAACCCTGGCGGCAACCCCTACAACAGCGGGCTGATCATCGACGATACCGGTGCCATCAAACTCTATTACCGCAAGCTCCACCCCTGGATTCCGGTGGAGCCTTGGGAGCCGGGCAACCTGGGTATCCCGGTCTGCGAAGGCCCCAACGGCGGCAAGATCGCGCTCATCATCTGCCACGACGGGATGTTTCCCGAAATGGCCCGCGAGGCGGCATACAAGGGTGCAGAAATCATCATCCGCACCGCGGGCTACACGGCGCCCATCCGCCACGCCTGGCAGATCACCAACCAGGCCAACGCCTTCTGCAACCTGGCCTACACCGCCAACGTCTGCATGTGCGGCAGCGACGGCAGCTTTGACTCCATGGGCGAGGGCATGTTCTGCAACTTCGACGGCACGGTGCTCGTGCAGGGCGGGGGGCGGGTGGACGAAATCATCACCGCCGAATTGCGGCCTGACCTGGTGCGCGAGGCACGCACCGGCTGGGGTGTGGAAAACAATATCTACCAGCTCTACCATCGTGGCTATGTCGCTGTGAAGGGCGGAGCCCAGGACTGCCCCTACACCTATATGCACGACATGGCTGCCGGCAAATACCAGTTGCCTTGGCACGTTGACATCACGGATGGCACCTCCTGCGGCTTTGAGGCACCCACCCGCAGCTACAAGGGGCCGGAGGCCCATCCGCTGGTGCCGGACTCGCAGCCCTTAGCCCTCAAGAAGGCAGCCTGATATGGCAATCTCCGTACCAGCCAATCCCTACGCCTGGCCCTGGAATGGTGACCTGCGACCACACAACACGGCCCTGATCGTGATCGACATGCAGAACGACTTCTGCGGAGTCGGTGGCTACGTGGACAAGATGGGCTACGACATTTCGCTCACGCGCGCACCGATTGCGCCTTTGCAGGTGCTCATGCCCGAGATGCGGGCAGCCGGCTTTCACATCATCCACACGCGCGAGGGCCATCGGCCCGATCTGGCCGATCTGCCCCCCAACAAGCGCTGGCGTTCGCGCCAGATCGGCACCAATGGCGTGGGTATCGGTGACGACGGGCCCTGCGGCCGCATCCTGGTGCGCGGCGAGCCGGGCTGGGAGATCATTCCCGAACTTGCGCCGCTGCCCGGCGAGGTGGTCATCGACAAACCCGGCAAGGGCTCGTTCTATGCCACCGATCTCGAGCTGGTCTTGCGCACCCGGGGCATTGAAAACCTGCTGCTCGCTGGCATCACCACCGATGTGTGTGTGCACACCACCATGCGCGACGCCAATGACCGCGGCTTTGAATGCCTGCTCCTGTCGGACTGCACGGCTGCCACCGACCACGGCAACCACCTGGCCGCGCTCAAGATGATCACCATGCAGGGTGGCGTGTTCGGCGCGCATGCGCCCTCGTCCGCCGTGCTGGCGGCCATTGGAGCGGCAGAATGAGCGAATCCCACCTGATTCCTCCCCAGAAGCCCGCTACCGGGGCGCTGCTGCTGGAGACCTACCAGCTAACCAAGCGCTTCGGCAGTTTCACGGCCATGGACACTGTGAGCATGCGCGTGGAACCCGGCACGGTGCATGCCCTGCTGGGCGAAAACGGCGCCGGCAAGAGCACCCTGGTCAAGTGCGTGGCGGGCTTCCAGCGCGCCGAAGAAGGCAGCATCTCGATCGACGGACGCGAGCAAAACATTGCCAACCCCATCGTGGCGCGCGCCCTGGGCATTGGCATGGTCTACCAGCACTTCACCCTGGCGCCGGGCATGACCGTGGCCGAGAACCTCTTACTTGCTGGGGAGGTGCCGGCCGTAATCGACTGGAAGGCCAAGCGCGCCGAGCTGCAGGCCTTTCTGGCCACCACTCCCTTCAGCCTGGACCTCGACGCACGGCCCTCCGAACTGGCAGCCGGGGAGAAGCAAAAGCTCGAATTGCTCAAGCAGCTCTACCTGAAGCCCCGTTTGCTCATCCTCGACGAGCCCACCTCGGTGCTCACCCCGCAGGAGGCTGACGAAGTGCTCGGCCACGTGCGCGACTTCGCGCGCAGCGGGCAATGCACCGTCCTGTTGATTACCCACAAGTTCCGCGAGGTCATGGCCTATGCGGATGCCGTCACCGTGCTGCGCCGGGGCAAGGCCGTGCACCATTGCAAGGTAGAGGGGACCAACCCCGGCCTGCTGGCCGCCGCCATGATGGGCGAGACGGCAGACACGCAACAGAGCCCTGATTCGGAAGAAAAAGCGCCGCAAGCGCAGCAAAAACAGGAGTTGGCAGCTACAAAAATAATCGCAGCTGGCCATCCGGCCTTGTCGGTGCAGTCCCTGGCTGCCATGGGTGATCGCGGCACGCAGGCGGTTCACGCCGTGAGCTTTGACGTGCAGCCCGGTGAAATCCTGGGCATCGCTGGTGTCTCGGGCAACGGACAGCGCGAACTGGTGGAAGCGCTCGTGGGTCAACGCCCCCGCATGGGCGGCAGCGTCCAAGTAGCAGGGGAGTCCTATGCTGCCACGCGAGCCGAGAACCGCCGTCTCAAGGTTCGCAGCCTGCCCGAGGAGCCGCTGCGCAATGCCTGTGTTGGCGATCTGAGCGTGGCCGAGAACATGGCCCTGCGTGACTTTGACCAGCCGCCACTGGCCACCGGCAGTGGCATCTCGGGCCTGCTGCGCTTTGCCCGCTGGCGCAGCCGCGCCCGCGAGTGGATTGCCGAATACGGCGTAAAGACCCAGGGCGAGGGCGCGCCAATTCGCAGCCTCTCCGGCGGCAACGTCCAGCGGGCCGTGCTGGCGCGCGAGCTGGCAGGCGAGATCAATGTCCTGATCGCAGCCAACCCGGTGTTCGGGCTGGATTTTGCCGCGGTGGCCGAGATCCATGAGCGCATCGTGCAGGTGCGTGCCAAGGGTGGCGGCGTGCTGCTGATCAGCGAAGACCTGGACGAATTGCTGGAGCTCGCTGACCGCATCGTGGTCATGAGCGAAGGGCGCGTCGTGTTCGAGACTCCTGCTGCTACAGCATCGAGACAAGAGCTCGGCTCACATATGGGCGGGGGGCATTGATGAAGATTGAAGCCAATCCATTCGTCTACGAGTTCGATGTGGCCAGCTCCGCGCTGGTCATCATCGACATGCAGCGCGACTTCATCGAGCCTGGTGGCTTTGGCGAAAGCCTGGGCAACAAGGTCGCCCTGCTGGAAGCCATCGTGCCAGCGACACAGGCGGTGCTGGCGACCTGGCGCAAGGCGGGGGGCTTGGTCGTTCACACGCGGGAGGCCCACGAGGCGGACCTGTCGGATTGCCCGCCCGCCAAGCGCAACCGCGGCAATCCCAGCCTGCGCATCGGCGACGTGGGGCCCATGGGTCGCATCCTCGTCAAAGGGGAACCTGGGAACCAGATAATTCCGGCACTTGCCCCGATCGCGGGCGAGATCGTGATCGACAAGCCCGGCAAGGGCGCATTCTACGCAACGCCCCTGCACAACCTGCTGCAACAGGCGGGCATCACGCATCTGGTATTCATGGGCGTCACCACCGAAGTCTGCGTCCAGACCAGCATGCGCGAAGCCAACGACCGGGGCTACGACTGCCTGTTGCTGGAAGACTGCACCGAGAGCTATTTCCCCTATTTCAAGGCGGCAGCGCTGGACATGCTGAGCGCCCAGGGCGGCATCGTTGGCTGGACGGCACGCAGCCCGCTTTTGCTGCAGGCCCTGCAAGGCCTCTGAGCGCAGCGACGCGATTAAGATCCCCACGTGCAAGCAGTCAAAGCCCATTCCGCAGCCGGGTCCGGCCAGGACGACAGCGCCTTCCGCTCGCGGGCAGACGCGGTCTACACCCAGCTCAAGCAGGACATTGCGGCCTTCCACCTGGTACCGGGAGATCGGTTCACCGAAACCGAAATCGGGGATCGCCTGAGCGTCTCCCGCACGCCTGTGCGCCAGGCGCTGTTCCGACTGCAGCAGGAAGGCTTTGTGGAAGTGATGTTCCGCAGCGGCTGGCGCGTGTTGCCCTTTGACTTCGAGCAGTTTGAGCAGCTCTATGACCTGCGCATGATCCTGGAGACCACCGCAGCGCACCGCCTGAGTGAAGATGCGCAATACCGCGGCGCGCACATCAACAGCACCCTGCTCGAAGAATTGGCTGCCATCTGGCTGGTGCCGGCGGCGCAGCGCAGTACCGACATGGTGCAGGTGGCCCAGTGGGATGAAGCCTTTCACTGCGCGCTGGTGGCCGCAGCGGGCAACCAGGAAATGGCCCGCGTGCACCGCGACCTCACCGATCGCATCCGCATCATCCGGCGTCTGGATTTCACCAAGCAGGCGCGCATTGACGCCACCTACGACGAGCACGCCAAGATTCTCAAGGCCATCCGCGCCAAACGCGGTGACCAGGCGGCCATGCTGCTGCGCGCCCACATCGAAACCAGCCAGGCCGAAGTGCGGAAAATCACTCTGCACCAGGTCCACATGGCACAAAAACACGCCGTAAGCCACCGAAAATAGGCGGCTTTTGCTACATAAAACATAGCAATCCAGCCGCCACCAGGATGCGCGGGCCCGATGCACTATGCTTGCCGATCCCCCCAAGTGCGCCCTCGCCCATGTCCCTGATGCCTCCTGCCAAACTTGGGCTGCTGACTAGCCTTGCTGCCGCCATGCAGGCGCAAGGCTTGGACGTGGCCAACGCGGAATTGCAATTGCTGCCCGAGAGGGGACTGGCTCATAACCATGTACGCCTGGTAGGCACCGGATGGTTAGCCAGGATACCCAAACAAAGTCAGATGCAGTTGTCTGCCCAAGCCAACCTGGAATACCAATCAGCCTGCTTCCTGAGAGCGGGTGTTTCAGGTCGCACACCCCGGCTGCACGCGACGATTCCACCGGGGTTCTGGCTTGAGCGCGGTGCGCTGCTAGTGGAAGAGATTGCCGGCCGGCTGCCAGTTTTGCCGGGCGACCTGACTCTGATTGCGCAGGCGCTGGCTGCCATCCACGCCCTTCCCCTGCCGGCTCCAGCGAAGCGTTCGCCCTTGCAGTGCGCTGCTGAGCCGCTGCGCGCACTGGCCGACGAAATTCAGGGCCAGGCAGCGTACCTGTCCGAGGCAAAGCTGCATCCATCAACAAGCTTGATTCTGGAGACTGAGCTGGCGAGCCTTCTGGGGTGGTGCAACGCGCCGGCACGCCCTCCGCTGCGACTCATTGCCTTCGATGCCCACCCCGGTAACTTCATCATTCGAGGCGCTGGCAGCGTGGCGCAAGCAGTGCTCGTCGACCTGGAAAAATGCCGCTACAGTTACCCCGGCTTGGACCTCGCCCATGCCAGCCTCTACACGTCGACGACCTGGGATTCGGACTCGCGTGCAGTCCTGACACCGGCTGAAGTTGCTTCGGCTTACCTTCACTGGGAAGCCGCGGTAGGCCCGGCATTTGCATCTGCTGCGCGGCACTGGCACCTGCCGCTGCGGCGTGCCATGTGGCTCTGGTCCGTGACCTGGTGTGCCAAGTGGCGGGTTTTGTCCGGCTCCAAGCGCGCTGAGCGGCCCTCAGGGGAAGACTGGTCAGCCCAGCTCAGTCCGGACGCCTTGGTGGCGCATGTGCGGGGTCGTGTCGACCACTATCTGTCGGAAGAAGGCGTGCAGCATGTCATTGCGGAGTTCAAGGCGCTGGAGCACCAGTGGGCTTGAGTCTGCGCCTGCGGGTCGTCATTCCGGTCCTGAATGAAGCCCGGGGAATAGTGCCATGCCTTGCCGCGCTGCAACCTTTGCGCGCGCGTGGCGCACAGATTGTCGTCGTCGACGGCGGGAGCACGGACGCAACCTGGGCGCTGGCACGCGGCCTGGCCGACGCCGTCCTGGCGGCCCCGCAAGGTCGTGCAGCCCAGATGAACGCCGGTGCGCGCTGGAGGGATACGGGCGGGCAGGATTTTCAGGATGACGACAAGGCCGTGCTGCTGTTTCTGCATGCCGATACGCGCCTGCCGCCCGCTGCGGATGCGCTCACGGCGTCTGCGCTCGCGGCCGGCAGGGACTGGGGCCGGTTTGACCTCCATCTTGACTCCCGTGGCTCGGCCGCGGCGGCCCGCGCCTTGCTGTGGCTGGTGGCTTGGAGCATGAGTTTGCGCTCGGCATGGACCGGCATTGCTACCGGGGACCAGGCCATCTTTGTGCGGCGCACGCTGTTCGATGCGGTGGGCGGTTACGTGGATCAGGCCTTGATGGAAGACATTGCGTTGTCTGCAAGGCTCAAGCGCCACGGCCCGCCGGCCCGCATCCGGGTTCCGGTGCTGAGTTCGGCACGGCGCTGGTTGTCGCAGGGCGTTGCCAGAACCATTGTGCGCATGTGGCAATTGCGCCTGGCCTATTTTTTCGGGGCCCGCCCTGCAGTGCTCGCGCTCCAATACGGCTATGCCGCCAGACCCAAGGCGGCGCAGGCGGCTGTGGCGGTGTTTGCCAGGGCGCCGCTTGCTGGCTCGGCCAAGACGCGCCTAGCTCCCATGCTGGGCGCGCACGGCGCGGCACGCGCCCAGCGCCGCTTCACACTCGACACCCTGCACACGGCCGAGCAGGCCCGGCTGGGCCCGGTCACGCTCTGGTGCGCACCGGATGGCGATGCGCGCTTTTTCCGGGCGCTGCGCCAGCGCTTCGCCATCCGCATCCAGGCGCAAACCTCTGGCGACATCGGTGCGCGCATGCTGGCCGTCTTTGCCGAGCATTTCGCGCAGCCTGCAGCCCAGGCACTGCTGCTCATGGGGACGGACTGCCCGGTGCTCGCGCCGGGCCATTTGCAGGCTGCTGCCCGCGCGCTCGAGACGGACGACCTGGTACTGATCCCGGTGGAAGATGGCGGTTACTGCCTGATCGGCATGCGCAAGCTGGTACCGGAAGTTTTCGCGCGGATCGACTGGAGCACACCGCGCGTGATGCCGCAGACGCGCGATCGCTTGCGCGACGCGGGCGTTCGCTGGCAGGAGTTGCCACCGCTGTGGGATGTGGACGAGCCGCCGGACTGGCAGCGCCTGCAAGCCATGCTCACACCTACCGTCGCGTCATTTGCTTATGCGGAAACCGCCCATGGCTGAAGCCCTTCACAACGACGACTGGTACCACGCCCGCCTGGAGCCTCCGCGCCGGCGCTGCCGCGTGGTGATCGACACCGACGCCGCCAACGAGATCGATGACCAGTTCGCCCTGGCTTGGGCATTGCTCTCGCCCAACCAGATGGATGTGGTGGCAATTTATGCCACGCCCTTTTCCTTTGCGCACCGGCGCGCCAGCCTGCTCCATGCGCCGCAGGACGCAGCGCCCTTCAACCCGCCCGGCATCGGCATGGAGCGCAGTTATGACGAAATCCTGAAAGTCTGCGAGCTGCTGGGCGTGCCAGGCGAAGGGCGGGTCTGGCGCGGCAGCGAAGGCTATTTGCCTGCTGCAGGGCAAGCCCAGCACAGCGCGGCCGTCGATCATCTGATTGCCACTGCACGGGCGAGCGCTGCCGATGACCCGCTCTATGTGCTGGCCCTGGGCTGTGTGACCAATATCGCCAGCGCTCTGCTGCTGGCCCCTGACATCATTGACAAACTGGTCGTGGTCTGGACCAGTGGTTACCCGTCGCACGCGCCCCACGTGAACCACTCCTTCAATCTGGAGCAGGACCTCGCAGCCAGTCAATGCCTGCTGGACAGCGGCGTCCCCTTAGTCTATTTGCCGGGCTACCACGTGGGCGCGCAGTTGCGCCTATCGCTGGCAGAAATGGAGCGGTATGTCCGCGGCCGCGGCCCTATCGGGGAATACCTCTGCCAGCTGTTCACGCACAACCCGCTGTGGTCCATCCTGGGTAAGGATGGCGCGCAGCCGCACAGCTGGGTGATCTGGGATCTGATCAACATCGCCTGGATGCTCGAGCCCGACTGGGTCCCGAGCCATCTGGTGCGCACGCCAGTGCTCGATGCCAGGCGGCGCTGGCAGCCACAGGCCGGACGCCACCGGATGCGTGAGGGCTACGGCGTGGAACGCGACGCGATCTTCAACGATTTCTTTGCCAAACTCGAGTTGCACGCCCTGAATTTGAAGAAAAGGCGCCAATAACTCGCGTCAATAGGGTGTGAGTAGCTATAAAAATCATAGCTATCGATTCGGTGCGACGCGTTGCACCAGAGACACGGGCTGGTAGTCCGGGCGGAACTGGCAGGCCGCCTGGTGCACGCTCTCCAGCCCCTTGCAGCGCTCGGCGATGGTCTGGGGGGTGGGCTTTTTGCCCTCGTCTACCCAGGCAATCAAGCTCTCGAGCAAAGTGGCGTATTCGGTGTCGACAAGGTAGCTGTGCTCGTGTTCGGCGCTGAATGTCTGCACCAGCAGATCCGCGTTGCCGGCCTTCGTCAAAGCTTCACGGTAGACCGATTCCAGCTCCACGAAGGCGGTGGGGTCATCGATGGCATGCAGGGTCAGGATGGGCATGTCGACCTTGCCCGTGGGCGAGCTGTCCAGGTTGAGGGTGGCCACCGCTTGCGGGTCGGCGCCGGGGCTGAAGGGGTTGCTGCCATCCAGGCGACGCTGCACCAGGTCTTCAAACAGCCAAGTCGCCCATACCAAGTGGCTCAGCAGGGAGCGCTCCTGGATTTTGGCCGCTTGTGCAATGCGGGCCAGTCGTGCTTTTTGAAGGTCGCTGCGCTGGGCGGCGGGCAGGCCTAGGCCGGTGCACTCCTGCACGCGCTGCGCCAGCTGGGCGCGCGTCAGGCTGGCACCCGCAGGCAGACCCATCCAGAGAGGGTATTGCGGTTCGTTGGGTAGTGGATGGTTCTGGCATTCGGCCTGGTAGGCCTGGCGCAGAACATAGCGGAACTGGTAGGCCTGCACACCGCCGCCTAGTACACCGCTGGTCAGCAGCACGCCGTCGTACGGGCTGTGCTGGCCGTTCACCGTGGCATAGAGTTCGGCTGCCTTGGCTGCCACGCCGCCGCCATAGCTCTGGCCGTGCAACAGGGTGCGCCGTGGCTGGCCGAAGTTCTGCACAAAAATCTGGCGAAGTCTCTCGGTGTCTTCCGCGGCCATGGTCACGCCATAGCCCCCGCGCCGGTAGGTGGAGCCGGCCCAGGCATAGCCCAGGTTGGGCATCAACGCCCAGCGCTGCAAGTCCTCTTCACTGCGCTCAAGCCTGGCCGGGCCTGCGTCGGCCGGGCCGCCATGGGCGTGCATCACCAGCACCTGGTTCCATGGCCGGGGAATGGCGATCCAGTAAAACGCGCCCGCGCTGTCTTGCCCGGTGTAGCACTGCGCGGCGACCTTGATTTCGGAAGGGCAGGCGCGCGCCGTGGGCGCAGCTTCGCTGGCGGCCAGTACAGCGACCGGCATCACGGCGGCACCCAGCAGGCCGGCCAGCAAAGCCTTGCGGCAGTATGCAACGTTTGCGCGCATAGGAATCCTTATTTGGGGCGATACATCTTGAAAAGCTGCTCAGGGCCGATGCGGAAATAATCGCCCGCGCCGCCGGCGCGCAACACATGGCCCGCGTGCGCCGTGTCATAGACCCCGCCCAC
>Ga0007834_1000149_pt1 | contig 24638 bp, 24 predicted proteins | sample CryBogCBE06Nov07_FD_71233 | JGI IMG/M metagenome (GOLD analysis project Ga0007834, IMG submission 71233) | Freshwater microbial communities from Crystal Bog, Wisconsin, USA - CBE06Nov07 | ecosystem: Environmental > Aquatic > Freshwater > Lake | place: Crystal Bog, Wisconsin, USA | collected...
GAACAGGGGGCAGCACCTTGCCCGGCGCAGGCCGCCAGCGCCCGTCGTAAAGCGGTTTTTCGCCAGCCGCGCGTTTGGCCTCGCGCGTGGCTTCGAGTTCCTGCGGCGTGCTGTAGCAGTAATAGGCCTTGCCCTCGACCAGCAGTTGGTCCACAACCGCCTTGTAGCGGTCCAGGCGCTGCATCTGAAAGATCGGGCCTTCGTCGTAGTCCAGCCCGAGCCAACGCATGGAAGCCAGGATCTGGTCCACCGAATCCTGCGTGGAGCGGGCCACATCGGTGTCTTCGATGCGCAGCACAAACTGGCCGCCGTAGTGGCGCGCGTAGGCCCAGGAATAGAGTGCGGTGCGGGCGGTGCCTAGGTGCAAAAAACCGGTCGGCGATGGGGCGATGCGTGTTCGAATCATTTTTATTTCAAGCTGTCCAAGCCACGCAAGAGGTCGGCCTTCACGTCGTTCACATGCTCCAGGCCCACGGCCAGGCGGATCAGGCCCTGCCCGATACCAGCAGCCTGGCGCTGCGCTTCAGAGAGCTTGCCGTGGGAGGTGCTGGCCGGGTGGGTAAGCAGGCTCTTGGTGTCGCCCAGGTTGGTGCACAGCGAAAGCACCGCGAGGCTGTCGAGCACATGGAAGGCCCGCTGCCGTGCCTGTTCGGCATTTGCCGCCTTCACATCAAATGACAGCAGCGCACCACCGGTGGACATTTGCCGCATGGCCAGCGCGTGTTGCGGATGGCTGGGGAGCCCGGGGTAATAGACGCGCGCCACGGCGGGGTGTCCCTCAAGCCACTGGGCCACCTGCATGGCCCGCTCGCTTTGCGCCCGCATGCGGATGTCCAGCGTCTCCAGATCCTTGAGCACCACCCAGGCATTGAAGGGCGACAGGACCATGCCGGTGTTTTTCATCAGCGGCAGGAACTTCTCTTTCACCAGGGCTTCGCTGGCACACAGCGCGCCGGCCATCACGCGGCCCTGGCCGTCGAGGTACTTGGTGCCCGAGTGCATGATGATGTCGGCGCCCATCGCAATAGGGCGCTGCAATGCCGGTGTTGCAAAGCAGTTGTCCACTGCGAGCAAGGCGCCGGCCTCATGCGCAATATCGGCCAATGCGCGGATGTCACAGACATCGGTGAGCGGGTTGGTCGGCGTCTCGGCAAAAAGCAGGCGAGTACTCGGCCGCACGGCGGCCTTCCAGGCGGCCAGATCCGTCTGCGGCACGATGGTGGATTCCACGCCAAAGCGGGCAAATTCGCTGCCGATGAGCTTTATGGTCGAGCCAAACATCGACTGCGAGAACACCACATGGTCGCCGGCTTTGAGCAGGCTGAGCAGCATCAGCGTGATCGCCGACATGCCGGACGAAGTGGCCATGCAGGCCTGCGTGCCCTCCAGGGCCGCCAGCCGCATCTCGAAGCTGCTGACGGTGGGGTTGCCGCTTCGGCCATAGGTATAGCCCTCTTCCTCGCCCGCAAAGCGCGCTGCCGAATCAGCGGCCGTGGGTTGCACGTAGCCGCTGGTCAGGTACAGCGCCTCGGAGTTCTCGCCATACTGGCTGCGCTCCACCGCTGCGCGCACGGCCAGCGTGTCGATGTGCAGGTTTTCCGGTAGTTGCCTAGATGTCATCGGGGGCCTCTCACACCTCGTGGTTGGGCAGGGCCAGGCGCGAGGTGTCTTCCCCGCTGTCTTCCGTGCCCACCCGGTTTTCATTGATGCGGCGTACGTCATCGGTGCTGATGTCGCCGGTCACATAGACGCCGTCGAAACAACTGGCGTCAAAGTCCTTGATGGCCGGGTTCAGCTTGCCGATCGCCTGCTTCATGCCCGCCACCTCCTGGTAAATCAGCGCGTCGCAGCCGATAAGTTCGCGGATTTCCTCGACCGTGCGGCCATGGGCCACCAGCTCTTCCTTGGTCGGCATGTCGATGCCATAGACATTGGGGTAGCGCACCGGCGGGGCGGCGCTGGCCATGTAGACCTTGCGCGCGCCGGCGTCGCGCGCCATCTGCACGATCTCGCGGCTGGTGGTGCCGCGCACGATCGAGTCGTCCACCAGCAGCACGTTGCGGCCCTTGAACTCGCTGGCAATGGTGTTGAGCTTCTGGCGCACCGACTTCTTGCGCACGGCCTGGCCGGGCATGATGAAGGTGCGGCCCACATAGCGGTTCTTCACAAACCCTTCGCGGTAGGGAAGCCCCAGCAGATGCGCCAGTTGCATGGCGCTGGGCCGGCTCGATTCGGGAATCGGGATGACGACATCGATCTGGCTGGGCGGCACGGTGGAGACCACGCGCTTGGCCAGGGTTTCGCCCAGATTCAGCCGCGCCTGGTAGACCGAGATGCCGTCCATCTTGGAATCCGGCCGCGCCAGGTAGACAAACTCGAAGATGCAGGGGTTGAGCTGGGTCTTCGGCGCGCATTGCTCGCTGATCACCTGGTTGTACATGTCGACAAACACGCCCTCTCCCGGGGCGATGTCGCGCGAGAAATGGTGCCCCGTGCCCTCCAGGGTGACGGACTCGCTGGCAATCATGATCGTGCCATCGTCGGATTGGCCCATGCACAGCGGCCGGATACCGAACGGGTCGCGAAAAGCCAGCAGGCCATGCCCGGCAATCATGGCAACCACAGCGTAGGAGCCCTTGACCCGCGCGTGCACGCCGCGAACCGCGGCGAATACATCGGCCGGCTTGAGCGGCAGGCCGCGCGTGGTTTTTTCCAGCTCGTGCGCCAGCACATTGATCAGCACCTCGGTGTCGCTCTCAGTGTTGATGTGGCGGTGGTCTGCGTTGAACAGCTGGGCCTTGAGCTCAGCCACATTGGTCAGGTTGCCGTTGTGCACCAGCACGATACCGAAGGGCGCGTTGACATAGAACGGCTGCGCCTCTTCCTCGCTGTAGGCATTGCCTGCCGTGGGGTAGCGCACCTGGCCCAGGCCGATGTTGCCCGGCAGCGCCCGCATGTTGCGCGTACGGAACACATCGCGCACCATGCCCTTGGCCTTGTGCATGAAGAACTTGGTGCCCAGTTGCGTGACGATGCCGGCCGCATCCTGGCCGCGGTGCTGCAGAAGCAGCAGCGCGTCATAAATGAGCTGGTTGACTGGTGCGCTGCTGGCAACGCCGACGATTCCACACATGCAGTTGATCCTTAGGGAAGGTATTTTCCAAAATCTTCGGGCACCACGGGCTTGATGCCCCGCAATGCCACTTGCAATACATCTGCGCCGCGCGAGGTCTGCCACCAATCGGCCTCGTGCAGGGTCGTCATGTGCATGACCACTGCCACGGCCAGCAGCAATACGAGGCCACGCACCAGGCCAAAGGCCGCGCCCAGGGTGCGATCCACCGGCTGCAGCCCGACCGCCGCGACAAGCTTTTTGGTCAGCCAAGCCAGCATGCCACCGGCAAACGCCGTGGCAACAAACACCATGACAAACCCGGCAGCGTAGCGCAAGGCTTCGCTGCTGCCCTGCATCAGGGGCAGCCAAGCTGCCGCCCGTGGCGCATACCACTGGGCCAGCACAAACGATGCAATCCAGCCCAATACCGACATCACTTCATACACCAGACCGCGCCAGGCACCAAGCAGGGCCGAGGCTGCAAGCAGCCCCAGCATGATCCAGTCCAGCGTTGCCAAACCAGGCTCACAAGCTGAGGATGGCCGCCGGAAGATCAAGACCCTTGATCCTGGCCGCCGCCTTGTCCGCCTCGGCCTTGCTGCCAAAAGGCCCGACCCGCACCCGGATACGCTTGCCCTCCTGCGTTTCCGCCACCTGGGTATAGGTCTTGAGGCCGGCTTTCTCGACGCGCAGGCGCACTTCACGCGCCTTGCCTGCGTCTGCAAAGGCGCCAACCTGCACCACGAAACTCCCCGCTGCAGCGGCGGCGGATGGCGCACTGGCCGTGGACTGGGCGCTCTCCTTGCCTTCCAGCAAAGCCTGGGCCTTGCGGCCATCGTCCACGGCACCCGCCGGTTTGTCGGGCGCAGGCTTGGCCGCAGCAGGTGCCGGTGCGGCTAGTAGGGGCGGGGCTTTTGCTTCAGATTTGATAGCAGCTGTCGGCTGTTTCGCGGGCGCTGCGGGCGCTTTTTCCTCCGGTTTGGCAACAACCACCTCTTCCTTGGGGCTCAGGCTTCCAGCCGCGGGCACCACGCCGGCGGCGCTGGAAGCAGCGGGCGCAGGGGCGGGAATCGGCGCTGCAGGAATCACAAGGGGTTTGACGGAGCTTTTGTCCGGAATGCTGATCGGGATATCCACCGAGACTGGCCGGGGCTGGGTGTCAAACACCAGCGGAAAGCCGATCACGCCTGCCAATACGAGGACGGCCGCGCCGATCAGGCGGTGCCGCGCGCGTTTGCGGATCAGCTCCACACTTTCGCCCGGCATCACGGCCCCACTGCCTGCGCCGCCTGACCGCCCGTCGCTGGCTTGCGAGGACTTGAAAAAAGGGAACTTCAGCAGGTTCTTGATCGGCATGGGTGGGGCAAACTCAGGAGAGGTGCTGTGCGTGAAGGCGGGGTATTCCGGCTTCCAGAATTGCCCCCACAGTGAAGAAGGAACCAAAGACAAGGATTCTATCAGCGGGGTCTGCTGCGGCCACTGCGGCGGCCAGGGCGCTGGCGGGGTTTGCATGGCATTGCGCGCCAGGCGCCCTGCCCTTGCCGGACTGTGCCGCAGCCAGCCGCCGGCTGGCCTGCTGCCAGGCGGCTTGCAGGGCCTGGGCACTTGCGGCGCGCGGGGTCGGCAGATCGGTGAAATGCCACTGATCGACCAGCGGGTCCATGCGCACGAGCATGGTGGCCAGGTCCTTGTCGGCCATGGCGCCGAAAACGGCGTGGGTCGCAGGGTAATAGCCCATGGCGTCGAGGTTTTGCGCCAGCGCCGCCACGGAATGCGGGTTGTGCGCCACATCCAGCACCAAAGTCGGCTGGCCTGGCACGATCTGGAAGCGCCCGGGCAACTCCACCAGGGCCAGGCCGTTGCGCACCGCCTGGGCTGTGACGGGCAATTGCTCGCGCAAGGCCGTGAGTGCGGCCAGCACGCCCGAGGCATTGAGCAACTGGTTGGCCCCGCGCAGCGCCGGGTAGGCCATGCCGCCAAAGCGCCGGCCCCGGCCGGCCCAGCCCCATTGCAGCTTGTCGCCCGAGAAGTTGTAGTCGCGGCCCATCAGCCAGATATCCGCCCCCAGGCTTGCCGCATGGTCAATGATGGATTGTGGCGGCACCGGGTCACTCACCACCACGGGGCGGCCTGCGCGCATGATGCCCGCCTTCTCGCGGCCAATGCTCTCGCGGTCGGGCCCGAGAAACTCCATGTGATCCAGGTCGATGCTGGTGATGATGGCGCAATCGGCGTCGATGATGTTCACCGCGTCCAAACGCCCACCAAGGCCCACCTCCAGAATCGCCACATCCAGCTTCGACGCTTGCATCAGGCTCAGGATCGCCAGGGTCGTGAACTCGAAGTAGCTGAGCGAGATTTCCAGCCCGGATTTCGCATCATTTTGGATCCGGGCCCGCTCCACAGCAGCGAAGTGCGCTACAAACTCTGTAGCGCCAGCGATTTCGCCGTGGATCCGGCAGCGCTCCTCGAAGTGCACCAGATGCGGGGAGGTAAAGACCCCGGTGCGGTAACCGGCCTGCAGCAGGACGGCTTCCAGCATGGCGCAGGTCGAGCCCTTGCCATTGGTGCCGGCTACGGTGATGACCGGGCAGTCCAGCCGCAGAGCCATGCGCCGGGCGACCTCACGCACACGGTCCAGGCCCAGTTCGATGGTCTTGGGGTGCAGGCGCTCGCAGTGGGCAAGCCATTCGGTCAGGGTGGAGGGCAGCGTTTCCATTGGCTGGATTGTCGGCGATGCACAATCGCTTGCATCTGACACAGGAATGCAAGCATGACCACCGTTTATGGCATCCCCAACTGCGACACCGTCAAAAAAGCCCGCGCCTGGCTCACGGAGCATGGCGTTGCCTACGAATTCCACGATTTCAAGAAGCAGGGCGTCCCGCTGAAATTGATCGACGGCTGGATCGCCTCGGTCGGCTGGGAAAAGCTGGTCAACCGGCAGGGCACGACCTGGCGAAAGCTCGATGAAGCCACCAAGGCTGCAGTTACCGACGCCGCCAGCGCCAAGGCCCTGATGATGGCCCAGCCCAGCGTGATCAAGCGGCCTGTGGTGTTGTGGCCAGCGCGCAGCGCGCCCACCGTGGGCTTTGATGCCGATTTGTGGCGCACCCTGGTTTGAGGCTCCCCATGACCAACCCCAAAAATCCAAACCAATTCGACCCCCAGCCTGCAAGCGGCATGCGCAAGGGCCTCACCAGCTATGGCGATGCCGGCTTTTCGCTGTTTCTGCGCAAGGCCTTCATCAAGGGCGCTGGCTACACCGATGGCGCGCTGGATCGCCCGGTGATTGGCATCGCCAACACCGGCAGCAGCTTCAACCCCTGCCACGGCAACATGCCCCAGCTGATCGAGGCCGTCAAGCGCGGCATCATGCTGGCCGGCGGCCTGCCCATGGACTTCCCGACCATCTCGATTCACGAGAGCTTTGCCGCGCCCACCAGCATGTTCCTGCGCAACCTGATGAGCATGGACACCGAGGAAATGATCCGCGCCCAGCCGATGGACGCCGTGGTGCTGATCGGCGGCTGCGACAAAACCGTGCCGGCCCAGCTCATGGGCGCAGCCTCGGCCGGCATCCCGGCCATCCAGCTCATCACCGGCTCCATGCTGACCGGCTCGCACCGCAGCGAGCGGGTCGGCGCCTGCACCGACTGCCGCCGTTACTGGGCCCAATTCCGGGCCGGCGAGATCGACGCAGCCGAAAAGGACGAAGTCAATAACCATTTGGTGGCCAGCGTGGGTACCTGCTCCGTGATGGGCACGGCCAGCACCATGGCCTGCATCGCCGAGGCTCTGGGCATGACGGTTCCTGGCGGGGCCTCGCCGCCCGCCGTTACCGCCGACCGCATCCGCGTGGCCGAGGAAACCGGCGCCCGCGCCGTGCAAATGGCCATGGACGGCCTAACCATTGACAAGATATTGACACCCGCTGCCTTTGAAAATGCGCTGCGCGTGCTGCTGGCCATTGGCGGCTCGACCAATGGCATCGTGCACCTGGCAGCCATTGCCGGGCGCATGGGCCTGGAGCTCGATTTGCGCGCGGTGGACCGCATGGGGCGCGACACGCCCGTTTTGCTGGACCTCAAGCCCTCGGGCCAGCATTACATGGAGGATTTTCACGATGCGGGCGGCATGGCCACCCTGCTGCGCCAGCTCAAGCCCCTGCTCAACCTGGACGCGCTGACCGTTACCGGCCGCAGCCTGGGCGAAGAGCTGGAAGCCCAAGGCCCGGGCTTTGCGCAGAACGTGGTGCGCCCGCTGGCCCAGCCTATCTATCCGCAAGGCGGCATCGCCGTGCTCTGGGGCAATCTGGCGCCGGGCGGCGCCATCATCAAGCAGTCGGCCGCCGACGCCCAGCTCATGGAGCACGAAGGCCGCGCCGTGGTGTTTGAAAACGCCACCGACCTGGCCGCGCGCATCGACGCGCCGGACCTGGACGTCCACGCCGACGACATCCTGGTGCTCAAGAACATCGGCCCCAAGGGTGCGCCCGGCATGCCCGAGGCGGGCTACCTGCCCATCCCCATGAAGCTGGCCCGCGCCGGCGTGAAAGACATGGTTCGCATCTCCGATGGCCGCATGAGCGGCACGGGCTACGGCACCATCGTGCTGCATGTGACGCCCGAGTCCGCCGTGGGCGGCCCGCTGGCCCATGTGCGCAATGGCGACCGCATCCGCCTGAGCGTCCAGAACCGCGAGATCAGTTTGCTGGTGTCGGCAGAGGAATTGGCCCGCCGCGCGCAGGCCCAGCCTGTGACGGAACCCAGCGCCGAGCGTGGCTACAAAAAGCTTTTTCTGCAGTCCGTGACCCAGGCCGACCAGGGCGTGGATTTCGACTTTTTGCGCGCGGCCCAGGCGAAGGGCAGCACGCCCCGGGGCTGAGCGGGCGTATGGCCGATACCCGCCGACTAAAATGCGCGGATGACAACTGCAAAAATCGACGGCGTATCCGTCACCACCCAGGCTAATGTGTACTTCGACGGCAAATGCGTGAGCCACGGCCTCACGCTGGCCGACGGCACCAAAAAATCCGTTGGCGTCATCCTGCCCGCCACCCTGACCTTCAACACCGGCGCACCCGAGATCATGGAGGGCGTGGGCGGCAGCTGCGAATACAAACTGGCGGGCAGCGACGTTTGGGTGAAATCCGGCGCGGGTGAGAAATTCAGCGTGCCCGGCAACTCGAAGTTCGAGATCCGGGTGACCGAGGCCTACCACTACATTTGCCATTTCGGTTGAACAGCATGGCCACCATTCTGCAAAACCTCCCCCTCGGCCAGAAGGTCGGCATCGCGTTCTCCGGCGGGCTGGACACCAGCGCCGCCCTGCTATGGATGAAAAAGAAGGGCGCCCTGCCCTACGCCTACACCGCCAACCTCGGCCAGCCCGACGAAACCGACTACGACGCCATCCCCCAGAAGGCCATGGCCTACGGGGCCGAGCTGGCCCGCCTGATCGACTGCCGCCGCCAGCTCGCACACGAAGGCATTGCCGCGCTGCAGGCCGGCGCCTTCCACATTACCACCGCCGGTGCCACCTACTTCAACACCACGCCGCTGGGCCGCGCGGTGACGGGCACCATGCTGGTGGCTGCCATGAAGGAAGACAACGTCAACATCTGGGGCGACGGCAGCACCTTCAAGGGCAATGACATCGAGCGCTTTTACCGCTATGGCCTGCTGACCAACCCCGGCCTGAAGATCTACAAGCCCTGGCTGGACCAGCAGTTCATCGACGAGCTGGGCGGCCGCAAGGAAATGAGCGAGTTCCTGATTGCCAACGGCTTCGACTACAAAATGAGCGTTGAAAAGGCCTACAGCACCGACAGCAACATGCTAGGCGCCACGCACGAAGCCAAAGACCTCGAAAGCCTGAACAGCGGCATCAAAATCGTCAACCCCATCATGGGCGTGCCCTTCTGGCGCGAAGACTGCGTCGTCAAGGCCGAAGAAGTGAGCGTGACATTTGAAGAAGGCATGCCCGTCGCCCTGAACGGCGTGCACTACAAGGACCTGGTCGAGCTGATCCTCAAGGCCAATGAAATCGGCGGCCGCCACGGCCTGGGCATGAGCGACCAGATTGAAAACCGCATCATCGAAGCCAAGAGCCGCGGCATTTACGAAGCCCCGGGCCTGGCTCTGCTCTTCATTGCCTACGAGCGACTGGTGACGGGCATCCACAACGAAGACACCATCGAACAGTACCGCGACAACGGCCGCAAGCTGGGCCGCCTGCTCTACCAGGGCCGTTGGTTTGACAGCCAGGCCATCATGCTGCGCGAAACCGCCCAGCGCTGGGTGGCCAAGGCCGTGACCGGCACCGTGACGCTGGAGCTGCGCCGCGGCAATGACTACAGCCTGCTCAACACCGAAAGCCCCAACCTCACCTATGCGCCCGAGCGCCTGAGCATGGAGAAGGTGGAAGACGCGCCCTTCAGCCCGCTGGACCGCATTGGCCAGCTGACCATGCGCAACCTGGACATCACCGATACCCGCGCCAAGCTGGGCATCTACAGCAATGCCGGGCTGCTGGAGCTGGGCAAGGGGGATGACTTTTTGAAGCTGGGCGGGAAGTAGATCGGCTCGGGTCGTTCCAAACGATAAAGCCCGCCGGGTGGGAGCCTGGCGGGCTTTATTGCTTCGTCCAGCGGAAAAAGGTATAGCTTTTGAAAAAGCGCATTCGTTACAACTGCCCACCAACGCCTTTGAACTTCTCAACGAAGGCGGTGATTATTTGAAATACGCCTTGTTTTTTGTCAGATATTGTGGATTCAACGGACTCATTTTTGGCATTACTGCATTGAGTTCCGTACCGTTCTCGCTGAAGAACTCTCGCTTGATTACTGTGGCTGGTGAAATTGATGATGCGGCTGAAGTAAAGCTGCTTGTCTTCCGGCAAAATCTCTGACCACTTGGGGTAGCCCAAAAAACTGGCTGTCTTCTCGTACAGATTGCGCAGCAGGGTGAAGTGAACCCGCTCGACCCTGTTGTCAGCAATGGCCTGCTCGATGGTCTGCAGCAGATGTAGATGATAGGAAAAGCACTTGTTGGAGTCCCCAGACTTTTCCGTAAGCGCGAAGCTACCATCGTCGAACTGGTCCAGCATGTAGCAAGTCTTGTTACTGAACTCATTGAACAGCACGCTGTAGAACAGCTGGGGTCGCGCGCGCCGGGGCGCAGGCTTTGCCGCCCCAAAAAGCCGTCAACTCCCGGTCGCGAGGCTGACCTCGGAAACCTGCAGGTCGTTGTCCTTGCCGAAGTTCATGCAAAAGTCCCAGGCCATGGGCTCGGCGTCGCGCAGGTCGCGGTGCACAACGACGCATTTGACGCCGTTGACCGTGGTGGGCACGCACCACTCCGAATAGCCCAGGTGGCTGCCCGGCTGCGGCCCGCCGGGGCGGAACTGGCTCATCACCCCAGCCAGTCGCTCGGCCCAGTCGCTCGGCCGGAACGCCTTGCCACTGCGCGTAATGCCCAGAATGAAGACTTGTCGGGAAGCGTTGGCAGCCATGGAGGGGGTTGAGAGGGTCGGTTGGTTTTGCTGCACTGCGGCATGAGTTTACATCAAGTCTTATATAAGACTCACCAAATGAAGGCCGAAAGCGCCCACCGCGCATGACAGCGATGCAACATCTTCAGCAATCGCCCGTGGTCCCAAGCAAGCTCTGCGCCTAAAATTTGGCTTCAGCGGCTCCGCTTCTGTTGAGCCGCTTTGTTTTTAAGGAGTTCCCGATGATTGAAGCTGCCTCGCCCCACACCATGAACACCTATGGGCGCCTGCCCATCGCGCTGGAGCGCGGCCAGGGCGTGCGCGTGTGGGACGTCAACGGCAAGTCCTATATCGACGGGCTGGGCGGCATTGCCGTCAACACCCTGGGGCACAACCACCCCAAGCTGGTGCCGGCCCTGCAGGACCAGATCGCCAAGATCATCCACAGCAGCAACTATTACCACGTGCCCAACCAGGAGAAGCTGGCCGCCAAGCTGGTGGAGCTTTCGGGCCTGTCCAAGGTGTTTTTCTGCTCCACTGGGTTGGAGGCCAACGAAGCCGCCCTCAAGCTGGCGCGCAAGTTCGGGCACGACAAGGGCATCGAGCGCCCCGAAATCGTGGTCTATGAGCATGCCTTCCACGGCCGCAGCATTGCCACCCTCTCCGCCACGGGCAACGAGAGGGTGCAGGCGGGTTTTGGCCCCCTGGTTGAGGGCTTCATTCGCGTGCCGCTGAACGACATCGACGCGCTGCGCAAGGCCACTGAAGGCAACAAGAATGTGGTGGCCGTCTTCATGGAAACCATCCAGGGCGAAGGCGGCGTTAATCCGATGCGGGTGGACTACCTGCAGCAGGTGCGCAAGCTCTGCGACGAAAAAGACTGGCTGATGATGATCGACGAGGTGCAGTGCGGCATGGGGCGCACGGGCAAGTGGTTCGCCCACCAGTGGGCGGGCATCCTGCCCGACGTGATGCCCCTGGCCAAGGGCCTGGGCTCGGGCGTGCCGATTGGCGCGGTGGTGGCGGGCCCCAGGGCCGCCGACATCTTCCAGCCCGGCAACCACGGCACCACCTTCGGCGGCAACCCGCTGGCCATGCGCGCCGGTGTCGAGACCATCCGCATCATGGAAGAAGAAGGCCTGCTGGAGAACGCGGCCAAGGTGGGCGCGGCGTTCAAGGCGGCCCTGGTGCGCGAGTTGGGCAGCTTGCCCGGCGTCAAGGAAGTCCGCGGCCAGGGCCTGATGATCGGCGTGGAGCTGGCCATGCCTTGCGGCGAGCTGGTGCGCCGCGCGGCCGAGGCCGGTCTGCTGATGAGCGTGACGGCTGATAGCGTGATCCGCTTTGTGCCTTCGCTCATCATCACGGAAGCGGAAGCCATGGAGATCGTCTCGATCCTGGTGCCCCTGGTCAAAACCTTTCTGGCAGAGCAGTCATGAGCAAGCCCATCCCGCATTACCTGCAGTTCAGCGACCTGAGCGCGGAGGAATACGCCCACCTGTTTGAACGGGCAGCCCTGATCAAGAAAAAATTCAAGGCCTACGAAAAATACCAGCCCCTGGCCGACCGCACGATGGCCATGATTTTTGAAAAAGCCTCCACGCGCACCCGCGTGAGCTTTGAGGCCGGCATGTACCAATTGGGCGGCAGCGTGGTGCACCTCACCACCGAAGGCAGCCAGCTCGGACGCGCCGAGCCGATTGCCGACAGCGCCAAGGTCATCAGCCGCATGGTCGACCTGGTGATGATCCGGACCTATGGGCAGGACAAGATCGAGGAGTTCGCCGCCCACAGCCGCGTGCCGGTGATCAACGGGCTCACCAACGAGTTCCACCCCTGCCAGATCCTGGCCGACATCTTTACCTTCATCGAGCACCGCGGCTCGATCGCCGGCACGACGGTCGCCTGGGTGGGCGACGGCAACAACATGGCCAACACCTGGCTGCAGGCGGCCGAGATCCTTGGCTTTACCGTGCATGTGAGCACTCCCAGCGGCTACGGCATCGACCAGTCCGTGGTCGGCCTGCGCTCCAACGACAGCTACAAGGTGTTTGCCGACCCGATGGAAGCCTGCCGCGGCGCGCACCTGGTCACTACCGATGTGTGGACCAGCATGGGCTATGAAGCCGAGAACGAGGCGCGCAAGAAAGCCTTTGCCGACTGGTGCGTCGACACCGACATGATGAAAATCGCCGCGCCCGATGCGCTCTTCATGCACTGCCTGCCGGCCCACCGCGGCGAAGAGGTGGACGCCGACGTGATCGACGGGCCGCAGTCCGTGGTCTGGGACGAAGCAGAGAACCGGATGCATGCGCAGAAGTCGCTGATGGAGTATCTGCTCTTGGGTCGGGTATAGGTACTCTGGGCGCGGCAGCGACCTGGGGGGCGGGCGCTCATGCTTGAGCGGGCTGCGGCAGGCTACACGCAGTGAGCCCGCTCCAGCCAAGCACCGGGCCCTGAGCGGAGGCGGATTTGCCCATAAAACGAACGAGCAAAGCTTCAGCGCCTGTAGCAAATAACCGACACCATACCCTTCCAACCGGTGCTAACTTAGCAGCACCATGACCAGCAAACCCGAAGACATCGTCCACCGAGAGAAGGCCCAGCTCGACTTCAGCCGCAGCATGAGCTATAGCGACTACCTGCAGCTCGACGCCATTCTGGGTGCGCAAAAACCGCTCTCGCCTGACCACAACGAGATGCTGTTCATCGTGCAGCACCAGACCAGCGAGCTGTGGATGAAGCTCATGCTGCACGAGTTGCACGCAGCCATCCAGAACGTAGCGCAGGACGAGCTGGGCACGGCCTTCAAGATGCTGGCGCGCGTCTCCAAAATCATGGAACAACTGGTTCACGCCTGGGATGTGCTGGCCACCATGACGCCGCCAGAGTACAGCGCTATCCGGCCCTACCTCGCCAACTCCAGCGGCTTCCAGAGCGCGCAATACCGCTGCATTGAATTTGCGCTGGGCAACAAGAACGCCGCGATGCTCAAACCCCATGCGCACAGGCCCGAATTGCTGTCCATGGTGCAGGCGGCCTACGAGGCTCCGTCGCTTTATGACGAGTCCATCCGCATGCTGCAGCGCCGCGGCCTCAGCCTCCCCCAAAGCCACACCGAGCGCGACTGGCGCCAGCCCTATGAAATGAGCGACGCGGTGGAGCAGGCCTGGCTGGTTGTCTACCGCGACCCCAAGCATTACTGGGATCTGTATCAATTGGGCGAGGAATTGACCGACCTGGAAGACGCATTCCGCCTTTGGCGGTTCCGCCATGTCACCACTGTGGAGCGGGTGATCGGCTTCAAGCGCGGCACAGGCGGAACCGGGGGCGTGAGCTACCTGCGCAAGATGCTCGATGTGGTCTTGTTCCCCGAAATCTGGAAGCTGCGCACCGACCTCTAGGCCGCGCTCCAGATCCCGGTTCAGGCCGCGCGGGAGATTACGGTATAGTAAACTCGTTACGAATAGTGAAATTCCGGAGACTGCCATGTCTGCTCTGCCCAAGCCCTCTGCTGCCCAGCTGGCAGCCCTGCCCAGCCCCGCACCCGTGCAGCAACTGCACCACTACGCCTACCGGGCCAAGGATGCCGAAGAGACCCGGCATTTTTACGAAGACATCCTGGGCCTGCCGCTCTACCACATCATCCAAAGCGACGTGGTGCCCAGCACGGGCGAATACTGCCCCTACACGCATTTTTTCTTCCGCCTGCAGGATGGCAGTTTCATTGCCTTCTTCGACCTGGGCAATGACGAATCCGCCCTACCCTCTCCCAATACGCCGCTGTGGGTCAACCACGTGAGCTTCCGGGTCAACACCGTGCAGGAGCTGGAAGACATGAAGGCCCGCCTGCTGGCGCATGGCGTGGAGGTACTGGGCGTCACTGACCACCACATCTTCAAGAGCATCTATTTCTTCGACCCCAATGGCGTGCGCCTGGAGTTGTCGGCCCAGCTGGCCGACGAATTCCAGATGCTGCAGGAGAGCAAGACAGCCCACGCGCGCCTGGCGGAATGGACCGTGCGCAAGGAGCAGTGGCGCAAGGAACGCGCCGCCGGCAAAACCACAGCGCCGCTCAAGCCCCAGCAAAATGACCGGCCTGAATTTGTCAGCCCTGCCGCCCGATAACCTGCCTCCGGAGACACACCTGTGAAGAACATGATCAAGCTGGCCTTGCGCGCGCTGCTTTGGGCCCTCGTGGCCGCCAGCCCCTTTGCCATCGCCCAGAATGCCGACTTCCCGAACAAACCAATCAAATGGGTGGTGGGTTACCCGGCCGGTGGCGGCACCGATTTCCTCGCCCGCACGGTTGCGGCCCAGATGTCCGTCCAGCTGAACCAGTCCATCGTGGTGGACAATCGGCCCGGCGCGGCAGCCATCATTGGCGCAGACATCGTGGCCAAATCAGCGGGCGACGGCTACACGGTTTTCAGCGCAGACAACGGCGTGCTAGTGTACAACGCCGCGCTCTACAAGAAGCTGCCCTATGACCCGGTCAAGGACTTCGCACCCATCGGCCTGATGGCGCGCGCGCCCTTGATGCTGGTTGCGGCGCCGAATGCAGGCATCAAGAACGCCAGGGAATTGCTGGAAAAGCTCAAGGCCAACCCCGGCAAGTACAGCTATGGCTCCCCCGGCAATGGCAGCCCGCACCACCTAGCCATGGAACTGCTCAAAAGCCGGTTGGGCCTGTTTGTCGTGCATGTGCCCTACCGGGGCGCAGCGCCTGCGCTGCAGGACGTGATGGGAGGGCAGATCCCGCTGATGATGATCGACACCTCCAGCGCCATTTCGGGCATCAAGTCCGGCAAGATCGTGCCCCTTGTGCTCCTGTCGGACAAGCGCATCGCGCAGCTGCCTGAGGTGCCCACCATGGTAGAGCTGGGCTACAAGGATGTGGTCGCCTATGCCTGGCAGGGCCTGGTGGTGCCCGCCAGCACGCCCAAGGATGTACAGGCCAAGCTGAACACGGCCATGCAGGCGGCCCTTGGCAACGCGGCAGTCAAGGCCAAGCTCTACGACGCGGCCTGGGAGCCGGTGCCCAGCGACGGAGCCACCATGGCAAGCTACGTTGTCAGCGAAATCGCGGTCTGGCACAAGCTGATCCGGGAGCGGGGCATCTCGCTCGAATAAGCCACTCCTCAGAAGCCCTCCATGCAGACGCGATTCACCGAGACGGCCTACACCAACGGCTATGAGTTCACCTCCGGTGCGGGTTATGCCTTGCCGGAATATCCGTTTGTGGAGCCGCCAGAAATCCGCAACGGCGCGATCAGGCGCCACCCCATTGTCATTGTTGGAGGCGGCATCACGGGGCTCACGCTGGCCTGCTCGCTGGCGCGCCTGGGTGTTGCGGCCGTGCTGTTCGATGAAGACAACACGGTGGGCGTCAAGGGGGCCTCGTCGCGCGGCATCTGCTACACACAAAAGTCGCTCGAGATTTTTCACAGGCTGGGCATCTACGAGCGCATTGCCCGTCGCGGCATCCAGTGGAGCGTGGGCCGCACCTTCGCCGGCAATGAAGAGATCTACAGCTTTGACCTCAAGCAGCAGGGTGGCTTCAACCTGTCTTCGCAGCCGCCCTTCATCAACATCCAGCAGTTCTACATTGAAGGTTTCCTGGTCGAGCGCATTGCCGAGCTCGGCGGCATCGACTTGCGCTGGAAATCACGGGTCACCGGCTTTGAACAGAACGACGCAATCGCCAAGCTGACCGTGGACACGCCTGCAGGCAGCTACCGGCTTGAAGCCGAGCACGTGATTGATGCCACCGGCTCGCACACGCCCTTTCACCAATGGACAGGGGCCACCGCGCAGACCCGCAAGGGCGACGACCGCTGGTGCATTGCTGACGTGCGCTTCAGCACCCACCCGCCTACCGAACGCCACACCTGGATCGAGGCACCCTTCAACGAAAACCGGGCCGTCTGGCAGCATCTGATGGCGGACGACGTCTGGCGCATTGATTACCAGATGGCCCCGGGTGCAGACCCGGCCTACGTGAGCCGCGAGGACGTGGTGCGCGAGCGGCTGCGCCGCCAGTTTGGGCCTGAAGTTGCGGTTGAAATTGTCTGGGTGGGGCCCTACGCCTACCGGAGCATTTGCCTGGACCAACTGCGCCATGGCCGGGTGTTTTTCATGGGCGATACGGCCAAGGTCGTGAGCCCCTTCGGCGCCCGCGGCGGCAACACCGGCATCGCTGACGCCGACAACCTGGCCTGGAAGCTCGCTGCCGTCCAGCGCGGATGGGCAGCCCCCACCCTGCTCGAGACCTACAACGACGAGCGCCTGGAAGCAGCACAGCAAAATGTGTTGGTAACCAACCGGACCGCGCGCTTCCTGCGCCCCGCCGATGGCATGGAACGCGTATTCCGCACAGCGGCCATCGGCCTGGCCAAGCAGCACCGGGGCAGCCAGCCGACGGTTTACGCCGCCGCGCGGCAATACATCAACACCGGGCGGATGGCAATTGCCAACCCCTATACACGCTCGCCTGCCTGTGATGGCACGGGCGGTCTGTCGGTCCAAAATGCCCGGTTCCACTGGGCTGTATCAGGCCGGAACCAGGCTTCAACGGGCACCGTCAACGACTTGCTGCAATGGGCCCAGGGGCGGCTCCTGTTGCTGGTTTTTGGCGAGCTATCGGCGCAAACTGCCGCCCGGCTGCAAATCCTCAGCCAATCGAGTCCGCTGCGCGCTGTCCAGGTGGTGGGAACCGATGGCCAGGCACAGGCCCGCGAGCACGTGCGCGACCCCCAGGGCCATGTTCAGGCTGCCTGCCATGTCTTTGGCCACGCCTGGGCCTTACTGCGGCCGGATGGCTATGTCGCTGCAACCGGAGAAGCGGTCGACGGCGGAGTTATCGCCGCCATCGAGCGGTCTCTGGGCCTGCTGCAGGGAGCGCACGCATGACACACAAATTGACGCAGGCTGGCGCCGATGACTTTTATGAAGCCCTGCTGGACGCCCATCTGGGGCTCAGCAACGAACAATCGGCCCTGCTCAATGCCCGTCTGATCCTGCTGATGGCCCAGGAGATTGGCGACGCCAAGCTGCTGGTCGAGTTGATCGCTGCGGCCCGCCAGACCTCCGAGCTGACCTGAGCCGGCCAGCAGCAGAGGCCCGGCCCTCTAAAATCGGGGTATGACCGAGTCCATCACCCCTGCGAGCGATACCACGCCCGCCGCCCCCGCCATCGTGCAGCCGCTGCTGCAATCCCTGAGCAAATCCTTTGAACCCGTCGCGCTGGAGGCGCACTGGGGCCCCGAATGGGAGCGCCGCGGCTACGGTGCGGGCGGCGTTCGCGGCAGCGGCAAGGCACAGGCCGGCGCGCCATCGTTTGCCATCCAGTTGCCGCCGCCCAATGTCACGGGCACGCTGCACATGGGGCATGCGTTCAACCAGACCATCATGGACAGCCTGACGCGCTACCACCGCATGCTGGGCCACAACACGATGTGGGTTCCGGGCACCGACCACGCGGGCATCGCCACACAGATCGTGGTGGAGCGCCAGTTGCAGGAGCAGAAGATCAGCCGACATTCTATGGGGCCCACGCCCACCGAGGCGCGCAAGAACTTCGTGGCCAAGGTCTGGGAGTGGAAGGAAAAGAGCGGCAGCACCATCACCAGCCAGATGCGGCGCATCGGGGCCAGTGTGGACTGGAGCCGCGAATACTTCACCATGGACGACAAGCTCAGTTCCGTGGTGACGGAAACCTTTGTGCGCCTCTATGAGCAGGGCTTGATCTACCGTGGCAAGCGCCTGGTCAACTGGGACCCGGTGCTGCAAAGCGCGGTGAGCGATCTCGAAGTCGAGAGCGAAGAGCGCGAAGGCTTCATGTGGCACATCGAATACCCGTTCAGCGACGGGCCGCAGAAAGCTGCGGACGGCACGCCCCTGCGCGGCATGCACATTGCCACGACCCGCCCCGAGACCATGCTGGCCGACGGCGCCCTGTGCGTGCACCCGGACGACGAACGCTACAGGCACCTGGTCGGCAAGATGGTGGATCTGCCCCTGTGCAACCGGCAAATCCCCGTGATTGCCGACGATTTCGTGGACCGGGAATTCGGCTCGGGTTGCGTCAAGATCACGGGCGCCCACGACTTCAACGACTACGCCTGCTCCCAGCGCCATGGCCTGCCTTTGATCACGATCTTCACCCTCGACGCCAAAATCAATGGCAACGGCCCGGCCGCCTACCAGGGCCTGGACCGCTACGCCTGCCGCAGGGCCGTGCTCAAGGATCTCGAGGAACAGGGCTTCCTGAACAAAGCCGTGCCGCACAAGAACATGGTGCCGGTTTGCGCCCGCACGGGCCAGGTGGTCGAGCCCATGCTGACCGACCAGTGGTTTGTCGCAGTCAATAAGGTCAGCCCCTCGGACCCGACCGGCAAGAGCATCGCGCAGAAAGCCGTCGACGCCGTGGCCGGCGGCGAGGTCCGCTTTGTGCCCGAGAACTGGGTCAACACTTACAACCAGTGGATGAACAACATCCAGGACTGGTGCATCAGCCGCCAGCTCTGGTGGGGTCACCAGATTCCTGCCTGGTATGCAGATGACGCTAGCGTTTTTGTAGCGCGCGATGCTGAATCTGCCAGGGCTCTGGCCCTGAAAGCCGGTTATTCCGGGCCCCTGCGGCGGGATGAGGACGTGCTGGACACCTGGTATTCTTCTGCGCTCGTGCCCTTCAGCACCATGGGCTGGCCGCACATGGACCCAGGCCCCACCGCCGACAACACCCTCTATCTGCCCAGCAGTGTCCTGGTCACCGGCTACGAAATCATTTTCTTCTGGGTCGCCCGCATGATCATGATGACCACGCACTTCACGGGGCGCGTGCCTTTCAGGGATGTCTACATCCATGGCATGGTGCGCGACTCCGAGGGCAAGAAGATGAGCAAGTCCGAGGGCAATGTCATTGACCCGGTGGACCTGATCGATGGCGTCGACATCGAGACCCTGGTGCATAAATCAACAATCGGCCTGCGCAAGCCCGAAACGGCGCCCAAGGTGGCCGCACGGGTGCGCAAGGAGTTCCCTGCCGGCATGCCGGCCTATGGTGCCGACGCGCTGCGCTTCACCATGGCCAGCTATGCCAGCCTGGGCCGCAACATCAACTTCGACACCAAGCGCTGCGAAGGCTACCGCAATTTCTGCAACAAGCTGTGGAACGCCACCCGCTTCGTGCTGATGAACTGCGAAGGCCAGGACTGCGGCCTACTGGAGCACACCAAGGAGCAGTGCCAGCCCGGCGGCCCCGCGCACGGCTACCTGCAATTCAGCCAGGCGGATCGCTGGATCACCTCCATCCTCCAGCAAACCGAGGCAGAAGTGGCCAAGAGCTTCGCGGAGTACCGGCTCGACAACGTGGCCAACACGATCTACGACTTCGTCTGGAACGAGTTCTGCGACTGGTATCTTGAAATCGCCAAGGTGCAGATCGGCGCCGGCAAGGATGCGCAAAAGCGGTCCACGCGGCGAACGCTGATTCGTGTGCTGGAGACCATCCTGCGCCTGGCCCATCCGATCATCCCCTTCATCACCGAAGAGCTCTGGCAAAAAGTCAGCGTGGTGGCGGGGCGCCCGGGAACATCGGTAAGTATCGCGGCCTACCCGCAGGCGCAACTCGACCGCGTTGACGCCAATGCCGTGGCCTATGTGGCCAAACTCAAGACCCTGGTGGACACCTGCCGCGCCTTGCGCAGCGAGTTGGGTGTTTCGCCGGGCACCCGGCTGCCCTTGTATGTTTTGGGCGATGACAGTTTCATCACCCAATCTGCCAGCGTGTTGCAGGCTTTGGCCAAATTGAGCGAGGTGCGGGTGTTTGACGACGAGCCGGGCTGGCAATCTGCCGCCAAGGCCTCCCCTGTGGCCGTGGCAGGTGCAGCGCGGCTGTGCCTTTACATGGAAGTGGATGTGGCTGCCGAAAAGCTGCGTCTCTCGAAGGAAGTGACGCGCCTGCAGATTGAATTGACCAAGGCCGAAGGCAAGCTGTCGAATCAGGCTTTTGTCGCAAAGGCACCGCCGGCGGTGATCGAGCAGGAACGCAAGCGCATTGCCGACTTTGCCGCCACCCTGGCCAAAGTGCAGGGGCAGCTCGAGCGCCTGGCCTGAGCCGGGCGAGAGCTCATTGCTGGCTGAAGTCCGGTTCGGCCCATTGCGAGGCGACTTCTCCGGCCGGCAGTTCCAGATCCATCGGGCCAGCGGCAATCCGGTCCAGACCCGATGTGGGGATCTCAAGGGCCTGGTGCAGGCGATGGGCCACATACCAGCTGGCCCGCAAGCGCGCCTCGTGGGTGAGCGAGCCCAGCCGGGGCGTCAGGAACAGGTTTTTCAAGCCGTGCAGTGGTGTGCCAGCACTTGCAAAACCGGCTTCTGCACCATCGAACATGCAGGCCTCGATCCGGCCATCCTGCAAGGCGCCGGCCAGGGCTTGCGGTTCAAAGAGCGCGCTGCGCGAGATGCCCACCCAGATCTGGGCGGGCTTGCAGTGCGCCAGCATGTTTTCACCAATGAAGCCGCGATAGCGTGAGGCGTAGAGCATCTGCACCGACACCGCATCGGACTGGCTCGCCAGGGCAGGCAGGCTCACAGCCTCGATGCCCAGGCGCTCCCAGATGGGCGCAGTGTGGTGGATGGCAGGGTCGTAGCCAACGAGGCGAACCCCCAGCGCCGTGAGCATGGGAGCAAGCGCGTGTGCAGTTGGCGCGAGCCCGAGAATCCCCAGAACGCTGCCATAGAGTTCGCGCCCCAGGCGCGGAGTGCCCGCCGAGCGCCCGAGCAGGCTCGACACCATGCCGCGACGGTAGAGCATGAGCAGGCATGCAAGCAAATATTCCGCATTGGATCGCACGTTTGCCGAGCTCGGGTGGATGACCCGCACCTGGCGCTCCTTGCAGGCCTCCAGATCGGTGTTGTCGGTGCCCAGCTGCAGCCGCGCAACGGCTTGCAGCTTGGGAGCGAAATCCAGCAACTCGCGACTGACCATGACCTCGCGCGGCACCACAAGGGACCGGACTTTGTAGAGCGCATTGCGCAACCCGCGCGTGTCGCTGGCGAGCTCAGGCTCCAGGCTGACCGCGTAGCGGGCCTGAAGCCATTTCATTGCCTCCGGTACAAGAGGCTCAAGCAGTAAGATGTCCACCGGTAAGCTCCAGCACCAGGGAAGGACAATTCAGGTCAGCATATACTGACTTTTTTGTCACAAAACCTTGCAATGTAAAAGACTTTTGTCCATTTGTCCATTTGTCCATGCCCACACCTATGACCAGACCCACCAAAGCCGTATTCCCCGTAGCGGGTCTTGGCACTCGCTTCCTGCCCGCCACCAAGGCGGCGCCCAAGGAAATGCTGCCGATCGTGGACAAACCACTGATTCAATACGCTGTTGAAGAGGCCTATGCAGCGGGAATCCGCCACATGATCTTTGTGACGGGGCGCAATAAACGTGCCATCGAGGACCACTTCGATACCGCGTATGAACTGGAAAACGAACTGGAAACCGCCGGCAAGAGCGAATTGCTGGCCCTGGTCCGGTCGGTACAGCCCTCAGACATGGATTGCTCCTATGTGCGCCAAGCCCGCTCCCTGGGCCTGGGCCATGCGGTGCTGTGTGCCGAGCACCTGGTCGGCAACGAGCCCTTCGCCGTGCTGCTGGCCGATGATCTCATGATTGGCGAGCCCGCCGTGATGGCGCAGATGGTCGAGCAATACGCGGCCCTGCAGAGCTCGATTGTGGCGGTGCAGGAGGTTCCGCTCGAACAAACGCGCCGCTACGGCATTGTGGCCGGGCATGCGGCTGGTGATCGGCTACTCCGGCTCGATGGCATTGTTGAAAAACCTGCCCCGGACAAGGCGCCCTCGCGCTTGGGCGTTGCCGGTCGTTACCTGCTCAATCCCGGCGTCTTTGCCTGCATCCGCGAACAGGTCAAGGGTGTTGGCGGGGAAATCCAGCTGACCGATGGAATTGCAGGCCTGATGGCCAAGGAAGCTGTCTATGCCTATGCCTACCATGGCAAGCGATACGACTGCGGCAGCAAGGACGGTTTCTTGCAGGCAACAGTTGAGTTGGCTCTCACCCACCCCGAAGTGGGTCCGGGCTTTCGCACCTACCTCAAGGGCCTGCCCGCCTTCTAGGGTGCCTCAGCGGCGCTTGAGGATGTGGATGAAATCGCTGCCAGCCGTCTGCTGCTCAATGAGTTCGTTTCCCGTCTGTTTGGCAAAAGCCTGAAAGTCGCGGACGGAGCCAGCATCCGTGGAGATGACTTTCAACAACTGGCCGCTGGTCAGTTCGCCCAGCGCTTTCTTAGCCTTGAGGATCGGCAATGGGCAATTGAGGCCGCGGGTGTCGAGTTCTTTGGCGATGTCCATAAGGCACTTTCTTTGAAGACGGGATTTTATCGCCTGGGAAATTCGATGAATTGCGGCTCGTGGCCACGGCTGCGCAGCCACTTCGCCAAGGCGAAACCGGTACCTGCCGGCCAGCATTTCACATCCTGCGGCTCATACAGCTGGTACTCCACCAATTCCGGCGAGAGGATTACGCTGCCATGCGCTACCGCATGGTAGGCAATGATGATCTGGTTCATGCGCTTGAAGTCCCAGACGCCAAGCAGGTTGAGCTCGGAGGTATCGAGGTTGGTCTCCTCCTTGATCTCGCGTCCGATACCCTCCTCGGGTGTCTCGCCAGCCTCCATGAAGCCGGTGATCAAGGCGAACATGCGGCCGGGCCAGGCTGCGTTGCGCGCAAGCAGGACCCTGCCCTCGTATTCAATTACAGCGGCCAGCACCGGCGTCGGATTGTTCCAGTGCGTCCACTGGCAGGCGGCGCAACGAAGCCGCTGCTTCTCTCCGCCATCTTCCATCTGGGCCAGCAGTTGCAGCGGCGTTGCACAGCGCGGGCAGAATCTGAAATCGTCTTGCATCGTTGGTGCGATCAGGCAGGAAACACACCGGTCGAGAGGTACCGGTCCCCGCGATCACACACAATGAAGACGATGGTTGCGTTCTCCACCTTTTTTGCAATTTCCAGCGCGACCCAGCAGGCCCCTGCAGCGGAAATGCCTGCAAAAATTCCCTCTTCGCTCGCCATGCGGCGGCACATGTCCTCGGCATCAGACTGGCTGACATAAACCAGCTCGTCGACCTGGCTCGGGTCGTATATTTTTGGCAAGTATTCCTGCGGCCACTTGCGGATGCCGGGGATGCGTGAACCTTCGCTTGGTTGGGCGCCGATGACCTTCACCGCAGGGTTCTTTTCCTTAAGGAAACGCGACACGCCGGTGATGATGCCGGTGGTGCCCATGGCGCTCACAAAGTGCGTGACCCGGCCTGCCGTATCGGCCCAGATTTCGGGGCCGGTGGTCTCGTAGTGGATGCGCGGGTTGTCGGCATTGGCGAACTGGTCGAGCATCCGCCCCTTGCCCTCGTCCTGCATCTGTTCCGCCAGATCGCGCGCGTATTCCATGCCCCCGCTCTTGGGCGTGAGGATGAGTTCGGCGCCGAAGGCCTTCATGGTTTGCGCTCGCTCAATCGACAGGTCCTCGGGCATGATGAGCACCATGCGGTAGCCCTTAATGGCAGCAGCCATGGCCAGTGCAATTCCGGTATTGCCCGAGGTAGCTTCAATCAGGGTGTCACCGGGCTTGATCTCGCCGCGCTCCTGCGCGCGCCGGATCATCGACAACGCAGGCCTGTCCTTGACGGAACCTGCGGGATTGTTGCCCTCGAGCTTGCCAAGGATCACATTGCCGCGCGCGGCGTTTTCCCTTGAGCCGATCCGCTGCAGAGCGGCAAGCGGCGTTTTGCCTATGGCGTCTTCAATGCTTGGGTAATTCATGCACCACACTGTGCCATAATTTCGGTCTTACAGCGCAAGCCGCCCGGGTGGTGAAATTGGTAGACGCAGGGGACTCAAAATCCCCCGCCGCAAGGCGTGCCGGTTCGATTCCGGCCCCGGGCACCATAGGGTTACAGCTATCAAAGCTGTAGCAATAGGCGCATCGCTAGGCGCACCGTTGGCGCACTC
>Ga0007834_1000154_pt1 | contig 23894 bp, 18 predicted proteins | sample CryBogCBE06Nov07_FD_71233 | JGI IMG/M metagenome (GOLD analysis project Ga0007834, IMG submission 71233) | Freshwater microbial communities from Crystal Bog, Wisconsin, USA - CBE06Nov07 | ecosystem: Environmental > Aquatic > Freshwater > Lake | place: Crystal Bog, Wisconsin, USA | collected...
CGACGGCACGCCCTGCGACATCGTGCTGAACCCGCTGGGCGTGCCTTCGCGCATGAACGTGGGCCAGGTGCTCGAAGTCCACCTAGGCTGGGCCGCCAAGGGCATCGGCCAGCGAATCGGCGACATGCTGCAGCAGGAGGCCAAGGTGGCCGAGCTGCGCAAGTTCCTCGAGAGCCTGTACAACACCTCCGGCCGCAAGGAAGAGCTGGCCAAGTTGTCCGACGCCGATGTGATCGAAATGGCTGGGAATCTTTCCTCCGGCGTCACCTTCGCCACGCCCGTCTTTGATGGCGCATCCGAAGAGGAAATCAAGGGCATGCTGCAACTGGCCTATCCGGAAGCCGTGGCCAAGGCCAAGGGCCTGACGGCACCGCGCACCCAGGCCCATCTGTACGACGGCCGCACCGGCGACGCCTTCGAGCGTCCCACCACCGTGGGCTACATGCACGTGCTCAAGCTTCACCATCTGGTGGACGACAAGATGCATGCCCGCTCCACCGGCCCGTACAGCCTCGTTACCCAGCAGCCGCTGGGCGGCAAGGCCCAGTTTGGCGGCCAGCGTTTCGGCGAAATGGAAATGTGGGCGCTGGAAGCCTACGGCGCTGCCTATGTGCTGCAGGAAATGCTCACCGTCAAGTCGGACGACGTGCAAGGCCGCACCAAGGTGTATGAATCCATTGTCAAGGGTGAGCACACGATCGAGGCGGGCATGCCCGAATCCTTTAATGTGCTGGTCAAGGAAATCCGTTCCCTTGGCCTCGACATGGAACTTGAACGTTCCTGAGCCCTTGAACTAACTTAATAGGATTGAACCCATGAAATCATTACTCGACCTGTTCAAGCAGTTCACGCCCGACGAGCATTTCGATGCCATCCGCATCGGCATGGCGTCGCCCGAGAAGATCCGTTCCTGGTCATTTGGCGAAGTCAAAAAGCCCGAGACCATCAACTACCGCACCTTCAAGCCCGAGCGCGACGGTCTTTTTTGCGCCAAGATCTTTGGCCCCATCAAGGACTACGAATGCCTGTGCGGCAAGTACAAGCGCCTCAAGCACCGCGGCGTGATCTGCGAAAAGTGCGGCGTGGAAGTCACCCAGACCAAGGTGCGCCGCGACCGCATGGGCCACATTGACCTGGCCGCACCCTGCGCCCACATCTGGTTCCTCAAGTCCCTGCCAAGCCGTCTGGGCCTGGTGCTGGACATGACCCTGCGCGACATCGAACGCGTGCTCTACTTTGAAGCCTACGTGGTAACCGATTCGGGCATGACCCCGCTGAAGAAGTACAGCATCATGTCCGAGGACGACTACGATGCCAAGGTCAAGGAATACGGTGACGAGTTCACCGCCAAGATGGGCGCCGAGGGCATCAAGGAACTGCTGCAGAGCATCGACCTGGATGTGGAAATCGAGCGTCTGCGTGGCGATCTGACCGGCTCCGAAGTCAAGGTCAAGAAAAACGCCAAGCGCCTCAAGGTACTGGAAGCCTTCAAGAAGTCGGGCATTAAGCCCGAGTGGATGGTGCTCGACGTGCTGCCCGTGCTGCCACCCGACCTGCGCCCCCTGGTGCCGCTCGACGGTGGCCGCTTTGCGACCTCCGACCTGAACGACCTCTATCGCCGCGTCATCAACCGCAACAGCCGCCTGCGTCGCCTGCTCGAACTGAAGGCTCCCGAAATCATTGCCCGCAACGAAAAGCGCATGCTCCAGGAAGCGGTCGATTCGCTGCTGGACAACGGTCGCCGCGGCAAGGCCATGACGGGCGCCAACAAGCGCGCGCTCAAGTCCCTGGCCGACATGATCAAGGGCAAGGGTGGGCGTTTCCGCCAGAACTTGCTGGGCAAGCGCGTCGACTACTCGGGCCGTTCGGTCATCACCGTGGGCCCGACGCTCAAGCTGCACCAGTGCGGCCTGCCCAAGCTCATGGCGCTGGAACTGTTCAAGCCCTTCATCTTCTCGCGCCTCGAATCGATGGGCATTGCCACCACGATCAAGGCCGCCAAGAAGGAAGTCGAATCCGGCACGCCGGTGGTCTGGGACATCCTGGAAGAGGTCATCAAGGAGCACCCGGTCATGCTGAACCGCGCTCCCACGCTGCACCGTCTGGGCATCCAGGCCTTCGAACCCATCCTGATCGAAGGCAAGGCCATCCAGCTGCACCCGCTGGTTTGCGCGGCCTTCAACGCCGACTTCGACGGCGACCAGATGGCCGTCCACGTGCCGCTGTCGGTTGAAGCACAGATGGAAGCACGCACCCTGATGCTGGCCTCCAACAACGTGCTGTTCCCGGCCTCGGGCGAGCCCTCGATCGTTCCGTCGCAAGACGTGGTGCTGGGCCTGTACTACACCACCCGCGAGCGCATCAACGGCAAGGGCGAAGGCCTGATCTTCTCCGACATCGGTGAAGTCCAGCGTGCGCTCGACGCCGGTGAGGTCGAGCTCACCGCCAAGATCGCGGTGCGCCTGACCGAATGGACCAAGGACAAGACCACCGGCGAATTCGTTCCCTCGACCACGCTGGTGGACACCACTGCCGGCCGCGCATTGTTGAGCGAAATCCTGCCCAAGGGCCTGCCTTTTTCCAACATCAATAAGGCGCTGAAGAAGAAGGAAATCTCCCGTCTGATCAACGTGTCCTTCCGCAAGTGCGGTCTCAAGGAGACGGTTGTCTTTGCCGACAAGCTGCTGCAAAACGGCTTCCGACTGGCCACCAAGTCCGGCATCTCCATCTGCATCGACGACATGCTGGTGCCCAAGGAAAAGCACGGCATCATCGAGCGCTCCGAGAAGGAAGTCAAAGAGATCGAACAGCAGTACTCTTCCGGCCTGGTCACGGCTGGCGAGCGCTACAACAAGGTGGTCGATATATGGGGCAAGGCCGGTGACGAAGTCTCCAAGGTAATGATGGCCCAGCTGGCCAAGGAAAAGACCATTGACCGCCACGGCAAGGAAGTCGACCAGGAGTCCTTCAACTCAATCTACATGATGGCCGACTCCGGCGCGCGCGGTTCCGCCGCACAGATCCGCCAGCTGGCCGGCATGCGCGGACTGATGGCCAAGCCCGACGGCTCCATCATCGAGACGCCCATCACGGCCAACTTCCGTGAAGGCCTCAATGTGCTGCAGTACTTCATCTCCACGCACGGCGCCCGCAAGGGCCTGGCCGACACGGCACTTAAGACCGCCAACTCCGGCTACCTCACGCGCCGCCTGGTGGACGTGACGCAGGACCTGGTGGTGATCGAGCAGGACTGCGGCACGACCAATGGCCAGCTCATGCGCGCCATCGTCGAGGGCGGCGAAGTCATCGAATCGCTGCGCGACCGCATTCTGGGTCGTACGGCAGTCGAAGACGTGCTGCACCCCGAAACCCGCGCTGTCCTGGTCAAGGCTGGCGAAATGCTCGAAGAAGACCAGATCGAGGAAATCGAAGCCACCGGCGTTGACGAAGTCAAGGTCCGTACCGCACTCAACTGCGAAACGCGCTTTGGCCTGTGCGCCAAGTGCTATGGCCGCGATCTGGGCCGTGGCGGCCTGATCAACATCGGCGAAGCGGTCGGCGTGATTGCCGCACAGTCGATCGGCGAGCCGGGCACGCAGCTGACCATGCGCACCTTCCACATCGGTGGTGCGGCATCGCGCGCTGCCGTGGCTTCCAGCGTGGAAGCCAAGTCGGCAGGCAATATCGGCTTCAACGCCACCATGCGCTATGTGACCAACAGCAAGAAGGAGCTGGTCGTCATTTCCCGCTCCGGCGAGATCGTCATCCATGACGAACACGGCCGCGAGCGCGAGCGCCACAAGGTGCCTTACGGTGCCACCCTGACGGTCAAGGCCGACCAGAGCATCAAGGCCGGCGCCATCCTGGCCAACTGGGATCCGCTCACGCGCCCCATCATCACCGAGTTTGCCGGCCAGGTGAAGTTCGAGAATGTCGAAGAAGGCCTTACGGTCGCCAAGCAGCTCGACGAAGTGACCGGCCTGTCCACCCTGGTGGTGATCGATCCCAAGCGCCGCGGCGCAACCAAGATCGTGCGCCCGCAGGTCAAGCTGATCGACGCCACCGGCAACGAAGTCAAGATCCCCGGCACCGACCACTCGGTGACGATCGGCTTCCAGGTCGGTGCGCTGATCCAGGTGCGTGACGGCATGGACGTGGGCCCCGGCGAAGTGCTGGCCCGTATCCCGGTCGAAGGCCAGAAGACGCGCGACATCACCGGCGGTCTGCCGCGTGTGGCCGAGTTGTTCGAAGCCCGCTCGCCCAAGGACAAGGGCATGCTGGCCGAGATCACCGGTACGGTGTCCTTCGGCAAGGAAACCAAGGGCAAGGTGCGCCTGCAGATCACTGACCCGGACGGCAAGGTCTGGGACGAACTCATCCCCAAGGAAAAGAACATCCTGGTGCACGAAGGCCAGGTGGTCAACAAGGGCGAGTCCGTGGTGGACGGCCCGGCCGACCCGCAGGACATCCTGCGCCTGCTGGGCATGGAAGAGCTGGCACGCTACATCGTCGACGAAGTGCAGGACGTCTACCGCCTCCAGGGTGTGAAGATCAACGACAAGCACATCGAAGTGATCGTGCGCCAGATGCTGCGCCGTGTGGTGGTCGAGAACGCCGGTGACTCCAAGTACATCGGTGGCGAGCAGATCGAGCGCTCCGAGATCCTCAACACCAACGACGCCCTGCGCGGCGAAGGCAAGTTGCCCGCCACCTTCAGCAACCTGCTGCTGGGCATTACCAAGGCCTCGCTGTCGACCGACTCTTTCCTGAGCGCTGCCTCCTTTCAGGAGACCACCCGTGTCCTGACCGAGGCGGCCATCATGGGCAAGCGCGACGAGCTGCGCGGCCTCAAGGAAAACGTCATTGTCGGCCGACTCATCCCTGCCGGAACGGGGATGGCGTACCACCAGGCGCGCAAAGCCAAGGACCTGATGGACGAGGCCGAGCGCCGCGCCATTGCCGAGGCTGAGAGCGCCGAGCTGGCGGCGGCCCACGAGGGCACGGACGCGGCAGAAGCCACGGCTGCAGCGGGCGGAACCGAGGAGTAATTTCCGCAGGCTTGCTTCAAAAAGTATAGCGCCCCATGCCCGTTTTTCGCGGGTCTGGGGCGTTTTTATGCCTGAAATGACGTCGCGACCGCATTGCGCTACAGTCCGGGCACGGTATCTTCCGTGCCCCCACCGATGTTTACTGCACCACTCCTGTCTTTTGCCCTGATGGCCCTTGCCGTGTTTTGGTCGGTGGGTGCCTACAAGCGCCTGACGCGCCTGAAAAATGCAGTGGCCCAGAGTGTCGGGAGAATCGACGCCCAGCTCCAGTTGCGCCACACCTTCATCGCCGAGCTGGTCGAGGCCTGCAGCGTGCACCTAGCGCAGGAGCCGGATTTGCTCAACAGTGTGCACGCTGCGCGCGGGCAGAGCCACGCTGCCGTGGCTGCATTGCGCAGCCAGCCAGCCAGTGCGTCCGCTGCGGCGGCGCTCGGCGTCGCTGAGCAGGTCCTGGGCGACTGCATGGCCCAGCTGCTGATGCGCCTGCAGACGCTTGCTGCCACTGCAGTGGAGATCAAGGCCGACGCCACCCTGCAGTCCAAGCTGGACCAATGGATGGGGGCCGAGTCCAAACTGGGCTTCGCCCGCGAGGGCTACAACGAGGCCGTGACGGCATTCAACCAGGCAGTGCTCCAATTCCCTGCGCTGATCCTGGCACGCATCTTCGGCTTCGCGCCCTCGGCCACTCTGGAAACCGCGCGCGTTGGCGGCTCCAGCGTGTTTGGCGACAGCCAGGTGGCGGAGGGCCGATGAAAATCTCGGCGTGCATCGCCCTGCTGATCGTGTGCTCGGCGCAGGCCCAAGACCGCCAGGCGCTGGACCAGCGGGCCCTGGCGGCCACCTGCGCCAACTGCCATGGCACGGATGGCCGCGCCGTGCCGGGCAGCGGCATGGCTGCACTGGCGGGCATGCCCAAGGACTACCTTGCCGCTCAAATGCAGGCCTTCAAATTGGGCACTCGCCCGGCAACCGTGATGCACCAGCTCAGCAAAGGCTACAGCGAAGCCCAGATCGGGCAGATTGCTGCCTATTTCGCCGCCCAGAAGAAATAACTGATGACCCCGCAAGCACGTCGCCAATTTCTGCAATCCGCTGCCGCCGTGGGCTTGCTGGGGCTTGCCGGCTGCGCCGGCCTGACGGGCACGGCCAAGCCCAAAGTGGTCGTGATCGGCGGCGGCTATGGCGGTGCCACTGCCGCCAAATACTTGCGCCTGCTATCCGACTACCGCGTCGACGTCTGGATGATCGAGCCCGACCCAGCTTTCGTGTCCTGCCCGATGTCCAATCTCGTGATCGGCGGCAGCAGGCAGATGGCCGACATCACCCGACCCTACGACGGCCTGTCGGCGAAGCATGGCGTGCGCGTGGTGCGCGGCATGGCTACGGCAATTGACACCGGCGCCAAACTTGTCCGGCTGGCCGATGGCACGCGCTTGGTCTATGACAAGCTCCTCATGTCCCCCGGCGTCGAGTTGCAAATGGACAGCATCGAGGGCCTGGCCCAGGCGCACCAGGCCGGCCAGATTGTGCAGGCCTGGAAGGCCGGGCCTGAGACGCAGACCTTGCGCCGGCAGCTCGAAGCCATGCCTGACGGCGGCGTGTTCGCCATTGCCATTCCCGAAGCGCCGTACCGCTGCCCGCCGGCGCCTTATGAGCGGGCCTGCCAGGTGGCCTGGTATTTCAGGCAGGCCAAACCACGCAGCAAGGTGCTGATCCTCGACGCCAACCCGGAGATCACTTCCAAAGGCCCGCTGTTCAGGAAAGTCTGGGCCGAGCAATACCCCGGCCTGGTCGAATACCGGCGCGACCACCGGGTCGTCGCGGTGGACGCCCAGGCCGGCCTGCTCAAGTTCGACGTACAGGACGATGTGAAGGCCGATGTGATCAATGCACTGCCCAGCATGCGCGCCGGCCGCATCGCCGTGGACGCTGGCCTGAATGACCAGGCCAACCGGCGCTGGTGCGGCGTCCATTACCAGAGCTTCGAGTCCAGCGCTGCAAAGGATGTGTTTGTCATTGGCGACTCCATCCAGGTGGCGCCTGCGATGCCCAAGAGCGGCCACATGGCCAACAGCCAGGCCAAGGTGGCTGCGGCCGCCATCGTGGCGCAGCTGGCCGGCTGGGACATCAACCCCGCGCCCATGCTAGCTAACACCTGCTACAGCTTTGTGGATGACCGCCAAGCCATGCATGTAGCCAGCGTGCACGAATATGTTCCAGCCGAGAAAACCTTCAAAACCGTGGCCGGCGCCGGTGGCCTGAGCGCCACCCCGAGCGAAACTGAGGGCCGCTATGCGATGGGCTGGGCGCAGAACATCTGGGCTGACAGCCTCGCGTGACGCAGCCGGCCACCAAACCCCCTCTGGCACCACCGCTGTGGCGCCAGCTTCAGGCCACCGCTGCGGTGTTGGCGCATGTGCGGGGTGGGCGCTCGCTCACCCCGGCGCTCCAGGCGGTGACCCCGGCCTTGCGGCCCGGTGTCCAGGCGCTATCTTTCGCCGTGTTGCGCCGCCTCGGAACCGCCGAAGCCTTGCGCCGCAGCCTGGCCCGCAAGGCCCCGCCGCCCGAGGCGGATGCGCTGCTCTGCACCGTGTTGGCACTGGCCAGCGATGAGGCGCCACCCTACGAACCGCACACCCTGGTTGACCAGGCGGTGGAAGCCGCTAAGCGCCAGCACGGCATTGCGCGCCAGGCCGGCTTCATTAATGCCTGTCTGCGCCGTTACCTGCGAGAGCGCGAAGCCCTACACGCTGCGCTGGCGGGCGATCTGGTGGCGCGGTGGAACCATCCCTTGTGGTGGATCAGGCAGCTGCAAGCCGACCACCCGCAGGACTGGCAGGCCGTCCTGGCCGCCAACAACGCCAAGGCCCCTCTGGTCCTGCGTATCAATGAGCGAAAAACCTCGCCAGCCCTTTTCAAGCAAGCGCTGCATGCTATGAATCTGGAAGCAACCCAGACTGGCCCCCATGCCCTGCAGCTGGCCCAGGCGGCTGCCGTGACCCAGTTGCCGGGCTACCGGGAAGGGCATTTTTCGGTGCAGGACTCGGCGGCCCAACTGGCTGCTCCGCTTTTGCTCCAGGGCCTCGGCTCGCCAGGCCGCCCCTTGCGCATCCTCGACGCGTGCGCGGCCCCGGGGGGCAAGACAGCCCATTTGCTCGAGCTGGCCGACTGCGAAGTCACCGCCATTGACATCGACGCGGAGCGCTGCGGCCGCGTCCATGAAAACCTGGGGCGGCTGGCGCTGCGCGCCCGCGTTCTGGTGGCTGACGCCGGCCAGCCCCAGACCTGGTGGACCGGCCAATGCGAAAGCCAGCTGTTCGATGCCATCCTGCTGGACGCGCCCTGCACGGCCTCGGGCATCGTCCGCCGCCACCCCGATGTGCGTTGGCTGCGCCGCGAGGCCGACGTTGCCCAACTGGCCGCCCAGCAAGCGCGCCTGCTGGCGGCGTTGTGGCCCTTGCTGGCTCCGGGCGGGCGCATGCTCTATTGCACCTGCTCGGTGTTCCGCGCCGAAGGCGACAAGCAGATACAAACGTTTGTTGCGCACAACACCGAAGCGCTTTTGCAGGCCTCGCCGGGGCATTTGCTGCCCCATTCCGGGGCACTGGGCCCCAAGCTGCCAGACAATCGACTTTGTGACAACGACGGTTTCTTCTACGCACTGCTTGAAAAGCGCCCGATCTAGGTTGGCCCGGCTCGCTGCCACCGCGCTGGCCTGGCTGGGCTTGGCCGTTTGCGCCTTGCTGCTGGCCCCGGCGGCGCTGGCCCAGGCGCCGGCCAGCCCTTCGGTCGACCCCTTGCAGATCGAGCGCGGAGACGATGGCATCTACCTCAGCACCAGCGTGCATTTTGATCTGCCTGCCGTCGTCGAGGACGCCCTGCAAAAGGGCATTCCGATGGTCTTTCTGGTGGAGGCCGACCTCGTGCGCGAGCGCTGGTACTGGGTGGACCGCAAGGTCAGCCATGCCAGCCGCAGCGTGCGCCTGTCGTTCGCGCCCCTGACCCGTCGCTGGCGCATCACCATCGGCCCGGTGGGCGGAGCCGGCAGCGGTTTGGGGCTGACCCTGGGGCAGAACTTTGATAGTCTGCCCGAGGCCCTGTCCACCCTGCAGCGCATTTCGCACTGGAAGATTGCCGACAGCACCGAGCTCGAGCCGGACGCTAACTACAGCCTGGACTTCCGCTTCCGCCTTGATCTGGGCCAGCTGCCGCGGCCCTTCCAGATCGGTGCAGTCGGGCAGAGCGACTGGACCATTTCGGCCAGCCGCCGCCAGCGCGTCAGCGGCGAGCCTCCCAAATGAAGGCGGACGATACGGCCCCTGAGTCAGAGGTGCCCGAATCCACTTTCAGCGCGTCGACTTTCGGCACCGGCATACCCGTCCCGAGTTCGCGCTCCATGCGCTGGGCCGTCAACCTGGGCGCGGCCGTCATGGTGCTGATCGGCATCATCCTGCTTTTCCTGCTGACGCAGGCCACCAACAACCAGCAGCTCTATGAGCGCAACTACGGCCGCCTGTTCATAGTCAATGTGGTTGTCGCGGCCTTCCTGATCCTGGCAATCGGCTGGGTCGGCGTGCGCCTGCTGCTGCGCCTGCGCCAGGGGCGCTTTGGCAGCCGCCTGCTGGTCAAGCTGGCCGCCATCTTTGCCCTGGTCGGCTTCGCGCCGGGCTTGATGATTTACGTGGTGTCCTACCAGTTTGTGTCGCGCTCCATCGAAAGCTGGTTCGACGTCAAGGTCGAAGGCGCGCTCGATGCCGGCCTGAACCTGGGGCGCAGTGCGCTCGACGCGCTGGGCTCCGATCTGGCAAGCAAGACGCGTGCTGCCGCCACCCAGCTGGCGAACCAGCCCGAGTCCACGGTCGGCCTCGGGCTCGAGCGTGTGCGCGAGCAGCTCGTGGTCAACGACATCGTTTTGTGGAGCGCTTCGGGCCAGCAACTGGCTAGCGCGGGGGATTCGCGCTTTGCCTTGAGCCCCGAGCGCCCGACTGCGGCCCAGCTGCGCACCCTGCGCAGCCAGCGCAGCCTAGTGCAGATCGACGGGCTGGACGACGCCTCCAGTGCCCCGGCGGCGGATGCCCCTGCGGCGCGCATCCGCGTGCTGGCCCTGGTCCCTGCCGCGGGCTTCGGCCTCAATGCCGAGCCGCGCATCCTGCAGGTCAGCCAGGCCCTGCCGGCAACATTGGTGGCCAATGCCGTTGCCGTGCAGGAGGCCAACCGCGAATACCAGGAGCGCGCGCTGTCGCGCAACGGCTTGCGCAAGATGTACATCGGCACGCTTACGCTCGCCCTTTTCCTAGCCATCTTCAGCGCTGTCCTGCTGGCCGTGGTGCTGGGCAACCAGCTGGCGCGCCCGCTGCTGGTGCTGGCCGATGGCGTGCGCCAGGTGGCTGCGGGGGACCTGCGGCCCAAGGCCGCCATGCAGACGCGCGATGAACTTGGTGGCCTGACCCGCTCCTTTGCCGAGATGACACAGCAGCTGGCCGACGCGCGCAGCACCGTGCAGCGCAGCATGACCCAGCTCGACTCGGCCCGCGCCAGCCTGCAAACCATTCTGGACAACCTCACGGCCGGCGTGATCGTGCTCGACGAATCCGGGCGCATCCTGCAATCCAATCCCGGCGCCACGCGCGTCCTGCGCGCCCCGCTGGAAGCCCTGCAGGGCCAGCGCCTTGCCCAAGTGCCCGGCCTGGCCGAGTTTGGCAAAGGCGTGCAGCATCAGTTCGACAGTTTTGCCGAAGAGCGCGGCCTGCATGGCCTGGATCACTGGCAGCAGGCCTTCGACTTGCACCCCGGTACTGCCGGGCTGGCACCGGGCAGCGCCAACGATGCCGTCAACTTGATCGCCCGCGGAGCCGAGCTGCCCGATGCGACCCGCCTGCTGGTGTTTGACGACATCTCCGAGGTAGTTTCCGCGCAGCGGGCGCAGGCTTGGGGCGAAGTGGCGCGGCGGCTGGCGCACGAGATCAAGAACCCGCTCACGCCCATCCAGCTCTCGGCCGAGCGCCTCGAGATGAAGCTCGACGGCAAATTGCCCGACGCCGAGCAGGCCATCCTGACCAAGTCCGTCAAGACCATCGTCGACCAGGTCGACGCCATGAAGCGCCTGGTCAATGAGTTCCGCGACTACGCGCGCCTGCCCGCTGCCGAACTCAAGCCGCTGGATCTCAACCAGTTGGTCACCGAACTGCTGGCGCTCTATTCACCGGAAAACGCCCTCGTTCCCGTGCTCAGCGAGCTCGACCCCAATTGCCCGCCGATCCTGGGTGACGCCCAGCAGATTCGCCAGGTGATCCACAACCTGCTGCAAAACGCGCAGGACGCAGCCAACGCGCCCGAAACGGCCAAGTCGGGCCGTTCGCCGCTGGTGCGCATCCGCACGCAATGGGTTGCCAGCTCGCGCCGGGTGCGCCTGGTGGTGACCGACACTGGGCCCGGCTTCCCCGAGAACATCCTCAAGCGGGCCTTCGAGCCCTATGTCACCACCAAACCCAAGGGTACCGGCCTGGGCCTGGCGGTGGTGAAGAAAATCGCCGACGAGCACGCCGCCCGGGTTGATATTTCCAACCGGGTTTTGAACGACATCGTGCAAGGTGCCCAAGTATCGTTATCATTCGCGACAGTGGTACAAACGCAACAAGCGAGCTGAACGGGCAAAAATGGCAAACATTCTGGTGGTGGACGATGAGCTGGGCATACGCGACCTGCTCTCCGAAATCCTCAACGATGAAGGGCACAACATCGAACTGGCCGAGAACGCGGCGCAGGCGCGTGCTGCGCGGGCAGCGGCCCGGCCAGACCTCGTTTTGCTCGATATCTGGATGCCCGACACCGACGGCGTGACCCTGCTCAAGGAATGGGCCGCCACCGGCTTGCTCAGCATGCCGGTCATCATGATGAGCGGACACGCCACTATCGACACCGCAGTGGAAGCCACCAAGATCGGCGCGCAGTCCTTCCTGGAAAAGCCCATCACCATGCAAAAGCTGCTCAAGGCCGTCGAGCAGGCCCTGAGCAAAACACCACTGGAGCGCAAGCCGACCCTGACAGGCCTCATCCCCCGGCCGCCCGAGCTGACGGTGGAGGCTGCCATGATGGGCGGCCAGACGCTCGCCCCGGTGACCGATCTGGGCCCCCAGGCCAGTCAGGCCTTCGGGCTGGACAAACCCCTGCGCGACGCCCGCGACGAGTTTGAAAAGGCTTACTTCGAGTTCCACCTCGCCAAGGAGGGCGGCTCCATGACCCGCGTGGCCGAGAAGACCGGCCTGGAGCGTACCCACCTCTACCGCAAGCTCAAGCAGCTCGGTGTGGACCTCTCGCGCGGAAAGCGCCCTTTGGCTTGATATAATGCAAGGCTTCGCTCCCCGCGAACAACAATTTGGCCCGGTAGCTCAGTCGGTAGAGCAGAGGATTGAAAATCCTTGTGTCGGTGGTTCGATTCCGCCCCAGGCCACCAAACAACAATCTAATCTGGTCCAGATTAGGCGTAAAGCCTCAAGTAAATCAACGACTTGGGGCTTTTTTTCGTCTGGCTTAGTCCAGATCGATCCAGCGTAATTTACCCCATTCGGGGGGTAGATTTGGGGGTAACTCCGCACCGGATAGCCTGTTCATTCGACTTTTACCCCCTTCCGGACCGTTTCAGTTTCTGAATACACCGTTGCGTTGGGAGGCCAATACCACCAAAATTGTCGACCACTAGAAGGCCGTCTATGAACTACATCCTTCAACGCTTTCGCGCTCAGGGGACCATTTGCGGTCCGGTAATGACTATGGTGGAGCCATCTACAGCGTTGAATGTTCTCGCGCATTTCCCTGGAATGGTCGTTATCGAAGTGCCTGAGTCGCCTCTCCATTCGAACTATTGGGCGTTGGACCCTGATGACGCGGCGCGATTGATGGGGATTGGGTATCGGAGATACGAACCGCTCTATGTTTCGCCATCTGCTACTAGCGGATATGTCGAGTAAATTTCTTCTATCCAAGTGGATATTTTGGGTTGGGAGCCATCTGGCGCCGCAAGTCAAGTACCTGCTCGAATCAGCGCTAGTCAGCACTCTTTTGATGCCAGAGACCGAGAGGCACGAAAATCATGCAGATGTTGCACATAGCCCTCGATTGTCCAAATGCAGCTCCCTGAAACATGTCTTGACTGGCCCCGCTGTTAGCCCTCGGAAACGAGCCAAGGGTGGGAGTCAGCGATCAGATTATGCCTTGCCCAGCCACTGCGAAAATGAGCCAAAGATCGGCCTCAGTAATCTCAGTTTCCGTGCCCGACGATGAGATGTCGCAAGAAGCCAGCGCAGCCAACTGAAAAAGCAGACTAGCTGTCGTCAATTTTTGGTACCTACCAGCACATAACTTCGTCGTATCCAAAAATTTCTGCGTTGTCCAGGTCGCCTGTAATCCAGACCTCACCAATAGCTTTAGGCCAGTCTGGTTTCTCCTCATGGGTTAGCAGTACAACGTATACCAAGGATATGTCTGGCAAACCACGACTCAGTTTGCAGCGCAATGTCAGGACATCTCCCATGCGCATCTGCGGATCGTCTGAACAATCGGGTTTGAAGACTGCTCGTCTCAAGTCGTCAAGCTTGCAGCCCTCAGTACTGGCGGCATAGGTGAGTGCAACATCCCCTTCTATGGGACCAACGACCTGAAGCCGTCCTTCAGTTCTTTTGACGAAATCGGTAGGGGTGACGTCAAAAACGTCCAATCTATCCCGAAGGACGTTGACTCCACGCAGGTGGAGCATTTTAAAAGTCTACGCTTGTAGACATTTCATGATTCCATTGCTGTATTTCACTGAAAATATCTACGAACGCAGATTTTTATTCAGAAAACACCATGAAATATACAAAATATCTACGAACGTAGACATATTGCTTGCAATCATAGCTTCAAGATACTAAAATGTCTGCGAGCGAAGACATTAATATGAAACACACCATCCAATCCACAGAAGAACTCGGCCTAGTCATTCGTGCCGTCCGTAAAAGCACGCAGGTGCGTCAGGATGACCTTGCCGCCGTGGTGGGTGTCAGCCGCCAGTTCACGGTGGATGTGGAGAAGGGCAAGCCAACGGTACAACTGGCCCGCGTGCTGCGCTTGCTCAAGGAGTTGGGCATTGAGCTCAGCGTGGACATCCCCTCGGCTGCCTCGAAAGAGCTCGAGCTACTGACTCGCCGCCGCTCAGAATCATCGCGGTCCCTCGCAACCAACGATACCCGCGATGCAGCCGGGAAGGACATGAGCCCATGAGGAGCCTCAATGTCTACGTAGACAGTCGGCTGGTAGGCCAACTGCACGAGGGGGAGGACCTGTGGCGCTTCGAATACGACAAAGGCTGGGCCCAGGCATCCGACAGTTTCGACCTAGCGCCTGGCCTGCCCCGCAAGACGCTGGAACACGCAGATGGCGGAACCATGCGGCCAGTTCAATGGTTCTTCGACAACCTGTTGCCTGAAGAGTTGCTGCGCCAGGCGGTATCCAAAGAAGCGGGTATCAAGGGAGAAGACGCATTTGCGCTCTTGCAGTACCTGGGCGCGGAATCTGCGGGTTCACTGACCCTCCTGCCGCCTGGAGAGGACTTGCCCAAAGCAAGCGCCTTGCGCGACTTGCCCTACGAACAGTTGAGTTCTCGCATTGCCAACCTGCCCAGGTTGACACTGAACGCCAATGCGCCCAAACGCATGTCACTGGCGGGGGCGCAGCACAAGCTCCTGGTGGTGTACCACGAAGGACACCTGTATGAGCCTGAGGGTGCAACGCCTTCCACCCACATCCTCAAGCCCAATCACCCCGATACCGAGTCGTATCCCGCGTCCGTGGTCAACGAATACCTCACCATGCGGTTGGCAAAGGCGGTCGGTCTTCCGGTTCCAGAAGTGCACATGCTTTATGTGCCGGAGGCGGTCTATGTCGTTCAACGGTTCGACCGAGTCACGACCGAGGCAACTCCGCCCGGCGCTCGGCCGCCATTGCATGTGCAACGGATGCACCTCGTCGACGCCTGCCAGTTGCTCAACAAGTCGCGTACCTTCAAGCATTCAGGCGCGTCGATTCAGGCGCTCAAAGACGTCATAGAGGCCACCACCAACAAAGCCAACACGCGACTCATGCTGTTTCGCTGGTTGGTGTTCAACATCCTTGTAGCCAACGATGACTGTCACTTGAAGAACCTGTCCTTCTTCATGTCCTCCGAAGGCGTGCAGTTGGCCCCGCATTACGATTTGCTGGCGACCAGTGCGTACTACACCAAAGCCTTTGCCAACGAAAAGGCCACCTGGGCAGATGTGCGAATGGCCATTCCCTTGGGTAAGGCCAACTTTTTCAGCGACGTCACCGCCCAGTTGGTGCTGGATGCCGGGCTGGAGCTGGGCGTTCCTGAGGTGAGCGCGCGCCGCATTCTCAAAGAAATAACAACCCGTCTGCCCGAGGCGCTGGGCAAGGAGCTGGACGAGATTCGAAAGCTCCACGCTGGGGTTCCCGAAGCTGCAAAAGTTCAACTGGCAGCAGAAGACCGGCTGTTGCGGGTCCTCGAGCACATCATCCTCAAAGAGATGCTGGAGCGCTTGAGCGGCTGAGAGGCATGGGGCGAATCCGGGACTTGCCGAAGTCCTTCCAGTCCCCCAACTTGTGACGCGATAAAAGTGATGGCGCGCGATGGGGAAGTCCTGTGGGTAACTCCCCGTGTGTGACGTACTGAAGGCTGAGGGAATAAAACTTCAGGCTATAACTCATACAACACTCTTGTCTGACGCAAAATCTGACACGGGTGATGGGAATCAGGTTTGAATGGATGTGTTTGACTGCGGTCGAGTGCGCTGTAAGTGCCTGATTGGATTGAAAGTTGCGTGTGAAAGCGCTTAAAATCCGCACAAGGATGTCCATTGAAAATCCTTGTGTCGGTGGTTCGATTCCGCCCCAGTCACCAGTCTCCATGCGCCCCAGCGCCCTTTCAGGGTTCTGGGGCGTTTTTGCGCGTGGCGTCGGATTTTTACAATCCAGATTTGAGCCTTGCCTGAACTGGTACTTGCAAACCTGAACCTTAGGACTTGAAAATGGTGAAATTCCTTTTGGCTATCGTGCTCGCGGCAATGGGTTTGACCGCCCCGGCGGCAACCGAGCCGGCCCATGTGGGTGTCATCCTGATGCACGGCAAATGGGGCAATCCGCCTGGACCGCTTGCGGGGGTATTCAAAGACCGCGGCTACATGGTGGTCAGCCCCTATATGCCCTGGGGTCGAACGGGCAATTACAGCAAGTCCTACGTCGCGGCCTTGGAGCAAATCCACCAAACGGTGTTGGAACTGCGTGCCAAGGGTGCTCGGGTGGTGATTCTGGGCGGGGAAAGTTTTGGGGCCAACGGGACCCTCGCCTATGCAACGCTCTATGACGATGTGGACGCCCTCTTGCTCTTTGCGCCCGGCCACTCGCCTCAAACTTGGTACCGGCGTGGCGTAACCAAAAATGCAGTCGATCAGGCGCGGGAGATGGTCCAGCAGGGCCGTGGCGACGAACGGTTCAGCTTTGTCGATCTGAACCAGGGCAAATCGGATGGCAAAAGCGCAACTGCTGCGATTTACCTGTCCTACTTTGACCCGGATGGCCTGGGCAATATGTTCAAAAGCGCCAAATTCGTCAAGCGCGGGCTGCCGGTCTTGTGCGTGGCTTCCGATGCAGAAAAAGACTTCGCACGCACACAGATTTTTGATGCGCTGCCACCTAATCCCCTGAGCGTCTTTCTCCAGGTCGATGCCGGGCACACAGATGCCTCCACCCGCGCGCAGGGTGAAGCCATCCAGTTTGTGGAGTCCGTCCTCAAGCAGTAGCTGCGCTCCGGCGGGGTGAATTCAAAAGGGCTTGGGGTAGACTGTCTCTCATGCGCCTGCCGGGTGCATCTTATTGATGTGGAGACATTCATGAAGTGGATCCTGAAGGCCTTTTTCGCGGCAGCGGGTGTTATTGCTGCGAGCATTGCGCCGGCCCAGACTCCCAAGGCCATTTCCTTGGTAGTCGGTTATCCCGCAGGGGGAGCCACGGACATTCTGGCGCGCTTGTATGCCGAGGGCCTCAGCACCCGGCTGGAGGTGCCTGTGTTCGTCGTCAACCGCCCGGGCGCCAGTAGCCGGATCGCCGTTGCCGAGGTCAAGCGGGCCACTCCGGATGGAAGCACTTTGCTCTTTACCAACGCCTCGCCGATGGTGATTTTTCCACACATCTACAGCGAGCTGAGCTACGACCCCCAGCGTGATTTCGTCCCCGTGGCGATTGCCGCGCGAACCGACCTCGTACTGTCGGTGGGGCCCGGTGTTCCGGCTTCGGTCAAGACGCTGAAGGATTACGTCGCCTGGGTCCACGCCAACCCCGATCAGGCGAGCTTTGGTTCCGTCCAGGGCACCTCACCGCATTTCGCCGGGCAATTGTTCTCTAGCGTGGCCGGACTCAACCTCCGCCTGATTCCCTACAAGGGCGGGGCCGCTGCCGTGACCGATTTGCTGGGCGGGCATGTGCCGGCCGTCGTGAGCGCGTTGGGCGAGGCGCGACCCTTCGAGAGGGAAGGGGGCTTGCGCATGCTGGCTGTGATGAGTGCCCGGCGTTCAAGCCTGGCGCCCCAGGTTCCGGCGATGGGCGAGCTCGGCTACCCGGGGCTCGACTTTTCGGGTTGGATCGGCCTGCTCGCCCCCGCAAAGACGCCGGCTGCGCTGGTCGAGCGGATCAACACTGCATTTTCCGACATCGGAAAGAGCCCCGCGGCGGTCAACCAGATGCGCAGCATCGGTGTCGATGCCGATTCCGTTTCTACCGCCGCATTCAAGACCGTGATTGAAAACGACCTGCAAAACTACAAGAAGGCCGTGGCCCTGTCCGGCTTCAAGGCAACGGACTGAGGAGAACCCCGACATGAGCGAAGAATTCACGCGTTTCCTGCACATGTTTGACCAGATGGTCCTGTTCTGCGAGGGCTGGCTCGACCGCATGCGGCCAGAGCAGCTGGACTGGGCGCCCATCGAGAATTCAAGCATGAAGTTTGGCGACCGCGTCTCGCGCATCACCGTCAAGGGCCTGGTCATCCACCTGGCGGCTGGCGAGGCGCACTGGGTACAGCAACTGAAGGCCTGCCCCGCGGGCGCCACGGTCTCCGTTCCCAGGAATACGGCGCTCGAAAAGCAGATGGCCAGCGGTGATTTCCGCGCCACTGCGATGGCTATGCACCGCAGCCACATGGAGCAGCTGCGCAGCTACACCGAGGAGGACCTACGCAAGGAAATCGTGTTTGCCGACCGCAGCTGGACGGTCATGGGCTTTCTCTGGGCCATGTACTCGCATCGGGCCTTCCACCTCGGCAACATCGACATTTACCTGCGACAAAGTGACCTGGTGGCGCCGGACTATTTCCGGTTTCCCGCCATGCAGATGGCATGAGTCAGCCTCCCCACCTTATCCTCTACCACGACTGGGGTTCGACCTGCTCCCAGAAAGTCCGCCTCACCCTGGCCGAGAAGGGCTTGGGCTACGAGGGCCGGGTCGTTCGCCTGCGCCAGTTCGAGCATCTCGAAAGCGCGTTTCTGGCATTGAACCCTGACGCCTTGGTGCCGGTGCTCGTGCACGACGGCTTTCTGCTCAAGGAGTCCAGCGTCATCACGGAATACTTGGACGCGATCTGGCCAGAGCCGCCCCTGCAACCCTCCGACCCGCAGGGCCGTGCGGAAGTTGGTATGTGGACACGCTTCATCGACCAGGTCACCAGCCCGGCCATTAAGAAGCCGAGCTTTGCGCGCAATCTGGTGGGCCACCTGCAGCAGATGGGCGTGGCGACTGTGGACAAGCGGACCAGCCGCATGCCCAGCCTGGCGGTGCGCGACCGCTGGCGCAGCGCAGCGCGTGGCGGTTTTGTGGCGGCAGAGCTCGAAGACGCCCATGCCGACCTGCGCCGCACACTGGAAAAAATGGAAACGGCACTCGCCTCGGAAGAATGGCTCGTCCGGGGTACCTGCACCCTTGCGGACCTCCATGCCTTGCCCTTTGTCGAGCGGATGGCCAGCCTGCCGCCTTACCAGCTCGAGCGCGATTGGCCCGCCGTGCATGCCTGGCATGCACGCATGCGCGCCCGTCCTTCGTTTGCGCAAGCCTGCTTTGCCGGGCCGCCGGTGGCCGCGCAGTGAGCCGGGTGCGCCCACACATCCTGTGCTGGCCGCGCCTGGAGATGGCGCGGCAGGAAACGGTGGCCGCCTTGTCCGCAGTCGAGGGCATCGAGCTGTGCGTGGTCGAGACCCTGCCCGAACTGCTGGCCTCCCTGGGCGAGGCCGACGCCTTGGTCCTACACAGCGCGCCCCTATCCCAAGCACAGGCGGTGGTGAATGCGCTCGTGCCGGGCGGCCGCCTGCGCTGGGTGCACTTTCTCACGGCGGGCCGTGACGCTTTTGAAACAGCCGGACTCCCTAAAGATTTGCTGGTGAGCCATGTTGCCGGCGCATCGGCTCCGGTGGTGGCCGAGCATGCGATGGCGCTTTTGTTGGCGCTGTGCCGCCGCTTGCCGACGGCACTTTCCTTTGCCCGGGATGCGCGCTGGGACCGGCAGGCGATGGGGCGTTTAGTTTCCCTTGAAGGGCGCACCGTCGGCGTCCTGGGGACGGGTGCCATCGGACGCGAAGTGGCGCTTCGGTTGCGCAGTTTTGGCGCTGTGGCTATTGGTGTGAACAGCTCGGGGAGTGCTCAAGCGGGTTTCGATGAAATCCAGGCTGTTGCCGGTTTGCACGGGCTTCTCGCGCGCTGTGATGCGCTGGTCGTCGCAGTGCCCCTGACGCCGGCCACGCGCCATCTGCTCGATGCCGCCGCCTTTGCTGCCTTGCCCGCGGGAGCATACGTAGTCAATGTGGCCCGTGGTGCCGTGATCGACCAGGACGCACTGTGTGATGCCTTGCACAGCGGGCATCTGGGTGGTGCCGGGCTCGATGTCACCGACCCGGAGCCCGTGCCTTCCGAGGATCGCCTCTGGTCCTGCCCGAACCTGATTGTCTCGCCGCATGTCGCCGCCGAGGGAAGCGATGCAACCGCCAGGCGCATTGCCGACGGGACCGCCGAAAACGTTTGCCGTTTCGTGCGCGGCGAGCCTCTGAATGACCTTGCCCTGCGCTGATACGTCCCCAGCCCCCCATCACGAGGATTGTTAGATGAAGATCACCAAAGTCGAGGATTTCCATGCTGATGCCGGTTGGCGTACCTCCAGTTTCCTGAAGGTGAGCACCGACGAGGGCCTGGTTGGCTGGTCGGAGTTCAGCGAAACATCATGGAATCCGGGCCTGACCCAGGTGATCCGCCGCATGGCGGAACACGCCATCGGGCAGGACCCGCGCAAGATCGGCCATCTGGCTTCCGTGCTGTGGGCCATCACGCGCATGGTTCCGGGCGGTACCAACCAGCAGGCCATTGCGGCCATCGAGAACGCGTGCCTGGATATTAAGGCCAAGGCGCAGGGGGTACCGGTCTATGCCCTGTTCTCGGGCCCCTACCGGGATCGTGTTGATCTGTATTGGTCCCACTGCGGAACCTTCCGCGTGCGCGACGCGGCATTTTTTGAGCGGGTCATCGGCACGCCGCCATTGCGCAAGTTGGAAGACTTTGTGGCGTTGGGGCGACAAGCTGTTGCCAACGGCTGGAAGGCCGTCAAGACCAACCCGATCGTATTCACGCCAAAGGGCCCCGTCTGGTGCAACTCGGGCTTTCCCAAGGATGGCCTCGATCTGGCCGGCAACTGGAATTTGGCAACCATCGATGCAGTGTCCGAGCAGATGGCGGCGTTGCGCCAGGGCCTGGGCCCTCACGCGGGGCTCATGCTCGACCTGAACTTCGGCATGAAGCCCGAGGGCTTTACCCAGGTGTCGCGTGCGCTCGAACCCCATCGTCTGACCTGGCTTGAGATGGATGTGCACGAGCCCCAGGCCCTGGCCGATGTGCGGCGCGCAACCAAAGTGCCGGTCGCCTCGCTCGAAGCCCTGTATGGCCGGCGCACTTACCGTGCGTTTCTGGACGCGCGCTCCGTCGACGTGGCGATTGTCGACGTGATCTGGAACGGTTTTTCAGAGTCGGTGCGCATCGCAGAGCTGGCAGAGAGCTACGAGGTCAATGTGGCGCCGCACAACTTCTACGGGCATCTGGCCAACCTCATCAGTGCCCATTTCGCAGCGGCGGTGCCCAACGTGAAAATCATGGAGTACGAGGTTGACGATGTCGCCTGGAAGGCCGACTTCGTCACCGTGCCACCGGTGATCGAGAGCGGGGCGCTGGTTTTGCCGACCACCCCGGGCTGGGGCACGGAAATCAACGAGGAAGCCTTGCGCGCCCACCCGGCCAAGGTCAAGCGCTAGGCCCCGTCGGTTTCAGGCTGCGCCCAACTCCACACGCATGGCGTCAATCACCGCCTTGTAGTCCGGCTTGCCGAAAATCGCGCTGCCGGCCACGAAGCAGTCTGCGCCCGCGTCGGCCACGCGGCGGATGTTGTCCACCTTGATGCCGCCGTCCACCTCAAGCCGGATGTCCTTGCCACAGGCGTCAATGCGCTTGCGCACGGCTTCGATCTTGCGCAGGGCGCTTTCAATAAAGCTCTGGCCGCCAAAACCGGGGTTAACGCTCATGATCAGGATCAGGTCGAGGTCGTCGATCACCCAGTCCAGCACGTCCAGCGACTCGGCAGGGTTGAACACCAAGCCAGGCTTGCAGCCCTTGGAGCGGATGGCCTGGATGCTGCGGTGCACATGGCCTGCGGCGTCGGGGTGAAAGCTGATGTAGTCGGCGCCTGCATCGGCAAAGGCGGCCGCCAGCGCATCCACGGGCTGCACCATCAGGTGCACATCCATGGGCACGGGCGTGCCGTCGGCTTTTTTGGCGTGCGGCTTGATCGCCTTGCAAATCATTGGTCCGAAGCTCAGATTGGGCACGTAATGGTTGTCCATCACGTCAAAGTGAATCCAGTCAGCGCCCGCGGCAATCACGCTGTGGACCTCCTGGCCCAGGAAGGCAAAGTCGGCCGAGAGGATGGATGGGGCGATGCGGAATGGGGTCTTCATGGAAGCGTCTTCTCCGGGATAGGCTCTTGCGGGTAGGATTGTCCCATGCCTGCATACCAGTTCAGCGTTGAAGTCCGTCCCGAATACCTGCCCGAGCAGAGTGCACCAGAGCGCGATCTTTTTACCTTTGCGTACACGATCCGCATCACTAACACCGGCGAAGTGGCTGCACAATTGATTTCCCGCACCTGGAATGTCAACGATGCCAATGGTCAGACGGAAAAGGTCCGCGGCTTGGGCGTGGTGGGCCACCAGCCCCTGCTGCAACCGGGCGAACATTTTGAATACACCAGTGGCACGCGCCTGCGCACACCCACCGGCACCATGCATGGCAGTTATTTCTGCGTGGCCATCGACGGCGAAAAATTCGATGTCGACATTCCCATGTTCGTGCTGGACGCCCTGAGCGATGCTGGCGGCGGCCTGTCCCGAACCCTGCACTGAGGCCACTGAAAAACATGCAAAGAGCAGCCCCCGATCTCAACGCGCTGCTCGTAGCCCTCAACCCTCATGCCAGTCTGGCCGGGCGCCATCTCTGGCTGATTGGCCTGATGGAATGGATCCGGGGCGATTGCTCCAGCGCCGAGCTGGCGGCCAACCAGGTCGCCCTGTTGCTCGATACCGTTCAAGCCCAGCCTGCGCTGCAGGAGCGCCTGCGTGCCTGGTGGCAGGTGCTCACTGACACACTGGACGCCACCACCTTGCTGGCCGATTACGGCTTCGCGCCACGCGCAGCCTTCCTGAGCGAGCTGGGCGAGCGCCTGCGCCACAAGCTGCTACCGCGCACGCCCGAGACGGTCGACGCCGCCGAGCTGTTCACGCTGCTGCTGCCGCGCGCCTTCGACGCGCAATGGCTGGCCCTGCTGGACGATGCCACCCTAGAGCGCATTGGTGCCGCCCTCACCGCGCCGTCCGCTGACCCGCAGGCTATAACCACGTGGCAGCGTGTAGTGCTCGAGGCCATCACCTACTGCGCCAGCCAGATCCGCGCTACCGGCTTCTCGCCCGAGGTGCGCCTGCGCATGAGCGCCCCTGCGCGCGACGCCCAGGCTTTTCATGCTTTGGCTGCCGATTGCGACACCCTGCGCGCGGCGTATTTTTGCTATCCGCGCGACGAGCCGCGCTGGCACCAGGCCGTTGCCCAATTCAAGCTGCGGCTTGAAGCCTGCCGGCATGCCGCAGGCAGTGTCTACCCGCATTTGCAGGAGCACGGCATATCGGTCGGCCTGGTGTTCGCCCTGCGCCAATTGCGCGAGCGGGTACTGCGCACGCGCGAATTGCTTGATTGCCTCGATGCGCCCGCGCCGGCGCAGGCTACGGCGCGCCTGTTCATCCGGCTGCTGCGCGCGGGCCAGGAGCGAGGAAGCATCCGCGCCTTGATGACCAGCAGCATGTCCCTGTTATCGGCCAAGGTGGCCGAGCGCAGCGCCGAGGCCGGCGAGCACTACATCTCGCGCAACCGCAGCGAATACGCCGACATGCTGCGCAAGGCCGGCGGCGGCGGCGCAGCCACGGCGCTCACCACCGCAGGCAAGTTTGCGGTGATGGCCTTGGGCATGGCCGCTTTCTGGAACGGCTTTGCGGCGGGTCTGGTCTATGCCGTCAGCTTCGTCTTCATCCAGCTGATGCACTGGACGCTGGCCACCAAGCAGCCCGCCATGACGGCCCCGGCCATGGCCGCCAAACTCAAGGAGCTCGATTCCGCGGAGGCTATCGAAGAGTTTGTGGACGAGGTGGCGCACCTGGTGCGCACACAGGTGGCGGCCGTAATTGGCAATGT
>Ga0007834_1000155_pt1 | contig 23865 bp, 28 predicted proteins | sample CryBogCBE06Nov07_FD_71233 | JGI IMG/M metagenome (GOLD analysis project Ga0007834, IMG submission 71233) | Freshwater microbial communities from Crystal Bog, Wisconsin, USA - CBE06Nov07 | ecosystem: Environmental > Aquatic > Freshwater > Lake | place: Crystal Bog, Wisconsin, USA | collected...
CCGCCTGCCCACGCAGCAACCGGCCTGGCCGAACTGCCTGCCAGCGCGGACGAAGGGCCCATCTGGGTGTTCTACCCCAGCAGCAGCGCGGCTGCGCCCGTGCAGCGCGGACCTTTCACGCTGAGCCTGGCGGAGCAGGGCAAGCCCGAGCGCGGCAACGGGCGGCTGATCGTTTTTTCGCACGGCTCCGGTGCCAACCCCTGGGTCATGAGCGATCTGGCGCAGACCCTGGTCGCTGCCGGATTTGTGGTGGCCATTCCCGAGCACCAGGGGGACAACTGGCACGACACCAGCAAGATCGGCCCCGAAAGCTGGAAGCTGCGCCCGCTGGAAGTCTCGCACGCCATCGATGCGGTGGGCCGCGATGCCCGTTTTGCGCCCTTGCTCGATTTGACCCAGGTGGGCATGTTCGGCTTTTCGGCCGGCGGCCACACGGCGCTCTCCCTGGCTGGCGGGCGCTGGTCACGCGCAGGTTCCCTTGCCCATTGCGAGGCCCATCTTGCCGAGGACTTTGCTGCCTGCACAGGCGGGACCGTCGCGCTAACTGGTGGCTGGCTCGATGGAATCAAGAAGGCCATTGCCATGACCGTCATCCGCTACAAGCTGACCGACACGCAGAGCTACAGCCATACCGACCCGCGCATCACGGCCATCATTGCCGGCATGCCCTTTGCCGCCGATTTCGACATGGCCTCACTGGCCTCGCCCTCCGTGCCCCTGGGTCTGATCGAAGCGGGACAGGACGTCTGGCTGCGCCCGCAATTCCATGTCGGCGCGGTGCGCGCGGCCTGCCAGACCTGCGAACTTGTTGCTGATATGCCAAACGCCTCCCACGGTGCCCTTCTCTCGCCGTTTCCGCCCGGGCTGTCCGGCAACATATTGCCCCTGGTGGCCGACCCCGCCGGATTTGACCGCGCCACTGAAGTGCCGCGGCTCGACCAGCGCATCAGCGCCTTCTTCGTTGCGCATTTGCTGGCCAAATCCAACCCGTAGAATTGCAGACCCATGCCCGCTCCTATGTCCCCCGAAGAAATCGACCGCCTGGCGCGCCGCCGCGCCAGCTCCAAGATGGGCTGGTACACGCACGCCAGCGTGTATGTGCTGGTCAACCTGTTTTTGCTCGCCATGTCGGAACAGGGCTTTGGCCATCGGCCGTATTCCTACAAGGTCGCCCTTGGATGGGGCCTGGGCCTGGGCCTGCATGCGCTCTCGGTCTTCGTACTGGGCAAGGGCAGCAATCTGCGCGAGACCATGGTGCAGCGCGAGCGTGAGCGCATCGAGCGCCAGCAGCGCGGTCTCTAGGCTCCCCACAAGCCCGCACGCCACCCATGCGCATCGACTGGTTTGACAAGCTGCGCCACATGGTGCAAACGCTGGCTTTCTGCCTGACCATCTCGGCCCTGCAGTACGCCGTCCAGCCCGAAAAGCCCTACGTCCTGCCCCTGGTCTATTCGCTGTGCATCGGCCTGTGGACCTGGCTCATCATGGACTTCGGCCGTCACCTCTTCCCCTCCGCGCGCGAACACGGCTGGCCCAAAGGCTGGGGAATATTTGCCCTGCCGACCATGGGCATCGTGGGCGGCTATCTGGCCGGCACCTTTTCGGGCGACCTCTGGTTTGGCTGGTCCTCCTGGGATTCCGACCCCTACGCCCGGGCGCAATTGCCTTTTTCCATCGTGGTGACTGGCGTGGCCGGCGTCGTCGCCAGCTTTTACTTTTACATCACCAACAAGGCGGCCATCCTCGAGGCCAAGGTGGAGGAAGTCAGCCGCCAGAGCAGCGAGGCCAAGCTCAGGCTGCTTGAGTCCCAGCTCGAACCCCACATGCTGTTCAACACCCTGGCCAACCTGCGCGTGCTCATCGGCACCGACCCGCCGCGCGCCACCGCCATGCTCGACCGCCTCAACGACTTCCTGCGCGCCACGCTGCAGGCCTCGCGCAGCGGCTCCCACACCCTGCAGGCCGAATTTGACCGCCTCGACGACTACCTCCAGCTCATGCAGGTGCGCATGGGCGCGCGACTGCGCTACACCCTCACATTGCCGCCCGAGCTGGCTGGCCAGCCCATCCCGCCCCTGCTGCTGCAACCGCTGGTCGAAAACGCCATCCAGCACGGGCTGGAGCCCCAAGTGGCGGGCGGCGAGGTGCGGGTGAGCGCGCGGGCCGATGCGCAGGCCCTGCATCTGCGCGTGGAAGACACCGGTGGCGGGCTGGCTTCGGGCGCGCCAACGGCAGGCACCGGCTTTGGCGTGCAGCAGGTGCGCGAACGCCTGGCCACCGCCTACGGGCCGCAGGCTACTATTGATTTGATAGCATGCCACGCTGACGGGACGCGGGCTGACATCACTATACCTTTGAATAACGGGGTTTGAACCATGGACTACCTGTATCAGATTCTCAAAGTGGCCGTGGTCACGGTGCTGAGCGCCTCGCTGCTTGAAGCGCTGATCCTCAGCTGGCGCCAAGCCTACCGCGGTGGCCCCGCCTACGACTGGCGCGCCTCGGGCCTGTCGGTGGTGGACTTCCTGGTGCGCGAATACGGCCTGCGCTGGCTGCTCGGCGCTGGCCTTGGCTTTGGCCTTATGGGCTGGTTCTGGGAGCACCGCCTGTTCACCATGCCACTGGACAGCTGGACGGGCTGGGCCGCCTGCTTCATCACCCAGGAGTTCTGCTACTACTGGTACCACCGCGCTGCGCACCGCGTGCGCTGGTTGTGGTGCACGCACTCCATCCACCATTCACCCAACCAGCTCAACCTTTCGGCCGCCTACCGCTTTGGCTGGACGGGCCGGTTCACCGGCAGCCTGCTGTTTTTCACGCTGCCCCCGTTGTTTGGCATGCCCCCGCGCATCATCCTGACCCTGCTCTCGCTCAACCTGCTCTACCAGTTCTGGATCCATGCCACCTGGATTCCGAAGCTCGGTCCGCTCGAATGGGTGCTCAACACGCCATCCGCCCACCGCGTGCACCACGCCTCCAACCTCGAATACCTCGACGGCAACTACGGCGGCGTGCTCATCGTGTTTGACCGGCTGTTTGGCACCTACATCGACGAGCGCGCCGATGTGCCCTGCAAATACGGCCTGGTCGTACCGCTGCAGGGCTACAACCTGCTCACGCTCGAGTTCGGCCCCTGGGCGGCGCTCTGGCGCGACCTTCGCTCGGCCGGATCGCTGCGCGGCATGGTCTGCACGCTCTTAATGCCACCGGGCTGGCGGGCCAACGGCGAGAGCGAAACCACCGAAGACCTGCGCGCGCGCGCCGGCATGGCCCCGCCCGACCAGACCCGCTCCCGGCAGACCGCCAGCGCATGAAGGCCACCGCCCTCATCGCCGAAGACGAGCCCCTGCTGGCCCAGGCGCTGCAGGCCGAACTTGCGCGAGCCTGGCCTGGCCTGGACGTGCTGGCCACGGTCGGCGATGGCGCTTCTGCCGTGGCGCAGGCGCTAGCGCTGCGGCCCGAGGTGCTGTTCTTTGACATCCGCATGCCCGGCATGGGCGGGCTGGAGGCTGCTGCTGCCCTGCTGGAAGACTGGCCCGAAGGCCAGCGCTTTCCGCTGCTGGTGTTCGTCACCGCCTACGACCAGTACGCGCTCAAGGCCTTCGAAGCCCAGGCCGTGGACTATGTGCTCAAACCCGTGCAGGCAGCGCGGCTGCAGCGCACCGTGAGCCGGCTTCAAGAAGCGCTCGGGGTTGCAGTCGGCGCAGAACCAACGTCGGGCGCTGTTAATCTGGAAGCAAACCTGCTGGCCACGGTGGCCAAGCTGCAGGCCCTGCTGCCTAGAGCAGCAGGCCAGGCAGAGCGCGCCAGTTCCGCTCTGCTCAGCGTCATCCAGGCCAGCGTGGGCACGGCCATCCACATGGTGCCGGTGGCAGATGTGCTTTATTTCGAAGCCGCCGACAAATACGTCCGCGTGCTCACCACCGAGCGCGAATACCTCATCCGCACCCCGCTCAAGGAACTGCTGCCCCAGCTCGACGGGCAACAGTTCTGGCAGATCCACCGCGGCACCGTGGTGCGCGCCTCGGCCATTGCTGCCGTGTTGCGCGATGGCGAAGGCAGACTTAGCCTGAGCCTGCGCGGCCACCCCGACAAACTGGCCGTAAGCCGTTTGTATACGCACCTCTTCAAGGCAATGTAAAGCTGGAGTGGGCGTTGCACCCGGAACGCAGTCGGGTACACAATCGGGCGGTCCGGGCACCTTTTGAATGAATTCGTTTACTACCTCCGTTGTCCCGACGGGCATTGGCCCCTTCACCGTCCATCACGGTGGAGACGCCGGGCCGTGGGTTTTTTGCTGGCCCAGCATGCTGGGCGACAACATGTCGATGCGCGCCTTCTGCGCCCAACTCATCAAGCGGCACCGTGTGGTGCTGGTGGACCCGCCCGGCTTCGGCGCCAACAACACCATCAGCCAATGGCCCGACATTTACGCCCAGGCCGCGATTGCCCACGAAATCGTTGACGCGCTGGGCCTGGAGCGCTTTCACTGGGTGGGCCATGGCTACGGCGGGCTGATCGGCACCATCCTGGCGGGGCGGGTGGGCTACCGCATCGGCAGCTTCACACTATCAAGCGTGCCTTATGTGCGCGCCAACCGCATCAAGATCATGTCCGAGTTGGTCACCAGCCTGCTTTATGGCTCGCACTATGGCCGCGCCCTGATTGCCAGGCGACTCAGCGCCCAGATTGCCACGGCCAGCCCGGCCGAGCGCGCCCTCACGCACCAGCAGGTGATGAGCACGCAGACCGAGGGCAACGTCGGCGTGGTGCGCCGGGCCAGGGCCATCCCCCAGACGGTGCTGAACAAGCTGCGCATCCAGCTGGTGGGGCTCAATGTGCCCAAACTGGTGCTGGCCGGCCGCGTGGACAACCTCGTGCTGCCGCGCGACCAGCGCACCTTTGCCGAAGTGCTGAATGCGCGCTACTTTGAAGTCGACAGCGGCTTCATGACCTTCCTGGCCCAGCCCGAAGAATGCGCAAGGCAGGTGCTGGCCTTCTGGGCCGACAACCCGCGCCCGGCACTCGACTGAGGCCGGGCCGGCGCTTCAGCGGCGCTCGAAGCCGCGGTGCTCGAAGCGCTCGTGGTCCACGTGTTCATGGCCGCGCCAGTCGTGGCGATAGCCATAAAAGCGCGGCTCCACCCAGGCCGTACGCAGCACCGGTGCACCCACCACCACGCGCGGGGCCACATAGGCCACGGGCGGCGCCTGGTAATAGACTGGCTGCGGCGCTAACACCACCGGCGCAAGCGGAACACCCAGGCCCACCGAGAAAACCACATTACCCGCATGCGCGGCACCCGCACCCAGGGCCGCAACCGCGGCGAGGGCCATAAACAGGTTCTTTGCTTTCATGGAACTGCTCCTTCAGCGGCGCCTACACATTTGGGCTCCGTGCATCTACAACGCGGCGCACGGCGCGGCGGACACCCGCGCAACGGTTAATGCTGTAGCAAAGCGTAAGCCCCAGGCCCACACCCCTAAAATGGGCACATGAGTTCCCCCGACAACAAAGACAGCACCCTTGCGGCCAACAAGCCCAGCAACTTCCTGCGCCAGATCATCGAGCACGACCTCGCCGCCGGCACCTATGCCAGCCGCCGCTGGGCAGGCAGCCCTGGCGACGCCACCCACCACGCCAACGCCCAGCCCGACCCGGCCAAAATCCGCACCCGCTTTCCTCCCGAGCCCAACGGCTACCTGCATGTGGGCCACGCCAAGAGCATCTGCCTGAACTTTGGCCTGGCGCGCGACTACGGCGGCGTCTGCCACCTGCGCTTTGACGACACCAACCCCGAAAAAGAAGACACCGAATACGTCAACTCCATCATCGACGCGGTGCGCTGGCTCGGCTTTGACTGGGCGCAGATTGGCAGCGCCCCCGGCAGCGCCACGCCCTACCATGCCAGCGACTACTTTGGCTTCATGTACCGCGCGGCGGAATACCTGGTGGAAGCCGGCCACGCCTATGTGGACGAGCAAAGCGCTGAAGAAATGCGCGTGAACCGTGGCGACTTCAACACCCCCGGCACCCCCAGCCCCTACCGCAGCCAATCGCCCGCAGACAACCTGGCGCGCTTTCGCGAAATGCGCGACGGCCTGCATGCCGACGGCTCCATGGTGCTGCGCGCCAAGATCGACATGGCCAGCCCCAACGTCAACATGCGGGACCCAGCCATCTACCGCATCCGCCGCGCCACACACCACAACACGGGCGACACCTGGTGCATCTACCCCATGTACACGTTTGCGCACCCTATTGAAGACGCACTGGAGCAGATTACCCACAGCATCTGCACGCTGGAGTTTGAGGACCAGCGCCCGTTTTACGACTGGCTGCTCGACAGTCTGTGTGAAGGTGGCCTGCTGGCCCAACCCCACCCGCACCAGTATGAGTTTGCGCGCCTGAACCTCACCTATGTGATCACCAGCAAGCGCAAGCTCGCCCAACTGGTGAACGAAAAGAAGGTGAACGGCTGGGACGACCCGCGCATGCCAACCATAGTCGGCCTGCGCCGCCGCGGCTACACGCCCGAGGCGCTGCAGCTGTTTGCCGAACGTATTGGCGTGACCAAGAGCGACAGCTGGATCGACTACAGCACGCTGGAGGGCTGCCTGCGCGAGACGCTGGAGGTTAAAGCCCACCGCGGGTTTGCCGTGCTCAACCCAGTCAAGCTGGTACTGACCAATTGGGACGAAATCATGGGTACCGGCCACCTCGAGCCCTGTACCCAGCCCGCCCTACCCCACCCACCCGAGGGCGTTGAATCGCCAACGCGCCACTTCAGCATCGGCAAAGAGGTGTGGATCGAGCGCGAAGACTTTGAAGAAGTGCCCCCCAAAGGCTACAAGCGCCTGTTCCCCGGCAACAAAGTGCGCCTGAAGGGCGGCTACGTGATCGAATGCACCGGCTGCACCAAGGATGCCAACGGCACCATCACCGAAGTGCTGGCCACCGTCGTGCCCGACACCAAGAGCGGCACCCCCGGCAGCGACTTGGTGAAGGTGAAAGCCGCCATCACCTGGGTCGGCGTGGCCAACGGCGTGAACGCTGAAGTGCGCATGTACGACCGCCTATTCTTGGACGCGCAACCCGACGCAGGCGGCAAAGACTTTATCGAAAGCCTGAACCCCAAAAGCCTGAAAGTGGTGACCGCGATTGTTGAGCCTTCATTGGCCAGCGCTGCGCCAGACCAGAAGTTTCAGTTTGAACGGCATGGGTACTTTGTGGCGGATCGGGTGGACCACGTGCAAGGCGGCAAGCCGGTGTTTAACTTGGCGGTAGGGTTGAAGGATAGTTGGGGGAAGTAGAAAGACATAGTTTGGGAGGCAAATGTCCAAGAATAGATTTCACGCGCTGACTCCTAGTCAGTTTGAAAACCTTGCATACGATTTACTGACGTGGCGGGGAATGAGAAATGCAGCTTGGCGAACGCCGGGTGCTGATGGTGGACGCGATATAGAGGGAAGCTATGAAGCTCAGGAGCAGTGGAGCCCATCAAAATCAAAAATGGTACGTTGACTGCAAGAGATACGCAAAATCCATTGACTGGCCTACCGTCTATGAAAAGCTGAGTTATGCCGATAGCAATGGTGCTGACTACCTACTAATTGTTTGCACACCTTCTGTTTCACCCCAATGTCGCACTGAAATCGATAAGTGGAACGCGAAGTCATAGTCGAGGTGAATACTGAGGGACTTGCTGGCACAACAAGTGTCCAAACCACCCATCCGCACAAACCAATACAGCGACAACAGATAGGCGCAATCCCAATCTGCAACTCGTCTCTTCACGACTGTGCAACCCCAATCCATCCTCCACTTCTGGTTCGAAGAACTAACCGCCAAGCAGCACTTCGTCAAAGACGCCGCGCTGGACGAAACCATTCGCGCGCAGTTTGGCGACACGCTGGAGGCGGCGGCGCGGTGTGAGTTGTTTGCGTGGCGGGCGACAGCTGAGGGGCGGCTGGCGGAGATCATCGTGTTGGACCAGTTCTCGCGCAACGTCTACCGCGACACGCCGTGCGCCTTTGCGCAGGACGCGCTGGCGCTGGTGTTGGCGCAAGACCTGGTGGCCAGCGGGCAGGACCGCAGCCTGCCTGAAGCGCAGCGCGTGTTTGCCTACATGCCCTACATGCACAGCGAGTCGGCGCTGGTGCACGCGCAGGCGGTGCAGCTGTTTGCGCAGCCGGGCATGGTAGACACCCTGCGCTTTGAGCTGGCCCACAAGGCCATCATCGACCGCTTTGGCCGCTACCCGCACCGCAACGCCATCCTGGGCCGCCCGTCCACAGCCAAAGAGCTGGAGTTTCTGGCGGGGTCGGGGTCGGGGTTTTAGGTTTAAACCCAAATTAGGTATGATAGAACCCATTATGGGTATTTCAACCATTCCTGGAGCCATTCCAACCCTTGCAGACGCCCTTTTCCCCAAGGTGCGGCAGCGGGTGCTGGCGGTCTTGTTCGGTGCGCCGGATCGAAGCTTTTACGCCAACGAGGTGATCGCACTGGCTGCGTCCGGCACGGGCGCGGTGCAGCGCGAGCTGGCGGGCTTGTCTGCCGCTGGGCTGCTGCGGGTGAGCAAGCAGGGCAACCAGAAGCACTACCAGGCTAATGCAACCGCACCCGTATTTGCAGAGCTGCGGGGCCTGGTGCTCAAGACCATGGGGCTGGCAGATGTGCTGCGCGCAGCGCTTGCGCCGCTGGTACCGCAGATTGGTGCGGCATTCATCTACGGCTCGGTTGCACGCCAGCAAGACTCAGCACAAAGCGATGTGGATGTGTTGATCGTCAGCGGCACCCTGGCGTATGGTGAGGTGTTTGGCGCGTTGGAAGGTGCCGCCGCATCCTTGGGCCGCAAGGTCAACCCTACGCTGTACACGCCCGCTGAATGGGCAAAGCGCGTGCAAAAAGACAATGCCTTTGTCACCCGTATCTGGGAGCAGCCCAAGATTTGGCTTGTAGGCAGTGCGGAGCAGCTCGATGCACCCCGCACTTGAAAACCTGTCTGGCCCCGGCAAGCCTTTGAAGGCTGAGGCACCAGACGCCAACGAGATTGCCGGCCTGCTGCGCACCGGCATTGCAAGGCTGCACGACGCGCAAAACACCACGCTGGCATTGGAGAGCCGCTTTGACCTGGCCTACAACGCGGCGCATGCGCTGTGTCTGGCCGCGTTGCGGCGGGCGGGCTACCGTGCTTCGAATCGCTACATCGTGTTCCAGGTTTTGCCGCACACCCTGGGCCTGGGCCCCGAGGTCTGGCGCATCCTGGACAAGTGCCACAACACACGCAATCTGGGCGAGTACGAAGGCATGCTCGATGTGGATGAGCGTTTGGTCAAAGACCTCATCAGCGCCACGGCGGCAGTGAGCCACGCACTCCAGAGCTAGGCCAAACGTTCCCCTGTGTGGGGCTTGTAATCCCCCGGCCAATCACCAGTTGCCCTGCATGACCGACCCCCTGCACATCGTCTGCCCCCATTGCCACACCACCAACCGCGTGCGGGCAGACCAGCTTGGCAGCGCGCCCGACTGCGGGCATTGCAAGCAGCCGCTGTTTGCTGGCAAGCCGGTGGAGCTGGACGAAGCCGCGTTTGACAAGCACCTGCAGCGCAACCAGATCCCCCTTCTCGTGGACTTTTGGGCGCCGTGGTGCGGCCCCTGCCGCCAGATGGCGCCCGCCTACGCGCAGGCGGCGGCGCAGCTGGAGCCGCGCGTACGCGTGGCCAAGGTAGACACCGAGGCGCAGCAGGCCCTGGGTGCGCGCTACCAGATCCGCAGCATCCCTACGCTGGCGCTCTTCGTCGGCGGCCGCGAGGTAGTCCGCCAGGCCGGCGCCATGGGCACCGCCGACATCGTGCGCTGGGCGCGGGAGCATTTGCCGGGGTGAGGCGCGGGCAGCCGCCCTACTGCCCCAACCCAAAAAACCGCGCAATCGTCTGCGCCATGCTTGGCTGCCCGGTCTTGAGCAGCTGGGCGTTGATGTTGTCGGCAGCATGGTCCGCGCCAGGCACCACCAGCAGCTCATAGCTTGCGCCGGATGCCTGCCAGACGCGGGCGCTGGCGGCTTCACTGGCGAAGTTGGTATGCGAGAGGCCCTTAGTGCCCACACCGCCAGCCAGGGGGACGTTCTGGTCCTCCGCGCCGTGGATGGCCAGGATGCGCTTGCCCTTGGAGTCGGGGCAGCTGCTGGCCCCCGTCTCCAGCCCGCCCGAGACCGACACCCCCGCCGCCAGCACGAGCGTCTCGCACATCAGGCGCTGGGTCATCATGGCGCCGTTGGAGTGCCCCACGCCAAATACACGGCTGGCGTCCACGCCATAGCGCGCGGCCAGTTCGGCCACGGCAGCGCGCAGGAAGGCCACGTCGTCCACCTGCCGCTCTGCGGGCAGTCCGCAGCAGGCGCCAGCGTTCCAGCCCAGCATGTTGGCGCCCAGCGCGCGTGCCACCGGCGTGCCATTGAGGTAGGCCACGACAAAGCCGCCCGAGTCGGCCACCGCGTTGAGGTTGAGCGCGCCTTCGTTGCGCCCTGTGGCGACGCGCTGCGCATTGCCCAGCCCGCCATGCAAGACGATCACCAGCGCGCGGCTGCCCGCGGGCGGCAGCTTGGCGGGCAGATAGACATAGCCTTCGCGCCCGGCGATGCTCTCGGGCGCGGGCGGCGCGGCGCGGGCCAAAGAGCCCAGCAGGGCATGCAGGCAAAGCAGGAGCGAGATCAGCAGGCGGGCGTTGGGCATCGCGGTTCCCGTGGGGCAATATGCCTATTGTGCAAAAACCGTAAGAACGGCCCCTGCTGGCCGACCAAGACTTGAACGCAACTCCAAACCACACACCATGCTGAAAAACCTTTTGCGCTGCGCCGCCCTGCTTCTGGCGGCCATATGTTCCCTGGCCCAGGCCGCCGAGCCGGTGAGCACCGGCTGGCTCAGCAGCGTGGCCATTGGCGGCAAGGACACCGTGGCCTATTTCAGCGAAGCCGCCCGCGCCGCGCACCAGTCCACGCCCGGCAGCAGCGGCTTTACGGTGCACTACAAGGGCGCGGACTGGCACTTTGCCTCCAAGGCCAGTGCAGACAAATTTGCCGCCAGCCCGCAGGCCTATGCCCCGCAATACAACGGCTATTGCGCCAACGCGCTCTCAACAGGCGAAGGCCTGGTGCGCACAGACGGCACGGTCTGGGAGTTCTTTGGCGACAAGCTCTACCTGTTTTACGCTGAAGGCGGCCGCCAGCACTGGCTCACCGGCGACTGGCAGGCCTTGCGCGCCAAGGCCGAGGCGGCCTGGAAGGCCGAAGTGGCCAAACACAACTGAGGCGGCTTACTTTGCGGGCGCGGCTTTGGGCGCCCTGGCGGGTTTGCGATCGGCTTTTTTGGCCTGGCGCAAGCCCTCGGCCTCATCCCCTGCAGCAACCCACTGCGCAAACTCCTCCGGCGTCTCCAGCGTGATCCGCCCCAGGGTCGCTGTGCGGAATTCGGTGATCACGATCTCGGCCGCCTTCTGCGTGTTGATCTTGCCCTTGCCCAGCAGGGCGCCGCGCTGGCGGCCCACGGCTTCGAGCATCGCTTCGTCTTTCATGTCGGCCACGCCGCTCAGCTTGTAGCGCGCCTCCAGCAGGGCTGCGTAGCGGCGGCGCAGGGTAGCCAGCAGTTCGAGCGCAACTTCTTCTTCGTCATAGGCGTTGCGGCCAATCGAGCCCGCCGCGGCGAGGTTGAAGCCGCTTTGGGGCACGACTATGCGCGGCCAGAGCAGGCCCGGCGTGTCCCACAAATAAAAGTCGTCGGCCAGGGTGATGCGCTGCTCCAGCTTGGTAATGCCCGCTTCGTCGCCCGTCTTGGCCTGGCGCTTGTTGGTGAGCGAATTGATGAGGGTGGACTTGCCCACATTGGGCACGCCGCATATGAGCACGCGCATGGGCTTGGCCATTCCGCCGCGCCCCGGCGCGAGCGCCTGGCACTCGGGCGCCAGCGCCTGCGCCGCCGCGCCCTGGCTGGCCTGCAGGCCCATGGCGCGGGTGCCGCTCTGCGCGTTGTAGTGCGCCAGCCATTGCGCGGTGACGGCAGCATCGGCCACGTCCTGCTTGTTCAAGATCTTGAGCGTGGGCTTGTGGCCAGTCATCTCGGCCAGCAGCGGGTTGGCGGACGACCCGGGCAGGCGCGCGTCCAGCACTTCAATGACGACGTCGATGTCCTTGATGCGCTCAGCAATCGCCTTGCGCGTGAGGTGCATGTGGCCAGGAAACCATTGGATAGCCACGGCGCAGCGGTTACTTGTAGAAAGCCTCGACAGCTCCCTTGAGGGTGATCATCAGGGGCCGGCCCTTGCGGTCCAGCGTCTTGCCGGCGGGCACCTTGACCCAGCGGCCGCTGATGCAGTATTCCTCGACATTGGTCAGCTCCTTGCCATTGAGCTTGATGCCGATGTCGTGTTCAAACACGGCGGCCACATGGTGGGGGCTGGCCGGGTCCACCGAGAGGCGGTCGGGCAAGGCGGGTTGCGAAGAAATGGCTGGGGTGGGAGCTTGGGTGGGGGTGGCTTCAGTCATGGGCGTATTTTCCCCTCAATTGCAGGGCGGCTGGCCCAGCGCGTCATAAACCCGGATGGCACCCCAGGCGTCGTTGGCGGCATAGACCAGCTGCGCCTCGCTCAGCCGCTCCTGCGCCCAGTTGCTGGTGGCCGCTTTCTTGGACTTGGCAAAGCGCTGGCCAAACAGCACGGCGATGGCGCCCTTGACGCCCATGTCCTTGCGGTAGCCGCGCTGGTGAAAGACGCTGTTGAGATCCAGCACGCCCATGGGCTCGACGCCCAGCTTGCTCAGAATGCGCTTCTTGTCGTCGCCCAGGCCAAAACCGGCCTTGACGATGCCGGGCATGGCCAGCAGATCGGCCGCCACGGCGCGGCAGGCCGGGTCGTGCAATTGGAAAACCCAGGCGCGCTCGGGCGTGGCCAGTTGCAGGATGTGCGGGCCACTGGAGACATCGCCCACCTTGAAAGTGGGCTTGGATTCGGTGTCAAAGCCCCAGGCGCTGGCCTGGCTGAGCGCGGCGCGCGCGGCCTCGGCCTGCGCGCCGGTGGTCACGAGGCTGATGCGGTCCAGCCCCAGGCGCTCGAAGGGCGGCAGCAGGGCAATGGCGTCTTTGTCGGGGGTGGGGTGGCGTGCGTGCATGGTGGGTGGGAGTGACGTGTGAGGATAACCACTTTCGCACCGCCAATTCCGTGTGCTACGTTTTTTGTAGCGGCTTATGCCCGATTGGCGGGCGCTGCAGGCCTAAAATGCCCTTATGAACGACGACCAATTGCCCTTCAGCCCGGCTGCAGACCGCAACAAGCAGCCCATTCTGGAGACGCTGCGCAGCGCCCTGCCCCCGAACGGGCTGGCGCTGGAGGTAGCCTCGGGCACGGGCCAGCATGTGGCCTGGTTTGCCGCTGGCATGCCGCAGTGGCAATGGCAGCCCAGCGATGCCACGCCCGATGGTTTTTCAGCCATTGCTGCACGTGCGGCCGCTCTGCCCAATGTGCGCGCGCCCGTGTTGCTGGACGTGATGGCCTGGCCCGCGCTGGCGGAGCACTACGACGCAGTCTATTTCGCCAACATGCTGCACATCGCGCCCTGGGCCACCTGCACCGCCTTGATGCAGGGCAGCGCGAAATGCCTCGCGCCCGGTGGTGTGCTCATCACCTATGGGCCGTATCTGGAGCATGGCGTGCCCACCTCGCCGGGCAATCTGGAGTTTGACGCCAGCCTGCGCACGCGCGACCCGTCCTGGGGCATCCGGCAGCTGGACGATGTGGCGCTGGAGGCGCAACGCGCCGGCCTGCGCCTGCAATTGCGCCATGCCATGCCGGCCAACAACCTGTTGCTCGTCTGGGGCCTTGCTGCGGGAACTACGCAGGCCGCCCCTAGTGGTTTGCCCCGATAGCGGCTGCGCCAGTCTGTAACGAAACTGCGCTGGCACCGACGGGAAAGCGCTTCCCCCGCGTGCCATGCATACGAACCGCGAGACAAAGCAAGCATATGGCCAGCGTCACGATCCAGGCAGTCAAAAAGAATTTCGGCGAGGTTCCCATCCTTCACGGCGTGGATATCGACATCCCCGACGGCTCATTCACCGTGCTGGTGGGGCCTTCGGGCTGCGGCAAATCCACCCTGCTGCGCATGATTGCCGGGCTTGAGCAGGTCAGCGGCGGCGAGATCCGCATCGGCAGCACCCGCGTCAACGACCTGCCCCCGAAGCAGCGCGACATTGCCATGGTGTTCCAGAATTACGCGCTCTACCCACACATGACGGTGCGCGAAAACATGGCCTTTGCGCTGGCCCTGGCCAAGGAAGACAAGGCCAGCATCGACACCAAGGTGGCGCGGGCGGCCGAAATCCTGGCCCTGGGCGCCCTGCTCGACCGCTACCCGCGCCAGCTCTCGGGCGGCCAGCGCCAGCGCGTGGCCATGGGCCGCGCCATCGTGCGGGACCCGCAGGTGTTCCTGTTTGACGAGCCGCTCTCCAACCTGGACGCCAAGCTGCGCGTGGCCATGCGTAGCGAGATCAAGGAACTGCACCAGCGCCTGCGCACTACCTCCATTTACGTCACCCACGACCAGATCGAGGCCATGACCATGGGCGACAAGATCGTCGTCATGCGCGACGGGCGCATCGAGCAGTCGGGCAGCCCGCTTGAGCTCTATGACAACCCGGCCAACCAGTTTGTAGCCGGCTTCATCGGCTCGCCAGCCATGAACTTCCTGCCGGCCACGCTGCGCCGCTCGGGCGCGGGTGCGCAGGTCGAGCTCAAGGACGGCACGCGCCTGGACGCTCCGCGCAACGCGGGCGGGCAGGACGGCCAGCCCATCATCTTCGGCACGCGCCCCGAGCACCTGAGCCTGGCGGGCAGTGGCGGCATCGCCGCCAACGTGGTTGTCATGGAGCCCACCGGCATGGACACCTTTGTGGCCTGCCGGCATGAGGGCGTGGAAGTCTCGGCCGTGTTCCGCGAGCGCCACGACTTTGCCCCTGGCAGCACCGTGCACCTTGTGCCCGACCTGCAGCGCGCCCATGTGTTCGATGCCAGCAACGGTCAGCGCCTGCTGGCCTAAAGTTTTTCGCAGCCCTTCCCCATCACAAACCGGAGACAAGCCATGACAGATTTCAACCGCCGCAAATTCCTGGGCACCACGGCCAGCGCCGCAGCCGTCGCATCGCTGGGCACGGGCTCAGCCATGTTCGCGCCTGCCGTGCATGCGCAGGCATTTGCCCTCAAGCCCGAAAAGGGCGCCAAGCTGCGGGTGCTGCGCTGGAGCCGCTTTGTGCAGGGCGACATCGACGCCTACATGGCCAACGTCAAGCGCTTCACCGAGAAGACCGGCATCGAAGTGCGGGTGGACAACGAAGGCTGGGAAGACGTGCGCCCCAAGGCTGCCGTGGCCGCCAACACCGGAGCCGGGCCGGACATCATCCTCTCGACCAATGACGACGCCAACCTCTACCCAGAGAAACTGCTGGACGTGACCGCGCTGGCAACCTACCTCGGCAAGAAATACGGCGGCTGGCACCCGGCCTGCGAAACCTATCTGCGGCCCGATGGCAAGAAGTGGATCGGCCTGGCCCTGGGCTCGGCCGGCTCGATGATGGTCTACCGCCAGAGCCAGCTCAAGGCGGCGGGCTTTGACAGCTTCCCCAAGGACACCAATGGCTTCCTCGCCATGCTCAAGGCGCTCAACGCCAAGGGCACCCCCGGCGGCTTCGCGCTGGGCAACGCTACAGGCGACTCGCTCTGGACCAACTGGCTGATCTGGGCCTTTGGCGGCAAGCTGGTCGATGCCAACAACAAGGTGGTGATCGACAGCCCCGAAACCATCAAGGCGCTCGAATACGGCAAGGAGATGTACGCCACCTTCATTCCCGGCACGCTCAGCTGGCTCGACCCGAACAACAACAAGGCCTTCCTGGACGGGCAGATCAGCGTCACCAACAACGGCATTTCGATCTACTACGCCGCCAAGAACTCGCCCGAAGCCAAGCTCAAGGACATGGCCCAGGACATCCAGCATGCGTCCTTCCCGGTGGGCCCGGTGGGCGTGCCGACCGAGTCGCACCTGTTCTTCAACCAGATGATCATGAAGTACACCAAGTACCCGCAGGCCGCGCAGGAGTTCCTGCGCTTCATGATGGAGAAAGAGCAGTTCGACCCTTGGCAAACCGCAGCAGGCGGCTACATCGCGCCCCCGTTGGCCGAGTACGCCAAGAGCCCGATCTGGACGGACGACCCGAAGAACACGCCGTATCGCGACGCCGTGAAGAACATGCGCCCCGCGGGTTACGCCGGCAAACTGGGTTATGCCTCGGCAGGCGCTGCAGCGGACTTCATCGTCTGCAACATGGTGGCCGAAGCAGCCAGTGGATCCAAGACGCCCAAGGAAGCGGCTGAGCGCGCGCAGAAGCGTGCGGAGCGTTATTACAAAGTCTAGAGATTGCCCACCCCGAAGCGCCCTTGGCGCTTCCCCCTCAAGGGGGCGCCGCTGGTGGCCCGGCTCAGCCGGTTCCACGGCGGCCGCTGGTAGAGGCACCGTTATTCGATTGAAAGATTTGATGCTCGAAAAACTGCAGAACAGCCGCAACGTGCTGGGGCTTATCTTCATGCTGCCGGCGGCGGTGTTGCTGCTGCTCTTCCTGACCTACCCGCTGGGACTGGGCGTGTGGCTCGGGTTTACGGATGCCAAGATCGGTCGCGGAGGCGAGTGGATCGGCTTTGAGAACTACATCTTCCTGTTGGGCGACAGCGTGACGCGCCTGGCGCTGTTCAACACCCTTTTCTACACCACCGTGGCCTCGGTGCTCAAGTTTTTCCTGGGCCTGTGGCTCGCCCTGTTGCTCAACAAGAACATCCGCTTCAAGACCTTTTTCCGGGCGGTGATCCTGCTGCCCTACATCGTGCCCACCGCGCTCTCCGCCATTGCATTCTGGTGGATCTACGACTCACAGTTTTCCATCCTGAGCTGGGTGCTGATGCGCCTGGGCTGGATCGACCATTACATTGATTTCCTGGGCAGCCCCTGGAATGCGCGCTTCTCGGTGATTGCGGCCAATGTGTGGCGCGGCGTGCCCTTTGTAGCCATCACCCTGCTGGCAGGCTTGCAGACCATTTCGCCCTCGTATTACGAAGCCTCGGCGATTGACGGGGCCACGCCCTGGCAGCAGTTCCGCTACGTCACCCTGCCCCTGCTCACGCCCATCATTGCGGTGGTGATGACCTTCTCGGTGCTGTTCACCTTCACCGACTTCCAGCTCATTTACGTGATCACGCGCGGCGGGCCGCTCAATGCCACGCACCTGATGGCCACGCTGTCGTTCCAGCGCGCGATTCCGGGCGGGGCCCTGGGCGAGGGTGCGGCGATCTCGATTGCCATGGTGCCCTTCCTGCTTGGTGCCATCCTGTTCAGCTTTTACGGGTTGCAGCGGCGCGCGTGGCAGCAAGGCGGAGCCGACAAATGAGCAACAACCAGACCATTGACACCGTGGGCATGAGCTATCTGGATTCGCCTGCGCGCAAGTTTTTCACCGTCTATCTGCCCCTGCTGGTGTTCTTGTTCGTGCTGCTGTTTCCGTTCTACTGGATGGGCATCACGGCCTTCAAGCCCAACAATGAATTGCTCTCGCGCGAGGGCAACCCCTTCTGGGTGATGGCGCCCACGCTGGACCATGTGAAAAAGCTGCTGTTCGACACCAGCTATCCGCAGTGGATGTGGAACACGGTACTGGTGTCGGTGGTGGCTACCTTCTTCTCGCTGGCCGCGTCAGTGCTGGCGGCCTATGCCATCGAGCGCCTGCGCTTTTCCGGCGCAAAGTATGTGGGCCTGGGCATCTTCCTGGCGTATCTGGTGCCGCCATCCATCCTCTTCATTCCGCTGGCCTCGGTGGTGTTCCAGCTCGGCCTGTTCGACAGCCGCCTGGCCCTGATCCTGACCTACCCGACCTTCCTGATTCCGTTTTGCACCTGGCTGCTGATGGGCTACTTCCGCTCGATCCCTTTCGAGCTCGAAGAGTGCGCGCTGATTGACGGCGCGAGCGGCTGGCAGATCCTGGTCAAGATCGTGCTGCCGCTGGCCGTGCCGGGCCTGATCTCGGCGGGCATCTTTGCCTTTACGCTCTCGTGGAACGAGTTCATCTACGCGCTGACCTTTGTCTCGTCCAGCGAGATCAAGACGATTCCTGTGGGCGTGGTGACCGAACTCGTCGAAGGCGATGTCTACCACTGGGGTTCGCTGATGGCCGGCGCACTGTTTGGCTCGCTACCGGTGGCCTTCATTTACTCGTTCTTCGTCGAGTATTACGTCTCGGGCATGACCGGATCGGTCAAGGAATAAAGCCTAGGCCGCCACCCACACCGTTTCAGAAGGCCCGCCTTCCGGGTCATGCAACTGCCGCCAGTCGCAGGCAAAGGTGCTGCGCAGGGTTTGCGCGGTCAGTACCTCCTGCAGCGGGCCGGCGCGCCAGCCACCCCCCGGCTGCAAAGCTAAAACATGGGTGGCGCTGCGTTGCACCCAGCCCATGTCGTGCGCGCTCATGACGATCGCCTGCGCAGTCTGCGCACAAAGCCATTGCGACACCTGGCGCTGATGCGCCGGGTCCTGAAAACTCACGGGCTCGTCGAGCAGCCATAGCGCTGTGCGCTGCAGCGCCACGGCAGCCAGGGCCACGCGCTGGCGCTCGCCACCCGAGAGTTCAGTCACCGGGCGCTGCAGTAGTTCATGAACATCGAGCGCCTGGGCTACGGCTTGCAGGGTTGATAGCGCCCCATCGCCCTGCAGAGCCAGCAGATCGGCCACGCGCAGGGCAAAGCGATCCTGGCTGGTCTGCGGCATGTAGGCACGCAGGCGGGCGGCCAGCGTGGCGTCCCGCAAGGACCTCGCATCACCCTCCAGCAGCAGCTCACCGCGCAGATGCGGCACTGACAGGCCCGCCAGCGCGCGCAGCAGGGTCGACTTGCCACTGGCGTTGCGGCCGATCACGCACCAGCGCTCCCCGCTGTGGATCTGCACATCCAGATCGGTCACCAGTGGTTGGCCTCCCACCTCGAGGCTCAGGCCACGCAATGCCAGCAACGCGCTCATGCCCTGCTTCGCGCAAGAAACCAGATGAAAACCGGCGCGCCCAGCAGGGCCATCACGGCGCCCACGGGCAGCTCCAGCGGCCAGGCCAGGGTGCGCGCCAGCGTGTCGGCCAGCACCAGCAGGGCCGCGCCGCCAATCGCACTGAGCGGGGCCAGCGAGCGGGTCTGGTGCACGCCGGCCATGCGTAGGGCCTGGGGCACGACCAGGCCCACAAAGCCGATGGCGCCCGCCAGCGAAACCGCCAGCGCCGTTGCCAGGCAAGCCAGCACCAGCAACTGGACGCGGCGCCGGCGCACCGGCTCGCCGAGCAGCCAGGCGGCCTCGGTTCCGAGCATCAACCGGTCGACAGCCAGCGAATTCCTTGCGTAGTACGCTATAAAAACAAGAGCAAGCAGCAGCGCCCAGACGGCCAGCGGCAGGCCCATCCAGCCACCGCCACCGGCGCCCGAGAGGTCGCCCACCAGCCAGAAAATCGCACCGCGCAGGCGCTGGTCGGGCGTGAGCGTGAGCAGCAGGGTCGAGACGGCTCCGAACACGCTGGCCAGCATCGCCCCGGTCAGGATTAGGCGCGCGGAGGCATCGTCATCGCGGGCGCGCAGGGCGTGGCGCGCCAGCCAGAGCAGGAGCGCGCCCGATAACAGCGCACCGAGGGCTGCACCCATGCCCATCGAGCTGTCGGCCAACGGGCGGCCCCAGGCCGCGGGCGCCAGATCGGCCAGCAGGGCCAGCCCAATCGCGCCGACGGCCGCCCCGCCCGAGGTGCCCAGCACATAGGGGTCGGCCAGCGGGTTGCGCAGCAGTACCTGCAGGGCCAGGCCGCTGAGGGCCAGCAAGGCCCCCACAGCCGCCGCTGCCAGCACGCGCGGGCCGCGCAACTGCCACAGCACATCGGGCGACGCGCCAGCCAGCGCCAGGCCGATTGCTACTACAAAGATAGCAATCAACGCCCATTTGACACTGGCTTGGGGCACTATGTACTCCTTTTACAGCTTGGGCTGCCAGCGCAAGCCGACGAACAGCGTGCGCCCCGGCTGGTTATAGCCGTAGGCCGTTTCGTATTGCGCGTTCAGCAGGTTGTCGATCCGGCCAAAAGCCGTCACGCCTGGCGAGACCAGACGGCTCACGCTCACGCCCATAAGGGTGTAGGCGGCAAGCACCTTGCTGGTGGCACCGTCCGGCGCCGAGCCGGTATAGCCAAGCTGACCGCCCAGGTTCCAGACACCCACATCCTGCGTCAGGCCCAGGTGCGCCAGCGTCTTGGCGCGGCGAGCCAGCTGCGAGCCGTCTGCCAGATTGGTTGGGGCCTGCAGGGTCAGATCGGCATTCACCCCCAGGCTGCCAAAGTGCGCCTTGTAGGTGGTCTCCAGACCCTTGTTGAGGGCGCTGTTGATGTTGACGCGATTGTAGTTGGCGTCGTTGCCGATCAGGTTGCTGTAGCGGTTGTCGAACCACACGCTGCGCAGTTCCTGGCCGTTGGCGAGGTATTGCACACCGAGCTCGGCCGACTTCAGACGCTCGGGTACCAGGTTGGGGTTGCCACCATAGGGGTAGTAGAGGTCGTTGAAGGTGGGTGCGTTGAAACCGGTCGAATACGAAGCGTTGATGCGCCAGGCGCTGCTCAGGCGGTAGGCGTAGCCGGCAAATCCGGTGCTGGCCGAGCCGAAGGTGGTGTAGCTGTCCGTGCGGACATTGAGTTGCAGCTCGTGCTCTGCCGCCGCGCCAAATTGGCCACTGTAGCCCAGGCGCAGGCTTTTTTGCGTGCGGCTGGAGGCGTTGTAGATGGTGTCACTCTGGATGCTCTGGTGCGTGGTTTCCGCGCCGGCCGTGATGCGCTGGCCGCGCGCGGCCTGCCATTGCAGGCCCAGGCTGGCGCCATTGCTCAGCGAATTCACGAAATACGGGTAGGCCGTCACGCTGGAGTTGAGCTTGTCTGCACTGGTGCTCAGGGAGGCCGTCACGTCGAGGTCGGGCCGCAGCTTGAACTTGCCATCGAGCACTGCACCGCGCTCGACATACTGCGAGACGTCCGCCTGGGTGGCCGGGCCGTACTGGCTGTCGTAGTTCAGGTTGCCCTGGGCGTTGCGCAACTTCAGGCCGATGCTGCCACCCGCCACATCCTGGCGGACGGAGGTCGAAAAGGCCTGGCGGGTGTAACCGTCGCGATCCGGGTTGGTGCCGGGCAGCTCGGTCTGGTTGGTGGCGTTGATGCCCAGGTCGTTGATGGTCTCCAACGTCGCCGAGATGCTGGTACCCGAGGCGAGCTTGACCGATCCGCTGGCGCTGGCCTGGCGCAGGCCCCTGGAGCTGATCTGGGTGGACAGGCTGAGCTGGGGCTGGGCCGTGCCTTCACGGGTGAATATCTGGATCACCCCGCCGAGCGCCGAGCTGCCATACAGGGCCGAAACATTGCCGCGCACGATTTCGATATGGTCGACATTGGCCAGGGGCAGGTTTTCCAGCGAGGCCAGGCCAAAATTCAGGTTGTTGATGGGTACGCCGTCGACCAGCACCAGGGTGTGGCGCGATTCAGCGCCGCGAATGAATGCTGTCGTCACGCCACCCATGCCCCCGGTCTGCGTGATTTCGATGCCCGCAACATTGCGCAGCACGCTGGGCAGGTCGGTCGTCTGCGCGCGGTCCAGGTCGGCTCGCGTGATGAGCGTGGTGGAAGGCAGCGCATCCTGCGCAGCCTGCTCAGAGCGGCTGGCGGTGACCACGGTTTCGCGCAATTCGGTCTGCGCCAGGGCAGCGCCGCTGGCGAGACAGGCAAGAGCCGCAACGGCGATGCGTGATCGGGGTTGGGAACGGAATCGCGCAAGGGAGCGCATGTGGGTGCGCGCAATGGACAAAGCGGAATTATTCATGAGGAACAAAAGGACAAACGCCCTCACCGCCATCCCCGGCAGTGCTTGGGCACACCAGTGCGCCCGGTCAGGGGCGCACCACCTCGTTGGCCGGTATCCGGGCTGGCGAATGCAACTCCTGCCGCCTTCCCAGGGGCTTGTTCAAGGCACCCAGTGGCGTGTGTGGCAGGAGCAGCGCCATGCAATGAATTGCACGAGCGCGTTCGCTTGACCGTTGCGGGGGCAGCGCAGGTGAGGAGTTGTCACGTCCGTGATAAATCCCTCCTGCTTCCCGTTGAACTGCGGCGTGTGAACCACACCGCGAGCACCAACAGGGCGCATTTTAGTGCGGAAGCTTGCGGGAGCCCTACAATGCCTGTTGACATGGCGAATTCCCTGCCCTCTCCCTCCCAGGTTGACCAGATCGTGGATCGCGTCGAGCGTCTGCTTCTGCGGCACGAAGAACTGCAGCGCACCAATGCCCTACTCACCCAGCAACTCGATACCCTGACCCAGGAGCGCGACTCCCTTAAGTCACGCCTGTCCGCCGCGCGTGCACGGGTCGAGGCCCTGCTCGAGCGCCTGCCCGAGACCAGCGTGGGGGCACCATGAGCGCAAAGCAACTCGAAGTCCAGATCATGGGGCAAAGCTACCTTCTGGGATGCCCGGATGGTGGGCAGGCCCGGCTGCTGGACGCCGTCGAGCGCGTCGATTCGGCCATGTGCAAGATCCGCGACGGCGGCAAGATCAAGGCCCGTGACCGCATTGCGGTGCTGGCTGCGCTGAACATGGCTTTTGACGTCTCCGAGCGGGAGGCGGCCGTCGGCGCCTCCTCCGTTGGCAACAGCGAATCGACGGGCGAGTCCGGCACCGCCCACGACCCCCGGCTGGACGCGCTGGTCAAACGCCTGGACAACGCCCTCGCTGGCGACGGCCAATTGCTGTAGCCGGGCAACGCTGCGCTGGCGGGCACCGCCAAAAACGCTATAATCCAAAGCTTTGCTGGCCAACCCCAACGGCCTGATCACCTTTTGAGTTGGGGACCCCTCGCCCAACCTGCTTCCCGGGGCCCGATCTTCCCCGGCGCGCAGGTCGGCACATTATTGAAACCAAGACGCAATGACGACTATCCGTGTAAAAGAAAACGAGCCCTTTGACGTGGCCCTGCGCCGCTTCAAGCGCACCATCGAAAAGCTCGGCCTTTTGACCGACCTGCGTGCTCGCGAGTTCTACGAAAAGCCAACCGCCGAGCGCAAGCGCAAGAAGGCAGCTGCCGTCAAGCGCCACTACAAGCGTGTGCGCTCGATGCAGTTGCCCAAAAAGATGTATTGATCGCCTGCCCTCGCGGCAACCGACGAGCCTGCCTGGGGACACTCAAGCAGGCTTTTTTGTTTTCGCAGCCTAACCGAATGGAATCACCATGAGCCTCAAAGAACAGATCACCGAAGACATGAAAGCCGCCATGCGCGCCAAGGACAGCGTGCGCCTGGGCACCATCCGCCTGCTGACTGCAGCCATGAAGCAAAAGGAAGTGGACGAGCGCGTGACGCTGGACGACACCATGGTCATCGCCATCGTGGACAGGATGCTCAAGCAGCGCAAGGACAGCATCGAAGCCTTCGAGAAGGCGAGCCGCCAGGACCTGGCCGACGTGGAAATCGCCGAAACCAAGGTCTTGCAGGCCTACCTGCCGGCGCGCCTGTCGGCCGAGGAAGTGGCTGCCGAGGTAAAGGCCATCGTGGCCGCGCTCGGAGCCAAGGGCCCCGGCGACATGGGAAAGGTCATGGGTGCGGTCAAGGCCCAACTCGCTGGCAAGGCCGACATGGGCCAAGTTTCGGCTGCAGTCAAGGCAGCCCTGGCAGGGTAACCGCTCTTCAGCGTTCGACGCGTAGCGCCAGCGCAGCCGAGCTGGCCATCGGCTTG
>Ga0007834_1000156_pt1 | contig 23806 bp, 23 predicted proteins | sample CryBogCBE06Nov07_FD_71233 | JGI IMG/M metagenome (GOLD analysis project Ga0007834, IMG submission 71233) | Freshwater microbial communities from Crystal Bog, Wisconsin, USA - CBE06Nov07 | ecosystem: Environmental > Aquatic > Freshwater > Lake | place: Crystal Bog, Wisconsin, USA | collected...
CAAAGCGAGGCTGCCATGGGCCAGGAGAAGTATGACATTATTTTGCTATAAAATCGATAGCTGCTCATGGAGACTATGCAAGGGCAACCGGCCATTCCCATTCTGATGTACCACCAGGTGGACACGCCAGCACCCCGCGGGGCGCCGTTGCGGGGCCTGACCGTTTCACCTGCTGCATTTGCAAGACAGATGGGTTTGCTCCATGCCCTTGGATACCGTGGCGTCTGCATGAGTGAACTCGAGCCCTATCTGGGTGGGATGCTCAAGGGCAAGGTCGTCGGCCTGACATTTGACGACGGCTACCTCAACAACCTGGAGCAGGCGCTGCCCCTGCTGCAGCGCTACGGTTTTTCGGCAACCTGCTATGTGGTCAGCAATGGGGTAGGCGGCACCAACGCATGGGATCACGTGCGCGGAATTGCCAGCAAGCCGCTCATGGGGCCCCAACACCTGCATGCCTGGATCGCGGGCGGGCAGGAAATTGGCGGCCACAGCTGTGACCACGTGGATTTGACTGCAGTGGCACCTGCCGCTGCCCGCCAGCAGATCGGGGCCTGCAAAAGCCAGCTGGAAGCCCTGATTGACGCCCCCATCCGCCACTTTTGCTATCCCTATGGGCGCTATACCCGAGATCACCTCAATATGGCACGCGAGGCCGGCTACACAACGGCAACGACCACACGCCGGGGGCGCGTCCACGCTCCGCTTGCGGGCGGCGCAGGCTTGCTCGAGTTGCCAAGAGTGCCCGTCTGGCGCGCCACAACATTGCTGGCGATCTGGCTGAAGATGATGACCGGCTACGAAGACCGCAAGACCGCCGGGGCATCGTCCGGTGATTGACGCTACCCAACGGAAGTTGAAGGTGGCTGTTCTCAGCCGCGTTTTTGCACGCACAGGCGGCGGTGCGGAAGCCTATTCGGTTTCAGTGGTTGAGCAACTGGCGGCCAGCCATGAGATGCACGTGTTTGCCCAGCAGATTGACCACGACTGGCCGGGCGTGCGCTACCACAGTGTGGGCTCACCGGGAGCCAGGCCACGCTGGGTCAATCAGCTTTGGTATGCCTGGGCCACATGGCGTGCGACGCGTTCCGGTTTCGACGTGGTGCATTCCCACGAAAACACCTGGCACGGGAATGTCCAGACCATCCATGTGCGGCCGTTGCGCCTCAATGTGCTGGGCGGACGCACCGGCCTTGCGCTGGCCCTGCGCTGGTTGAAGGTCGCCTTGAGCCCGCGGCTGACGACCTATGTCGCACTGGAGGGCTTGCGCTGCGCCGCCCGCCCGGGTCGAAGGGTGGTGGTGGCATCGGCCCGGCTGGGTGAGGAAACCGTCAGGGCTTATCCCCGAGCCAGGGCCATGATGGAGGTCATCCCGCCAGGCGTCCAACTGCCGCCCGATGGCCTGGAAGGGCGGGACCAGGCCCGCGCCCAATGGGCTCTATTAGAGCCAGCCCGCGTTTTGCTGTTTGTCGCGAACGACTACGCGCGCAAGGGGCTCGATGCCCTGCTGGCAGCTCTTGCGCTGCTGCCGCCAGACGTAAGACTGTTGGTAGTGGGAAGCGCTGGACCGCAGGCCCGCTATGTCAAGCTGGCGCAAGACTTGAACCTGGGGCAACGCGTCGTTTTCGCAGGCCCGCTCAAGGACGTCGGGATCGCCTACCGCGCTGCCGATGTTTTGGTGCACCCGACGCTGGAAGACAGCTTTGGCATGGTCGTGCTCGAAGCCATGGCGCATGGTTTGCCGGTCGTTGTCAGCGGCCCCGCATGGTGTGGCGCTGCAAGCCTGCTTAACGACGGTGTCAACGCACTGGTGCTGGCGAATCCGCGCGACGCCAGCACCCTGGCTGCCCGCTTGCAAGCCCTGCTGGACGATTCGGCACTGGCGTCCCGGCTCGTTGCCGAGGGGCACGCCTTGGCGGCCCAAAATTCCTGGCAGGCCGTTGGCGACCAATATGCAAAGCTCTTCATTGCTTTGACGGTGCCTGCGAAATTGAAAGCATGAAAGGGAGATTGAAACTCTGGCTGCGCGCAACACGCGCCGGTTGGTCCCGTAATCTGGTGGGAGCGCATGTCCGGGCTTTGCTGGTGCAATCGGGGGACATGCGCTATGCGGTGGACCCGGAAGATTTCGGCGTTGGGTGGCGCTTGCGTAAGGATGGCCACTATGGCCTGGACGAGGTCGAAAGTTTCAAGCCCTACATCCGGGCGGACAGCCGGTTGCTGGTGGTCGGTGCGCATGTTGGCACCTTGGCACTGCCCTTGGCCCGGCTGTGCCACGAGATGGTGGCAATCGAAGCCAATCCGCACACGTTCTCGCTGCTGGAAACCAACATCGCACTCAATGACATCCGGAACTGCCGTGCTTACAACATCGCGGCAAGCAACCGGGAAGAGGAACTGCTTTTCCTGCTGAACCGGGTCAACTCCGGTGGCAGCAAGCGCTTGCCCGTTGAGGAGGACTTTCGCTACACCTTTGATCGACCTGAACAGGTGACCGTGAAGGCGCATGCTTTGGATCAGTACCTGGCTGGCGATCGCTTTGACTTCATTTTCATGGACATCGAAGGCTCGGAGTACTTCGCGCTCGCAGGCATGCCGCGTCTGCTGGAGGCGTGCAGGACGCTGGTTGTGGAGTTCATTCCTCACCACCTTGAAAAAGTCAGCGGTGTATCGGTCGAGCAGTTCCTGCAGCCGCTGCATGGATTCGACACCATGACCGTGCCGTCCAAGTCGCTCACAGTGAAAAGATCTGCAATCGCTGCGACGCTTGCGGTCATGGTCGCCAAAGGGGAGTCGGACGCCGGCCTGGTGTTTACCAGAAACGCCTGAACGGCGGTGTGTTTCAGGCCACCAGCTTGAAGTGCTTTCGGCTGAAGTCGAGGCCGGTCAGTGACTCGATACGCTGCATGAGGCGGTATTTGCGCTCCTTGGGCGTGAGCTGGTAGTTGGGGTTGAAATGCAAGTCCTGCTGGGCACCGGTCTTCAGCCAGCTAGCCATTACCGCAGGGTGGGCCCCGTCAAAGCGCTTGACCGCCTGGGCATCAAAATTGGCGTAATTGATCTGCATGGGCTTGGAGTCTTTCCAGTACCGCGCAACCTGGTCCAGCTTGGCCTGCATGGACTCGACCTTGCGCGCCCATCCATAGTGGTAAATGTGCGCCTTGGCCAGCGCTGCCCGCGGGTTCCGTGGCCGCTTGTGCTGGCTCATGACAAGCCAGTACTGGCCATCTGGTGCATAGCTGCGGATGGTATTGCGCAACAGCCGGCATTCCCGGCGGTACCAACCCGGGCTGATAGAGACATAGTCTGGTGTTCCGTAAAAATGCAAATAGTCAAAGACCAGTGCTTCCACCTGCGGATTGCCGTGGTGGTGCTCGACGCTGGCACGAATCTGCGCAAGCTCCGCCTCGTGCACGACTTCATCGCCCTCAAGGTAAAAGACCCAGTCCCCAGTACAGGCAAATTGCGCAAGCATTTTCTGCTGTGCATAGACAAAGCCCCGGTCACTCATGCCTTCGTTCCAGGTTGTTTCTATGATGCGCAGCTTGGCGTCGGCGATGGCTCGTACGCGTTCTAGCGTGTCGTCAGAGCCGGCCCCCACAGCGATCACGAATTCGTCCACCAGGGGCAGGAGGGAACGGATCGACTCCTCGAAAGGAAAGCCCAGACTGGTCCCGTTGCGAATAAAACTGAAGCCGCTGATTTTTATCGGTGTCATGGTGAATTTTCGGGTTTGGCAGCCGTGCCAAGCAGTGCCAAGGCATGCTGCGCAACCAGCTCGGGCGAATTGGAGCCGATGGACTCACCTGCCCGGGCGACCAGTTGCACAAAACGCCCGCTGCGTGGTGCCCAAGTCATCAGTGTATGCGTATCCCCTGGGTAAACAGCAATGACCGGAATGTTAAAACCACTTGCCGCATGGACGGCAAAGGTGTCGGGAGAGATGAGCAGTTGGGCGCGGGCGATGAGGGCCAGCGCGAGGCCTGCATCCGGGTGCAGTGGAGCAAGGTGGACTGCCGGGCCAAGTTGGGACTCTTCAAATTCGGCATGGCGTTCCGCGCTGGCGCACAGCAAGGTAATCCGGCATTGGGGGATCATCGCGACAAGTTGTTCGCACAGCTCCCGCACCCAGTGTGCGCCAAACGACCGGTCCCTGGTGCTGGCATCACAGGCGATCACAAGATGCGGACCCGGGATGGTCAAGTCCCTGGCCAACCAGGCCCGAGCAGCGGCCTCTCCTGCAGCATCGGGGTGCAGGTCGTAGCGGTAGGAATCTGAGGTAAGGTGGTGCGATTGGAGATACGCCCGATGCCGCGCGCTGGTATGCACGTGCATCCAGTCGCCGCGAATCACAACCTGTTTTTTGGTAAGGGGCTTGCGTGGCTCAAAAAAAACCACAGATTCTGAAATTCCTGTAGCTCTGATCAAGGCACGCAGCGAACGACTGTCGACATCGGATCCGAAGTGCACCAGCTGCCCATAGCCGATTTGCCGCGCGGAAAGGCCCGCGCCCAGGCGAGCCAACAGGTTGCGGCTGCGGGCTATGTGAACGTGGTCGATCAGTGGGTGGGTCTGGTAGATTACGGCGTTCGACTGGCCGCACACCACACCGATCAAGGCGTCTGGCCAGCGTGCCTTGAGTGGGCCGAACAGACCGGTCAGCACGATGGCATCACCAATCTTGTTGTCGTGCGACAAAAACAGTAAGGACGGGGCCATGGTCCGCATGGTCGTCAGCGTGGATTGGCTGCGGCAAGCCTCAGCACGTCGAGCGTTCCGCGTGCGCTGCGGCTCCAGTCGAGCGCGCTGGCATAGGCGCGTGCCAGCTCGATTTGCACGGGCGTGAATGCCAGCAGATCCTCGATGCCCTGGCGCAGGGCATTGACATCGTCTGGTTCGGCGATCACAGCATGGCCATTTGCGACTTCGGGGCAACTGGTTCGATTGCTTGTCAGGACGGGCGTGCCGGCTGCCATGGCCTCGAGAATTGGCAAGCCAAAGCCCTCGTCAAACGAGGCAAACAACAAACCATCGGCAGCGGAAAAGGCCACGGGCAACTCCGCCTCGGGAACGTAGCCAATGACATGGACTTTGTCCGCAATTCCCAGCGCGCGGATACTTTCCTTCAGGGCCAGACCATCCGCGTCATCACTGACTTTTCCCATCACCACAACGTCGTGGCTGCTTCGCGCATGGCTTGCCGCATAGGCCAGCAACATCCGGGGCAGGTTCTTGCTCGGGCGGGGCGATCCGGCAAAAAGGAAGTAGGGCCGGGCAATGCCCCTGGCCGCCTTGAAAAGCGCATGTTTCTCGGGGCTCCGCGGGTGAAACTGCCGGCCTACGCCATGGGGCACCACATGCGCACGGCTTGCTTCAAACTCAAAATGGCGCAAAAAATCTTGTCGGACATGGTCGCTGGAAAAGATCAGACAGCTGCTGTGGTGTGCGAATTGATGGAGTGCTGCAAGGTTTTCCCGGCGTGCGTTTTCCTGGCCTGCAGCATAGTTGACGCCATGGAAGGCGTGGAGATCTTGCACCACCGCGACCAGACCGCGCGCCTTGACCCAGGGGTGGAAGGTGTGCGGCCACAGCACGCAGTCCGCTCGGCCGAGTCCGAGTGCCTGGCTGAGGCGGAAAGGGGTCCAGAGCATGCGTTGACCGGGAGGGAGTAGACGGCGCAGCCGGTGGCGCGAGATTTTGTAGAGAAATCCCAACTCGACATCCTGAGGAGCTTCCCGCAAGGTTTCATGCAGGGCATGAACCAGTTCCGCCGTATAACGACCAATGCCCGTGGCGCGGCGATCCAGCATGGTGCTGACCTCGACCAGGGCTTTCATGTTTCGCCGGCGTTGGGTCCGGACGACGCGAACCCGGCGTTGTACAGGCGAGCATAGAGGCCGCCACCGGACAGCAGTTCCTGGTGTTTGCCAATTTCGGCGATCCGGCCGTGATCCATCACCACGATGCGGTCCGCGTGCTGGACGGTGGAGAGGCGGTGGGCGATGATCAGCGTGGTGCGGTTGCGCATCAGGCGATCCAGCGCCTCCTGGATGGCCCGCTCGGACTCTGCATCCAGCGCCGAGGTGGCCTCGTCCAATATCAGGACCGGGGCATCCTTGTAGAGCGCGCGGGCGATGGCCAGCCGCTGCCTCTGACCGCCAGACAGCTGCATGGCATTGTGGCCGACCAGGGTGTCCAGCCCCTGCGGCAACTGCGTCACAAAGCTGTCGAGGTTGGCAGCGCGCAGGCATTCGTGGACCAGCGCGCGATCTGGCTTCTGGCCCAGCGCAATATTGGCTGCGATGCTGTCGTTCAGCATGACCACATGCTGGCTTACGTAGGCCATCTGCTTGCGAAGACTGGACAACTGCCATTGGCGCACATCCACACCATCGAGCGTGACGGCGCCGGCGCTTGCTTCCACGAACCGCGGAAGCAGATTGACAAGGCTAGTTTTCCCCGAGCCGGAGGCACCAACGAGGGCGATGGTCTCGCCAGGCGCAATCGACAAGCTCAGTGCCTGCACTGCGGGTTCAGTGGCACCCGGGTATTGCACGCTAACAGAGTCAAATTCAACCCGTCCTGTGGCGCGTCCCTGGGCATGGTTTCCTTGCGTTTCGTTGGGCGTATCCTGCATCATGTCCAGCCCGCGCTCCACCGATGCAAGACCACGCGTGATCGGGTTGGCGACATCGGATAATTGCTTGATCGGAGCGACCAGCATCAGCATGGCCGTCAGGAATGACACAAAGCCCCCCACCGTGGTGCCGTTGCCCGAACTCTGGACGAGGGCTACGGAAATCACAGTCGAAAGCGCAACCGCCGAAAGCATCTGGGTAATCGGTGCCATCGCCGAAGAGGCGACGGCAGATTTGATCGACAGGCGATAGAGAACTTCGCTGAGGTGGTTGAAGCGTCTGGTCTGGCTCGCTTGCGCGTCGTGCAGCCGCACATCCCGGTGGGCAAGCACGTTCTCTTCGACGACATAGGCCAGGCTGTCGGTGGCTTTCTGGCTGGCCTGCACGAGCGAGTAGAGGCGTTTGGTGAGGATCCGCATCACGATGGCAATACCGGGGATCAGAAACGCAACAACCAGTGTGAGCTTCCAGTTGAGGTAGAGCAGGTAGCCCAACAGCGCCAGGACCGTGAGCGCATTGCGAAACATGCTCATCACGGAGTCGACCAGCATGAATGAACCCGTCTGCACCTCGTATACGACCTTGTTGGCCAGTTCGCTCGACGATTGGCGTGCAAACAGGGACAGGCGTACGTCCATCAGCTTGGCAAACAGGTCCTGCCTCAATTGCCTGAGGCCCTGGCCGGCAATCTTGGTGAGCGCCACCTGGGCCACAAAGGAGCACAGGCCGCGCAGGGCAAAGAGCGCCAGGATCACGAGGGGCACTTTCCAGAGCTGGAGTGCATTCCTGGTGAATCCGGAGTCCAGCAGCGGTTGCATCATGGCTGGAATCAAGGGCTCGGTAGCGGCCGCTGCGATGGTGGCGAGGATGGTCATAGCCCAGGCTGACCGCAGGTGGCTGAAATAAGGCCAGACCCGGCGGGCGCTGATCCACATATGGCGCTCGGCTGTCTGGCTTTGGTCGGCCTGCCCTTCCATGTTTTCAGCCGTCATGCGCCCTCCCGGTTGGCCAGACGGTCATTCAACCCTGACCGCAGGCCAAGCGCCAGACACATCGCCAGAGCCACACACAAATAGTCGCCGATTTGCGCGTCGAAAAGCGAGGAGTTGATGCCACAGCTCACGACCATGGCCATCAATACAGACACCGTGGCCCGTTGCGCTGAACCGGCCATGCGCCTTGTATCGCTGAAACCTGCGGCAAACACGCCGCAGATCAGCAACAAGCCAAGCATGCCCGCCTCGACGGTCCACAACAGGAATTCCTCATGCGGATTTCGGATCTGGTAGGTGTGGAGTCTGCCTTTGCCGCCTTCCATGCGGTTGTATTCCATGTTCCAGCTGCCCACTCCATAGCCCAGAACCGGTGCCTGTGCGATCGCCTGGAGCGACCGGTGCCAGTAATTCAAGCGCTCACCCGAGGACGATTCAATATTGCCTGAAGCTTCGTAGCTGCTGGTCTCCTGCAAGACCAGGCCCATGCGGTGCTGTACTTGCGGGGACGCTCCCAGAATCACCCCGGCAACGATGACCGGGCTGAGCAGGGCAATGCCCTTGAAGCGGCGGGGAATTTGCCAGAAAACGGCTTGGCAAAGCAGGGCGATCGCGACGACCTGCCCGGTGCGTCCAAATTCGATGCAAAGCACATTCAGCAGGGACGCGGCCACCAGTGCGATGGCAGCCGGCGATTTTCCGAGCATGCCCCAATTGAGCTCGGCACGCATGTGCCAGTAGACCGCAGTTGCAATTGCCAGCATGATGGGTTGATCAAGGTGCCCCGCGAACACCAGAAAATCGCGTCCCGGGGTCGCCTGGGTGGGGAAGGGCAGGGGAACGTGGAACCACGACAGCCAGGACAGCACGAGAACAATGCCCTGCATCCCCAGAAAACACTGAAGCGCACGCCGGGCCTCGGGGCGCGTGCGTACCAAGGCGATGATGAGCGGTATCAAGGCCAGCTTGGCGTGCTTGGTCCAGGCGTGGCCCGCGTCAGCAAGCGTAGCGGTGGTCCAGAGCACTGATGCGCCGAGCACGGCAAGTGCCAGCAGAACTGCCAGGCTGGTCGCGTGCTGCACGCGGTTGGCGTAGAACTGGCGGGCGCCCATCATGTCCCAGCCAAGCGCTGCAAGCCCGCCAACCAGGAGGATGGCCTTGGCTGTGCTGATCACGCCCGTGGGAAAACTCACTGCGATCGCCATCAGACATACGAGAACAAGGCGAAAGTTAAATCTGCGGGAGCTATGGTTCAAGGCGGGCGCTTGCGCAAGTGCAAGGGATAGTGATCAAAGTGCAGGAATTATCTACCACCGCCAGAGCCAGCCTTGGCAAGGCAGTGGGCCGGAAGGCGAAGCACCGCATAATCCCGCCATGCGCCTTTCTGTTGTCGTGATCACCTTGAACGAGGCATCCAATGTGCGGGCTTGTCTTGAATCGGTCGCGTTTGCCGACGAATGCGTTGTGCTCGACGGCGGCAGTATTGATGGCACACAGGACATCGCAAGAGCCTTGGGCGCCAAGGTGCATGAATGTGCCGCCTGGGATGGGTTTGGTCCCCAGAAGAACCGGGCTATCGCACTGGCCTCTGGCGAGTGGATTCTTTCCATCGATGCCGATGAAAGGGTCAGCCCTGCGCTGGCCAACGAAATCCTGCAGGCGATTGGCAGCGATGGCGGCGCATTTGAGATTCCGCGGCAGACCCAGTTTTGTGGCCAATGGATCCGGCACTGCGGCTGGACCCCGGACTATGTCCTGCGATTGTTTCGCCGGGGCCACGCCCGGTTCAGTGACGACAAAGTCCACGAACGTGTTCTGTTGACCGGGCCGACGTCGCCGGCTCCCCCGCAGCGCATGGCTGCCTCCTTGCTTCACTACAGCTACCCCACCCCTGAACATTACTGGCGGAAATTGCAAAGCTACAGCACTGCATGGGCGGCGCAGCGCTACGCCGCGGGCAAAACCACGTCGATGACGCGCGCTGCGCTATCGGGTACGGCTGCATTCATCCGAAGTTATATTCTGCGCCTCGGATTCCTTGATGGAGCCATGGGCTTTGCCGTGTGTACCATGCAAGCCCAGGGTGCTTTCGGAAAATACTTTACCCTTTACTGCCTGAATCGGCAGAATGCCCAACGCCATGATTGAGACCCCCATTCTTCGCAGAAACCTGCTCGCAGGTGCGACCGCATTTGCTGCACAGGCCGCCTGGCCCCAGTTCCGCGTCGAGGTTTCCGGAGTGGGCCTCACCCAGCTGCCGATTGCCGTTGCTGCGTTTCGGGGCGACGATCAGGCTCCACAGAAGCTGGCCGGGATTGTCCAGGCCGATCTGGAGCGGTCAGGTCAATTCCGGTCTGTCGACAGTGCGGGCGCTGCTCTGGACGAAAGCTCACGTCCCGATATGGCGGTCTGGCGCCAGAAGGCTGCGGATTCGCTGCTTGTGGGTAGCACGACGCGCCTGGCCGACGGCAGGTTTGATGTCCGTTTTCGCCTCTGGGACGCGGTGCGCGGGCAGGATTTGGGCGGTTTGAGTTATGCAGTTCCGGCAACGGATCTGCGACTTACCGCGCACCGGATTGCCGATTTTGTCTATGAAAAGCTCACTGGCGACAAGGGGATTTTTTCCACCCGCATTGCCTATGTCACCAAGGTGGGCCCGCGGTTCAACCTCTGGGTTGCCGATGCCGATGGCGAGAACGCCCAGAGCGCGCTGACCAGTCCGGAGCCGATCATTTCGCCCGCATGGTCACCCAATGGCACGCAGCTAGCCTATGTGTCGTTTGAGTCGCGCAAGCCGGTCATTTATGTCCACGAGGTGGCTACCGGGCGCCGGCGCTTGTTGGCCAACTTCAAGGGCTCCAACAGTGCCCCGGCCTGGGCCCCGGACGGCAAATCGCTGGCAGTCACCTTGACCCGCGAGGGCAGTTCCCAAATATATGCGATGGACGCAGGCGGTGGCGAGGCGCGCCGCCTGACCCAGTCGAGCAGCATCGATACTGAGCCCGTTTTTTCGGCGGATGGTAAAAGTCTGTATTTTGTGAGTGATCGTGGGGGTGCTCCCCAGATTTACCGAATGCCGACATCAGGGGGCAATCCCGAGCGCGTGACCTTTACGGGCAGTTACAACATCTCACCTGCACTTAGCCCCGACGGACGATGGCTCGCCTATATTTCCCGTGTGAATGGCGCTTTCAAGTTGCACACGCTGGAGTTTTCAAGTGGAACCGTCAATGCCATTACCGACTCTGTGGCAGATGAACACCCCAGTTTTTCACCGAACAGCCGTCTGATCCTGTTTGCTACGGTTCAGCAAGGCCGGGATGCCTTGATGACCACCACACTGGACGGGCGTATCAAGGCCCGGCTTGCAGCGCCAACGGGCAATGTGCGCGAGCCGGGCTGGGGCCCGTTTGTGAAGTGATTTTTTTATGTACAACCAAGAAAGCCGAGTGATGAAACGCATACTGATTGTTCTGGCCCTGAGTTTGCTGGTTGCTGCGTGCGGATCCGGCGTCAAGCTCAACCAGCCGGAAGTCGTTGATAAAACCGGCACCTTGGTCAATTCGGGCGATGGCAGTGGCACGGCCGGGGTTGGCCAGCGCGACGTGGCGCCGGTCAAACTGGACGATGCTGCAGCGAACCAGCCCGGGCCCAACGTGGCCCGCGTGATCTATTTTGATTACGACAGCTACACACTGAAGCCCGAATTCCAGGCGGCCATTGATTCCCATGCCCGGTTCCTCAATGCCAACCGCAGCCGCAAGATCTCGATTGAAGGCCATACCGATGAACGGGGCGGGCGCGAATACAACCTCGCCTTGGGGCAAAAGCGCGCCGAGGCGGTTCGCCAGGCCCTGGGTTTGCTGGGTGTGACGGAAGCGCAAATGGAAGCCGTCAGCTTTGGCAAGGAAAAGCCGGCCGTGCAGGGCACGGACGAAGAGGCCATGGCCAAAAATCGGCGCGCTGAAATCGCGTACCGCTAGGCCATGGCAGGCTGTACCGTGGCTCCGCTGCGTTTCTTCATCTCCCTGCGCCCGGTCTGGGCCTTGCTGCTGTTGGCCGTGCTTGGAATCGGGCAGGCCAGGGCAGGCTTGTTTGATGATGACGAGGCGCGCAAGGCCATTCTGGACTTGCGCCAGGGTGCCAAGACGACAGACCAGCGGATCACGGACGAAACAGCCAAACTTCAGGAAGACAACGCAACGCTCAAGCGGGGCCTGCTCGACTTGCAGAACCAGATTGAAGCGCTCAAGGCCGATCTGGCGCGCTTGCGGGGTCAGGACGAGCAGATGGCACGGGACCTTGCCGAAGTGCAGCGCCACCAGAAAGACCTGGCCCAAGGGATGGATGACCGCCTGCGCAAGTTTGAGCCGGCCAAGGTGACCGTCGATGGGCGGGAGTTTGTTGCCGACCCGGCGGAAAAGCGCGACTTTGAGGCCGCCCTGGCAAGCTTCCGCAAGGGGGACTTCGGGCCGGCCCAGGCCGCATTTGTGGATTTCACCAAGCGCTACCCGCAAAGCGGGTATGGCCCGTCAGCCTTGTTCTGGCTGGGCAACGCGCAGTATGCAACGCGGGACTACAAGGAGGCCATTGCCAACTTCCGGGCCCTGATCGCCGCCGCACCCGATCACGCACGCGCGCCGGAAGCGGCACTCTCAATTGCCAATTGCCAGATTGAGCTCAAGGACAACCGCTCGGCGCGCAAGACGCTCGAGGATTTGCAGAAGGCCTATCCGCAATCCGAGGCCGCCAGCGCCGCAAAAGAACGGCTCGCCAAGCTGCCCCGCTAAAATCCGGGCGATGCAGGCACCCGACATCCAGAGTCTTACCCACCAGGTGCTGACAGGAGCCTTCCTGATTTCCTTTCTGTTTGGGGTCATTGCCCAGCGAACGCACTTTTGCACCATGGGTGCCTTGAGTGATGTCGTCACGATGGGCGACTGGACGCGCATGCGCCAATGGGGGCTGGCTGCCGGCGTTGCCATGCTGGGCTTCGCTGCTCTCGCGGCCAGCGGGACGATCGACCCTGCCAAAACCTTGTACGCCGCGGGGCGTTTGCCCTGGTTGTCTGCCATTGTCGGCGGGGGATTGTTTGGCTTTGGCATGGTGCTGGCCTCGGGCTGCGGCAGCAAAACCCTGGTGCGCATTGGAGCCGGCAATCTCAAATCCCTGGTGGTGTTCATCGTCATGGGCATCGCCGCGTTTGCCACGCTCAAGGGCGTCACCGCCGTGCTGCGGGTTGCCACAGTCGATACCGTCGCTATCAATCTGGTAGCGCCCGGTGACGTTTCGGCGATGGCGGCGGGCGTGTTGGGCGTTTCCGCTGCATCGGCGAGGTTGTTGGTTGCCATCGCGCTGGGTGGCGCTCTGGTGATCTGGGCCTTGGCTGGGCGGGCCTTTGCCCGGGGTGACAATCTTCTTGCCGGAGTTGGCATAGGCGCGCTGGTGGTAGCGGCCTGGTGGGTCAGCGGCAAACTCGGCTATGTCGCTGAAAACCCCGACACATTGCAGGAAGCCTTTCTCGGGACCAATTCAGGGCGCATGGAGGCGCTGTCATTCGTCGCGCCTGCAGCGTATACGCTGGACTGGATCATGTTCTTCAGCGACAAAAGCAAGGTGTTGACCGTCGGGATCGTCTCGGTCTTTGGCGTTGTGGCAGGTTCGGCTGCATGGTCGATCGGCAGCGGCAGTTTTCGCTGGGAGGGCTTTGGTGGGCGGGAAGATCTGTCCAACCATTTGCTGGGCGGCGTTTTGATGGGCGTGGGCGGCGTCACCGCAATGGGCTGCAGTATCGGTCAGGGCCTGAGCGGGGTGTCTACCCTCAGTGCTACCAGTTTTATAGCAGTTGGCGCCCTATTGGCAGGGGGCGTGGCCGCTTTTCGCTACCAGATGTGGCGCCTGGGGTGAGCGATTTTCCACCTCCGGACCCCGAGCGCCGGTTCTCCGGCCTTGCCCGGCTGTATGGCGTCCAGGGTGCGCAGCGCATTGCAGCAGCCCATGTTGTCGTGGTCGGCATCGGGGGCGTGGGGTCGTGGGCTGCCGAAGCCCTGGCGCGCAGTGGCGTCGGCTGGCTGACCCTGATCGATCTTGATCATGTTGCCGAGTCCAATATCAACCGACAGGTCCATGCCCTGACCGACACCGTCGGCATGGCCAAGGTGCTGGCCATGCAGCAACGCATCGGGCAGATCAATCCCTCGTGCCGGGTGCGTTGTGTCGAGGAATTCGTGGAGCCTGGAAACTGGCCGGGTCTGCTCGACGCCGCAGACATGCCTGCCGTCAGTGCCGTCATCGATGCCTGTGACCAGGTTCAGGCCAAACTGGCCATGGCCGTCTGGGCACGGAGCAGCAAGACCTGCTTCATCAGCGTGGGGGCAGCCGGGGGCAAGCGTCAGGCGCACCAGGTCGATCTGGCAGACCTGGCAGAGGTGTCGCACGATCCCCTGTTGGCCAGTGTGCGTTCCCGCATGCGGCGTTTGCATGGCGCGCCGCGTGCCGGCAATAAGATCGGCGTTAGCTGCGTATTCAGCAGGGAAGCCGTCCAACCGGCGGATCCCAGTTGTGCCGTGGAGGGGAGCGACGGGACGCTAAATTGCCATGGCTATGGCTCGGTGGTTGCGGTGACGGCCAGCTTTGGCCAGTGTGCCGCCGGGTGGGTTATGGACCGCATGGCAAGCGCCTGATGCAAAGCCCTCGGCTATAATCGAGGGCTTTGCAGCACGTTGCAAAACCGGGACGTTAGCTCAGTTGGTAGAGCAGCGGACTTTTAATCCGTTTGTCGTGGGTTCGACCCCCGCACGTCCCACCATTGATTCCAAAAAGCCGCCTTCGGGTGGCTTTTTTTTGGGGCAAAAATGCCCGGTTCAGCTTGCCTGCGCAGCCTGCAGTGCCCGGACGCAATCCCGAATGTGCATTTCGCCAAAGGCCCGCAAGGCCATGTAGCCCATCAGCGCCGAAGCCGCTTGGCCCGCCAGCGGCACGTACTTCGCCGCTTGCTGGATGCTCAGGCGCAGTCCGATGGTTCGCGCGGCCTTGATGAGAAGTTCGTGCGTGACGAATTTGCCAATCAACATGGAGCCGACCACGGCGACCGCTTTTTTGACTTGGACCCGGCGCTTGGGCTCCAGACGGTCGATCTGTTCAGGTGCCAGGCCAAACTCCTGGTTGATGGCGGGGATCAAGCGCGAGAGCAGGGCGGCATCGACTGCCCAGTCCAGGCCGGGCAGGGGCACGGCAGAGGCTGCCGCGGCGACCAGCGCGCGGCGTTTGAGCAAACGGCGCGCGCGTGCGACGGCCTCGTCCACGCCAGGCGGAAGAGGATCAGGAGCCGGGGGCGGTTTTTTTCGCGACGAAACCATAGATCACCAGCAACAGGATGGCTCCAATGACGGAGGCAATGAAACCCGCTCCCTCTCCGGCTTTAGACCAGCCAACTGCCTGGCCCAGAAAATCGGCAAAAAAGGAGCCTGCGATGCCCAAAACACCCGTCAGGATGATGCCTAGGTTCTCCTTGCCCGGGTGCAGCATGCGCGCGATGTAGCCTGCCGCGAGGCCCACGAGAAAGGTCCAGATGTAGTGCATTCGTAATTCCTTGGAGCAAATCGCGCGGGATTGCGCAGGATCCAATTTACAACATTTGGTATTACACGGATGCAACGCCGCCGTGACATTTCTCCAACTGCTCGCCCACGAGCAGCCAGTGCTCTTCGGCGTCCGCCAGGCTTTGCTCCAGCGCAGCCAGCCGCTTGCCCATCACGGCCAGTTCCGTGGGAGGTTTGCTGGTCGCGCCTTCGTTCAGGGCTTGCGCCAGCGCGTCGCGTTCGGTCTGCAGGGTCGACACAATTTGCTCGGCCTGGGCCTGTTCGCGTTCCAGTTTTTTCAGCAATTTGCTGTCGACGGCCGAGGAGACCGGTGCAGGCTGGGCCTTGGGCGCATTCGATGTTGAACCCGACTCCACGGGTTTGGCGCTCTGCTGGGCCAGCGCTTTGGCATCGACCTTGGCCTCTTCGCGCTGGCGTTTGGCTTCATCGAGCAGGTAGCGCTGGTAGTCGTCCAGGTCGCCATCGAATGGGCTGACCGCGCCACGGCCCACAAGCCAGAACTCGTCGCACACGGCGCGCAGCAGGGCGCGGTCGTGGCTGACCAGCATCAGGCTGCCCTCGAATTCGTTGAGGGCTACCGACAGAGCTTCGCGGGTGGCCAGGTCCAGGTGGTTGGTGGGTTCATCGAGCAGCAGCAGATTGGGGCGCTGCCAGACCATCATGGCCAGCACGAGGCGCGCCTTCTCGCCCCCGCTCATGGTGCCGACGGCCTGTTTGACCATATCGCCACTGAAATTGAAACTGCCCAGAAAGCCGCGCAAGGCCTGCTCGCCTCCCGATGAGGGCGCGTCCGCACCTAGCTCGCGTGCGAGCCGCACCATGTGCTCCAACGGCGTGTCCTGCGGGCGCAGCACATCCAGCTCCTGCTGGGCAAAGTAGCCGATCTTCAGGCCCTTGCCCTCGGTGATTTCACCTGCAAGTGCCGCTAGATCGCGCGCTACCGTCTTGACGAAAGTGGATTTGCCCTGGCCGTTGGCACCCAGGATGCCGATGCGCTGGCCCGCCAGCACGGTTTTGCTCACATTGCGCACGATGATCTTCGAGCCATCTTCCGTCGGGTAACCAAATGACGCGTTGCTGATCGAGAGCATCGGGTTGGGCAGGTTGGCCGGCTCCTTGAATTCGAAAGTGAAGTCGGCCTCGGCCAGCAGCGGGGCGACCTTTTCCATGCGCTCCAGCGCCTTGACGCGGCTTTGTGCCTGCTTGGCCTTGCTGGCCTTGGCCTTGAATCGGTCGATGAACTTCTGCAGGTGGGCAATCTTGTCTTGCTGCTTGGAAAATGCGTTCTGCTGCAGTTCCATCTGCTGCGAGCGTAGGGTTTCAAAGCCGCTGTAGTTGCTGCCGTAGCGGGTGAGTTTTGCGCTCTCGATGTGCACGGTGACCTGGGTCACCGCGTCCAGGAATTCCCGGTCGTGGCTGATGACGATCATGGTGCCCTGGTACTTCTGCAGCCAGGCTTCGAGCCAGACCAGGGCGTCCAGGTCCAGGTGGTTGGTCGGTTCGTCCAGCAGCATCAGGTCGCTCGGGCACATCAGGGCGCGGGCCAGTTGCAAGCGCATGCGCCAGCCACCGGAGAAGCTGTTGACCGGGGCATCGAGCTCATGTGTCTTGAAGCCCAGGCCCTGGATCAAAGCCTGCGCCCTCGAGACCGCGTCGTGTTCGCCCGCGTCGGCCAGGTCGGTATAGGCGTGGGCGATGGCCATGCCATGGTCGATGCTGGCTTCGTCGCTGGCATGGTTTACGTCATCTTGTTCCAGTGAAGCCAGCGCGGCGCGTAATTCGGTCAGGCGGGTGTCGCCGGCCACCACAAAATCGGTGGCGGATTCCTCGGTCTCGGGCATGTCCTGGGCCACCTGGGCCAGCCGCCATTGTTTGGGCAGGTACAAATCGCCGCCGTCCTCATGCAGGGAGCCGTTGAGGAGGCCAAACAGCGTAGATTTACCCGCGCCATTGCGTCCGACCAGACCGACTTTTTCACCCGGGTTGATGGTGACGCTGGCGCCGTCGAGCAGGACTTTGGCGGCGCGGCGCAGGGTGATATTTTTGAGGGTGATCATGGTGGGGACAGGTTTGCGATGGCTTCGCGCGGGAGTAGCAAAACCTGCTCTTCGCCGGCACTGGTCCCCAGCCAAATGGCTTCCAGCTGCGGAAAGGCGGCCTCAAAGTGCCCGAGCTCGTTGCCGATTTCCAGCACCAGTACGGCCCGGTCGCTCATGTGCGCGGCTGCTGTGCCAAGCAGGGCGCGGATGAAGTCCATGCCATCCTGGCCGCCGGCCAAGGCCAAGGCAGGTTCGCTGCGGTATTCGGCGGGTAGGGCGGCCATGCCCTGTGCATTGACATAGGGCGGGTTGCACAGAATCAGGTCGTAGGGCCCGGGGCAAGCCGCCAAGCCGTCGGACGCGATCAGGTGGATGCGCTCCTGCAGACCATGCCTGTCCACATTGATGCGGGCCACAGCGAGGGCGTCTGGCGAGAGGTCACTGGCGTCCACGAGCGCCGCCGGCCAGGCCATCGCGGCCAGCACGGCCAGGCTGCCATTGCCGGTGCACAGGTCCAAGACACGGCGCGTGTGCGTGCCCAGCCAGACGTCGATATTGCCATTGGCAAGCGGTTCGGCGATGAGGCTGCGCGGGACGATAACGCGCTCGTCCACATAAAAGGGCACGCCTTGCAGCCAGGCTTCCTGCGTGAGGTAGGCCGCAGGTTGGCGCGTGCGGATGCGTGCTTCCACAAGTGAAGCAACCAGCGCTGCATCTGCGCCGGCTACCGGCTGTTTTTGCACGGAATCGAGGTCGCCCAGCGGCAGGCCCAGGCGCCAGAGCACCAGCCATGCGGCTTCATCGAAGGCGTTGGTTGTCCCGTGCCCAAATGAAACGCCCGCTTCGGTCAAGCGGGCGGCCCAGTGGTCTATGAGTTCGATGACCGTCATGGGCTGCCAGCGAGGTTTTCCAGCACGCGGCGATAGATGTTTTTCAGCGGCTCGATGTCGGCCACGTTCACGTGCTCGTCAATCTTGTGGATCATCGCGTTGGGGGGCCCCAGTTCGACCACCTGGGGGCAGATCTTGGCCATGAAACGGCCATCGCTGGTGCCGCCCGTGGTGGAGAGCTCGGTGACGATGCCGGTTTCCTCCTGAATCGCCATCTGGATGGCCGTCACCAGGTTGCCCGGGGTCGTCAGGAAGGGAAGGCCGCCGATGGTCCAGGCCAGGTCGTAGTCGACGCGATGGCGCGTCAGGATGGCTTCGAATCGCTGCTGGAGGCTCTCGGGGCTGGATTCGGTGCAGAAACGGAAGTTGAAATCCACCACCACGGAGCCGGGGATGACATTGGTGGCGCCCGTGCCGCCATGGACATTGCTGACCTGCCAGCTGGTGGGCGGGAAAAACGCGTTCCCGCGGTCCCATTCGGTCGCCACCAGCTCGGCCAGGACCGGTGCCAGCGTGTGAATGGGGTTTTTTGCCAGTTGCGGGTAGGCGATGTGGCCCTGGATGCCCTTGACCGTGAGCTTGCCGCTCATGGTGCCGCGGCGGCCGTTCTTAATCATGTCGCCGGTGCGTTCGACCGAGGTCGGTTCCCCGACGATGCAGTAGTCCAGGCGCTCGCCGCGCGAACGGAGCGCTTCGCAGACGACCACGGTACCGTCGAGGGCCGGGCCCTCCTCGTCGCTGGTCAGCAGCAGGGCAATATGGAGCGGGGCATCAGGCTGCGCCGCCAGGAACTCCTCGGTTGCCACAACGAAGGCGGCAATCGAGGTCTTCATGTCGGCTGCGCCCCGCCCGAAGAGCTTGCCACCCTTGTGCGTGGGCACAAAGGGCGGGCTGCTCCAGGCCTCCAGCGGGCCGGTGGGCACGACGTCGGTGTGCCCCACAAAGACTATGGTTTTGATAGCGCCTTGCGCAGCTTTGGCGGGCTTCGCGGCCCGTTTTGCCCACAAGTTGCGGACGCGGAAGCTGGCCGGCCCGCTGTCAATGGTCTCGCAGGCAAAGCCCAACCGTGCGAGGCGCACGGCGATGATTTCCTGGCAACCGGCGTCGTCCGGCGTGACGGACGGACGGGCAATCAGTTGTTCGGCCAGCCGGATGGTTGAAAATGCGGTGGAATGGGATGCGCTCAATGCTTGACGTCCAGAACAATTTCGGTGAACGAGGGCGTGTCGTCCGGGTCGTCTTCTGCGACTGGGACGGCGTTGGCCTGGGAAAAGTCGTTTTGCAGGCGCCACATCAGGTTGGTCGGCGAGTCGGCATATAGCAGCCCTTCTTTGCGGTCAACCGTGCCCTCAACAATCAGGCGGGCAATATCGGACTCGAAGGTCTGCGAACCCTCGGCCATCGACTTGATCATGGCCTCTTGGACGCCGGTGAAGTCCCCTTTTTCGATCAGCTCCGACACCAGCTTGGTGTTGAGCATGACCTCCACCGCAGGGGCCCGGCCGCCATGCGTGGTGCGCAGCAAGCGCTGCGAAACAATCGCCTTGAGGGCGGTTGCCAGGTCGCCCAGCAGGGTTGGCCGCACTTCAACAGGGTAGAAGCTCAGCACGCGGTTGAGCGCCTGGTAGCTGTTGTTGGCGTGCATGGTGGCCAGACACAGGTGGCCCGATTGCGCATAGGCGATGGCCGCCGACATGGTCTCGCGGTCCCGGATTTCACCGATCAGGATCACGTCGGGCGCCTGGCGCAGGGCGTTCTTGAGCGCTACCTGCATCGATTGGGTGTCGGAGCCAACCTCGCGCTGGTTGACGACCGATTTCTTGTTCCGGAAGATGAACTCGACCGGATCTTCAATCGTGAGAATGTGCCCCGTCACGCGCTCGTTGCGGTAGTCCATCATCGAGGCCAGGGTGGTGCTCTTGCCTGCGCCCGTGGCGCCCACCATCAGGACCAGGCCGCGCTTTTCCATGATCAGGTCGGCCAGCGTCATCGGCACGTTCAGGCTCTCGAGCTGCGGGATTTCACTGGTGATGTAGCGGATCACGGCGGCATAGGTCCCGCGCTGGCGCATTGCCGAAATCCGGAAGTTTCCCGCACCCTCGACGGCATGGGCCATGTTGAGTTCGCCGATTTCTTCCAGCTCTTCAATGCGATTGGGCGGCAGGATTTCGGCCAGCAGATTTTTCGGCGCGTCCGCCGGAAGAACCTGGTTGTTCATCGGAATGCATTGGCCGTTGATCTTGATGATCGCTGGCGCATGCGCCGACAGGTACACGTCGGATGCCTTCTTCTCGCTCATCAGGCGCAGGATTCTTTCCATCGTGCTCATGCTGAAACCCTCCTTCGAAATGACAAGCGCGGGGGCGACATGACTAGTCGCGCAATAGGTCGTTGAGCGAAGTCTTGGAGCGCGTCTGCGCATCCACCCGCTTGACGATGATGGCGGCGTAGGTGGAATAGTCCTGCCCAGTTTTGGTTTTCTTGGGCAGGTTGCCGCTGATGACCACGCTGCCCGAAGGAACACGGCCATAGGTCGTTTCGCCGGTATCGCGGTTGAAGATGGGTGTGCTCTGGCCGATGTAGACCCCCATGCCCAGCACCGAGTTTTCTTCGATGACCACGCCTTCGACCACTTCGGAGCGCGCGCCGATGAAGCAGTTGTCTTCAATGATAGTAGGGCCGGCCTGCACCGGTTCAAGCACACCGCCAATGCCCACGCCGCCCGAGAGGTGCACGTTTTTGCCGATCTGGGCGCACGAGCCTACGGTGGCCCAGGTATCGACCATGGTGCCTTCATCCACATAGGCTCCGATATTCACGTAGCTGGGCATCAGGATCGCGCCCTTGGCGATGTAGCTGCCGCGCCGCGCCACTGCCGGGGGCACGACGCGCACACCGGTCTGCCGCAACTGCTCTTCGGTGAGGTGGGCGAACTTGGTGGCCACCTTGTCGTAGAAACCCAGCGCACCGGCCTTGATCAGTTCGTTGTCCTTGAGCCGGAAGCTCAGCAACACGGCCTTTTTCAGCCACTGGTGGGTTGTCCACAGGCCCACGCCTTGCCGGGTGGCGACACGCAGCCGGCCCCTGTTGAGTTCACCGATCACGTGTTCCACGGCATCCACCACTTCCTTGGGGGCAGCCTTGGGGGACAGATTGGCGCGGTCGTCCCACGCGGCATTGATGATGGATTCGAGTTGCTGGGTCATGAATGGTTCTGGATAAATTGAACGATGCGCTGCGCTGCTTCGAGGCACTCGGCGGTTTCGGCCACCAGCGCCATGCGAATCCGGCCCTGGCCGGGGTTGTGACCGCCGCTCTCGCGGGCGAGATAGCTGCCGGGCAACACGGTGACATTGTATTGGGCCAGCAGTTCACGCGCGAATTCGGTGTCTGATCCGCCGTACATTTTTTGCGGCACGGCCGCCCACAGGTAAAAGGCTGCATCCGGAAGTGCGACATCCATCACACGGGCGAGCAGGGGCGTGACCTGGGCAAACTTGGCCCGGTATTGGGTGCGGTTTTCCACCACATGGGCCTCATCGTTCCAGGCCGAGATGCTGGCCTGCTGGACCACGATGTTCATCGCGCTGCCGTGGTAGGTCCGGTAAAGAAGAAATTGCCTGACGATGCTGGCGTCGCCAGCCACGAAACCGCTACGCATGCCTGGCACATTGCTGCGCTTGGACAGACTGGTGAGCGCAATCAGGTTGTGGAAATCCGACCGGCCCAGCTTGGCCGCAGCCTCCAGGCCGCCCAGCGGCGGCTCGTCGCGGAAATAGATCTCGCTGTAGCACTCGTCCGAGGCAATCACAAAGCCGTGGCGCTCGCTAAGGTCCAGCAGCAGCTTCCATTCGGGCAGTGGCATAACAGCACCGGTCGGATTGCCCGGGGAGCAGACAAATACGAGCTGCGTGCGCTGCCAGACCGATTCCGGTACGCTGGCCCAGTCGACAGCAAAGTTGCGCGCCGGGTCACTGGGCACAAACCAAGGCGTGGCACCTGCCAGCAGGGCGGCGCCCTCGTAGATTTGGTAGAACGGGTTGGGGCAGATCACCACCGGGCCGCCGTGGTCTGCGTGCTGGGTCGGGTCCACCACGGTCTGGGTCAGCGCAAACAGCGCCTCGCGGGAGCCATTGACAGGCAATACCTGGGTCAGTGGATCCAGGCCTATGCCGTAGCGGCGTTGCACCCAGTTGGCGCAGGCTTGACGCAGGCCCGGCTCACCCGCGGTGGCGGGGTAGGCCATCAGGCCGGAGAGGTCGGCACTCCAGGCGTCTTTGATCAGCTGCGGAGTGGCATGGCGCGGCTCACCGATGCCCAGCGAGATGGGACGGAAGGCCGGGTTGGGCGTGACGGAAGAAAAGAGTTTTTTCAGCCGCTCAAAGGGATAGGGCTGGAGGCGCGAGAGCAGCGGATTCATGCTCGAATTATCCCGGATTGACGGGCCGCAGGGGATGCGTTGCAATAGGGCGCATGCCCGCCAACGACTCCCTGCGCCTGAGTGATGCCCGTTTTCTGCTGATCCTGCTGCTGCCGGCTCTGGCGGTTCTGGGCGTTTTGGCCAATCCGGGCCGCAGTGGCCTGCAGACCCTGGCGGTATGGTTGGTATTTGTCGCCATTGATGCGCTGTGGCCCGGCGCCCAGCGCGCGCCTGCGGGCTTGGAGCACCCGCACCCATTGCACCAATGGTTGCTCCGGTTGTATGTGCCGGTGCAGGGCATGCTGATAGCGGCCGGTGCCTGGATAGCGGCCCGGTCTGGTTGGGCCGTCCTTGTCAGCCTGGCGTTTACCGTCGGCTTTGTGACGGGTGCCCAGGGCATCACGCTGGCGCATGAGCTTGGCCATTCGCGTTCCCGGATTGATCGTGCGCTGGCGTGGCTGCTCATGGGCAGCGTGGGTTACGGGCATTTCATGGTGGAGCATTACCGGGGCCACCATCCCCGCGCCGCCACCTGGGATGACCCGGCGTCCGCGCGGCGGGGTGAGAGCCTCTGGCAGTTTTTGCCTCGCACCCTCGTGGGCAGTTGGGCCAGTGCCTGGCGCCTGGAGGCCCAGCAACTGGACCGCCTGGCCCGCAGCTGGTGGCGAAGTCCCCTGCTGTGGTCCGTGGCGCTGAATGCCGCGCTGATAGCAGTCTTGCTCGCCTTGGGGCAGTACAAGGTGCTGGTGTTCTGGATCCTGCAGGCGGCTTTTGCGGTCTGGCTGCTCGAGTCGGTAAATTACATCGAGCACTACGGTCTGCAGCGCAATGAGGTAGCCGGCCAGCGGGAGGCCTTTGACCTGGGGCACGCCTGGAATGCCGACCATGTGGCGAGCAACAGCCTGTTGGCCAATTTGCAGCGCCACTCCGACCACCACATGCACGCCTGGAAGCCCTGGCCGACCCTGCAGGCGCTGCCGGGACCGCAACTACCCACGGGCTATTCCGGTTGCATCTTTCTCGCAGCGCTGCCACCGCTGTGGTTTTCGCTCATGCACCCACGCCTGGCAGCGCTAGGACAAATCCAGCTGCTACAAAACACCTAGGGATGGTGTCCAAAACTCACAGTCGAAGCGGCTGCAAACACCGGAATCCCGCATAACGGAACTGACGGGTTCAATTTCAATGGAATTTGCGCTCCAGCCCTCGAAATCCCGGCGTTATTG
>Ga0007834_1000157_pt1 | contig 23632 bp, 23 predicted proteins | sample CryBogCBE06Nov07_FD_71233 | JGI IMG/M metagenome (GOLD analysis project Ga0007834, IMG submission 71233) | Freshwater microbial communities from Crystal Bog, Wisconsin, USA - CBE06Nov07 | ecosystem: Environmental > Aquatic > Freshwater > Lake | place: Crystal Bog, Wisconsin, USA | collected...
TACAGGCTAAAAGAGGCCGCCGCACGCATAGCCATTAACCCTGAAGCGTCATAATCCGCTCGTCCTGCCTGGAGCAGTTTGACCGGCCACACATGGAGCAGTTTGACGTGGCCATCGGGGATGTCCATGCCAGAAACATTGTCCAGCGAGTACCAGCCAAGTGCGAACCATGCCGCCCGGTTTGGCTTCATGCCCAGGCGGGTTTCGATCAAAAGCTGCGCACCTTTCAGTTGAACAAGTGCGCGGGTTATCGTGTCATTGCTTCGCCAGCCCAGGGGCCGCAGGTACTTGGCACAGGCCACCAGCCGCCCGTTATTGCTCCCGGTGTACTGGCGGGCAATATCAATCAGCAAAGCCCGCGCGGGGTGCCCCAGCTCCCGATAGCTGGGGCTATCGATCACCACATGGGGCAACGCTAGGTACTGATCGCCGTCGCGCTTGTCTTTACTGCGCTTATAGGCCTTGACCATGGCCGCACCTTGCACCGCTAGCCAGTCGATCCAGCTTGGCCAGGAAATCCCGCGCCGCGTCCAGGCTTGCCAGGGGCCGCACGACAGCGCCCCAGCGCATGGCGTAGTACGGGGCTTGCCCTTCTATGGCCGGATCACCCTTTATCAGCCCCAGCCCATGCAGGGCAAACTGAGCCGCCAGGGTGGAATAGGCTTTGTATGCCCGCTGCCCAGTCGGTGCGTCCAGGTCGTTAACTGCGCTCATTGCTTGCCCTCCAGCAAATACAAACCGACGCGATGTTTTGCGCCCGCCTCGGTTATCACGGTTTGCCAGTGGGTTGCGATACGCCAGCCCTGTTTTCTGAGCTGTAGAACGCGCGCGGGGCAGTGGTACACGTCCAGGTAGCGCATGGCTTCAAACGTGGTGACTGGAAAGCGCGATAGCGCCTCCAGTAGTCGTGCAGCTTGTGATTGCCCGCTGATGCCCTTAAACTCGGAACGGATACTTTCCAGGGCTGCTTTCTTTTCGGAGGGAGTGGCCTTTTCTTTTTCCATGGCTTTACCCCCTCACGCCGCTAAAAGGTCGGCGCGCTTCGCGTGAAGCCGGGTTACCAGTTCGCGAAGTTCGGCGTCTGATTTGCCTGCAATTCGCGCGGCATTGATGGCCTTAACCTCCCCGTCTGGCCAGCCGACAGACCTTTCCCCGATTGGCACCGGCTTTGTGAAAAGCCCCGCCCGGATGGCGTTGTAAATACTGGCATGGCTTCGGTGCCCAGTTTCAGCCTTGACGGCTGGCATTCTCAAGATCGACATTGATGCTCCTGATCTCTCGCTGGCGGTTGCTAGCGATTAGGGCGAATGTCGGGCATATTTGAGATGATTAGTAGAGTCGAAGGATCGACATAACTTGGGGTCGAATGACCCCGAACAACTAGCCAAACCCGCGCCAATACTAGCTTTCGAGGGGTCGGATAATTACCTTCTCGGCCCAGTAGGTAGGCCATCCGCGCGGAGTATTGAAGCTATTGCCCTGGCCTTCTCTTTTGATACTCCCCGTTCAGATTGAAGCCAGTCGGCGACCATATCGTTTGTCGGGGCGGTGCTGGGATCGTCTGGATCGTATAGCTGCCAGAATTGCCTAGCCGCAGCTTCAAGGTGTCCCAGTAAGTCTGTGTGATGCGCTCCCCATGGCCAAAATCTAGCGGGTGCTTTCGTCGTATCACCTTGCCGCTCGGCCATTTCATCCGGTAATTGAGACAATCCGTGGGCCTTCAATCGCTGGACGTTCCAATTTACAGCATTGATCAACCATCGCTGCGTTTTAGCCAATCGTTCGACCTGATAGCTAATTGCAATCGCATATACAAACGAAATCACCGTAAATACACCCAGGACGAGAAGATAAGCCTTGTCGAGTTCCTTCGAGTCGCCCTTTGCCATCTCCAAAGCTACCCGCCAGATAGCGTAGCCCAAAAAAACCAAAAGGCCACTCAGTACAACTAAAGAGGCGAATCGAACCAATCTCAACTGCATTTGGTTTGAAGTAAAGGAAATCATGTCATGCCGCCCTTATTGTTAGTACGTCCGCGCCACGCGCCAGCTTCTCCAGATAGTCCGCCCACCGTTGCATCATGTCTGCCCGGTGTTTCATGTACTGTGCGCGGTTGTATGCCCGCCCATTGGCATCTTTGACAGCATGAGCGAGCTGCGCTTCAATTACCAAAGGGTCGAAGCTCAATTCCTCTGCTAGCAGGGTGCGCGTCGTAGCCCTGAACCCATGCACGCTTTGTACGTCCGGGCCATAGCCAAGCGTCAAAAGCGCGGCGCGCAGCGTGTTATCGCTGATAGGCCTTTCATGGCTACGCTCACCCGGAAAAACCAGCGCGCCATGCCCGGTAAGGGGGTGCACCTTGCGCAGGATGGCCACCGCTTGCGCTGGCAGTGGGACTAAATGCGGGTCGCCATTTTCTTTACCTTCTTTGCGCCGCTTCATGCGGGCCGCTGGGATCGTCCACAATGCCGCGTCCAGGTCAACCTCAGCCCATGCCGCCGCGCGCAGCTCTCCGGGCCGCTGAAACAGCATAGGGGCCAATTGCAGGGCCGCGCGCACTATCGGCCCGCCCTGATAGCCCCGGATCACCCGGATCAATTCACCCAGTTTTACAGGGTCGGTAATGGCGGCAAAGTGTTTGCCGTGGTGGGGCTTCAGTGCCCCGCGAATGTCTGCGCTTATGTCGCGGGTTGCCCGCCCAGTGGAAACGGCGTAGCGCCACACCTGCCCCGCCGTAGTCAATACCCTGTGGGCAACGTCCAGCGCCCCGCGCTCCTCCACCCTGCGCACCGTAGCTAGCAATTCGACAGGCTCAATATCGCCTATGCGCCGCTCACCCATGAAGGGGAACAAGTCTTTTTCGAGGTTGCGCTTTTCCCGGATGGCATAGTGCACGCTCCAGCTATCGAGTTTCAAGGCGTACCACTCCAGCGCCGTAGCCTTGAACGTGTCGCCTTCGGGGGTCAAGGCCTTGAGCTTGGCCACCTTGCGCGCCTGCACAGGGTCGCGCCCCTCGGATTTTTGCAGCTTGGCCGCGTCACGGGCCTTGCGCGCCGCCGTGAGGCTCACCGTGGGATAGCTGCCCAGGGCGAGCTGTTTTTCTTTCCAAGAGACCCGGTATTTCAGAAACCATCGCTTCGATCCTGCGGAGCTAACCTGCAAGTACATGCCCCCCGCATCGGCGAAACGGGCCTGTTTTTTGTCTGGTGGGCAGACTGCATTCCTGCATTGGGCATCGGTCAGCATGGGGGTACACCTCGCAGTGTGGGGGGACAATCTGCCCGGTTATCAGCGGGAAACGGGGGTACAAGCCCCAAAATCCCCCCAAAAAACTGGTCTATACCCCCGTTTGTACCCCCGCTTCGGGCTGGCAGTCAATAGCGGCCTTTGTAGCCCCCTGCAAGGAAAAAGACCGATTTCCCCAATGAAAAAGGCCTCCGAGTATCGCTACTTGGAGGCCTTTGTCTTTCGTAATGGTCGGTGTGAAAGGATTCGAACCTTCGACCCCTTGCACCCCATGCAAGTGCGCTACCAGGCTGCGCCACACACCGTGTTGTCCAGCCGGAGATTATAGCCTGCGCTCAGTGGGTGGCCGAGAGCAGGTCGCGGATTTCAAACAATTCGCGGCGCACCAGCATCAACCGGTAGGACACACGGCTGGACTCCTCGGCGTCTTCGGCAGCAGGCTCGCTGTCTTCGAATTCGTCAAAAGCCGAATCGTCGCCTTCAATAACATCCACGCCTTCGAGCATGACTTCGCCGTTGCGGCGTTTGTCGCGCTCGGTCTGGACCAGTTCCTGCAATTTGTTACGGGCACCGCTGATTGTGAAGCCCTGGTCGTACAGCAGGTCGCGGATGCGGCGGATCATGAGCACTTCATGGTGCTGGTAATAGCGCCGATTGCCACGCCGCTTCATGGGCCGCAACTGCGTGAACTCCTGCTCCCAATACCGTAGCACGTGCGGCTTGACGCCGCACAAATCACTCACCTCACCGATGGTGAAATAGCGTTTGGCCGGGATGGGTGGGAGCGATTTCTCCATTGAAATCAATGTAGTACACGTGAATGCTCCGAGGTTACTCTAAGTTTGCTGCGGGCGCAAAGCCGATTTGTCCCGCCTGTAACTTTTGCACTAAACTGTTGTTTCAAGCCACATCCGGCTCGGCCACCCCATCCTGGATTTGCTCCTTGAGCTTGTGGCTGGCATGAAATGTAACCACGCGCCGGGCCTGGATCGGGATCGCCTCGCCGGTACGGGGATTGCGGCCAGGACGCGGTGCCTTGGTCCGGATCTGGAAATTGCCGAAGCCGGAAATTTTGATGTCGCCGCCCTCCACCAGCCGATCGCCGATGAGGTCGAAGAAGGCGTCGATCATGTCTTTCGACTCGCGCTTGTTCAGGCCGATCTGCTCAAACAGCAACTCGGAGAGGTGCGCCTTGGTCAAGGCGGGGGTTTCCAGGCTCTCTACATTGATTTCCACGGGTCAATCTCCTCTGGCCTAACTGCGGATGCGCGCCGAAACCCCTGCGCCCAGGCGGGCCAGCACTGCCTGCACCTCGGCTTCGATCTGGGCATCGGTCAGGGTCTGGTCATCATCGCCCAGAGTCAGGCGTAGCGCCAGACTTTTTTCATGGGCTCCCATTCCGGCCACCGCCTGCGCTGGCTTAAATACATCGAATAGCTGGACCTGCTTGAGCAGCCCGTCCGCTGAACCGGGCCCCTGCGCAACTGCGATGACGGCGTCATGGGCAATCTCGTCGCTCACGATGACGGCGATGTCGCGCTGCACGGCCAATTGCCGTGGCAAAGCCTGGGCATGCGGCAATTGCAGCCTGAGCGCGGCCTGCGCATCGAGCTCGAACATCAGGGGTGCCAGCGGCAATTCATAGGCCTGGCGCCAGCGGGGGTGGAGTTCCCCGACGACACCGATGCGGACGCTTCCGTCCATGACGGCGGCGCAGCGGCCGGGGTGGAAGGCCGGGTGCTCCAGCTTCTCAAAAGCCAGCCCGGGCCGTGCCAGCAGAGCTTGCAAATCACCCTTGATATCGAAAAAATCAGTCGGTCGGCTCTTCTCACCCCATTGGAGCTGGCTTTGCGGGCCATAGGCGAGGCCGGCCACCTGCAAGGGCTGGGCAATACCGGCCACAGACGAGTCGGTAGCCTCCACGCTGGAGTCCCGAGAGAACACCCGCCCCAGCTCGAAAATGCGCAGCCGGTCGGTCTTGCGGTCCAGGTTGTACTTCAAAACGTGTAGCAAAGAACCCAGCATGGACGAGCGCATCACACTCATCTGGCTGGCAATCGGGTTGAGCAGGCGGATCGGATGGGCATTGCCAACCAGTTCCGTCTCCCACCGCTCCTGAACAAAACTGAAGTTAATGGTTTCCTGGTAGCCCAACGCAGCCAGGCTGCGGCGCAGGGCAAAGCGGCTGCGCTTGCTCTCAGATCGCACCAGGGGCAGAACCGGCGCGAGCGGTGCAGACGTGGGCAGGCTGTCGAAACCGGCCATGCGCACAACTTCCTCGATCAGGTCTTCCTCGATGGTGAGGTCAAAGCGGTGCATGGCCGGGGTGACGCGGATCTCGCCTGCGCCCTCCTGCACCGACATGGCCAGGCGACGGAAGGTGTCAACGCACTGTGCCTGGTCCACCGGCATGCCGATCACTCGGGCTGCCCGGGCGACGCGCAGCGTCACCGCGGGGCGCTGGGGCATGTTGGGTTGCTGGTCGTCGACGGGCGCGGCCTCGCCGCCGCAGATTTCCTGCACCAAAGCAGTAATCCGTTCGATGTGCTCCACCGTGCGCGAGGGATCGACGCCGCGCTCGAACCGGTGCCCGGCGTCGGTGGCGAAGTTGTAGCGGCGCGAACGGCCGGCCACGCTCTCGGGCCACCAGAAGGCCGCCTCAATATAGATGTTGTGGGTGTCGTCGTTGACGGCGGTCGCATCCCCGCCCATGATGCCCGCCAGCGATTCGATGCCACGTTCGTCCGCAATGACGCCAACGTCGGGGGTGATTTGCACCGTGTTGCCGTTGAGCAGTTTCAATTCCTCGCCGGTGCGGCCCCAACGCACATCCAAGCCGCCATGGATTTTGTCGAGGTCGAAAATGTGGGTCGGCTGGCCCGACTCGAACATCACGTAGTTCGAGATATCCACCAGGGCCGTGACGCTGCGCTGGCCGCAGCGCGCCAGGCGGTCCACCATCCAGGCCGGGGTTTGGGCCTTGGTGTTGACGCCACGCACCACGCGGCCTGAAAAGCGCCCGCACAACTCGGGGGCCGAGACCTTCACAGCCAGTTTGGCGTCTATGGACGGCGTCACTGGCACTGGAGCCCAGGGCTTGAGCGGCGCGCCAGTCAGGGCAGCAAGTTCGCGGGCTACGCCATACACGCTCAGACAGTGGCCCAGATTGGGGGTGAGTTTGAGGGTGAACACGGTGTCATCAAGATGCAGCACGTCGCGGATATTGCGGCCCAGCGGTGCATCGGCTGGCAGCTCGAGCAAGCCCCCATGGTCGTCGCTGAGCTTGAGTTCTCGGGCCGAACACAGCATGCCCTGGCTTTCCACCCCACGCAGCTTGCCCAGCTTAATGCTGAAGGGTTTGCCGTCGTCGCCGGGCGGCAGCTCGGCACCAACCAGCGCCACCGGCACGCGGATGCCGACGCGGGCATTGGGCGCGCCGCAGACGATGTTGAGCAGGCTACCCTGCCCGGTGTCGACCTGGCAGACGCGAAGCCGGTCGGCGTTAGGGTGCTGCACCGCCTCGCGGATTTCTCCAACGACCACCTGGCTGAACGGCGGCGCGGCGGGAACTGCGGCCTCCACCTCCATGCCGGCCATGGTCAGGGTGTCGGCCAATTGTTGGGTGCTCAGGGGCGGATTGCAGAACTCGCGCAGCCAGCTTTCGGGAAATTGCATGTCGGTGGGACTCGGTGTTGGGGCGACGAGAAATCAGCGGAACTGGCTCAGAAAACGCAGGTCGTTCTCGAAAAACAGGCGCAGGTCATTGACGCCGTAGCGCAGCATGGCCAGGCGGTCAATGCCCGAGCCAAATGCAAAGCCGATATAGCGCTCCGGGTCGATGCCCATGTTGCGCACTACGTTCGGGTGCACCTGGCCAGAGCCGGCGACTTCGAGCCACTTGCCGGCCAATGGGCCGCTGGAGAAAGCGATGTCGATCTCGGCGCTGGGTTCGGTGAACGGGAAATAGCTGGGCCGAAACCGCAGGGTGAGGTCGTCCGTCTCGAAGAAGGCCTTGCAGAAGTTCAAGTAGGTGACCTTGAGGTCCTTGAAGCTCACGTTCTCGCCGATCCACAGGCCTTCGAACTGGTGGAACATGGGCGAGTGGGTGGCGTCGCTGTCGACGCGGTAGGTGCGGCCCGGCGCGATCACGCGGATCTCGGGCATGCTGGCCTTGCCAGCGTGCTTTTTCACGTGCGCCTGGGCATAGCGCGTCTGCATCGGGCTGGTGTGGGTGCGCAGGCAGTAGGGCAGGCCCTGCCTGTCGTTCATGTCCACATAAAACGTGTCCTGCATCGAGCGGGCGGGGTGGTTGGGCGGGTTGTTCAGCGAGGTGAAGTTGAACCAGTCGTTTTCAATTTCGGGGCCGTCGGCCACATCAAAACCCATGCTGGCAAACACGGCTTCAACCCGTTCCCAGGCGAGGCCCACGGGGTGCAATCCGCCGGCTCCGCGCTGGCGGCCAGGCAGAGTGACATCCAATGCCTCAGCGTGCAGCTGGGCTTGCAGTTCGGCATCTGCCAGTGCCTGGCGGCGCGCATTCAATGCGGCCTCGATAGCCTGTTTGGTTAGGTTGATGGCCGCACCGCGCGATTTTTTCTCTTCGACGCTCAGGGCCGCCATGCCCCTCATGAGTTCGGTCACCTTGCCGGCCTTGCCCAGGAACTGGGCCTTGGCGTTCTCCAGTTCAGCCGGCGTGCGGACGGCGGCGAAGGCGGATTGGGCATCGATGACTAGTGCGTCCAGCTCGTTCATGGGGGCGTCTTTGCAGAGGGGGAAATAACAAGGGCTAGAGCTTTTTCAAGCGCTAGCCCTTTCAGATGCTGCGTAGCGTGCTACAAAAAATGAAGCGCTCTACCTTGCTTCAGGCTGCCAGCTTGGCCTTGACCTGCTCCACAATGCTTGCGAAGGCAGGCATGTCGTGAATGGCCATGTCGGACAGAACCTTGCGGTCGATCTCGATGCCGGCCTTGCGGATGCCATTGGCAAACTGGCTGTAGGTGATGCCACAGCTACGGGCTGCGGCGTTGATACGCGCAATCCACAACTGGCGGAACACGCGCTTCTTGGTACGGCGGTCACGGTAGGCATATTGCCCGGCCTTCATCACCGCTTCTTTGGCGATGCGGAAGACATTGCCGCGGCGGCCGCGGAAGCCCTTGGCAAGGGCGAGAACTTTTTTGTGGCGGGCGCGAGCCGTTACACCACGTTTGACGCGAGGCATGTGTTACTCCTTGTTCGTCGGTAAATCAAATGCCCTGGCCGGGCAACATAGCGGCCATGTGACCCATATTGGTCTCATGCACACCTACGGCACCACGCAAGTGGCGTTTGTTTTTGGTGGTCTTCTTGGTCAGGATGTGACGCTTGAAGGCTTGACCGCGCTTGACGGTGCCACCGGGACGGACGCGGAAACGCTTTTTTGCGCCGCTCTTGGTCTTCATTTTGGGCATGTGAATGCTCCTTCTACTTTTGTGCTCACGAGGCGCCAGCAAACCGTTTGCTGTCTTGTAGGCCCTGAGCTACTTGTCAATCTGCCGGGCGACCAAACCCGACAAATCAAAACTACGCCGAAACTGCCTGCGGGGCCGCTTCGGCGGGTGCCGGCTTGGCTGCGCCCGGCTTTTTCTTGCCCGGCGCGATCATCATGATCATCTGCCGGCCTTCGAGCTTGGGAAACTGCTCGACGATGATGGAGTCAGCCAACTCGTCCCGAATGCGGTTGAGCAGCGCCATCCCCAACTCCTGGTGCGTGATCTCGCGGCCGCGAAAGCGCAGCGTGATCTTGCACTTGTCGCCCTCGGCAAGAAAGCGCCGGATGTTGCGCATCTTGATGTTGTAGTCACCGTCATCAGTGCCGGGGCGGAACTTGATTTCCTTAATGTCAATGACCGTTTGCTTCGCCTTGGCTTCCGCAGCCCGCTTTTGTTCCTGGTACTTGAACTTGCCGTAATCCATCAGGCGCGCCACCGGGGGCACAGCCGTGGGGGAAATCTCGACCAGGTCCACGTCCATTTCACCCGCCAGACGCAGGGCTTCCATGGTGTTCATGATGCCCATGGGTTCATTGTCGGGGCCCGACACGCGCAGTTCGGGGGCCATGATTTCCCGGTTCAACCGGTGTTTGCGTTCTTCCCGCTGGCGGGGGTTGCGAAATTCAGTAGCGATGACTCGGATCCTTCAATGGTTTACTACAAAAGCTATAGCGGCTCGTGTAACGCTGACGCTGGCAGTCAAGGGTTTCAAGGCCGATTTCCTGCGAAATCATGCCTTGCGGGCAATGTCACTCAAAATTCTTTGGGAGAAGGCTTCGAGGGGCATCACACCGAGGTCTTGGTTGCCCCGGGCGCGCACTGCAACGGCTTGGGCGTCCCGCTCTTTGTCGCCGACAACGAGTATGTAAGGAGGCTTCTGCAACGAATGCTCCCGTATTTTATACGTTATTTTCTCGTTGCGCACGTCTAATCCAACCCTAAGCCCTTGATTTTGCAGCGTTTTAGCCACTTCCCGGGCATATTCAGCCTGGGAATCGGTGATATTGAGCACCTGAACCTGCACGGGAGCCAGCCAGGTAGGCAGCGCGCCAGCATGTTCCTCGATCAAAATCCCGATAAAACGCTCCAGGCTGCCAACGATGGCGCGGTGCAGCATCACTGGCCGGTGCCGGGCACCATCTTCGCCCACAAATTCGGCATCCAGGCGCTCGGGCATCGAGAAATCGACCTGCATCGTGCCGCACTGCCATTGCCGGCCGATGGCGTCTTTCAGCGTGTACTCGATCTTGGGCCCATAAAAGGCCCCGTCGCCGGGCGAGATTTCAAAGGCGCAGCCTGAGGCGCGCAGGCTGTCCATCAGCGCCTGCTCCGCCTTGTCCCAGCTCTCTTCGGAGCCGATGCGGGCGGCCGGACGCGTGGCGACCTTGTAGATGATGTTCTTGAAGCCAAAATCAGCGTAGACCTTCTGCAGCAAGGCCGTATAGGCCGTGCATTCACCCAGGATCATGTCTTCAGTGCAGAAGATGTGGCCATCGTCCTGCGTGAAGGCACGCACCCGCATGATGCCGTGCAGGCCGCCGGTGGGCTCATTGCGGTGGCACTGGCCAAACTCGCCGTAGCGCAGCGGCAGGTCGCGGTAGCTTTTGATGCCCTGCTTGAAGATCAGGATATGGCCCGGGCAGTTCATCGGCTTGAGGGCATAGTCGCGCTTCTCGCTCTCAGTGGTGAACATGTTGTCGCGGTATTTGTCCCAGTGGCCGGTTTTTTCCCACAGGGCTTTGTCCAGAATCTGCGGGCCCTTGACTTCGAGGTAGCCGTTGTCGCGGTAGACGGCACGCATGTACTGCTCCACGCCCTGCCAGACCGTCCAGCCCTTGGGATGCCAGAACACAGTACCTGGCGAATGTTCGTCAATGTGGAACAGGTCCAGCTCGCGCCCGAGCTTGCGGTGGTCGCGCTTTTCGGCTTCGGCCAGCATGGTGAGGTATTGCTGCAATTCGTCCTTGGTCGCCCAGGCCGTGCCATAAATGCGCTGCAGCATCTCGTTGCGGTGGTCGCCGCGCCAATAGGCGCCGGCCACCTTCATTAGCTTGAAAAATTTGAGTTTGCCGGTGCTGGGCACGTGCGGGCCGCGGCACAGGTCTTCAAAGGCGCCTTCGCGGTACAGGCTCACGTCCTCATTGGCCGGTATGCTGGCGATGATCTCGGCCTTGTATTGCTCCCCGATACTCTTGAAATAGGCCACGGCCTCGTCACGCGGCAGCACGCGGCGCACGACGGGCTCATCCGTGCTGGCGAGTTCACCCATTTTCTTTTCGATGGCGACGAGATCTTCCGGCGTGAACGGGCGCTTGTACGAAAAATCATAGAAAAAGCCGTTTTCAATGACCGGGCCGATCGTGACCTGTGCTTCGGGGAACAACTCCTTGACGGCGTAGGCCAGCAAGTGCGCCGTGCTGTGTCGGATGACTTCCAGGCCATCAGCGTCCTTGGCCGTGATGATGGAAAGTTTGGTGTCCGAGGTGATGGGGTAGCTGGTGTCGACCACCTTGCCGTCGATCTTGCCCGCCAGTGCGGCCTTAGCCAGGCCAGCTCCGATCGAGGCGGCAACTTCGGCTACGGTGACCGGGCCTGGAAATTCGCGAACGGAGTTGTCGGGAAGGGTGATGTGGACCATAGGGAAATCTCGAAAAGTAAAAATGAAAAAGCGCGGACCGGCCGCGCTTTACTACTGTTTTGATAGCAAAAAAAGGCAGCGGCGCGATGGCTAAGGGCCTAAACGGCCCAAAACTCCGGTGTAGTTCGCGGTGTCATAACCAAAACTGCCTTTCTCGCCCTTATCTTGACGCAAAGCCTGCCATGGCCGTATTTTAGCCCGCAGCGGCTGGCGAGCCCGGCGGCAGGAAGCCCAGACCGCGGCAGCCTGGGCATTCGGTGATGACCACTTGCTTTTCGACTTCAAAGTTCTCATTGATGTTTTCGCTCTCAATGCGCATTTCCCCTGTTCCACTGCACTGCGGACAGGGCACGCGTTTGAAGCCTACAGTCGCGTCGTTCATGGCTGCTCCTCGGTTTGGAGAGAGACTTTAGCCTCAAATCAGGGTTTTACAAAGCATCGGACAGGATGCTGGCCGCCACGGCCTCGGCGACCTTGATGCCATCGATGCCGGCCGACATGATGCCCCCGGCATAGCCTGCACCCTCGCCCGCCGGGTACAAGCCGCGGGTATTTATGCTCTGCAGGCGCTTGGGATGCTGCTGCCCGCCCCTGTCTTCGAAGCGCTTGATCCGGATCGGGGATGAAGTTCGGGTCTCGACCCCGGTCAACACCGCGTCGGGCATGTCAAAGCCCGCAATCTGCCGGGCAAACTGCGGAATGGCCTCCCGGATCGCCTCGATCGCATACATCGGCAGGCTGGGCATGGCGGGTGCCCCGAGGTCGGTAAGGTGCACGCCGGGTTTGTACGAGGGAATCACCTCGCCAAGTGCAAGCGATGGCCGGCCGGCCAGAAAGTCCCCAACGCGCTGCGCCGGCGCCGCATAGCTGGAGCCGCCCAACACATAGGCACCCGACTCCAACGCACGCTGGAAAGCGATGCCCGCCAGCGCCCTGCCCCGTGCGTCTGCGGCAACCAGCGGCTTGCCAGTGGCATCAAAATCGAAATCCCCTGGATTGATACCCACCACGAGACCGGCGTTGGCATTGCGCTCGTTGCGCGAATACTGGCTCATCCCGTTGGTGACAACGCGCCCCACCTCGGATGTAGCGGCCACCACCGTGCCGCCCGGGCACATGCAAAAACTGTAGACCGAGCGGCCATTGCTGGCGTGGTGCACCAGCTTGTAGTCCGCCGCGCCCAGCATCTTGTGGCCAGCAAAAGGGCCAAATCGGGCGCGGTCAATCAGGCCCTGCGGATGCTCGATGCGAAAGCCCACGCTGAAGGGCTTGGCTTCGACATAAACGCCCCGGTCAAACAGCATCTGGAAGGTGTCGCGGGCGCTGTGGCCGATAGCCAGCACGACGTGGCTGGCACTGATCTGCTGACCGCCTTCGAGCGTAAGGCACCGGATGGCACCATCCTCGATCCGCACATCTTCCACCCGGCTCTGGAAGCGGATTTGCCCGCCCAGCCGCTCGATCTCGCTGCGCATGTATTCCACCACCTTGACCAGTCGGAAGGTGCCGATATGCGGCTTGCTTACGTAGAGGATTTCCTCGGGTGCCCCGCCCTTGACCATTTCTTCCAGCACCTTGCGCCCATGGAACAAGGGGTCTTTCACCTGGCTCCAGAGCTTACCGTCGCTAAAGGTCCCCGCCCCGCCCTCGCCAAACTGCACATTGCTCTCGGGCTGCAACTGGCTCTTGCGCCAGAACCCCCAAGTGTCCTTGGTGCGCTCGCGCACGGCTTTGCCGCGCTCGAGCACCAGGGGGCAAAAGCCCATCTGGGCCAGGGTCAGCGCGGCAAACAGGCCGCAGGGGCCCGTGCCGATAACGACGGGCCGCTGCCCTTGCACGGCGAAATCGGCGGGCGCCCGCGCGGTGAAACGGTAGCTTGTGTCCGGGCTGGGGCCCAGGTGGGTGGCCAGGGCCTTGCTACCTTGGGCCTTAAGCAACAGGGCCGCGTTTTCACCCGTCTGCACATCCACGGTGTAGATGAAATGGATGTCCGTCTTCTTGCGGGCATCGAAGCCGCGGCGGAACACGATGTAGCTCAGCAGTTGCGCCCGGGCAATACCGAGCGTGCGGCAAATGGCATGCGCGAGATCCTCTTCGCTGTGGTCCAGAGGCAGCTTGACTTCGGTGAGGCGCAGTGCGCCAAAGGCGTGGGGAGTATTCATGGTGGGTGGCAGCCTGCACGACAGCAAAACCTGGAGCTTTGATTTTAGGCTGGCTTTATCATTCAGCCATGCAGCTGACCGACTTTCTGGGCATTGAACTGCCCATCATTCAGGCACCGATGGCCGGCGTTCAAGGCAGCGCCCTCGCGATTGCCGTTTCCAACGCTGGCGGCCTGGGCTCCATCCCCTGCGCCATGCTCACGCTGGAAGCGCTGCGGGCGGAGTTGCAAGCGATGTCGGCAGGTACTGACAAGCCTTGGAACGTCAACTTCTTCTGCCACACCCCGCCCGAGCCGAAGCCCGCTGCCGAATCTGCGTGGCGCAAGGCACTGGCACCCTACTACGCCGAGCACGGCATCGACGCCTCTGCTATCCCGGCCGGCCCCGGGCGCTCACCCTTCAGCGCACAGGCTGCCGAGCTGCTTGAAGGATTCAGACCGGCCGTGGTCAGCTTTCATTTCGGCCTGCCCGCGGCAGCGCTCCTGCAGCGTGTCAAGGCCTGGGGTGCCAAGGTGCTGGCCTCGGCCACCACGGTGGCGGAAGCACGCTGGCTTGAAGCCCATGGCGCAGACGCCGTGATCGCGCAGGGCAACGAGGCCGGTGGCCACCGCGGCATCTTTCTGCCCGAAACGCTGACGGGCGAGTGGCAACGCGACGTCGCCACGCAAATCGGCACCTTTGGCCTGCTGCCGCAGGTGGTGCGGGCCGTGCGCTGCCCCGTCATCGCCGCGGGCGGCATTGCCGATGCGGCTGGCGTACGCGCAGCCATGGCACTCGGCGCAGCGGGCGTGCAAATCGGAACGGCCTACATGCTTTGCCCAGAGGCGACGACTTCCGCCATTCACCGCTCCGCCCTGAAAAACGAGGCTACTGCCAACGCCCAAGGCACCGCCCTCACCACCCTCTTCACCGGCCGACCGGCACGCAGCATCATCAACCGCGTGATGCGCGAACTGAGCCCCATCAGCTCGCTGGCACCCGCTTTCCCGTTGGCCACGAGCGCCATCGCGCCGCTGCGCGCGAAAGCCGAAGCGCTGCGCTTGGGCGATTTCTCACCTTTGTGGTCGGGGCAGAACGCCAGTGGGTGCAGGGAGATTGCGGCAGCCGAAATGACCCGCAGGTTAGCTCTGGGCCTCCAATAGCAAAAAAGGCCGGCGGCTTGCGCCCCCGGCCCGTCAAGTTCAAGCTTAACCGGCTATCAGGCAGCTTTCTTCGCATCAAAGAACTGTTCATCTTCCGTGGAGCCGTGTAGCGCCGTGGTGGACGACTGCCCGCCCTGGATGGTCTGGGTGACAGCGTCGAAGTAACCGGTGCCCACTTCGCGCTGGTGCTTGACGGCAGTAAAGCCACGGTCGGCCGCAGCGAATTCACGCTCTTGCAGTTCGACGAAGGCGCTCATGTTGTTGCGGGCGTAGCCGTAGGCCAGGTCAAACATGCCGTAGTTCAGGCTGTGGAAGCCCGCGAGCGTGATGAACTGGAATTTGTAGCCCATGGCGCCGAGTTCCTTCTGGAACTTGGCAATCGTGGAGTCGTCCAGGTTCTTCTTCCAATTGAAGCTGGGCGAGCAGTTGTAGGCCAGCATCTTGCCCGGGTGCTTGGCGTGCACGGCGTCGGCAAACTTCTTGGCGAAGGCCAGGTCGGGCTTGCCGGTTTCGCACCACACCAGGTCGGCGTATTCGGCATAAGCCACGGCACGAGCCACGGATTGCTCCAGGCCGTTGCGCACGCGGTAGAAGCCTTCCATGGTGCGCTCACCGGTGCAAAACGGCTGGTCGATCGGGTCCACGTCGCTGGTGAGCAGGTCGGCGGCTTCGGCATCGGTGCGGGCAATCACCAAGGTGGGCGTGCCCATCACGTCAGCCGCCAGGCGTGCGGCGTTGAGTTTTTCGCAGGCTTCACGGGTGGGCACCAGGACCTTGCCGCCCATGTGACCGCATTTCTTGACAGAAGCCAGTTGGTCTTCAAAGTGCACGCCGGCTGCACCAGCGTCGATCATGGCCTTCATCAGCTCGAACGCATTGAGCACACCACCAAAGCCGGCTTCAGCGTCGGCCACGATGGGGGCGAAATAGTCGATGTCGTTCTTGCCTTCGCTCCACTGGATCTGGTCCGCGCGCTGGAACGTGGCGTTGATCTTCTTGACGACCTTGGGCACAGAGTCCACGCTGTAGAGCGATTGGTCAGGGTACATCTCGCCATTGGTATTGGCGTCGCCGGCAACTTGCCAGCCGCTGAGGTAAATGGCCTTGAGGCCGGCCTTGACCTGCTGCATGGCTTGGTTGCCCGTGAGTGCGCCCAGAGTGTTGACGAACGGTTCGGTGTTGAGCAGGCTCCAGAGCTTTTCAGCGCCCCGCTTGGCCAGCGTGTGCTCAATGGGCAGGGAACCGCGCAGGCGGACCACATCGGCAGCGCTGTAGCCGCGCTTGATGCCCTTCCAGCGGGGGTTGGTCGCCCAGTCTTTTTCAAGGGCGGCGATTTGTTGTTCGCGTGTGGGTTGGCTCATGGTTCACTCCTAGTTGATGATGAATCGGACGACTCGCAGAGGGCGGAGTCGATGGAGTAACTATAAGTCTTGTACAAGACCATGGGAGAATCTTATGTCTTATATAAGATAAATATTTTTTTCAATTAAATCAATAGCTTATAGACTATTTTTCTTATTATAAAAATTAATATCTCATATCGAGAAATTATGCGGCTCTGCAGCATTACGCTATTTCGTATCGTAAAAACTAAATTCCGCAAGATGAAAACTTAACGTCCCTTGCACCAATCACCGCCGGCCATTACCGGTTTGCCTTCCGCGTAGCGCGGGTTGATCTCGTAGACCAGGCAATCGAGCACCTGCCCCTGCACGGCCACCCGTATGGCGCGCTTGAAATACTCATCGCTCTGCTGCGGGTAAATGGATTCGATTTCGTCCAGAATCACTTCGAGTTCCGGCGTGATCGCATAGACCTCGCCACGCACCTCGCCCGAGCCGCCCAGCACGACGCCGGGGTAACGCCCCAGGTGGTACATGGTGCCCGCCGTGAACCCCTCGCCGATATACCGAGTGGCAGGCTGCAGCCGGGTAATATCGTTGTCGTCGCCCTTGCGCAGGGTCCCGTACACAAACACATAGCGCGTATCAGCCATCCGATTCAAACCCCTTCAAAGCAATGAGTTTAGCCAAGCCGGCCCCAGCGGGCTCCGCGACTGGAAAGTTACCCCTCTCGGTGGCCTATGCCTGCCTGGCCAGCAGCATGGCCCTGGTTGGCAGCTATGTGGCGCTGTCCAAGCCGCTGGTTGCCGTCCTGCCTGTGTTCCTGCTGGCTTGGCTGCGCTTTGGCATTGGCGCCATTGCCATGCTGCCCTGGCTGCGCAAGCCCGCTGACGAGGCCCCCATGACGGCAGCCACGCGCAGACTGGTGTTTCTGGAATCGCTCCTGGGCAATTTCCTGTTTTCCATCTGCATGCTCCACGGTGTAAGCATGACCAGCGCGGTCTCTGCAGGCGTAATCATGGCGGCCATCCCGGCCGTGGTTGCGCTGATGAGCTGGGCCTTCCTGGGCGAGCGCATCGGGCGCCGGGTGTGGGGGGCCATAGCATGCGCGGCGCTCGGCATCGGGCTGCTGGCGCTATCAAACTCAGAGCATTCTACGCAGGCCTCTGGCGCGCTAGCGGCCTCTTCTGGCCCCAGAACCGTCTGGCTCGGCAACGCGCTGGTGTTCGGCGCGGTGCTATGCGAGGCATCTTATGCGGTGATCGGCAAGAAGCTCACCGGCGTTCTCGGGCCCAAGCGCATCAGCGCCCTCATCAACCTCTGGGGATTTGCCCTGATGACGCCCATGGGCCTGTGGCTAGCGTTGGGCTTTGAATTTGCCGCGGTGCACACCGGCACATGGCTGCTGCTGGTGTTCTACGCGCTGGCAGCCAGCGTCTGGACCGTCTGGCTCTGGATGACAGGGCTGAGCGTAGTGCCGGCGGCTCGCTCGGGCGTATTTACCGCAATGCTGCCCGTCAGCGCTGCCCTGGTTGGCGTGCTGATTCTCGGTGAAAGCCTGGGCGGCCTGCAGCTTCTGGCTGTTGCCCTGGCTCTGGCCGGTGTCCTGCTGGCGACCCTGCCCGGCCGCTCCCCAGCCTAGGCGAACAGGCCCTTGTGCTGCTCACGCAGCAGGTTCTTCTGCACCTTGCCCATGGTGTTGCGCGGCAGTTCAGACACCATAAAGCAGCGCTTGGGGATCTTGAAGTTGGCCAGTTTCGCCTTAAGTGAGCCAATGATGGCCTCGGCATCCACCTGGGCGCCGGGCCTGGTGATGACCACCGCGACGCCGACTTCGCCGAAGTCCGGGTGCGGCACGCCGATCAGGGCGCTTTCCATCACGCCCGGCAACTCGTTGATGTAGCCCTCGATCTCGGCGGGGTAGACGTTGTAGCCGCCCGAGATGATCAGGTCCTTGCTGCGGCCCACGATATGAACATAGCCGCGCGCGTCAATCTTGCCCACGTCCCCGGTCTTGAAAAAGCCGTCTGCAGTGAACTCTTCCTTCGTCTTTTCGGGCATGCGCCAATAGCCCTTGAACACATTGGGGCCCTTGACCTGGATGCCGCCAATCTCACCGGCGGGCTGCTGCTGCCCGCCGTTGCCCTGCACCCGCAGGCTCACGCCGGGGAGTGGGAAACCCACGGTGGCAGCGCGTCGCTCGCTCTGGTTTTGATAGCGTGGATCGGCCGCATAAGGGTTGGAGGTGAGCATCACCGTCTCGCTCATGCCATAGCGCTCGAGGATGGTGTGACCGGTGCGTGCCTGCCAGTCCTCAAAGGTTTCCTTCAGAAGCGGCGCGGACCCGGCAATGAAGAGGCGCATGTGACGTGTGGCCTCGCAGGTCAACCCTGCCTCGCCCAGCATGCGCACATACAAGGTGGGCACGCCCATGAATACCGTAGCGCGCGCCATATTCGCAATCGCTGCCTTGGGCTCGAACTTGGCCATCCACAGCATCTTGCTGCCGTTGATGAGCGCGCCATGGATCGCCACGAACAGACCGTGGACATGAAAAATCGGCAGCGCGTGGATCAGCACATCGCCCTGTTTCCAGCCCCAGTAGTCCTTGAGCACCCGCGCATTGCTCAGCATGTTCCCGTGCGTCAGCATGGCGCCCTTGCTGCGCCCCGTGGTGCCGCTGGTGTAGAGAATGGCGGCGAGGTCGTCTTGCTTGCTGGAGACGGTGCGGTGGATATCGGAGCACTGTGCGGCGCGCTCGAGCAGGCTGCCGCTGCGATCGTCGTCCAGGGTGAACACATTTTGCGTTCCTGCCTTGAATGCAATCTTGCTGACCCAACCAAAGTTCTTGCGGCTGCAGACCACGACCGCTGGCTCGGCATTGCCGATGAAATATTCGATTTCCGCGCTTTGGTAGGCCGTATTGAGCGGTAGGAAGACATGGCCCGCGCGCAGCGTGGCCAGGTAAAGTATCAGGGCCTCCACCGATTTTTCGACCTGCACGGCAATGCGGCTGCCTGCAGGCAACTGAAGGGAATCGAGCAAATTGGCCATCATGGCGCTGGCGCGATCAAGGTCGCTCCAGCTGTAATGCAGGCCATTGTCGGTTTCGACCGCCGTCTCATTCAGGTCGCTGGAAAAGGCAGCGCGTAGCGCAGCGTAAAGGTTGTGGTTCTGCATGGATATCTGCTACGAATGAATCAGTCTAAATGGCCAGGCTCACGAATATTTGAATGCAAAGATTACGCCGGGTTAGATTGAGCTGGACTGGCGACACTAGCGCAACACCGCGCTAGCCTCGGCAGCCTTAACCAAGGCGTCCGCATCCTCGCGCAGCAAAAATCCTTGCAGCATGGCATTCGTTGCGGCCTTGCGCACGGCGTCGACATAGCCACCATGCGAGCCATAGCGTTCTTCCAGCGAAAGACGGGTATCGCTCGCGGCCTTGCGCTGGGCCGCGGTTTTGGCAAAAGGCACCATGCCGCCCACGTAATTGCAAATCTGCCCTTGGTGGAAGGGTCGCGCACCGCCGGCCGTGACGTTCCAGCCCAGATAGGTACCCAGCGGTGCGTCGGCCAAGACAACCGGCACACCACCGCGTTCGTTGCCGTCGGCGTCTACCTTGGGAGCGAGCATTGGAAGCACCTGCAGGATAGGCGGAGGCGCATTGGACGGGACGCCCGACCCGTCGGTCTTGATGAAGCCCGGCCCCCAGTCGTAATCGAGGATAGGCATCACGAAATCCGGCTCGGGCAGGGTTGGCCGCAGCCCGGGTAGTGCGGGCATGCCAATGCCCTCCTTGGTCGCCGGGCCCAGATTGCCGTCTTCCAGCCTGGGCCAGCGGCTCGCCGGCGGTTCGACGCCGCGCATGACCCAGTTTCGAAAGTGCACGCGCAAGGCGTTCACCGTTTCGGTGTGCGGCATCGGGTTGGCCGGGAGTACCCCCTGCCCGTAGTTGTTCCCGGGGCATGATGCGCCCGCCTTGGGCAACCCAACGCCAGGCAGGCTGCTGTCAAACCCGCCTCCCCCGCCCCCGTGGTTGGAACTGGCAATGTAATAACGGCGCACGTTGGGGCTCAGGGGCAGGTCGGCCTTGCCGTCGGTGCCTACCCACGCGGGGGTGAGTTTCAGCGCCCACACTTCCGCCGAGCCGAAATGCTCAATGATCTTGGGACAGGTGTTGCTGACCGTGCAACGGTCCTGGATGCTGCCCACCTGGCCTCCCCGCAGGGCGTCGGCCTCGGGCAGCCACCACTGCGGGCCTTCGCTACCAGCCTGGTACAACTCCAGCACGCCGTCAGGCTGGGCCCAGCGGAAATTCAGGGCGATGCGCCGGCCGGCAATAATGGGCCAGAGCCCGTCGTGCACCTTGGCGCCCGGTGCGCCGGATTCCACCTGATTGAATCCCAGATGCAGCCAGCCGCGCAGGAAGTTTCCCGATTGCGAAATGCCCCGCCCGATACTGAATTTCACAGCTTTCGCGACGGGATTGGGCGCGCCCGTGTCGTCCGCCTCCGCCGTCTTGAAAAACTGCCCCACGTCGCGCCAGGCAGCAAAGCCGATGCCCAGCACATACGGGTCTGCAGCCTTGAAAACCACCTGGTAGAGCTTGTCCGACTCGAACCCGTTCTTGAGGCATATCTGGGTCGGATCGGGCGTTCCGGGAAAGGGGTTGGCCGCGTCGCAACGCGCCCAGGCCCAGTCGCCGGCAGCAATGGTGGTTTCGCCGATCACTTCGCCGCGTGTGGATTCGCCCCTGCGCGATACCAGGCGCGATTCCCGCGTGTCAAGACTGATCGGCTTATAGGGGACCGGGTTGACTTGCACCATTAGCGGCTGCGATGCCGGTCCGCTGCGGTTGACGATGCGGCCAAATACATCGCCTGTAACAGGGCTGCCGCCCTCGCCCTTGGCCACCGGCAATTTGAGCCAGTGGGTGCCCGAGACGGACATGGTCTGGCGCACAGCCGTGGCGCCAGCGTTATCGCCCTGCCAGGCACTCATCAGATTGATATCTCCGAAGGCGCGCTCCGCAGCCTGGGCCGCATAGCTGGGCAGGATGGTTCCGCGGTTGGGGACGTCCTGCCACATCAGGCCGCTGGCCTTGCCCATGTCCACGGGCTTGGTCAGGACAAAGCTCGCGACATACCGCACCTTGCCATCGGCATCCCGGGCCAGACCGATGTCCTGGATTATGCGGTTCCCCGGCGCAGCCGGGTCCAGCTCGCCAAATGCACGCCCGGCCAGTTGCTCGTATGCGGGGGCGCCGGCTTCGCCTGGCAGGGGCCGGGATTCGTCAATGACAATCCGGGTCACGCGGGCCAAGCCCGAAAGGGGCAATGCAAGCGATGCCGCCCCCAAAAGAATGCACACACCCGTGCGCGCTGCGCCAGCGATAGAATTTTTCATGCTTGTCTCCTGCTTGTATTTGTTGGCTCAGTTCCAGAGCGCCGCAACCTCAGCTGAAACAGGAATTTTGCCCTGATCGAGCTGCATGCGGTTTTTGTCGAGCCGCTTCAAATCGTACATGTAATTCACCATCAGCCCCCAGGACTGCTTGAGGCCCTTGGCGGAGGGGTCCGCAGCCCAGTTGAGCCGCTCGATCCGGGCGCCATTGCCCAGGTGAAAGCGCGCCACGGGGTCGAGTGGTTTGCCATCGGACAGCTCCCGGCCAAGGTAGGAAGCTGCATAGTGCAGGAGTTCCTGCCGCAGCGGGGACTTTTCAGGCAGTGCGAGCAGGTCGGCTTCCACCAGGTGCGCTGCAAGATCCGGCGCCTTGCGCCCGAGCCATGAGCGCAGACCCGGAATGGGCGACAAGGTGGCAAAGGTCTTGAGGCGGGGAAACTCGGTCTTCAGGGTCTCCACCACGCGCTTGATCAGTGAATCACCAAAGCTGACGCCGCGCAAGCCGCTCTGCGTGTTGCTGATGGAGTAGAAGATCGCGGTGGTGGCGGTGCGCAAATTGGCCACCGCCCCAAACTCGTCAAGCAGGGGCGTGATGCAGTTGGCGATGTCGTCCATCAGCGCAACTTCCACAAAAATCAGCGGCTCGTCGGGCAGACTCGGGTGAAAAAACCCATAGCACCTGCGATCGGAATCGAGCCGGTTCTTGAGGTCGGCCCAGCTCTTGATGTCGTGAACCGCTTCATACTGGATCAGCTTCTCAACAAGGGATGCGGGCGAATCCCAGCTGATCCGGCGCAGCTCGAGGAAGCCCACGTCAAACCAGGTGGAGAACATGTATTCCATTTCCACATCCAGCGCCGCTAAGCGCTTGTCGCCCTTGAGCGCGCTCTGGAATTCCGCACGCATATCCACGAGAAAGCGGATGCCCTCCGGGTTGACGCTGAAGCGCTGCAACAGCCGCCGGCGCGGGGAAACGGTAGCCCGTCGGTAAAGAACTTCGGCCGCAGCTTCGTCGGGTGTGCCCACAGCAGCCGCGTATTGAATCTGGGCGGCCTGGACCTTCCGCGTGTCCGCAACAAACTGCTCGCTCATCAAGAGCCACATGTCACGCCGCTGCTCGGGCGAGGCCTTGGCATACCAATGAGCTACTGCGCGGGCGCGGCGCCCCCCTTCCACTTCGCTCACACCTGGATCGATGACGGCACGCAACTCATCCAGCGTGCGGCGCAGGACACGGGGCGACAGCGCCTCCTGCCGGTGCCGCAGCTTGCCGTGCAGGCGCTCCTCGGTACTGCGCAATGCGCCCTCTCCCTTGGCGCCGGTCACCAGGGTTTTGATCGCGCCCAGACCGATGTTCATGACGACAGCCGGCTCAGTTTGTTGCGCGCCAGCTCGCGCAATGCTTCGCGCTGGCGTGTCAGGTGGGTCCGCATGGCCGCTTCGGCTCCGTCCGCATCACGCGCCTGAAGTGCGGCAAACACGGCCCTGTGTTCGGCCAGGCTTTGGGCGAGGCGGCCGGGCGCATGCAATTGCTGCAGGCGCGCCAGTTTGAGAATTTTGCGCAGATCGGAAATGCTCTGGGCCAGCCAGCGATTCCCGGCCAGGGCGATGATGGCTTCGTGGATGCGCAGGTTGGTCGCGTAATACTCGTTGATCCGGCCAGCCTGGGCATGCTCGCCCAGTTGCTCGTGCCAGGCAGACAGCCTGAGCATGTCTGCATCCGATGCATTTCGCGCCGCGTCGAAAGCGCATCGGCCTTCCAGCAGCGCGATGACAGGAAATATCTCGTCGAGATCCCTTTCCGTGACCTGATTAACAAAACAGCCCCGCCGTGGCTCATGGCGCACCAAGCCTTCTGCTGTCAGGACCTTCAGCGCCTCGCGCAGAGGCGTGCGCGAAACCCGAAGGGATTCGCACAAGGCTACCTCGTCGAGAAAGGTCCCCGGCGCCAACTCGCCCGAAAAGATACGTTCCCGCAGCGTATTGGCGGTCGATTGGTGCAGGGACTCGGACGCGCGCGCAAGGGACACGACGGTGTTGCCACGGCTGGCATCCGGCTTGGAAGGGCTTTTCTTCATCATTACCCATAATTATACGTAATTACAAAATAATGCAAAGCCGTTCTGCGGGGCAGGATTCAAACGGGGTCACGGTGCGCGGCCCA
>Ga0007834_1000159_pt1 | contig 23540 bp, 19 predicted proteins | sample CryBogCBE06Nov07_FD_71233 | JGI IMG/M metagenome (GOLD analysis project Ga0007834, IMG submission 71233) | Freshwater microbial communities from Crystal Bog, Wisconsin, USA - CBE06Nov07 | ecosystem: Environmental > Aquatic > Freshwater > Lake | place: Crystal Bog, Wisconsin, USA | collected...
GAGAGGCGCATTGCAGGTGCCGGGCTGGACGTGTTCGAAAACGAGCCGAGCGTACCCGATGGCTTCTGGGGCCTGGACAACGTGGTGCTCACCCCGCACATGGCCAGTGCGACGGTGCAGACCCGGGGAGCCATGGGCAATCTGGCCTTCGCCAACCTGCAGGCGTATTTTGAGGGCCGCAAGTTGCTCAGCCCTGTTCCCGAATGCAGCTGAGCGGACCCTGATTGGGGTTTGTCCTAGAAGGGGTTTTTCCTAGATTCGGGGTGGTTCAATCATCATATGATAGTAGTTGAAAGCTGCTCATCGCATGATTAAAAACGTCCACGGATCCACGGTTGACCTGCTTGGCGAAGCCATTGTGGCGGGGCGCTATGCCGTGGGCGCATCCATCCCGCCCGAGCCCGTGCTGTGCACACAGTTGGGCGTGAGCCGCACGGTGGTACGGGAGTCCATCAAGTCCCTGGTGGCCAAGGGCCTGGTGCTCACCGGCCCGAAAGTCGGCACACGCGTGCAGCCCGCAGACCAATGGAACTGGTTCGACCCGGATGTCATCGCCTGGCAGTCCAAGATTGGACTCGGCGCGGAATTCCTGCGCGATCTGCAGGAATTGCGCCGGGTGGTCGAGCCCGCTGCCGTCAAGCTCGCTGCCGAACGCGCCGACGCGCAGGATATCGATGAGATCGAAGCCGCATTTGCTGGCATGAAGCAGGCCGTGGAGCACGGTGGCGACTACGTTACGTTTGACCTGCGTTTCCACCAGGGCTTGTTGCGTGCCTCGCACAACCGGCTGTTGGGGCAGATGAGCAAGGCGCTCGGTGCGCTGCTGCGCACCAGTTTCGAGATTTCCACCAGCCGCAAGGATGGGCCGGCCAGTTCGCTGCAGATGCACCGCGATGTGCTCGACGCCGTGATTGCCCAATCGCCACCCAGAGCCGAGAAGGCCATTCTCAGGCTCATCGACGGTGCGCGCAACGATATTGAATTGGTGCTGGGTTCGCGCAGGAAACTGCCCCGGCTCAATCAACCGGCGCCTCGACTGAAGGCGGCCTGAGCAGCGATGGGTTTCCAATCTTTTTTTAAAGGAGACAAGCAATGACAGTGAAGAAAATACTCGTTGGCGCAATGATGGCTGCAGGCATTCTGGTGGCGGGCCATGCGTCTGCCCAGGAAAAGCTCACCGTCTGGTGGGTCAAAGGCTTCTATCCAGCCGAAGACCAGGCCCTCTTTGATGCCATCAAGAAATACGAAACCAAGCACAAGGGCGTCAAGATCGAGCTCTCCCAGTACCCGATCCAGGACATGATTCCCAAGACGGTCGCTGCGCTGGATTCCGGCAATCCGCCGGACGTGGCCTACGCCGACGTCTACGACTTCCAGGTTACCGCGAAGTGGGCGTTCGACGACAAGCTCGAAGACATCAGCAGCGTGATCAGCCCGATCCGCGCCCGCTTTGCGCCCAACACTGTCGAGACCACCTTCCTATTTGATGACAAGGCCCAGACCCGCGCCTATTACGCATTTCCGCTCAAGCAGCAGACCATGCACATCGAGTACTGGCGCGACATGCTGGCCGAGGCCGGCTTCAAGGAAAGCGACATTCCGACCGAGTGGAAGAGCTACTGGAGTTTCTGGTGTGACAAGGTGCAGCCCGCCTACCGCCAGAAGACCGGCACCCGTGTGTTTGGCATCGGCCAGCCCTTGGGCGTGGATTCCAGCGACTCATTCTTTTCCTTCCTGACCTTTGCAGATGCCTACAACGTCAAGATGGTGAGCGACTCCGGCAAGCTGCTGGTCGACGACCCTTCCGTGCGCCAGGGCCTGATCAACGCGCTCACCGACTACACACAGGTCTACACCAAGGGCTGCACACCGCCCTCGTCCACGAGCTGGAAGGATCCGGACAACAACGTGGCCTTTCACAACAAGACCACCATCATGACCCATAACGCGACCATTTCGATCGCGGCCAAGTGGCTCGATGACATGAACAACGCGGAATTGACGCCTGACCAGCGCGCCATCGCCAAGAAAAATTACACCGAACTGATCGCGACCGCAGGTTTTCCCAACAAACCCGATGGCGGCAAGATGATTTATCGCACGGCCGTCAAGACAGGTGTGGTCTTCAAGGCGGCCAAGAACAAGGCCAGGGCGAAGGAATTCGTCAGCTTCCTGCTTGAAGAAGAAAACCTCACGCCCTATGTCGAGGGTGCGTTGGGTCGCTGGTTCCCGGTGACCAAGGTGGCGCAGCAGAGGCCGTTCTGGAAGGCTGACCGCCATCGCCTATCGGTCTACAATCAGTACATGAGCGGTACCGTTCCGTTCGAATTCACCAAGAACTACAAGTTCACGGTGCTCAACAACGAAAACGTCTGGGCCAAGGCCGCGAACCGCATCCTCAACGAGAAGGTGCCGGTGGACAAGGCGGTTGATGAGATGATTGCCCGCATCAAGGCGGTAGCGGGCTGATACGACCGACGACATGACGCAAGCTGCACTGGCTCCCGCGGGCATGGGTGTGCGACCCGCCAAAACGCTCACGCAGTGGGAGTTTTGGGGGCGCATGCTGGTCATTCCCTATCTGCTCATTTTTCTGGTGTTCGTGCTCTACCCGGTGGGCTATGGCCTCTGGCTGGCGCGGCACCCGCAGAGCTATGTGCAGCTCTTCGAGGATCCGATCTTTTTTCGCACGGTGATCAATACCGTGATCTTTCTGGTGGTCGCCATCAACATCAAGATGGTGATGGCCATGGTTCTTTCGGGCTTTTTTGTGGAAACGCGCTGGTGGATCAAGATCATCTCGGTGATCTTCATCCTGCCATGGGCGGTGCCTTCCATCCCCACGATTCTCTCGGTGCGCTTCATGCTCAACCCGGAGTGGGGCGTGATCAACACGCTGATATTCAAATTGACGGGCAGGGATGGGCCCAACTGGCTCAACGACCCGGCACTCGCGCTTTCGCTCTCGATGGTCATGCATGTCTGGAAGTCGCTGCCGTTCTGGACGCTGATCCTGGTGGCGGGCCGCTTGTCGATTCCGGCCGAGCAATATGAAGCTGCGAGCGTGGACGGAGCCTCGCGCTGGCAAAAGTTCCGCTTCATCACCTGGCCTTCGATGCGCACGCTTTACATCACCTCGACCATCCTCTCAATGATCTGGACGCTGGGCGACTTCAACAGCGTCTACCTGCTCACCGGGGGCGGGCCGGCCGACCTGACACATGTGCTGGCCACGCTGGGCATCCGCTACCTGCGCCTGGACCGGGTGGATCTGGCCATGGCCTCAATCGTGGTGGCCCTGCCACTGGTATTGCCCCTGGTCTACTTCATGATGAAGAGGCTTTCCAAATGAAGCGCTGGACCCTGCGCAGCGTTACCAACGAAGCGCGTCTTCTGCTCATCGGCATTCCGCTGCTGATCTGGACGCTCATTCCGATCTACCACCTCTTCCTGTTTGCCATTTCGACCAAGGACTCCGCGACCTCCGGCAACCTCTGGCCCAAGCACCCGACGATGCAGAATTTCGTCTTCGTGCTCTGGGAAAAGCATTTCTACCTGAACCACTTCTGGCTGCAGATGGGCAACTCCATGATCATCGCGGTCACGGTGGCGGTGTTGACCCTGTTCGTGTCCACCTGCGCTGCATTTGCGATCAGCCGGCTCAAGGTGCGAGGCGGCCGCACCGTGATGAACCTCGCACTGTTCACCTATTTCATCCCCGCGGCGTTTCTGGCCGTGCCGATGTACAAGGCCATGGGTAACTATGGCCTGCTCAACAACCAGTGGGCCCTGATCCTGGCGATGGTCACGATAGCGTCCCCGTATTGCATCTGGGTGCTCAAGCAGGCATCCGACAAACTGCCCTATGAGCTCGATGAGGCCGCGCGCATGGACGGTGCAACTCCGCTGCAACTCTTCCGCCTTGTCTACCTGCCGCTGATGGTGCCCTCGCTGGTTGCGGTGGGCACCTATTCCCTGCTGCTGGCCTGGAACGAATACCTCTATGCCTTCCTGCTACTGTCCAACGACCGCAGTGTGACGCTCTCGGTGGCCCTGGGCAACTTCCTCTCGGCCGACGACTCGCCCTGGGAACTGCTCATGGCGACGGGTTTCATTTACGCGCTTCCGCCTGCCGCGATCTACTACACCTTCAAGCGTTACATGGTGTCCGGGCTGACCGCTGGCGCCGTGAAATCCTGATTCCAGCGAGCACCCCATGGCATCTGTTTCCTTCCAGAACATCGAAAAGTCTTTCGCCAAGACCAAGATCATCCACGGTATCAGCTTTGACATCGCCGACGGCGAGTTTGTAGTGCTGGTGGGCCCGTCAGGTTGCGGCAAATCCACCCTGCTGCGCATGCTCGCGGGTCTGGAGGAAATTTCAGGTGGCCAGATTGCAATCGATGGCAAGGTGGTCAACGACCTCGATTCCAAGGACCGCGATATCGCCATGGTGTTCCAGAGCTATGCCCTGTATCCCCACATGACGGTGCGCGAGAACATGGCCTTCAGCCTGCGCCTGCGCAAGGCGGACCAGGCGCTGACCAACGAGCGCGTCAACAAGGCCGCGCAGATCCTCAATCTCGACGCCTTGCTGGAGCGCACGCCGCGCGAACTCTCGGGCGGGCAGCGCCAGCGCGTCGCGATGGGCCGGGCCATTGTGCGGGACCCCAAGGTTTTCCTGTTTGATGAACCGCTCTCCAACCTCGACGCCAAGCTGCGCGTGGCCATGCGTGCGGAAATCAAGGCATTGCACCAGCGCCTCAAGACCACCACGGTCTATGTGACGCACGACCAGATCGAAGCCATGACCATGGCCGACCGCATCGTTGTCATGCACGACGGCATCGTGGAGCAGATCGGCACGCCGCTCGATCTGTTTGACCACCCCGGAAACCTGTTTGTCGCCCAGTTCATTGGCTCACCGTCCATGAATGTGGTGCAGGGCAAATTGCGTGTTGCGGATGGTCAGGCCTGGGTTGAAGCCGAGGGCGCGCGCTGGCCGCTGGCCTTGTCTCCAGCTTCGTTGGGCGCTGCCACGGACGGGCGCAAGGTCCATTACGGCATTCGCCCCACCGACATGGCCCTTAGCCCGGACGGCTCAGGCATCGAGGCCCGCGTGATCGTGGTGGAGCCGACAGGAGCCGAGACCGAGCTGCTGCTGGAAGTCGGGGGCTCCAAGCTGGTTCTGGTGATGCATGGACGCACCAATGCCAGGCCCGACGACACTGTGCACCTGGCCTTGGATGTGCCCAAAGCCCATTTGTTCGACGCCGCGGATGGCAAGCGCATCAACTGAAGCGACGGCCCGCCCGCCTGTGGTGGTGGTGATGGGCGTCAGTGGCAGCGGCAAGAGCACCGTGGCCCGGTTGTTGGCTGGCGCGCTCGGCGTGGATTTTGCCGAAGGCGATGACTTCCATTCCGCGGCCAACGTGGCCAAGATGCGTTCGGGAACCCCGCTCAGTGATGCCGATCGCCAAACCTGGCTGGAGATCCTGGCGCGGCGCATGGGCGAAGCCCGCAGGCGCGGCGCGGGCCTGGTGCTCAGTTGCTCGGCGCTTAAGCGCAGCTACCGCGACCTGTTGCGCGCCGCCGTGCCCGACATGCAACTGGTGCACCTGCGGGGCGACTTCGAAACCGTCCAGTCACGCCTGGCCGCCCGTACCGCCCACTACATGCCCAGTTCGCTTCTTCAAAGCCAGTTTGCCGACCTGGAGGTGCCCGGGCACGATGAAGGTGTCCACGAATTCACCATCCTGCAATCGCCCCGGCAAATCGCTGAGGCCTTTTGCAATCAACTCGCTGCAACCACATGACCGATCCTTTCCGCCTGGATGGCCGCCTCGCCCTCGTCACCGGTTCTTCCGCAGGCATCGGCCTGGCACTGGCCCGCGGGCTGGCGCAAGCCGGCGCGCGGGTGGTGCTCAATGCCCGCACCGCCGCCAAGCTGGACGCAGCCGTCGCGCAATTGCGCAGCGAAGGGCTGGACGCCCAGGGCCGGGTGTTCGATGTGACGGACGCCGATGCTGTGCGCGCAGCGGTGGATGGTATTGAAGGCATCATTGGCCCAATCGACATCCTGGTCAACAATGCAGGCATGCAGATCCGCGGACCGCTGCAAGACTATGCCGACAGCGACTGGCACACCTTGATGAAGACCAACCTCGACAGTGTGTATTTTGTCGGGCAGGCGGTAGCCAGGAGGATGATTCCCCGCGGAAAGGGGCGCATCATCAACATCTGCTCGGTGCAGAGCGAACTGGGCCGGCCCGGCATTGCGCCGTACACTGCGAGCAAGGGCGCGGTCAAGATGCTCACCAAGGGCATGGCGATTGACTGGGGCCAGTTTGGCCTGAACGTCAATGGCATCGGCCCGGGCTATTTCAAGACCGAACTCAACGAGAAACTGGTGGCGGACTCGCAATTCAGCAACTGGCTGATCGGCCGAACACCGAGCCGCCGTTGGGGCGATGTCGAAGACTTGGCCGGCGCGGCAGTGTTCCTCGCCTCCGACGCTTCACGCTTTGTCAATGGCCACATCCTGTACGTGGATGGCGGTGTGACGGCGACCTTGTAAAATCTCCATCCGGTATCCATGCAAACCTCTGCACCGCGCCGCATCCGCGCCCTCATGTGCCACGCAGCACTCGATCTGCGTTTTGAAGACATTGAACCGCGCCCGCTGGGCGAGCATCAATTGCGCGTGCGCGTGGCTTTCGGCGGTATCTGTGGTTCGGATCTGCACTACTTCCAGCATGGAGGCTTTGGCACGGTACGCATCCGCCAGCCCATGGCCCTGGGGCATGAGGTGTCGGGCGTGGTCGACGAAATTGGCAGCGCCGTCAAGGGCCTCGCGGTTGGCACCCGGGTAGCGGTGTCGCCTTCACGCCCCTGCGGCCAATGCCGCTTCTGCCAGCTGGGCCAGCACAACCATTGCCTGCACATGCGCTTTTATGGCAGCGCCATGCCCATGCCGCATATCCAGGGCGCATTCCGCGACAGCCTCGTCGTCGAGCGGCACCAGGTTCACGCGGTGGCTGACGCACTGCCCCTGTCGGAAGCGGCACTGGCCGAGCCGCTATCGGTCGGGCTGCACGCCATTTCGCGCGCCGGCGGCGTGTTTGGCAAGCAGGTGCTTGTGACGGGCTGCGGTCCGATCGGTTCCTTGCTGATCGGCGGTTTGCGCCGGGCCGGCGCGGCGCGCATCGTGGCTGCCGATGTGGCCCAGATGCCGCTGGATTGCGCGCGCGCCATGGGTGCGGATGAGATCATCAACCTGTCGCTCAATCCGAAGGGCCTGGACGCCTACAAGGCAGACAAAGGCCAGTTCGAAGCCGTGTTCGAGTGTTCTGGCAACCCGCGGGCCATGCTCGGCGCGCTGGACGTGATCGCTCCGCGCGGCGTGCTGGTTGCCGTGGGTCTGGGCGGTGACATGCAATTGCCCATGAACCAGTTGGTCGCCAAGGAAGTGGACCTGCGTGGCACCTTCCGCTTTCATCCCGAGTTTGCAACGGCGGTGGGCTTTCTGAACCAGGGCCTGATTGACGGCAAGCCCGTGATCAGCAGCGTCCTGCCCTTTGACGCCGCCGTGGAGGCTTTCCAGATCGCGGGCGACAAGAGCAAATCGCTCAAGGTGCTGCTCGCATTTGGCGATGCCCTGGCCTGATTTTTTCTGAAAGCATCCGATGAGTACGTTTAGCCAAATCATCCTGTTTACCGACCATGATGGCCGGGCACGCTTTCGCGAGGAGCCCATCGCCCTGACCGAGGGCACGCCCCAGTCCATGCTCTCGCCCCTGCGCGCAAGTGGCGGCATGCAACTGCGCCACAGCCCGGTCGGCTTTCGCAGCCAGTTCCATTGCACGGGCATTCCGCAGTGGGTGTTCATCCTCGAAGGCGGGATGGAGATCGGACTGCAGGACGGCAGCTCGCGCGTGTTCCTGCCCGGCCAGCATTTCTATTCGGCCGACACTCTGCCCGAAGGCGCGGCTTTTGATGCGGCCGTACACGGCCACTGGAGCCGCCAGGTGGGCAATGCACCCCTGGTCACGCTGTTCGTGCGCGGCTGAGGCCGGCGCGTTTCAGAAGCTTTGCAATTCGCCAGAGAGCATGAGCTGAAAGCCTGATCCGGCACCCGTGACCTGGGAATGCAGGGCAGCCGCCACTTGGCTTGCCTTCACGCTGCGGTAGTTCGCCGGCACCACGGGCTTCAGAAGCCGCATGGCAACCAGGGCCAGGCCCTCGCCGGGTCGACCGGGCTGCGCCAGCGCCGCCCGGTCCCCTTCAATGAAGGAGGGGCGGGCAATCACGGTGTGGTGGTAGCCAAGGGCTGCGAGGGCATCTTCCATCTCGCCCTTGACGCGGTTGTAGAAAATGCCTGACGCCGCGCTCGCACCCATGGCACTGACAACTCCCAAATTGATAGCGCCCAACGCCTGACCCGCGAGGGCTACAGCCACAACAGCATCAAAGTCTACAGCCCGGAATGCTGCCTGGCTGCCAGCAACCTTGATCGTGGTGCCCAGGGTGATGTAGACGTCGGTGATGGCGGGCAGTGCCAGTCTGGACAGCCCTTGTTCCGACAGGTCGGCGATATGCGTGGTGAGCTTGGGGTGCTGCAGGGGCGGCGCACGCCGGCCCATGCAGTGAACCTGTGCGTACTGCTTATCGGCCAGCAGCAGGGCGAGGAGCTCCCTGCCGACGAGGCCCGTTGCTCCGGCCACCAGGGCCGTTCGCGGGCCGGCCGGCGGGCGCGCTGCGTCCGCCGTCGTTGCGATGGGGGCTTTGTCCATGGGGTGCTTTCGCTGTGAGTCCACCGCCATTGTGCCGCGCGCCGCCGCCATTGTTGCCACGCCCGGCATTGCCGGCGCGGCCTGCGCCGCCACTGGCCGCCTTGTTTTCGCGCACGCGCTGGAGCATTTCGGTGCGTGCTGCCTTGGCAGCAGCCTGCATCACGTCGCGGCTTGGCGGCTTGCCTGCACCGCCCCAGATGGTCTGGCGGCCCATGGCAATGGGCTCGCCCCGCTCGCCGGGCTCGGGCGCAAAGCCGTCCACTGCCACGAAGGGAATGCGCTGTTTGGTGAAGCGTTCAATGTCCTGCATGAAGCCTTCTTCATCCAGGCACACCAGGCTCACGGCCTGGCCTTCCTTGCCGGCGCGGCCGGTGCGGCCGATACGGTGCACATAGTCTTCGCTGACATTGGGGATTTCGTAGTTCACCACGTGCGGCAGGTCTTCGATGTCGATGCCGCGGGCCGCGATGTCGGTGGCCACCAGGGCGCGGATCGTGCCATTCTTGAAGCCGGCCAGGGCCTGTGTGCGGGCACCCTGGCTCTTGTTGCCGTGCAGGGCCAGGGCCTCTATGCCGTTTTTGGTCAGGTGTTCGGCCACATTGTTGGCGCCGAACTTGGTGCGTGTGAACACCAGGACCTGGCTCCAGTCGTGCTGCTGGATGATGTGGGTGAGCAGGGCCTTCTTCTTGCCGCGGCCAACCAGGTGCGCGGTTTGCGTGATGCGCTGCACCGTGGTGTTGCTGGGCGTGACCTGGATGGAGGTCGGGTTGTGCAGCAGGCCCTTGGTGAGTTCCCGGATCTCGTCGGAGAAAGTGGCGGAGAACAGCAGGGTCTGCTTCTGCTTGGGCAGCAGGGCCAGGACTTTCTTGATGTCGTGGATGAAGCCCATGTCGAGCATGCGGTCGGCTTCGTCCAGCACGAGCGTCTGGACGGTGGAGAGGTCGAGCTTACCCTGGCCTTGCAGGTCAAGCAGGCGGCCGGGCGTGGCGATCAGGATGTCGACGCCCTTGCGCAGGGCATTGATCTGCGGGTTCATGCCGACGCCGCCAAACACCACGGTCGAGGTCAGCTGGAGGTATTTGCCGTAGGTGCGCACCGATTCCTCGATCTGGGCAGCCAATTCGCGCGTTGGTGTCATCACCAGGGCGCGGATGCCGGTTCCGCCAAACTTGTTCTTGGCGCTCAGCGACATGGCAAGGCGGTGCAGGATTGGCAGCATGAAGGCCGCAGTCTTGCCGGTGCCGGTTTGCGCGCCGGCGAGCAGGTCGCCGCCAGCCAGCACGGCCGGAATGGCTTGCGCCTGGATGGGGGTGGGCGATTCATAGCCTTCTTCGCGCACCGCACGCAGGATGGCCGGGGCGAGTTTCAATTCTTCAAAGTTCATATCAAAATCTATAGCAAGAGATTGCCATCTGGCAAGGGCTTTGCAAGGAAAGCCCGTCAAACGGCGCAAAGATCGGCCTGTCACCGCGGGCCCACCCCGGGAAGGAGTTTGCTTGCAGCACCAGTCAAAGGCAGACGGGGAGACTACGGCGGTGCAGGATGGGCATGGAGCGCCAGCTGACCGAAGACGTTGCAGGCAACTGGAAGCCTGAACAGATCTATTGTCTCACGATTGCCATCCTGGCGGGCCGGGCAAGCCCGATAATCCTCTCTTTATCCGCAAAGATTCGAACAAGCACCGCTATGGCCCAATACGTATTTACCATGAACCGCGTCGGCAAGATCGTGCCGCCCAAGCGGCATATTCTCAAAGACATATCCCTGAGCTTCTTCCCCGGCGCCAAGATCGGGGTGCTGGGCACCAATGGCTCGGGCAAGTCCACCCTGCTCAAGATCATGGCGGGCGTTGACAAGGAGATTGAAGGCGAAGCCACCCCCATGGCCAACCTGAACATCGGCTACCTGCCCCAGGAGCCGCAGCTCGATCCATCGCAGACCGTTCGCCAGAGCATCGAGGCGGGTATGGGCAAGGTGTTTGCCGCCAAGGCCCGGCTGGAGGAGGTCTACACCGCCTATGGCGAAGAGGGGGCTGATTTCGACGCCCTGGCCGCCGAGCAGGCCGAACTCGAGGCCATCATCGCCACGGCGGGCACCGACTCCGAGCACCAGCTCGAGATCGCCGCCGACGCCCTGCGCCTGCCCCCTTGGGACGCCATCGTGGGCGTGTTGTCTGGCGGTGAGAAGCGCCGCGTGGCCCTGTGCCGCCTGCTGCTCAGCCGCCCCGACATGCTCCTGCTGGACGAGCCCACCAACCACCTGGACGCGGAATCCGTGGACTGGCTTGAGCAGTTCCTGCAGCGCTACAGCGGCACCGTGGTGGCCATCACCCACGACCGCTACTTCCTCGACAACGCCGCCGAATGGATTCTGGAGCTGGACCGCGGCTCCGGCATTCCCTACAAGGGCAATTACAGCGACTGGCTGATGCAAAAGCAGGACCGGCTGGAAAAAGAGCAAAAGGGCGAGGAAGCCCGCGCCAAGGCGCTCAAGAAGGAACTCGAATGGTCGCGCCAGAACCCCAAGGCACGCCAGGCCAAGAGCAAGGCCCGTCTGGCGCGCTTCGAGGAGCTGTCTGATGTCGAATACCAGAAGCGCAATGAGACGAATGAAATCTTCATCCCCGTGGCCGACCGGCTGGGCCATGAAGTGATCGAGTTCACCAATGTCACCAAGTCCTTTGGCGAGCGCGTGCTGATCGACAACCTGAGCTTCAAGATTCCCGCCGGTGCTATCGTCGGCATCATCGGCCCCAACGGCGCTGGCAAGTCCACGTTGTTCAAGATGATTGCCGGCAAGGAAAAGGCCGACAGCGGCGAAGTCAAGATCGGCTCCACCGTGAAGATGGCTTTCGTGGACCAGAACCGCGATGACCTGGCCAATGAAAAAACGGTGTGGGAGGATGTCTCGGGCGGGCTCGACATCCTGAATGTGGGCAAGTTCCAGATGCCCAGCCGCGCCTATTGCGGGCGCTTCAATTTCAACGGGGCAGACCAGCAAAAGCGCGTAGGCACCCTCTCGGGCGGTGAACGCGGCCGCCTGCACCTGGCCAAGACGCTGATCGCCGGCGGCAATGTGCTGATGCTGGACGAGCCCTCCAATGACCTGGATGTGGAAACCCTGCGCGCGCTGGAAGATGCGCTGCTCGAGTTTGCTGGCTCTGTTATGGTCATAAGTCACGATCGCTGGTTCCTTGACCGAATCGCCACCCACATCCTGGCTTGCGAAGGCGACAGCCAATGGGTATTCTTCGATGGGAACTATCAGGAATACGAAGCCGACAAGAAAAAGCGGCTCGGCGAAGAGGGAGCCAAACCCAAGCGGGTTCGGTACAAGGCGCTGCATTAGGAAACCATGGCAAAAGCACCCCTGCGATCAATCGGATTTGCAGACGACAAGACGGCCGCGCGGCCGGGGCTGCAGCATTGCCTGGAAGGAGCGCTCAATCAGGCCGACAACCTGATAGACGGGGTTATCGACGGCCTTGATCTCACGGTCACCAAAGCCCATGGGGCCGCTTCCGGTTCGGAGCCCAAGCCGGTCATGAAGCTCACCATGGAGCATCTGGTCGCCAACCGCAAGCAGATTCGCGCAACCTTTGCGGCCCAGTTGCGCGAGGCCATGTATGGCGGCCTGCGCTCCGAAGCCCAGGCCCAGCCGCTGCTGCGCTTTGATGACCTGCGCCTGCTTGCCGAAGACAAGCTCGATGAAAACATCGAAGCCGCCTGGGCCTTGCAGGAGATTGCGCTTGCCGTCGAGGATGTGCTCCCGAACCTCGACGCCCTGGTGAGTACCCTGCTCGGATGGATCACGGTGCAACCCCAGCTCAATCCCTTGCGCCCCGAGGTGTTTGTGCGGGCCCTGCGCGCGGCCATGGTCGAGCAGATCCCCGACAACGACATTCGCGGTGCCCTGATGACGCCCGCCGCTGGTCGCCTGGGCACAGGTTTGCGCAAGCTTTACCGTGAACTGGCCGACTGGCTGGGTTCGCAAGGCATCGAGCCGGCCGCGCCGCCCGGCTCGGCCGGCCGTTCGCAGGAAAAGGGAGCCAAGGGCAACAACGCCCCGGGTGGGATGGGCGCTTCGATGGCCCGGACCATCCTGACCCTGGACCGCCTGCGCAAGCTGCTTGCGGGCGAGCTCGATGGCGGCCCGCCCAGCGGGGGCCTCGATTTTCTCTACACGGTGCCGGCTTCGCTGGACGCGCTGCAGGACATGAAGATGGTCGAAGCCATGGTTCAGCGTCTGGCCAAGCGCAAGACGGAGCAGGCAGGCGCGTCGCCGGGCAAGCCCCCGGCCCGGCGCAACCTGGACAGCAAGCAGGTTGGCAAACAGCTCGGCGAAGAAGTCATCCGCTTGATGCTCGAGAACCTGTTGGAGGATGAGCGCATGCTGGTCAAGGTGCGCAACCTGCTCGAACAACTGGAGCCGGTCTTGCTGCGACTGGCGCGCGACGAACCCCGCTTTTTCAGCGACAAGCAGCATCCTGCGCGCCAGCTGCTCGACCGCATCACCCACCGCAGCCTGGGGTTCACCTCGGAGCAGGACGACGGTTTCGGCCGGTTCATGCGCACCGCCCAGCAAGCCGTCTCGGCCCTGGTCGAAAAGGAAAACGTTGTCGCCAACAATTTCGCCCAGGTGCTCAAGATTCTGGAAGACGCCTGGGCCCGCGACGACAAGGTTCTCAAACAGCAGCGCGAGGAGGCGGCGCGCGCCCTGCTGCATGCCGAGCAGCGCAACCTTCTGGCACAGCGGCTGTCGCAGGAGTTCCGCGAGCGCGTCGAAAAAGGCGACAACAGCGACGTTCCCGAATTTGTGGTCGATTTTTTGTGTGGACCCTGGGCGCAGGCGGTTGCCGAGTCCCAGCTCACCTACAACGAAAACAGCAGCGATTACATCGCTCTGATTGATGAGCTGACCTGGAGCGTGCAGCCCCGTGTCGCCCGGCGCAACCGGACCCGCCTGGTCGAGTTGGTGCCTGGCCTGCTCGGGCGTCTGCGGGAGGGCTTGCAGCTGGTCTCGTATCCGCCCGAGATGACGGCCAAATTTTTCGACAACCTGATTGGCCTGCACGAGACCGCGCTGGAAGGCGGCCGCCAGAAATACGAGGAAGTGGCAGGCGCCGAGCCCAAATTCGGCGACAGCATTCTGGGTCCCTCGGCTGATGGCCTGGAGGTTACCGAAGTGCCCTGGATGGCAGCCCACGAAGCTTCGGAGGCGGGCTTCCTCGATGTCGATTCGGTCATGCCGCTGGATTTTTCCAATGCTACGCCGCAAGAGCAGGTAGCAGCTCCTGCATCGGGCGGCGAACTATCCAGTGGCAGCTGGGTTGAGTTGATGCTCGACGGGCAGTGGGTCAGGGCGCAGCTGACCTGGGTCAGCCCGCACCGCACGCTCTTCATGTTCACCTCGGCTGGGGGCAAGGCGCACTCAATGTCACGCCGCACCATGACCCGCCTGCGCACGCAGGGCGTGATGCGCATGGTCTCCGACGGCCATATCGTGGACAACGCACTGGACGCTGTTGCGCAGGTCGCCCTGCGCAACAGCGCCGACCAGTCCGGCGAGCCGCCGCACTAGGCCACGCATGTTCAAGCCCTTCCGCCGCCTGGCGGCTGTCCTGCTCTTCCTGGGGCTGGTGTTTGCGGCAGCCCAAGCGAGCGGTTTGCGTGAGCACATGACCCTGCAATATGTGCATGCGCAGTTTGAAGCCCACCTGGTCCAAGGGGTGCTGCTCTTTACCCTGTTATTTTGCGTCGGGAACCTGATCCAGATTCCGGGGCTGGTGTTTCTGGGTGCGGCCGTGCTGGCGCTGGGCAAACTCGAGGGCGGGCTGTTGACCTATGCTGCGGCTGTCGTTTCGTGTGTGGTGACCTTCCTGCTGATCCGGCTGCTTGGCGGCGATGCCTTGCGCCAGTTTCGCAGCGCCTGGGCCCGGCGGGCCATGCAGCGTCTGGATACCAGGCCTGTTCTGATTGTGGTTTTACTGCGCTCGGTCATGGCAACCGTTCCTGCCTTGAACTATGCTTTGGCTTTATCGGGCATCCGGTTTCGCCAATATCTGTGGGGCACCCTGCTCGGGTTGCCTCTGCCGATCGCCTTTTACAGCCTGCTTTTTGAAACCGTGGCCCGGCTTTCGCACCTGCCAGTGCTTTGACAAGGAGTTCGGCCATGGCCCACGATTTCGCATCCACCCTGTCGACCTTCCACACGGCTTCGGGCCGGTCAGGCAAGTTCTATTCCCTGCCGGTACTGGCAAAGCAGTATCCGGGCATTGCGCGCCTGCCGGTATCGCTGCGCATCGTGCTCGAATCCGTGTTGCGCCATTGCGACGGCCGCAAGGTTACCGCAGAGCATGTGGCGCAACTGGCGCAGTGGCAGCCGCAGGCCGAGCGCACCCAGGAGATCCCGTTTACGGTGGCGCGTGTGGTCCTGCAGGACTTCACCGGCGTGCCCCTGCTGGCTGACCTGGCGGCCATGCGCAGCACGGCACAGCGCCTGGGCCGCGATCCGCGCAAGGTGGAGCCCCTCGTGCCGGTGGACCTGGTGGTGGACCACTCCATTATGGTGGACTATTTCGGCCACAAGAACTCGCTCGACCTGAACATGAAGCTGGAGTTCCAGCGCAACCGGGAGCGCTATGAGTTCATGAAGTGGGGCATGCAGGCCTTCGATACCTTTGGAGTCGTGCCGCCCGGCTTTGGCATCGTGCACCAGGTCAATCTCGAATACTTGGCGCGTGGCGTTTACCAGAAGAAAGGCATCTACTACCCCGACACCCTGGTGGGCACCGACAGCCACACCACCATGATCAATGGCATTGGCGTGGTGGGCTGGGGCGTGGGCGGCATTGAGGCCGAGGCCGCCATGCTGGGCCAGCCCGTCTACATCCTTACGCCCGACGTGGTCGGCTTCGAGCTCACAGGTCGCCTGCGTGAAGGCGTGACGGCCACCGACCTCGTGCTCAGCGTGACTGAAATCCTGCGCCAGCACAAGGTAGTGGGCAAGTTCGTCGAGTTTTTTGGCGAAGGCACACGCAGCCTGGCCGTGCCGGACCGTGCCACGATTGCCAACATGGCCCCAGAATATGGTGCGACCATGGGCTTCTTCCCGGTAGACGAAAAAACCATCCAGTATTTCAAGGGCACGGGCCGCAGCAAGGCCGAAATCGAGGCGCTGGAAGCCTACTTCAAGGCCCAAGGGCTGTTTGGTGTGCCCCTTGCTGGCGCGATTAACTATTCGAATGTGATCAAGCTGGATCTTGGCCAGGTAACCCCGAGCCTGGCTGGCCCCAAGCGCCCGCAGGACCGGATCGACCTGGACAAAGTGAGTGCGCAATTTGCCTCGCTTTACAGCAAACCCCAGAGCGAGAACGGTTTCAACCAGCCCGCCGCCAAGCTGGCCCAAAGCTTCCCCACGGCCAGCGGCCTGCCAGTCAAAAATGGCGACGTGCTGATTGCCGCCATCACCAGTTGCACCAATACCTCCAATCCCAGCGTCCTGCTGGGAGCGGGCCTTCTCGCGCAGAAGGCGGTAGCCAAGGGCCTCAAGGTGGCGCCACACATCAAGACCTCGCTGGCACCGGGCTCGCGCATCGTCACCGAATACCTGACCAAGACGGGCTTGCTGCCCTCCCTCGAGAAGCTCGGCTTTGCAGTGGCGGGCTATGGCTGCACCACCTGCATCGGCAATGCCGGCGACCTGACGGCCGAACTCAACCAGACCATCACCCAGAACGACCTGGTCTGCGCCGCCGTGCTCTCGGGCAACCGCAATTTCGAGGCGCGTATCCACCCCAACCTCAAGGCCAACTTCCTGGCCAGTCCGCCCCTGGTGGTCGCCTATGCGATTGCGGGTACCGTCACGCGCGACCTGATGACCGAGCCGGTGGGCTGGGGCCGGGGCGGCAAGCCCGTATACCTTGGCGACATCTGGCCCAGCAGCGAGGAGATCCACGCCCTGCTCAAATTTGCCATGGACCCGGCAGCTTTCCGCGCCAACTACGCCAAGGTCGGCAGCGAGCCCGGAAAACTCTGGGGCAAGATCCACGGCGTGGCAGGCCAAACCTACACCTGGCCGGCCAGCACCTACATTGCCGAGCCACCGTTCTTTGCCGATTTCGCTATTAAAAATGTAGCATTCAGTGCCGGTGTTTCGGGCGCTTCCGGCCCGGATGACCACCACTCCGTGCGCAGCGCGCGCATCATGGCGCTGTTTGGCGACTCCATCACCACCGACCACATCTCGCCTGCCGGTTCCATCAAGGACAGCTCGCCCGCAGGTTTGTGGCTGCAGAAGAACGGCGTGATGAAGCAGGACTTCAACAGCTATGGCGCGCGCCGTGGCAACCACGATGTGATGATGCGCGGCACCTTTGCCAATGTGCGCATCCAGAATCTGATGTTGCCACCGGGCCCCGGCGGTTCGCGCGAGGAGGGCGGGCTTACGCTTTACCATCACGACGGCCCTGACCTCGGCCAAAAGATGCCAATCTACGATGCGGCCATGCAATACATCGCCGACGGGGTGCCCACCGTGGTGTTTGCCGGCGAGGAATACGGCACCGGTTCCAGCAGGGACTGGGCCGCCAAGGGCACGTCGCTGCTGGGCATCCGGGCTGTGGTGGCGCGCAGCTTTGAGCGCATCCACCGCAGCAATCTGGTGGGCATGGGCGTGCTGCCCCTGCAGTTCCGGCCAGGCGAGAGCTGGGAGTCGCTGGGCCTGCTGGGCAACGAACTGATCGACATCGCGCCGCATCCGCAGCTACTGCCGCAGAGCGAAGCGCAGCTGACCATCACCCGCGCAGATGGCAGCCGCCACAGCGTCACGCTCATCCTGCGCATCGACACCCCGATAGAGGTCGATTACTACAACGCCGGCGGCATCCTGCCGTACGTGCTGCGCCAGTTGCTGGCCTGAGCGGGTTGATGAGCCAGCCCGAGCCGCTCCCCGCTGAAGCCCAACACCCTGCCGCCGGAACGGGCCCACCACGCATTCTGGTTGCGGGGGCCGGCATCGGCGGTCTTGCGGCGGCGATTGCCTGCCGGCAAGCAGGCTGGCAGGTGGATGTGCTGGAGCGCGCGGATCGCTTTGGCGAAGTCGGGGCCGGCATCCAGCTGGGGCCCAATGCCACGCGCCTGCTGCGCGCCTGGGGCTTGGCCGATGCCTTGGCAGCCGTGGCCTGTGAACCGGCGGCTGTGCACGTGCGCGATGCCGCGAGCGGGCAGGTGCTGGGCCTGCTGCCGCTGGGCGCGCAAATGCGCGCCCGCTACGGCGCGCCGTATTGCACGGTACACAGAGCCGATTTGCACGCCCTGCTGGTGCAGGCAGCGCGTGCCGCCGGCGCCGGCCTGCATTTGTCGTGCGCTATAAAAAACATAGCTAATCACGCTGATTTCGCGGGGGTTGCAGACCAGAGTGAATCGAAATACCGGGCGGACGCCCTGATTGGAGCCGATGGCCTGTGGAGCCCCGTGCGCCAGAGCCTGCTGGCCGACGGGCCACCCGGCGCCACCGGGCATGTGGCCTGGCGCGCCACGCTGGCGCCCGCAGACCTGCCGGGCGGCGTGCGCGCCGATGAGGTCTCCGTCTGGCTCGCTCCGCGCATGCACATGGTCTGCTACCCCGTGCGCAGTGGCTCGCTGATGAACCTGGTGCTGATTGCGCAAGGGCTGGGCGGCAGCGACGTGCAAAGCTGGAGCCAGGCGCCCGATCTGGTAGGACTGCGCCGTGCAGCTGGAGGCTTGCACGCTGCGCCAACTGCACTGGTGCAGGCAGTCGGCAGCTGGCTGCAGTGGGCGCTGTTTGATCGGGAGCCGCTTGCCCGCGCCGACCAGATGGCGCGCGGCCGCGTGGCCCTTTTGGGCGATGCCGCCCACCCGATGCGCCCCTATGTAGCGCAGGGCGGCGCGATGGCCATCGAAGACGCCGCCCAGCTGGCCCGCTCGCTGGTTGGCTATCCGCTGGATGTGCCGGCCGCATTGCAGGACTACGCCCGCGCGCGCTACCAGCGCAATGCGCAGGTGCAGCAGCACTCGCGCCGCAACGGGGTGATCTTCCATGCCAGCGGCCCGCTGCGGTTGGCACGCAACCTGGCGATACGCGCGGGCGGCAGCCGTATGCTCGATTCCCCTTGGCTCTATGGGCCCTGAGTTGGCGTAAGCTGGATGCCTTCATAAAAGCGATGAGACATCCGCATGCCGATAGCCGCCTCCCGCCGCAGCCCCGTGCTGCACAGTGCCCTCGTTTCTGCCCTTGCCCTGGCCGCCCTGCTTGCAGGTTGCAGCAGCGCCCCGGCCAAGCCGGATGCCGGCTCTGCTGCCATGCAGCGCATCCAGACCGTGGTGGTGCTTTATGCCGAGAACCACAGCTTTGACAACATGTATGGGCTGTTCCCCGGCGCCAATGGCATCAGCCGGGCCACGGCCGAGCAAAAGACCCAGCTCGACCACGATGGCAAGCCCCTGCCCGAACTGATTGTGTTCGGGCCCGACGGCAAACCCGACCCGCGCTTTCCGCGCATGCCCAACGGGCCGTTCCGCATCGACGCGCCCCCCGTGAACCGGCCGCCCACGCAGATCGTGCCCAGCCCGATCCATGCCTTTTTTCACAACCAGGAGCAGATCAATGGCGGCAGGAACAACATGTTCGCTGCCATGTCCACAGTCGGTGGATGGACCATGGGCCATTACGACGGCAGCCAGTTCGCTGTCTGGAAGTGGGCCCAGGAATACACCCTGGCCGACAACTTTTTCATGGGCGCTTTTGGCGGGTCCTATCTGAACCATCAATACCTCATCTGCGCCTGCGCGCCGCGCTTTGTCGATGCACCTGCGCCCATGCGGGCCCAGATTGACGCCAATGGCAAGCTCATCAAGCGCCCGGACTCGCCCTCGGCCAGCGTGGGTGCCGTGCAGGTGTTGAGCAACGGCACGGGCGGGCAGGTCACGCCCGATGGCTTTGGCGTGAACACCACCCAGCCGCCATACCAACCCAGCGGCATCCCGCCGGCAGCGGGGGGTAATTTGACCCTGGCCAATCCCGCAGGAGCTCCCGGACACAACCTGCCCCTGCCTGCGCAGACGGCCAAAACAATTGGCGATACCCTCAGCGCCAGGAACGTGGCATGGGCCTGGTATGCCGGCGGTTACCGCCAGGCTGTGCAAGACGGCATGCAGCCGCCCGATGTGAAGCGCAAGGTCATCTACACCCGTGGCGATGGCTCGCCCAATTTCCAGCCGCACCACCAGCCCTTCAACTACTTCGCGCGCTTTGCGCCAGGCACGGCTGATCGGGCAGAGCACCTGAAGGATGGCACTGATTTCATGGCCGACATTGCCGCCGGCACGCTGCCCGCCGTGAGCTTTTACAAACCAGCCGGCGTGGACACCCAGCACCCCAGCTACACCGACATCATGACCGGCGACAGGCACATTGCCGATCTGCTGGCCAAACTCAAGGCCAGCCCGCAGTGGGGCAATATGCTGGTCATCGTGACCTATGACGAAAACGGCGGCTATTGGGACCACGTACCGCCGCCTTCTGGCCTCGGCTGGGGCGATCGCTTCGGCCCCGGCAGTCGCATCCCCACCCTGTTGATCGGCCCCACGGTGAAAAAAGGCTTCATCGACTCCACACCGTATGACACCACCTCCATCCTCAAGTTCATCACCGAGCGCTTCGGCCTGGAGCCGCTGCCCGGCGTGCGCGAGAAGATGGGTGACTTTGTTAACGCGCTGAATTGAATCGCCGATGGAAAAAGCCCGCAGCGCTTGCGCGTTGCGGGCCTAGTTTTTTGGTCAAGAGCCAACAAGGCCACTCGACGCAGCATAACGATCCGTAGCCAAGCGTTTGGGCGAAGGCAGTAGCAGCGCTACGGCAAGCCCGAACAACGACGCTACAGGTCGTCAGGCAAGGAGCACATTTACATGTCCATGCCGCCCATGCCGCCCATCCCACCCATACCGCCGCCGCCGCCCATGCCGCCGCCAGCCGCTTCTTCCTTCGGTGCTTCGGCAACCATGCATTCGGTCGTGAGCATCAGGGAAGCCACGGAGGCTGCGTTTTGCAGCGCAGTGCGGGTCACCTTGGTCGGGTCCAGGATACCCATTTCGATCATGTCGCCATAGGTGTCGTTGGCAGCGTTGAAGCCGTAGTTGCCCTTGCCGCTCAACACCGCATTGACGACCACCGAGGGCTCGCCACCGGCGTTGTAGACGATTTCGCGCAGGGGCGATTCGACAGCCTTGAGCACCAGCTTGATGCCGGCTTCCTGATCGGCGTTGTCACCCTTGATGGTGCCGGCAGCCTGGCGGGCGCGCAGCAGGGCCACGCCGCCACCAGCCACAATGCCTTCTTCCACCGCAGCGCGGGTAGCGTGCAGGGCGTCTTCGACGCGGGCCTTCTTTTCCTTCATCTCGACTTCGGTGGCAGCGCCAACCTTGATCACGGCCACACCGCCGGCCAGCTTGGCCACGCGCTCTTGCAGCTTTTCGCGGTCGTAGTCGGAGGTGGCTTCCTCGATTTGCACGCGGATCTGCTTAACGCGCGCTTCGATGTCAGCAGCAGCGCCGGCGCCGTCGATGATGGTGGTGTTTTCCTTGCCCACTTCGATGCGCTTGGCCGAGCCCAGGTCAGCCAGGGTGACCTTCTCGAGCGTCAGGCCGACTTCTTCCGCAATGACCTTGCCGCCGGTGAGGATGGCGATGTCTTCGAGCATGGCCTTGCGGCGGTCGCCGAAACCGGGCGCTTTGACAGCCACCACCTTCAGGATGCCGCGGATGGTGTTGACCACCAATGTTGCCAGGGCTTCGCCTTCGACTTCTTCCGCGATGATCAGCAGCGGGCGGCCGGCCTTGGCCACTTGCTCCAGGATCGGCAGCAGGTCGCGGATGTTGCTGATCTTCTTGTCGAACAGCAGCACGAAGGGGTTGTCCATCAGGGCGGACTGCTTTTCGGGGTTGTTGATGAAGTAGGGCGACAGGTAGCCACGGTCAAACTGCATGCCTTCGACGATGTCGAGCTCGTTGTCCAGGCTCTTGCCGTCTTCCACGGTGATCACGCCTTCCTTGCCGACCTTGTCCATGGCCTTGGCAATGATCTCGCCAATGCTGGAGTCGCTGTTGGCGGAGATGGAGCCGACCTGGGCGATTTCCTTGGAGGTGGTGGTGGCCTTGGAGGCCTTCTTGAGCTGCTCGATCAGGGCCGTCACGGCCTTGTCGATGCCGCGCTTCAGATCCATCGGGTTCATGCCGGCGGCAACGTACTTCATGCCTTCATGCACGATGGACTGGGCCAGCACGGTGGCAGTGGTGGTGCCGTCGCCTGCGTTGTCAGACGTCTTGGAAGCGACTTCCTTGACCATCTGGGCGCCCATGTTCTGGAGCTTGTCCTTGAGTTCGATTTCCTTGGCCACGGACACACCGTCCTTGGTCACGGTGGGGGCGCCGAACGAGCGCTCCAGCACCACATTGCGGCCCTTGGGGCCCAGGGTGACCTTCACTGCGTTGGCCAGGATGTTGACACCCTCGACCATGCGGGCGCGGGCTTCGCCGCCGAAAATTACGTCTTTTGCTGCCATGATTGGCTCCTAAATAAGTTGAATAGACCGCCAGCCAGCGCCAAATGGGCGTGGATAGCTATTAATTTGGTATCAATCGGAATTACTTCTCGACTACGGCGAAAAGATCGTCTTCCTTCATGACGAGCAGTTCGTCGCCACCGACCTTGACGGTCTGGCCGCTGTACTTGCCGAACAGGACGCGGTCACCGACCTTGACATTCATGGCCAGCAGTTCGCCCTTGTCGGTCTTCTTGCCCGGGCCAACGGCCAGCACTTCACCTTGGTCCGGCTTTTCGGCAGCTGCGTCGGGAATCACGATGCCCGAGGCGGTCTTGGTTTCGCTGTCAACACGTTTGACGATCACGCGATCGGCGAGGGGGCGAAGTTTCATAGCATCTCCTTAAGATGAAACAGGGTTTGGATTTTCAAGAGGCGTCCAACATAAGTTGGTGCCAATTAACTTGCGGAAATGATTTTGTCAGCACTCAAGTCCGTCGAGTGCTAATCATAGTGCCGAAATTTGACAATTTCAAGGCAAGCAGGGAAAAAAATGCGTGGGTGTGTTGTCGATTCTCTTGTCGATTCTCACTGAGTTCTGAACTTATCTCATTCAGTTTTGAACTCGAGGTTGCGATAAGTCGTTGATATGAAATGATTTTTTAGATTTTCAAGATTCAAACTCAATTTCGGACACTGAAATTACGGAACGGATCGTCAGTTTTGCCGCGATGCAGTTAGTTTGTGAGTTTCATTACCAGGTCGTTCAAGACCTTGATTTTCTAAGTGTTTACCCTTAGCAGGATCCAATTGTTAGGCTGAGAGAAATTGGAAGCCAGATTGAGATTTGACGAATTACCAAGAAGAACGCCAAAGCAATTGGTTTCTAGTAGTCACCACACTTAATGACTGTGGCAATTACTCCCCAGTGATTTTGCGGCAGAAGCAAGATTTGCCGGAAAAAGCCGCAGTATTGGAGGAACCTGTGTAGCCCAAGTCGTTAAGATAACTAAAACTAACAATAACTTGGACATCCGACCTCCAAGTCAGGCGAAGTCCAAATTACTTAGGTACAGGTCGGGCTTGAGTACGCCTTCCTTGAGATTGTCCAGCACAACGTAGCGGCAGGAGCCACCAAAGTAGCGCCAGGCCTGCTCATGCAGTTGGGCCCAGATCTGTTGACCAGACTT
>Ga0007834_1000163_pt1 | contig 23203 bp, 21 predicted proteins | sample CryBogCBE06Nov07_FD_71233 | JGI IMG/M metagenome (GOLD analysis project Ga0007834, IMG submission 71233) | Freshwater microbial communities from Crystal Bog, Wisconsin, USA - CBE06Nov07 | ecosystem: Environmental > Aquatic > Freshwater > Lake | place: Crystal Bog, Wisconsin, USA | collected...
CGAAGTTGCGACCCTCCATGCGGATGTAGGCCCACTTGCGGTCCTTCAACCATGGCACGTGGTCACTTGGTCCAATGTGGACGTCTTCGGCGTCCATGACATAGTTCTCGAGCTGCGACGTCACGGCCTGCGTCTTGGAGACCTTCTTGGACTCAAGGCGCTCGCGGTCGAGCATGTTCTTAAAGTCCATGTTGCCACCAACGTTGAGCTGGTAGGTGTGGTCGAGGGCCAGGCCACGGTCTTCGAAGAGACGGGCGAGCACGCGGTGCACAATGGTGGCACCAACCTGGCTCTTGATGTCGTCACCGATGATGGGCACACCAGCGTCAGCAAACTTCTTGGCCCAGACGGGGTCGGAGGCAATGAACACGGGGATGGCGTTCACAAAGGCACAGCCAGCGTCAATAGCGGCCTGCGCGTAGAAACGCTGGGCCTCTTCGGAACCGACGGGCAGGTACGACACGAGCACCTGGGCACCCGCGTCACGCAGGGCCTGGGCTACGTCGACAGGCTCGACGGGCGACTCTTCGATAGCGGCCAAGTAGTACTTGTTCAAACCGTCGAGGCTTGGTCCACGCAAGACCGTGACGCCGGTTTCGGCAACGTCAGCGAACTTGATCGTGTTGTTCATGCCGCCTTCGATGGCCTTGGACAGGTCGACGCCCACCTTGGAGGCGTCGACGTCGAAGGCAGCCACGAACTCGAGGTCCGAGACGTGGTAGTCACCGAGCATGACGTGCATGAGGCCGGGAACGTTCTCGCCGGGCTTGGCGTCCTTGTAATAGGTAACACCCTGAACTAATGAACTAGCGCAGTTTCCTACACCAGCAATGGCCACGCGAATCTTCTCCATGGCACTCCTTCCTTATTGGTTCGCCGAATTGGCGGTTGTTTGTTGATTGGTGCGCTCGGTGGACAACATGGTGTCAATCCACTCGAGGTCCAACTCGACTGCCTTGGCCGCGTGCGCCATAACGCTGCGGGCGTAAGCATCGAGTTGTTCATTGCGAGCGCCAGCCTGCATGTGCGACAGGCGCTCGACAAGATCGGCGCGACGACGCTCGAGGAGCGTGACGCGTACGTTGGGGGTGAGATATTTGGCCAGAGCCATGCGCAGCGAAAAGCTGCGCCCGTCTTCCACCGTGGCGGCGTCGGCCAGCATGGCGACGAAGGCGCTGCGACCGTTCTCGGTAATTCGGTAGACCTTGCGGCCACGGCGCCCGATGCCTTGGGTGGCGCGCAGTGCGCGCAGTGAGGCGCGCTCACCACTGAGTGAACCGGTCGACACGGCCGACGGCTTGGCGTCCGTGGTGACGACGGCTTCGACGAGTCCCTGACGTTCAAGACGAGCGAGGGCGGGGTAGATCGAACCGAAGGAAAGGTTGGCGGCCACACCAAGACGGTCACGTACCTGGGTGCGGATTTCGTAGCCGTGGTGGTCACGGTCCATCAGAAGTCCAAGTATCGCCAAATCCAACATGTGTTCAATACTATCGGTTCGATACATCGAAATGTCATAAAACTTCAAAATCCGATTTTCTCTGGGAAGCGGTAAAGTCCTTCATGATGAGTAAAGACGTTCGAAATTCCACCGCCGACGGCGCGGTTGTTGAATATGGTCTCGTTCGTCACGCCCTGTTATCCCGCATTGCGGCAGGCATTTTGCGTCGCGAAGACATCTGTGACGCCCACCCGGAACTCATGCGTGCGGCCACCAATATTGGCCGAAAGACGGGTGAGCAGTGCCCGATCTGCGACGAAAATGAGCTGGTCGAAGTCACCTACGTGTTCGGCGCCCGGCTTCCCGCTGGGGGAACCTGCCCCTTGACTCGGACCGAACTACTCAAACTCGAGCGCCGCGAAGAGCCAGTGCAGTGCTACGCCGTTGAAGTGTGCACGAGTTGCAAGTTCCATCACCTCGTTCGGAAATGGCGCGCTGGTGGCGTCGTATCGAGACGTCGAAAAGCGCAACAGTGAACGCTCCCCAACTCCGTCGCCACAAGCGTCGCCTCGGCCACGCGCCCCTGGTGATGATCACGGCCTACGACGAGCCGACGGCTCGCTACGCCGATGGCGCCGGCATCGACATCTTGCTCGTCGGCGACTCACTGGCGAACGTGGCACTTGGCCACGCCGACACGCTGCACGTTTCTATGACGGACATGGTGCACCACACGGCCGCTGTCGCGGCGGCGCGGCCGCAGGCGATGATCGTGGCTGATATGCCCTGGTTGAGTTATCATGGTGCACCCTCGGCCGCCGTGGCGAACGCTGGCGCACTGATTCGAGCCGGTGCCCACGCGATCAAGCTCGAAGGTGGGCGTGTGCGTTTTGACGCCGTGCGAGCTATTTTGGACGCCGAAATCCCAGTTGTGGGGCATCTAGGACTGACCCCGCAAAGCATGCTGGCCATGGGTGGCTTTAAGGTCCAGGCGAAGACGCAAGACGCAGTTGACCTCTTGCTTGAGGATGCTCTCGGCCTCCAGGTGCTGGGCGTGTGCGCCATTGTTATTGAGGGCGTACCCGAGGCAGTTGGTACGCGGGTAACCGAGGCCCTCGATATTCCCACGATTGGCATCGGGGCGGGTCCCGATACTGACGGCCAAGTCCTTGTTATTACTGACGTTTTGGGGCTCAACGCTCGTCCGGTACCGAAGTTTGTGCGCCAGTACGCCCAGGTTGGTGAGGCTATTACGGCCGCGGTCCAGGCCTACGCGGCCGACGTGCGATCTGGGGATTTTCCCTCGTCGGCGGAGTCGTACCCGACCCCCGACGAACTGCGCCACTAGCGCCGAACCCCCGTTCTGGACTAAAGTAAACAGTCCCGCGAGTGCGGGAGAAGTACCACAGCACCCTGCTCTGTTTTCCGCAGAGCCCGACAATGTCGGACCAGAGGGAAAGGAAAGTGGCCATGCGGCCTTATGAAACCATGATTGTGTTCGACACCACTGTCGACGCGCAGACCATCCAAGTAGCACTTGACCGTGCCCTTGACACCATCAAAAACAATGGTGGCGAGACTGGCACTATCGACCGTTGGGGCAAGCGTCCCTTAGCGTACGAAATCAACAAGCGCAAAGAGGGCTACTACGTCCTCGTGGAATTCAAGGGTGAGCCCATCACCGTTGATGAACTTGACCGCATTCTGACCCTGTCAGATGAGGTGTTGCGCTACAAGATCCTTCGTCGCAACGAACGAGCCAAGACCAGCCGTGTTACGGCCCAGGCCTAGGTTCGGACGCATCGATCCGAAGGAGAGCTAATGGCTGACAACACCATCACCGTCGTGGGAAACGTAACTCGTGACCCCGAACTGAAATTTCTCAACTCCGGTCAGGCCGCCCTGCGTCTCGCAGTGGCCGTGACCCGCAGTTGGAACAACCGCCAGACAAACGAGCGCCAAGAGCAGACGTCATTCTTTGACGTGCAGGTCTACGGCTCACTCGCTGAGAACGTGGCTAACTCCGTACAGAAGGGCACACGAGTTGTCGTGACCGGACGTATGGAACAGCGCACTTGGGAGACCGACAACGGCGAAAAGCGCAACGCGTTTGAGATCGTCGCTGACGAAGTTGCCCCATCCCTGCGTTGGGCCACCGCTGCCGTGACCCGTACCCCCCGCGCCGAAGGTGGCTCCAGCTACCCTTCGGGCCCATCGTCGTACCAGCCATCTGGCGCGCCAGCTGCACAACCCACCCACCAATTTGATGAGGAGCCCTTCTAATGCCCCGTAAGAATATGCCCACGTTGCCCAAGCGGGCACCGAAAATCGAGACCCGCCGCGGCGGCGTCAAGAAGAAGGCCTGCTACTTCTGCCAGCACGGTATTGCCGCTGTTGACTACAAGGACCTGGCCCACTTGAAGAAGTACATCTCGGACCGCGGCAAAATCCGTGGCCGTAAGGTCTCTGGTAACTGCCAGCAGCACCAGCGTGATGTCACTGACTCTATCAAGACCGCCCGCGAACTGTCGCTGTTGCCATACACGCAGCGCACCGTGACCGAGCGCAAGGGTCGTGGCAACCGTGACGACCGTGGCCCACGTGGCCCACGTGGCGACCGCGAACAGTCGGGTGAGAACGAAGCACTGCTCGAGGACGCCAGCGTCGCCGAAGCCGTATTCGAAGAAGCTATCGACGCTACCGAGGAGGAAGTCAGCGAATGAAAGTTTTACTCCGCACTGACGTAAAGGGTGTTGGCCGTCGTGGCGACATCGTGGAAGTGAAGAAGGGCTACGCCCGTAACTTCTTGCTTCCCAACGGCTCCGCCCTAGAGGCCAACGCCTCGATGGAGTTGCAGGCAGCTTCGATGCGCAAGGCTCGCGATCTCCGCGACGCCGCTAGCCGCACCGCCGCTGAACTGCAGGCCAAGACCATCGAAGCCGCATCGATTGTGGTCGCCGCTCGCGCGGGTACCAACGGTCGCTTGTTCGGTTCGGTGACCGAGGCAGACATCGTCAACGCCATCCGCACCGCTACCACCATTTCCCTGGACCGCCACGCCATCAAGATGGACGAGCACCTCAAGGAAGTCGGCACGGCGTCGGTGTCAGCCGTTTTGTTCGATGGCGTCACCGCCACGTTCAACGTCGAGGTTGTTGCCAAGTAACGCACGACGTGACTGTTTCGTAGAAGCCGGGGCCAGGTGGCCCCGGCTTTTGCGTTGTTACACCCCCGTGCCAACCTGATTTGTCCACAGCGAAATCCACACCTTGTTGCTCTTGCGATGCACAGGCATATTCGACGACAGTTGAGGTCTTATGACGAACTTTGAACCACGCTCATCCAGCACCCCCGCTCCCCGCATTCCCCCGCACTCACTCGAGGCCGAGGAGTCGCTGATCGGAGCCATGCTGCTTGACCCCAACGCCGTTTCTGAGGCGTATGCCGTTGTCGGCGTGGAGGACTTCTATCGTCCCCTGCACGCGCAGATCTTTAACGCCATCCTCGCGTTGAACGACGCCGCTGAACCCGTGGACCTTGTGACAGTGCACACCAAGCTGCTCGAGATGGGCGTGCCACCGATCGACCTTGGTCTCTTGTCGGCGCTGTCAATGAACACGCCGTCGGCGAGTAACGCCCGTCACTACGCCGAAGTGGTGCACGAAAAGGCGCAACAGCGTCGCCTGATTTCGGTGGCCAACGAGATCGCCGAAGAGTCCTACATCCCGACCGACGACGTCATCGGTCTCATTGACGAGGCCGAGCGCAAGATCAACCAGATTGGTGACGAGAGCCGCACCGACTCGGTCTCGCCACTGAACCGCTTGCTCTTCGAAGAGGCAGAAATTCTCGAGAAGCGTGCCGAGACGCGCGGTGTCTTCAACGGCCTCGAGACGGGGTACCACGGTCTCGACCAGATTCTGCAAGGTCTCCAGCCCCACGCCTTCACCATTATTGGTGCCCGTCCGGGTATGGGTAAGACCTCGTTCGCGCTGGGCATTCTCACGCACGTCGGTGCCGTCGTGAAACGCCCCGCCCTCTTCTTCTCCCTGGAAATGAGCCGTCAAGAGTTGGCCGAGCGCGTCCTCGCCTCCACGGCGCGTATCGATTCGACCAAGCTTCGCACCGGCGACCTCTCCGAGGGTGACTGGGCTCGCGCCCAGGAGGCCTTTGGGTATCTCCAAGAGGCCAAGGTGTTCATCGACGACAACCCCGTGCTCACGGTGATGGACATTCGTGCCCGCGCTCGCCGCATCAAGCAGCAGAACGGCGACCTTGGCGTCATCATCATTGACTACCTCCAGCTGATGACCAACCGTGGTCGCGGCGAGAACCGTCAGGTGGAAGTGTCAGAGATGTCGCGCGCATTGAAGATCTTGGCCCGTGAACTCTCGTGCCCCGTTATTGCGCTCTCGCAGCTCAACCGTTCGCTCGAGTCGCGTCAGGACAAGCGTCCAGTGATCAGTGACCTTCGTGAATCGGGTTCACTCGAGCAGGACGCCGACGTTGTCATGTTCTTGTACCGCCCCGAAGTCTCCGAGGCGGAAGTCACCAACGACAAACGCGCGGCGGCCGAAGTCATCGTGGGCAAGAATCGCAACGGTCCGACGTCGACGGCGCACCTCACGTGGCGTGGTGAGTTCGCTCGCTTCGACAACGTGGCTGACTCCTCGTCGTTCTAGTCGTCGTCGTGCCCTAGCCTGTAAGGGTGCCATCGGTCTACGAATACGAACGAGACGAACTCGCGGCGTTGCTAACGTCGGAGCCGAAGTATCGCGTTGATCAGATTTGGCAGGGTCTGTGGCGTGACAACCAGGACATCGGCGAGATCACCACGATTTCGAAGGCCCTTCGCCAGCGCCTGCACGACGAGCTTCCGACATCGCTGCGGGCCATTAACGACGTCGAGTCCGACAACGGTGCAACGCGCAAGTGGGTCTTCGAACTCCATGACGGCGCCACCATTGAAACGGTGTTAATGCGCTACGCCGACCGAGTGACGGTCTGCGTCTCCTCCCAGGCCGGCTGCGCCATGGGCTGCACCTTTTGCGCCACCGGACAGGCCGGCTACACGCGGCAACTTACGCCCGGTGAAGTTATTGAACAGGTAATGTACGCCTCACGGGCGGCCGCGCCACGCCGACTCTCTAACGTGGTTTTCATGGGCATGGGCGAACCGCTCGCGAACTATGACACCACCGTCACGGTGCTGCGACGACTCCACGAGCACAAGGGCATGTCGGCGCGCCACCTCACGGTCTCGACCGTCGGTGTGGCCCCCGCCATCGAAAAACTGGCCGAAGAGGGGCTACCCCTGACGCTCGCGGTGAGCCTGCACGCGGCCAACGACACAACCCGCGACGAACTCGTACCGCTGAACAAGCGCTACAACCTGGAGCGACTCTACGGCGCGTGCGAGAAGTGGATCGAGGCCACTGGCCGTCGACTCAGTTTCGAGTGGGCCCTCATTGACGGGGTCAACGACACCGACACCGCCATCGACGAACTCGCCCTCTACGCCGGTGGACTCGAGGCCCATGTCAACCTCATCCCGCTGAACCCAACGCCCGGCTACCTCGTGATGGGTTCCACTTTGGAGCGGGTGCACGAATTCCGTGACGGCCTCGAAGCCCAGGGCATCAACGTCACCGTTCGCAATACCCGCGGACGCTCCATTGCGGCGGCCTGTGGTCAGTTGGCGGCAGTTACCAACGGCAAGCGCCGCAGCGTCACCCTTCGTTCGAAGTAAGGGAACGGGCGTTCCAGAACGCCTTTTGTCGAAACGCCAGGTAGAAGATGCCGACGATGCAGGCCAATCCTCCAGAAATCACCGAGAACTCCGTTGACGTGAACGCGGCCACGCCTCCGGACTCAATGTCACCGAGGCGTGGGCCACCCGTGACGACGGCCATCTGAATGGCGCTTAAGCGACCACGGAACTCGTCGGTGATGGCCAATTGCAAAATGGTGTTGCGTAAGACGGTGGATATCACGTCCATGCCACCGGCGATGGCCAACATGATGACGCCAAACCACAAGATGTGGACCGCTCCGAGGCCCACCATGGCCGCGCCGAAAACGGCGATCGAGAGAATGACGGCGCGACCGCGTTGCTCGACGCGCTGAATCCATCCGGTGAAGAGCGCGGTGATAACCGCACCAATACCGATTGCGGAGTACAAGAAACCCAGGGTCCGCGAACCACCGTGGTAGACGGTGAGGGCCATCGCGGGGAAGAGGGCGCGGGGCATGCCAAAGACCATGGCGTTCAAGTCGGCGTACCACACCGTTTTGGCGATGGCGTGGTCCTTTACGTAACTAAACCCGTCGCGAATCGATTGCCAGAGCTTCGAAGGAATGACGTCGTTGGAGGGTGGGAGTGGGGCGATGAACAGCGTCATCGCGGCCGTCCAGAAGAAGCTCACCGCGTCACCGAGGTAACACGCACTGAGGGGAAAGCTGGCGAGGACGAAGCCCCCCAGTGTGGGACCGACCACCAATGCGGTATTCATGGAGACCTGATTGATGGAGTAGCCGGCGATTAAATCGTCTGGGCCCAGGATCTTCGGGATAGCGGCTGAACGAATCGGACCGGTGAACCCGGTGCTCGCTGCGAGGAGTGCCGCAAAGGCAATGAGTACGAACAGGTGCGACCCGCGCTGGGCAGCGTTGATGGCCAGCGCCGCGTCGACGAGACCGCAGATGACGCCACCACCTACGAGGAGGCGCCGCTTCTCGAATCGGTCACCGTAGGCACCGCCAATGAGTGATCCGGCGATGAGGAAGGGGAGTTGAATCAGACTGGCGAGCCCGACCCACAGACTCGAGTGCGTTTCGCGGTACACCTGGTACGGAATGGCCACCATCGTGAGGTTGCTCCCGAGGAGTGAGACGAACTGTCCCATGACGACGTATCGAAAGTTGCGATTTGTCTTAATTGGTCGCCAATCGACCAAGAGCCCTGCCATGTACCCAGCCTAGGGTCTAAAGTTTTACTGGATTGCTAGCGAGAGGTGAGCGGTGAGCGACGAGTTAGTACAGCTGTTGACCCCTGAGGGCGAGCGCGTCACCCACCCCGACTACGCCACATCCCTGAGCGGCGACGACATCTTCCAGATGTACCGCGACATGTCCATCGTGCGCCGTATGTGCGACGAGGCCACGTCGTTGCAGCGGCAGGGCCAACTGGCCCTGTGGGCACCGAGCCAAGGCCAAGAGGGTGCCCAAATTGGGGCCGGCCACGCCCTCGAGCCGAGCGACTTTGTCTTTCCGAGTTATCGCGAACACGGGGTGGCCTGGTGCCGCGGCGTTCCGCCGGCCGATATGCTGCGCCTCTTCCGCGCGGTCTCCAATGGTGGATGGAACCCCTACACCTATAACTATGCCCTGCCGATGATTGTTTTGGCGGACCAGATGCCCCACGCCGTTGGATACGCCATGGGCGCCCAGCGCGACGATGACCCCATTGCCACGATGGTCTTCTTCGGTGACGGGGCCTCCTCGCAGGGTGACGCCCTGGAATCCTTCGTGTGGGCCTCGTCCTTCAACGCCCCCGTGGTCTTCTTTTGCCAGAACAATCAGTTCGGTATTTCAACGCCGTCCACCGTCCAGTCGCCGGTTCCGTTGTACCGTCGCGCTGAAGGATTTGGCTTCCCAGGTGTACGCGTTGACGGTAATGACGCCCTGGCAGTCTACGAGGTGACCAAGCGAGCCCTCGAGCGAGCCCGCGCCGGCGAAGGCCCCACCTTGATTGAGGCCTATACCTACCGCATGGGTGCACACACCACCTCGGACGACCCCACGCGCTATCGCGTGGACACGGACGTGGAGATGTGGAAGCACCGTGACCCCATCGAGCGGGTGAAGGCACTGCTCTCACGCGAATACAACGTCCACGCCGCGGCCTTCGAGGAAGTGGAAGGCGAAGCGAACCAGATTGCTTGGCAACTCCGGAACGACGTGCTGGCGATGGTCGCCCCTGACGCGATCACGATGTTCGACAACGTGTACGCCGACGCCCACCCACTGATTACGGAAGGTCGCAAAGATCTGATCGAACTGGGAATGACGGAGGCCACCTCGTGACCCAGATGACCATGGCCAAGGCCCTTAACGAAGGACTGCGTCGTGCCCTGGCCAGCGACCCCAAGCTCCTCGTCATGGGTGAAGACATCGGCAAGCTTGGGGGCGTCTTTCGCATTACTGAAGGGCTGCAGGCTGAGTTCGGCGAACAGCGCATTATCGACACGCCACTCGCCGAATCGAGCATTATCGGGACGGCAGTCGGGCTCGCCATTCGGGGATACAAGTCTGTCTGCGAGATCCAGTTCGACGGATTTATCTACCCGGCATTCGATCAGATCGTCAGCCAGGTAGCCAAGCTGCGCAAGCGCTCGGAAGGTGCCTTCACCATGGGCATCGTGATTCGTCTACCCTTCCAAGGTGGTATCGGTGCCATTGAACACCACTCGGAGAGCCCCGAGAGCTACTTTGCCCACACTCCGGGACTGCGCGTGGTGTCGTGTTCGACGCCCCACGACGCCTACTGGATGATCCAACAGGCCATCGCGTCGCCGGACCCCATCATTTTCTGTGAGCCGAAGTCTCGTTACTGGGAGAAGGGCGAGGTTGACCTTGAGGAGACCGGTCTTGGTCTCTACGACGCCGCGGTGCGTCGACACGGCACCGACGTCACCGTCGTGGGCTACGGATCAGCGGTGAAGCGCCTCGAGCGTGCCGCCGACACTGCCGCCCTTGAGGGTATCTCGTTGGAAGTGATCGACCTGCGCTCGGTGGCCCCGGTGGATATCGACACCATTGTTCAGAGCGTGAAGAAGACGGGGCGCCTCGTGGTGGTGCAGGAGTACACGCACGTCGCCTCGGTGGGTGCCGACATCGTCAGCGAAGTACACCGTCGCGCCTTCTACGACATGGTGGCGCCGGGCATCATCGTTGGTGCCTATCACGTGCCCTACCCCATCAGCCGACTCGAAGATGAGTACCGTCCGTCGGTCGAACGCATCCTCGATGGTGTTGACCGGGTGATGGGATTCGACGCGTGAGTAACCAAGACTTCCTGCTGCCCGACGTTGGTGAAGGTCTCATTGAGGCCGATATTGTCACCTGGAAGGTGCAGGTCGGCGACGCCGTCACGCTGAACCAGCCCCTCGTCGACGTGGAGACGGCGAAGGCCATCGTGGAACTTCCGAGCCCCTACGCCGGACTCGTGATTGCCCTCCACGCGCAGCCCGGAGACACCGTCGCCGTGGGCACACCAATTGTGACAATTGCGACGACGACGGCGCCCGAGACGATGCCGGTGAACACTGAACTCGAGAAGCGCGAGGCCGTGCTCATTGGCTACGGCGTCGCGAATGAATCGGGTGTCGTGGTGGGTCGCAAGCGTCGCAGTGTTCAGGGGGCGCCAGCACCTGTCCCGGTGCGTAGCTCCCGAGTAAGAACTTCTCCGCCCGTTCGACTGCTGGCGAAGCAGCTCGGCATCAATTTGGCGACCGTCACGCCAACGGGTCGCGACGGACTGATTACGCGGGCGGACGTCGAGCGTTTGCGGCCCAAGGCCCGCACGAAGACGTTGAGTGGTCCCGACGTGGCGTCGCGCTTCGTCGGTCGCTCCCTCGAGCCGTGGACGGAGATGCCGGCCGAAGAGCGGATCCCGATGAAGGGTGTCTTGAAGGCGATGTCGGACGCCATGATCACGAGTGTGAACACGGCGCCCCAGGCCGCGGTCTGGCTGCGCTGTGACGTGACCGCATCGATGGAGTTGCTCACGTCACTGAAGCACAATCCCGCGAATGAAGGACTCCGCTTCTCGCCCCTGACCCTGCTGGCCCTCGCGTTCGTAGACGCGGCCAAACACTTCCCCGGGATCAACTCCTACGTTGATGACGCGGCGAACGAAGTCGTCGTGATGCGCAACGTGAACTTAGGATTCGCCGCGGACACCCCGCGTGGCCTCGTCGTGCCCAACGTCAAGAGCGCTGACCAGTTGGATCTTCGCGGCATGGCCGTGGCCCTCGCCGAATTAATCGAAAAGGCGCGTGCGGGCACCTTGTCACCTGCCGATATGGCGGGTACCACCATGACGATAACCAACGTGGGACCGTTCGGCATCGACACGGCGGTCGCGATTTTGCCCCCTGGTACCGGCGCTATTTTGTGCGTGGGTCAAATCGCCAAGGCGCCGTGGGTGGTCAACGACGAAATCGTGGTGCGCCAGGTGGTCGAGATTTCTATGACCTTTGATCACCGTCAGATTGACGGTGCCCTGGCGTCGGCGGTACTGGCGCACGTTGGGAACTACCTGACGAATCCGCCAACCTCGCTACGCGCGTAGGGCGGCGAGGGCGCGGTCCGCGTGCACTTCCATTGAGAGTTCCGACGTAATGACGTCAAGGATTCGCTGATCGGTGCCGATAACGAACGTGGCTCGTCGAACGCGCAAAATATCGAGTGGTCGCTTCACGCCGTAGCGTGACGCCACGACGCCACGCGCATCACTCAGGAGTGGATACCCCAGCTGGTGCGCGTCATTGAACCGCGCTTGCTTGGTGACGCTATCCATCGAAATGCCGACCCGCTGGGCTCCGAGCGCGGCGAATTCGCTATCGAGGTCTCGGAAGTAGCAGGACTCCTTGGTGCAACCCTTCGACATGGCCGCGGGGTAGAAGAACAAGACGACGGGCCCGTTGGCGAGGACGCTCGACAAGGTGAAGGTCGTGCCGGTGTGGTCAGTCAGGGTGAAATCAGGAGCAAGGTCGCCAGTGCGCATACGCGCCCCACCTTAGGCGTCGAGTCGGAAACCAACGCCTCGCACCGTGACCAGGTGCACTGGTTCACTGGGATCGAGCTCAATCTTCTGGCGCAAGCGCTTGACGTGCGTGTCGAGCGTGCGCGAGTCGGACAACTGGAGGCCCCACCACAGGGAGTCCAAGCAGTGTTCGCGGGTAACGACCTGGCCTAGGTTGTTGGCGAAGAGGGAGAGCAGTTCAAATTCCTTGCGGCTGAGATCAATGACCTCATCGCCACGGGTCAACATATGCCGAGAGAAGTCAAGGCGCAAGTCACCAAATACGACGATGTCGCCGCTACTGGCTTCTTGGGCGGGTCGGCGCAACACCGCACGCATGCGGGCGACTAGTTCGCGCAGTCGATAGGGCTTGGTGACGTAGTCCGCGGCGCCAATTTCGAGGCCCAGCACAACATTGACTTCACTGTCGAGTGCGGAAACAATGATGATCGGGATGCGACTGTGTTCACTGAGCTCGCGGCAGAAGTCAATGCCCGAACCATCGGGGAGCATGACGTCGAGCAATATTAAGTCCGGCGCGCCACCGCGTAGGTAGTCGCGGGCCTCTTGCAGGGTGCGGGCGCTCGCGACGGTGAAGCCTTCGACGGTAAGGCCGATAGTCAGGGCGTCCTGGTAACTCTCTTCGTCTTCAATAATGAGGACCCGTGGGCGCTCGGCACTCACGGTCGAAGCCCCGAAGGTGTTGACGGTAGTGGAGTGAGCGAACGACACCCCACTGAACGTACGTTGTTTGGGTTATCGCTGTGTGAACGAGGGAGGAGCCGTTCGTAGTGTTGCGGTTAATTTCTGGCGTAACTTTACGAAGTCACGCTGAAGGGGAGATACGCACCCGAACTAGTTTCGTAGGTGCCCACTGCTTCACACATCGTCGCGCTGAAGCACTGCAAACCGTAGACGCCGCCATCGATACCAACCGTCGTTGCCCCAGCGGGGAGCGTAATTGTTGTGGCTGTTTGCCAGTGGTTCTGGGTCTCGGTGACAAGAAGTCCTTCGTAGTTGCCCGACGCGTTCACATAGGCGCCGGCCGCGGTGCAGGTGCCTGCGGCCGAGCAAGACATTTCGATCACGCCGCCGTTTTGTCCGGCGTAGAGGGCGCCCGTCGGCAATGCTAACTGGGTGGCTGCTTGCCACACCCCATTCACTTCGTTGACCAGAAATCCCTGGTGTAGTTTTCCGCTGGTGAGGTAGTCACCACCAAAGGCGCAGTTACCACTCGAGGCACACGAGATACCCGAGAACCCCCAAAGGAATGTTTCCGAACTGGTACTGGCATTGGGTGGTAGTGCTATTGCTGCAGCTGGTCGCCATTGATTTCCCACCATGCTGATGGCTAACGGAACCAGTGCCCCGGTGGCGTTGTTGAAGCTGCCAATCGCCGTGCAACTACCCACACTAAAGCAGTCAACCTCGCTGAGCGTGGTTCCCGCGTACGCGGAGGCGTTGGTGGGTGGGGTAACCATGACGGGTGCCCCCCAGAGGCCCACAACTTCCTTCACGGTGAAGGCCTGGGTGATACCATCACTATTTACATAGTCACCTACGGCAAGACAGTTGCCCGCCGACCAGCAGCTGATCTGATTGAGGCTCATCTCGGGATTGAGATTGGGGTGTGGCGGTAGTGCGACGCTCGTTGCTTTCCCCCACACACCATTGACTTCGTTCGCGGTAAATCCCAGAATCTTGTTGTGCCCCGTGCTGGCCAGATACGAACCGATGAGTGAACACGAGCCGCTGCCGACGCAACTTATGGAGTGCACCTGGGCGTTTTGCCCCGCCCCCATCGCTCCGGCTGGTAGCCCCAGTTGATTCGCGGTTCGCCACGTCCCCTTGAATTCCGTGGCAACAAATACTTCTTGACTGGTGTTATTCACGCCGTACGTTCCCGTCACCGTACATGAACCAGCAGCTCCGCAACTGCCACCGGTCACCGAGATTTGTGAAGCGCTGGCGTCGGCGATTTTGATGAGTGCCCCCGAGCCCCAGGTGCCATTGTTCTGAGTGAACGTGAAACCGCTGACGGTGCCGTTGCTACTTGGGCCCGATCCGGCACTGAGACAGTTGCCCTGACTCGTGCACGAGAATGCGGGGAGATAGCCCTGCGAAATCCCCGAAATGCCGGTAGGTGGAGTGAGTGCCGACGCCGTGAGCACGGCTGCCGAGGCTGGGGCACCGGAGAAGAGGACAACCAGAGCGAGGACGAGGGGCGAGATTTTGCGAAGTGACATACAGGAGTCCTAACGAATACGTACGTAGTAAGGACTTTACCGCTACCCAGTTGGACCGGCTCCACCACCGCCCAAGTTTTGGGTTATCGAAAGCGATGAAAAAATACACCGTGATTTTGCTTTATGCGGAGTCTTCGTTCACTTACCGTTTACTTGACCTGAGTACTTTTACCTTCGGCTAGTTACTTCGATCTGCGATGGAACGGCCGCAACGCATCACTTTCTTTAGGAGGAAAGTAAATGAAATTGTCAAACACCTTCAAGTCAACGGTTGCGGTGTTGTTCACCGCAGCTGGACTTGTTTCAATCGCATCGGTGCCTTCGAGCGCCGCTGCAAAGGTATCGTGCTACGAACTCAGCAAGACGACTGACGTGCTGACGACGAAGACCGCTACCAAGTGCCCTTCGGGTTACACTAAGGGAACCCCTTCGGCTACCTTGCTCCAGGGAACCAACAACACCGGTGACATCGACCTGTACCACGGTACTGGCGTCGGTACGCTGGCCATCAATGGTTCGTCGTTCGACACATCTCTCGTGACGGCAACCACCAGCGGTTCGGGTGACTTCAACGGCGTGGCGTTCTCGTCATACGCACATAGTGGTTCGGGTGGGGGTCGTTCAGGCATCGAAGCTGGCACGTTGAACATTGGTTTCTCGGACCAGCCCATCTCGGCTGCTGCCGGTACCCTTGCTACGACCGGTACGGTTGCGAACACCACTGCTGAAGTTCAGTCGAACTTCATCCAGGTTCCTTACCTCCTCGGTGGCGCAGTTGTTGCGTACAACCTTGGTAACGGATTCGACAACCTGAAGCTCACCGCTTCGGAAATTGCTCAGATCTACAACGGTGCTATCACCACCTGGTCGAACCCACAGATCGTTGCTACCAACGGTGGTGCAAAGACCGCTATCGGTATTGCTCTCACCAAGTTGGGCACCTCGGGTTCCGCGGAGAACACCATCAAGGTGTGCTACCGCAACGCTTCGTCGGGTACGACCTACGCGTTCACTGACTACCTGCACCAGGCCGCTGGTACCACGCAGGTTGCTTCGGGCAACGCCATGGAAGGCACCGGCAACGCCTGGACCGCAACGAACGTTGTTGGCGAGGGCGACAACGGTTCAATGGCCTCGACCCTTGCTACGACCCCTGGTGCAATTGGCTACGTTGAGTACAGCTACCTCCTGGTTCCTGGCAACGCCAAGATTCAGGGTGCTGAGCTCCAGGACCACGACGGTGTTTGGCTGAACCCCAACGTCTCGACTCCCACCATGCTCGGTTACATTGCCAACGCTGCTGCTGCAGCTGGCTCCAACATCACCTCGGAGAACTTCTCTATCGTGAACGAAGCCGGTAAGAACGTCTGGCCATTGGCTACGTACTCATGGGCCATCGTTGCGAAGAGCCAGAGCTCCTCGATCTCAGCTGCTGCTGGCAACCCCTCGGCCGCTGAGGCTGTGGTGAAGTACCTCGACTGGGAGACCCACTACGCCCAGGTCGCTGACGCCTCCAACAACGGCTACGTGCCACTGCCTGCTGCTGCTGCTGCCTACGCCCGCTCATTGCTGGGCCAGGTTCAGTACAACACCACGGAACTGTTGACCGCTACCTCGTCAACCACGTTCTAGTAGTACTGCATTACGTAGATTGGGAGTATGAGAATGTCAATGCGTACTCCTAATCTGACTAACCTGAGCGGACGGTCGGCAGAGAATTCTTCTGCCGGCCGTTCGCGCGGTTGGTACCACTGGCTACTCGTAGCCTTTGGAGCTGTCTTCGCATTCGTCTCATTCGCCTTTGTTGCATCGATTGCGATCTACTCCGCTCCGGCGTGGGCGCACCCCGGTCAGATTCTGGGCGGCTCAGGTTGGCAGTCGCCGACTGGTCCCTACGGCGGACTTCCCATGATTGTGGGAACGCTCGAAACGTCACTCATCGCGATCTTCCTCGCCTGCATCGTTGGACTCGGTACCTCGATCGCCATTATTTTTATGATTCCCAAGCGCCTTCGCACCATTGTTGCGACGCTGGTCGAACTGCTCGCTGCGATTCCATCGATTATCTACGGTCTGTGGGGATTTCTTGTTCTCGCCCCCTACATGTTCAATCATGTCGACCCGATTTTGAATAAGTTGCCCTTCGCCGGAACCATCTTCGGCCCGCCCGGACAGCAGTTTGGTGCGTCACTGTTGCTGGCGACCTTCGTCTTGGCCATCATGATTTTGCCCACATTCATTGCCATTAGCCGCGAAGTGCTCGCTGCTGTCCCGAATGATCTGCTTGAAGCGAGTTACTCACTAGGTGCGACGAGGTGGCAAGTCATCAAGGATGTCGTGTTGCCCACCTCGAAGATCGGTCTGGTCGGCGCCGCCTTCCTTGCGCTCGCTCGAGCTACCGGTGAGACGGTTGCTGTAGCGCTCGTTGCCGGTGGCGTCGCGCGTGTGCAATTCCACCTTCTGTACCCAGGTACGTCGATTGCTGCCTGGATTGCTACACAATTTGGTGAAGCGCAGGGTAACGAAATTTCTGCACTGATGGCCCTTGGTCTCTTGTTGATGATTTTGAATTTCGGCTTGTCGTTGATTAGCCGTTCGCTCGTTACGCGTCAGCGTAAGCAGTTGGCAAAGGTTTGATGATGAACACGATGCAGCACGACGCTAACGGCACCACGTCTACCCGCGACTACATTCGCCAGCGCGCCGATCAGTTGCGCGCTCGCCGATTGGCAGTGTCCAAGGTGATGATCATTCTCTGCGGAGCGGCCCTGGTGCTGACCGCAATCCCATTGGTTGTCTTGATCGAACAGTTGATTGTTCGTGGCGTTTCCCAGATCAGCTGGGGTTTCTTTACCCAGTTGCCTCAGTCGCCAACGCTGAGTGCCCCGAATGCTGTCGGCGGCGTGTCCAATGCCGTAGTTGGAACCCTGGCATTGGCGTTGTACGCGTCGATTATGGCAATCCCCGTTGGCGTGTTGACCGGTGTGTACCTCGCCGAATCAGACTCAAAGTTCGCCGAGGCGATGCGCATCGTGGCTCAGACCATGGCCGGCGCTCCTTCTATCTTGATGGGTCTCTTCGCCTTCTCCGTGTTCGTGAAGTACATGCACTTGGGCTTTACCGCCCTCGCCGGTGCGTTCGCCCTCGCCGTGCTGATGCTTCCCGTGGTGACCATCTCCACCGAAATCGCCGTTCGCAATGTTCCAAGCACGCTACGAGAGGCGGGTCTCGCCCTCGGCGTGAAGCCTCACAAGGTGTCCTTGCGTATTGTGATTCCGAGTGCACTCTCGGGCATCGTGACGGGATCGTTGCTGGCCATTGCTCGTGCTGTTGGTGAGACCGCACCGGTCCTCTTGGTCATCGGTGGTGGCTACATCAACGAGTGGCGACCACTCAATCCGGTCTCGGCACTCCCGCTCTCAATCTTTATGGGGGCCAAGTCGGTATGGCCAGCGCAACGCGCGCAGGTGTGGGGTATTGCGCTGGTTCTGGTGGCATTCGTGTTCATCCTTAGCTTGACCGCACGCCTTTGGGCTGGACGTAGTGCGAAAGGTCGCAAGTAATGAGCAACGTTTCCAACGACTACGCGATGCAGCTCACCAATGTGGCGGTTGCCTTTTCGGGCAAGACCGCAGTTCGCGACGTGACGTTCAATGTGGCGAAAAACAAGGTGACGAGCCTTATCGGTCCTTCGGGTTCTGGCAAGACGACGCTGTTGCGCGCACTGAACCGTTTGCACGACCTCTCGGCTGGTGCGGTCGTCAGTGGCCAAATTCTGCTTGAGGGAACGGACGTCTACGGCGGGGCCATCAGCGTGACCGAGCTGCGTACCCGTATCGGCATGGTGTTCCAGAAGCCCAACCCCTTCCCCGCCATGTCGATCTACGACAACGTTGTGGCAGGTCTGCGCTTTAACGGTATTAAGAAGAAGTCAATCCTGGACGAGACGCTCGAGCGCTCACTTCGTCAGGCAGCAATTTGGGACAGCGTTGAGTCTCGCCTGCACGTCAGCGCAGGAAATCTCTCAGGTGGCGAGCAGCAGCGTTTGTGCATCGCCCGCGCACTGGCCCTCGAGCCCGACGTGCTGTTGATGGACGAGCCCACGTCAGCCCTCGACCCCATCGCCACGCTGCACATCGAAGAACTGATGAGCTCGCTCAAGGAGCGCGTGACCATCATCATCGTCACGCACAACATGCAGCAGGCCGCCCGTATCTCCGACGACTGCGCTTTCTTGTTGATGGGCGATGACAGTGCTGGTGAACTCATCGAGTTTGGCCCAACGCAGAAGATCTTTAACGACCCCAACGACAAGCGCACGATCGACTACATCGCCGGTCGCTTCGGTTGATTAGTTGTCGTGGCGGTGTCGCCACGACATGAAGCCCCCACCGGCCAGCGTGATGAGGGCCAGTAGGTACAACAGGTCGTAGTACTGGAACTCGTGCCACTGGAAGACAATGCGGTGGGTGCCCGGCGTCACGCGAACACCGACGAGTGCGGGAGCAATGACGGCAACGTGTTGGGGCACGCCATCGACGGTGACCGTCCAGCCCGGTTCGTACGCGGCGGACAAGAGCACCACGCTGGTCTGGGTCAGGCGCACCGTTGCCGTTGCTCGCCCGTTGAGGAGTAGGTCACGTTGGCGCAGTACGATGCCGCCATCATTCGCGGGTAGCGAGGACGATGCCGTCAAGGTCGGCGCAGGAGTAGCGGCGCCGTCGTAGGAGAGTAGCGGATAAATCCCGCGACGCAGCGATGCCGAGTCGAGGAAGTTCCAATTACGGGCACCAATATTGGTGGCGTTCGCGTGAATCACGCCGGACGTTTGGATAACGTGGATGAGTCCGAAATTTGCAACACGCCACAAGGCGTATGGTCCACTTTGGCGCACCAGCGTCGCCGCGACGAAGGGGTGTTTGTTCCGGGGGAGCAAGAGGTAGCGAATACCGAAGGCGGTATAGTCACCGGGATTAAACTGGTCGAAGTAGCACTCGGGATTGGTCATGGTCCCCGAGGTCCGCAGGGTGAAACCAACGGCGTCGATGCCGGAGCGGCCCAGAGCAATCTCCGCTTGCTCGAGATAAATGTAGACGGGTACCGCACCGATGGTGAAATTGGCACCCCAGTTACTGGGCATGCCGGCGTAGATGCGACCACCACCATCGTGGACGGCAGTGCTAATCAGTGCGTTCATCTCCGTACCATTCGTGGCGTCCACGCGTCGCTGATACGAGATCCACTGCGCGCTGCGATGGGCGTAGTGATTCATTTCGCTCACGGCGGACCACGAACCCGCGACGAGTATCACCAGGCAAAGACCGACATACAGTGAACTGCGCATTCGGAATGAGGAACTTGAAAGACCAAGTCCGCCATAGACGAAGGCCACGACGCCTCGAACTAGTGCCACCAGTCCCACACCAGCTAGGAAGAGACCACTGAGCTGTAGCTCCGCGATGTAGCGCTGGAAGAGTATGCCCTGGTTGCCGGGAATGAGGTCGAGCAGCCACGCGAAGGTGGGACGCCCCGAGAAGAAGATGAAACTCGCAATCCACACGGCGAGTAGGGCGCGGGCGCGAATCTCTCGACGGGCTTTCACAATCGTCACCAGAAGCCCAATGGCAACCAACGCCGTGATCTCTGGCCACCGTTGATTGTCGTAGATACCGCCGTGCACCAACCACGAGAACGCTTGACCTCCACCGTACGAGTTGTTAATCGTGGTGCCAATTTGAAACGCATTCACCGCAAGCCACTTGCCTTGCAGTAGCAGCGGAACGGTTATCCACGCGGTGCTTCCAACCACCGCGATAGCGAGGAGACCAGCGCGAGTCGTGCGCACTCGCCATTGACGTGGTGCAACGATCACCCAAAGTGCTACGCCGAGCAGTGCCATGTAGGCAGTCAGGAAGTGGAAGACCACGGTGAGACTAATGAACAGGACGGCCCAGAAATAGTTTCTACGACTATTGATATAGCGCCACGAAAATCCCCAGGCGAGCGGCAGTGTCCACATGGCCCACTGCTGTGACCACAGCCCGTTGCCGATCCACAAATAACTCTTGTATTCAAAACCGTGTCCGTGCGCCGAGATGATGAGTGGCGACAGGAAGCCCGCGATCGCGGCCACGGACTTCGTGAGTCCGAGGAGGCGAGCTGAAAAATAGACGCACAAAGGCCACAGAGCAAGGAGTAGATATAGCGACCAGGCATACGTCTGAGCTACCCCGACGAAGTGACCAAGGAGCCCTATAAAGATTGCAGATGAACTTTGGTAATCGATAAAGAAAGGTGAACCAAGAGAGAGGAATGGATACCAGTGCCCGAGAGGCGCCTGTCCCATTCCAAAAAGTGATGAAGCGAAGACAGACATCTGTAAATGCATGCCGCTGTCGTTCGGATAGGCGACCGGGTATCGTTCAGCGCGCAAGACCCACAGGTTGAACAGGGTCGCCAGCCCCACAGCGCCAAACACTTTGCGGGATAGGGCGTTTCGGGAGTTATTGACGTAGGAGTCGAGGCTACGAACCTTTGCTCCACCCTCGAACAATGAGGGTGCGCCAGTAATGTTCGAATCTTTGGTGCCGAGCCAGCGATCCATTTTGCGTTCGCTGAAATGAAGAATCGAAATCACTGTATTGCGTGATGTCGAGGGAAAAAACGGACGTTTCATATGGCTTGCTTCATCCTCACAGCAGCACATTAATTCTTAGTGACGAGAGGTAAAAAAAGTTCCGCCCCCCGACATAATTTTGTCGTGCGGAAAATTTGGTTTGATGAGTTTCGATGCGTATGATTCGTCTAATGCGAAATGTGACCAGGTCGTGGATGCGCGTTGCTTCGGCAACCCTACTTTTCGCTACGTTCTTTTTGTTGCCGATTAGCTCGTCGGTCACTGGTGCTTCGAGTGCTTCGGCCGCGTCAGTTGGCGCAGGTCCAACTGGCCCTCGTGGGGCAACCGGTGCCACTGGTCCTCGCGGTGGAATTGGTCCAAAGGGTGCAACGGGTGCCAAGGGTGCGCGCGGTGCAACTGGTCCTGCCGGTCCGCAAGGACCCGCCGGATCGCAGGGTGCAACTGGCGCTAAGGGTGCAACCGGTTCGCGCGGTGCAACTGGTCCTGCAGGTCCGCGCGGTTACACCGGTGCCACTGGTAGGCCTGGTCTGAATGGAGCTGCAGGTTCGCGCGGTGCAACTGGTCCCGCTGGTGCACGCGGTGCAACTGGAGCCACTGGTAAGGGCATTCGCGGCGCCACCGGTTCGCGCGGTGCAACTGGTCCAAAGGGCAACACTGGAGAGCGCGGTGCGACTGGTCCAAAGGGCAACACTGGTGCTCGCGGTACTCAGGGTGCAACTGGTCCTCGAGGTCTGACCGGAACTCCTGGGCAGCGCGGTGCCACCGGTCCTAAGGGTGCCACTGGTGCTAAGGGTGCCACCGGTCCTAAGGGAGCCACCGGTACGCCAGGCCTTAAGGGTGCAACGGGTGCCACTGGTAAGCAGGGTCCTCGCGGTGCTACCGGCATTCAGGGTCCTCGCGGTGCCACGGGCGCACAGGGGCAGCGCGGTGCGACTGGTCCAAAGGGCAACACTGGTCCCAAGGGTGCCACTGGTCCCAAGGGCGCCACTGGTAAGCAGGGCGCCTCTGGTGCTCGCGGTGCCACTGGTCCTCGCGGCATCCAGGGTGCCACTGGTCCTCGCGGCCAGAACGGTTCGAACGGAACAACTGGAGCCACTGGTCCCAAGGGCGCCACTGGTAAGCAAGGCGTACAAGGTATTCGTGGCGCCACTGGTATTCAAGGTGCACGTGGCGCCACTGGTCTTCGTGGCGCCACTGGTAAGCAGGGCGCCACTGGTAAGCAGGGCGGCACTGGTCCCAAGGGTGCGAGTGGATCGAAGGGTGCCACCGGCCAACAAGGTGCACGTGGGGCAACCGGTGCCACTGGTCCTCGCGGTCTCGCTGGTGCAACTGGTGCGAAGGGCGCCCAGGGTGCGCGCGGCGCCACCGGTCTTCGCGGTGCATCGGGTCCACGTGGCGCCACCGGATTGAAGGGTGCCACCGGATCGAAGGGTGCCACTGGTACCCGTGGTGCAACTGGACCACAAGGTGCTCGTGGATTCACTGGTGCCACTGGTCCACGCGGTGCTCAAGGCGCCACTGGTCAGCGCGGCGCCCAGGGTGCACGAGGAGCTGCTGGATCAACTGGACCTCGTGGACCTCAGGGTCTTCGCGGTGCTACCGGCGCCACTGGTCTTCGCGGTGCCACTGGTAAGCAGGGTATTGCTGGTGCAACCGGACCTCGCGGTCTCAAGGGTGCCACGGGTGACAAAGGACTTCGCGGCGCAACTGGCCTCCGCGGTCCACAGGGAATCCGCGGTTACACCGGTGCCACTGGTAAGCAGGGCCTTCGCGGTGCAACTGGTATGGGACTGCGTGGACCAACGGGTCCTCGCGGCGCAACAGGCGCCACCGGTGCTCAGGGCGCCCAGGGTGAACGCGGTGCGACTGGTAGCGGCCAGCGTGGCGCAACTGGTGCCCAAGGTCAGCGCGGTGCCACTGGTGCCCAAGGTGAACGCGGTGCGACTGGAAGCGGCCAGCGTGGCGCAACCGGTGCTCGTGGAAGTCGCGGCGCCACCGGCGCGATGGGTCTTCGCGGCGCAACTGGATCACGTGGAGCCACTGGTGCTAAGGGCGCAACTGGTGCTCGCGGC
>Ga0007834_1000165_pt1 | contig 23152 bp, 18 predicted proteins | sample CryBogCBE06Nov07_FD_71233 | JGI IMG/M metagenome (GOLD analysis project Ga0007834, IMG submission 71233) | Freshwater microbial communities from Crystal Bog, Wisconsin, USA - CBE06Nov07 | ecosystem: Environmental > Aquatic > Freshwater > Lake | place: Crystal Bog, Wisconsin, USA | collected...
ATGGACTGACAACAAACACCAGCCAGACACCCAGGGCACCAGCGAGCCCGTGGTTGAGCAGGGTCGCCGCAAGGATCCCCGCGATGATGGGGACTGGTTTCTTGAACCGCGCGGCAAGAATGAACGCCAGCAACTGGGTCTTGTCGCCGATTTCAGCGAGTGCAACGACCCCGGCAGATACAAACAGTGCTTCCATAGGATCGCGTGGAGTCTATCAGGCAGACTATGGCTGTACTGAAAGGATTTGGACGATGGGTTTTCCGCTTCGTGTCATCACGCGCTCCACCACCATGGCAGCCTTCGGCCTAGCCTGTGTGTGGACTTCACAGCTGGCCCAGGGCGCAACAGCCCAGCACGCCATTCAGGCCGCGCTCGCCGCTGCGCCCGCGGCCCTGGCCGTGCCCGACCCCGATGCGGCCAGTATCCGCAAGCACCGGCTCAAACATTTTGAGGACAAACTCACGGCAGACCCGCAGGTGCTGCGGGAGCAATGCAAATATGAGTCCGATATTTCCACACCCCCGCCGTCACGCCGCGTCGCCCTGACCTTTGACGACGGGCCCGAACCAGGCCAGACCGAGATCATTCTGGACGTGCTGGCCCGCCACCAGATCCGAGCGACCTTTTTCATGATCGGACACAAAGTGCAGCAACACCCCGAGCTGGTGGAAAGGGTCCGCGCTGCGGGCCACTTGGTGATTGCCAACCATTCCTGGGATCACCCGAATTTCCACGATGTGAGCATCGAGGCCCAGGCCCAGGAAGTGATCAAGGCCGAAGCGGTTCTAGCTCCCGACCTGCAGCAGGTAAGGCTCTTCCGCTATCCCTATGGCAACTCATCCTGCGAGACCAATGCATTGCTGCGCGAACGGGGCTACCGGATCGTTGGCTGGCATGTGGATTCCTGCGACTGGGCTTTTGACCGCACAGGCACGGTGGATGCCAAAGAGGCGGCCACCTGCGGGGTGCTGGCGCAGTTTCACGGCAACTACGCAGCGCATGTGTTGTCAGCGATCCGCGCCCACAACGGCGGCATCGTGCTCATGCATGAAATCCACCCCGGTACAGTCCGGCAGCTGGACGCCATCGTCACATCCATCGAAGCCGATGGTTTCAGCTTTGGCAGCGTAGACGAGGCCGTGTTCAGCAGTTCGCTACGCTGAAGCCAGATCCGGCAAACTGGCGCGAACCCGCAAGCGGTTGCGCACGAGTTCAATGTGCTCCTTGAGGATGTAGAGATCGCTCGGCGGGATGGACTTATCCTGCAGGTAGCCGTCAACCTGGGCCGCCAGTCGGCCAAAGTCGGTCAGCAGGTCGTCTGCCGGTTCCTCGCCTGCATTCACGCGCCGTTCAAGCTCCATCAAACGCACGTAGCAGCGGGTGGTCTTGCGCTGGCTGCGCCATTGCAGGGCTTTGGGTACGTAATTGGTCAGGGGCACCAATACGGCAGCCAGCGGCACCATGACCTTGAGCATGCGCTCGAGCAGGCTGGCAAGCCAGAACGGCAGGTAACGCTGCAGGAACGGTTTGCCGCTCTTGAAATACTGGTCGGCCACTTCGCTCAGCGGCAGGTCGACATCCTTGTCAGCCGGGAATTCGTTTTCCTGCGAGAGCAGGGTGGGCGGCTCGTGGACGTCGTCGACGATGCTCATCAGCAGGTAGACCAGGGCCGAATGCACCTGCTTGCGTGCAACCACGACCGACGTGGTGGCCAGGACGTCCATGTCCTGCGGAGGCTGATTGGAGACCACGTCGATGGTGGCGCGAGGGACATGCAGGACATGCAGGAAGGGCAGGTTGCGGCGCAGGCCCTCTGCCTCGACGAGATTCATCACGGCCACGCCAGGCGCGTTGAACATGTCGTGGATATAGGCTGTCTCAGGAGGATCCATGAAAAACACCGCATCGGCCTCGCCGGCCTTCAGCTGCCGGGCCGCATGGCCCTGTCCCGCCTCCGAAATGCTCAGGTTGCTTTCGTCCAGGCCGGCAGCCTTGAGCAGTTTGCGGCTCAGGGTGTTGGCACCGCTGCCGGGCAGGCCCAGCACGACCCGCAGGCCCTTGAGCTGGGCCAGGGTGTTGAGCGTGCCAAGCGGCTTGCGATAGAAGATCCACAAGGGTTCGTAGGCGACGCTGCCCAGCGAAACCAGATCGGGCGAAGCCGTAGCGTCCGTCAGGCCACCATGGGTAAAGGCAATGTCGATCTTGCTGTCGGGCGCATTGATGCGCTGCAGGTTGTCCAGCGCACCCTGGGTGTGCACCAGTTCTGCTGTGACACCCTGGGCCTTGAGTCGTTGGGCATAGAGCTCGGCGGTATGGGCAAAGTAGCTGCTGTTGGGGCCGGTGGCGATGACCAGCTTGTGCGGCGGCCCGCTGAGAGCCAAGAGCACGGCTACGAGGACCAGAAAGCCCACTGAGCCCAGGCGGACATAGCGTCTGGCCCAGATGGCCAGGCGGGCGGAAAACGGTTCGGGTGCGGTTCTTGCGTCTGGTGATTCCTTCATAGCCGTTATTGAACCACAGGCATATCAACTGCCTGTTTCAAGAAGGACGGGTGTTACCATGGTTTGAACAGAAAGCCCCGATTGATCCGACTGCATTTTTCCGTTGAGTTGAACTACCTGGTCCTGGACCCCGCGGCAGATTTCATTTTCAACATCCAGGCCGCACACACGCGCTGCCAGCGCGTTTTCAATGAACGCCTCGATATCAGCCAGCCGCTGCTGCCGCGCGAGCACACGGATTTGCTCACCAAAGCCCGCTACCTGCGCCTCAAGGCCAATGCCGGGCCCTTGCGTGTGCGCTATGAAGCCACGGTGGACATCCAGCACCACCGCCAGCCCGCAAGCCAGGTTCCTGAAGTCTGGGTGGCGCAGATTCCCGGCCATGTGTTGCCCTACCTCTACCCCAGCCGCTATTGCGAGTCGGACCGGCTCAATGGCTTCGCGATGGCGCAGTTCGGGGCACTCTGGCAGGGCTATGGCCGCGTCATGGCGATCCGTGACTGGGTCAACGGGCACGTGGACTTCAAGTCCAACACCTCCACGGGTGTTACCTCCGCCTGCGACACGCTGATTGCGCGCCAAGGCGTTTGCCGCGATTTCGCGCACCTGATGATTGCGCTATGCCGCGCCATCAATATTCCCGCACGCTTTGCCTCGGGCTTTGATTACGGTGCCGACCCGGCCCTGGGCCCGCCCGATTTTCATGCCTATGTGGAATGCTGGCTCGGCAACCGCTGGTACCTGTTCGACCCCTCGGGCACAGCCATCCCGCTTGGCCTGCTGCGCATTGCAACCAGCCACGACGCCGCCGATGCCGCATTTGCCACAATCTTTGGTGCGGTGCAGGCGCAACCCCCGGTGATCTCCATCGAGGCAGTGGCCAACGACCAAGGCCTGCTGGTCCTCCCGGAGCGCGTTGCCGATGCGATTTCCACCGACAGCGGAGAGCCCTGAATTCAGGCCGAGCGCAGGAACGGGCTTTGTGACGACTCGTGGTCGTAGGTCTGGCGCCGTGATTCCTGGAACTTGCTGGTGACCTTGAGGAAAGTGTCCGTATTGCCAGTGATCCTGCGGATCAGGCGCTCGCTGGATTGCTTGAATTCGTTGCCGGACTCCAGACCCTGTTTGCGGGCAATGGCATCTGCGATGGGTTTGATCAAATTGCGCAGGTCTTCCACGTTCCCGGCACGTTCGATCGACAACTGGACCTGCAGTCCCTTGAACAAGCCCAGGTGCTGCTTCGCCGCTTCGGCCAAGTGCTCGTAGAGCGACTGGAATGCGTCAAGCTCCTGGCTGGCTGGCTTTTTGACGGGCAAGTGGACTACCGGTGCGGGCGCAGGGGCCCCTTGCGCGAGACCTGGGCCGTAGCGACTCCGGCCGGCAATTCGCGTTGCGCAATGAAGCCGCCGTGTTCGAGCATTTCCAGGCTGTCTGCCGGCGCGCTGTTGCGGCGCACAAGGTCCTGCACTTCTTCGATGGTCCGTCGGCTGTCAATCAACAGCAGCAGCGAGGCCAGATGGGGGTGAATGCTGGCCCGGGGGCTGAGCAACTCGGCAATGCCTTTGGGGGTCTTGATGTAAACCTTGGTCATATTGAACTTGTTCTTTTTGTTAAAAGCGGATTCTGGGTAGCAAATGGACGCCGGATCCAACGACCCGGCTCTATAAGTAGAACTATTACATTTGCAAGCAACAAAAGTCACAACCGTGCTGCGCGATCAACACGCGGGCGAATCGTGTAAGGTTCTCCCATGGAATCCACTTGGCTGACCAATACTCTGGTCTATCTGGCCGCTGCCGTTGTCATCGTGCCCCTGTTTCGGGCGCTGGGGCTGGGCTCGATCATCGGCTATCTGGCAGCCGGAATTGCCATCGGACCCTGGGGACTCCGGCTGGTTGACGACGTCCAAACCATCCTCCACTTCGCCGAATTTGGTGTCGTGCTGATGCTCTTTCTGGTGGGACTGGAACTGGAGCCCAGACGCCTGTGGAGCTTGCGAAGGCCGATTTTCGGCTGGGGCAGTGCGCAGGTGTTGGCGTGCGCAGTGGCGCTCATGCTGGTCGCCGTGCTGGCCGGCGTGCCCTGGAAGCTGGCGCTCGTGGCTGGCCTGGGGCTCGCGCTCTCGTCCACCGCGATTGCCCTGCAGGTCATGGGTGAGCGCAACCAGCTCGCCACGCCCAGCGGCCAGGCCGCCTTCTCGGTGCTCCTGTTCCAGGACGTTGCGGCCATTCCGATTTTGGCCTTGCTACCCCTCCTGGGCGGTGTTGCGCAATCAAGCGGGCCTGGAGCCGACGGAAATACATGGCTTTCAGCTATCAAAATTATCGCGGTTATTGCCAGCATCGTGCTTGGTGGGCGGTTGGCTCTGCGCCCCCTGTTCCGCTGGATCGCGCGATCCGGCACGACCGAAATCTTCACCGCGGCCTCCCTGCTCCTAGTTGTGGCGACGGCGGCACTCATGCAATTCGTCGGCCTGTCGATGGCATTGGGAGCCTTCCTCGCCGGTGTGCTGCTGGCCGAGAGCGAGTACCGCCGGGAGCTGGAGACCGACATCGAGCCTTTCAAGGGCCTGCTGCTCGGCTTGTTCTTTATCGCCGTGGGTATGGGTATCGATTTTGGTGTGCTGCTGGCGCGGCCCGGCGCCATTGCACTGATCGTGCTGGGCTTCATGGCCATCAAGGCCGTTGTCATCTACCTGCTGGCCTGGCGCATGAAGCTGCCCTACCAGGAGCGGCCTGTATTTACCTTGCTGCTGACCCAGGGCGGGGAGTTCGCATTTGTGGTGTTTCAGGCCGCAGCGGGAGCCAACCTGCTGCCAGCCGAAACCGCCTCCTTGCTGGTAGGCTCCGTGGCGATTTCGATGTTGCTGAGCCCGCTGCTACTGCTGGCGATCGACAAGGTGCTGCTGCCGCGATATGCGAACTGTGGCGCCCCCAAAATGGACGAAATCAGCGAGGAGCAGCACGCGCCCATCATTGTCGCTGGCGCAGGGCGCTACGGGCAGATCGTCTTGCGCGTGCTCTCTGCCAACGGCCACAACGCCACCGTGCTGGACCATGACCCCGAGCAGATCGAGAGCCTGGGCCGCTTTGGTTTCCGCGTGTTTTATGGTGACGCCACCCGCCTGGACTTGTTGCGCACCGCGGGCGCGGCCGAGGCGCGGATATTGATCGTAGCCGTTGACGGCATCGAACAGTCGCTCAAGATCGTGGACATTGCCCGAGCGCATTTCCCCCAGCTGACCCTGGTAGTGCGGGCGCGCAATGTGCAGCACTTCTATGAGTTGCGCAACCGCGGCGTGGAGCACATTGAGCGGGAGACCTTTGCCGCTGCCCTGCTGAGTGCACGCAGCGTGCTGGAGCTGCTGGGCCAGAGCAAACAGCAGGCGACCCAGATGGTGCGACGCTTCAATGAGCACAACCGCGAGCAGATCGAGCAGTCCTGGCCCCACCACAAGGACGAGGAGCGCCTCATCAGTATGGCCAAGGCCGGCCGACAGCAACTCGAGGAACTCATGGCCCAAGAGCGCGCCATGACCTTGCTGCCGGCGCGCGACCCCAGAAGCAGGGAGGAACCCGGGGTCGATGGCTCCGACTAGCCACTAGTTGCTGGATGCCAAGGAATCGCCATTGCGGGGCCCTCGGTATCGCCCCTTGAAGGGAGACGCCGCGAGCGCATCGGTGTGCACTAGTGCCATCCGTCCCAGAGAAGCTTCAAGCCCGTCAGCAGCATGCCCCCGTAGACAAAACGGTAAAACAGCACCTGGTTGATGCGGCGCGCCATGCGCACGCCGATCCACACACCCAGCGGCGCCAGCGGCAGCAGCACCAGGCTGGTGGCAAAGTTGCGCGCGTCGAGCAGACCCAGCCATGCGTAGGGAATCCACTTGGCCAGGTTGACAAAGAAAAACAGGAAGGCCACCGTGGCCGTGAACACCACGGGCTTGAGCTTGAGAGGCAGCAGATAAGCGTTCAGCGGCGGCCCGCCAGCATGCGCGATGAAGCTGGTAAAGCCCGAGGTGATGGTCAGCAGCGCACCCAGCCAGCGCGGCGGTGGTGCGCTGTCCAGCTTGGGTGGAAAAATCAGGCGCTGGGCCAGAAACAGCAGGGTAAAGGCTCCAACAATGCCCGAGACGATGTGGGGGTCGAGCAGCTTGAACAGCAAAGCGCCAAGGGCTATGCCGACAAGGCCGCAGGGCAGCAGGAACTTGAGCAGCGCCTTGTCAAAATCACGCCGGAAGGCGGCCATGCCCAGCACGTCCATCACGAACAGCAAGGGCATCAAAATGGCTGCCGCCTGCGGGACCGTCACCACCAGGGCCATCGTGGGCACGGCCAGTGAGCCAAAGCCTGCGCCAAAGCCGCTCTTGCTGACGCCGAGCAACAAAACAGCCGGAACCGCCGCTGCATAAAACAGCGGATCGGTGATGAAGGGCAAGCCCAAGGCGAGAGCCGGCGGGCCGCTTACAGAATCTGGCAGGCCTGCTCGAAACTCAGGCGCGGGTTGCGCGGGAAGCTCTTGCTCGGATCGCCGTAGCCGATGTTGATCAGGAAATTGGCTTGGAGGCGCCCGTCGGGGAAGAACTCCGCGTTGACCTTACCCATGTCAAAGCCGCTCATGGGCCCGCAGTCCAGGCCGCAGGCGCGCGCAGCGACGATGAAATAGGCGCCGCCCAGTGTGCTGTTGCGTGTGGCAGTGCCGCTGGCCATCGGGGCATTGCCGGCAAACATTTCCTTGGCGCCAGGGCCATGCCAGACCTGGGGCATGTGCTCATAGAACTGCGTGTCGGTAGCAACAATCACGGTCACCGGTGCGGCCTTGGTCTTGTCCAGGTTGCCAGGCATGAGCGCAGGCAGCAGGCGGGCTCGGCTCTCGGCTGAGGCCAGGAACACGTAGCGCGTGGGCTGGGTGTTCATGGACGTTGGCCCCATCCTGGCGATGTCATACACCTCCTGCAGCAGAGAGGCAGGTACGGGTTTGTCAAGAAAGCCGTTGACGGTGTGGGCCTTGAAGAAGATCTGGTCGAGTGCGTCTTGGGTGAGTTTCATGGTTGCCTACCTTGGGTGAAAGCGAGCCCAGACTATACGCGAGGCACCCGCTTTTTGCAGGCCGGTCCTGCTTTACAAAGACGCCAAAACGCGATCCACCATCACGCCCGCCTGTCCCAGGCAGTTGGCCGGATCGCAAAAGCCCTCGAGCTGTTCCCGCGTGACGTGCTTGCTGATTTCGTTGTGCTCGGCCAGGATGTCCAGCAGCGGCCGCTGTTCGGCAATGGCCTGGCGGCAGAGGTCGTAGACCAGATCGTGCGCATATTCGCGGCCCATGTAGGGGCCCAGGCCCATCATCACGGCTTCGCTCATCACCAGGCCGTGGGTCAGGTCGATGTTGCGGCGCATGGCCACGGTATCCACCTCCAGGCCGGCCAGGATGAACTTGGTCTGCTTGAGCGCGCCGCTCATCAGGCAAAAGATTTCGGGCAGGACAACCCATTCAATTTCCCAGGGGCCGGTGGAGCGCTCGTGGTCGGCTACCATGGCGTCCATCAGCGCGGCGGCGTGCTGGCGCACCACCGAGATGTTGGCGTGGATGTAGAGGCAGGAGATCGGGTTGCGCTTTTGCGGCATGGTGCTCGACGAGCCGCGGCCCGGCGCATAGGGCTCGAAGACCTCGGCCACCTCGGTCTGCATCATGAGCTTGATGTCCATTGCGATCTTGCCCAGCGAGCCGCCAACCAGACCCAGAAAATTGCCAACCTCGGCAATGTTGTCGCGCACGGTATGCCAGGAGATCAGGGGCTGGCCCAGGCCCACCTCCTGCATCAGGCCGGCCTGGGTTTCCATCGCGCCCTTTTCGAGCGAAGACAGCGTGCCCGAGGCCCCGCCAAACTCGCCCACCAGCACGCGCGGCTTGAGCTGGGTGAGGCGCTCCCTGTGCCGCTCGATGCCTGCCAGGATGCTGGCCATCTTGTAGCCGAAGGTGATGGGTGTGGCCTGCTGCAGGTTGCTGCGACCAATAATGGGGGTGTCGCGGTGCGTTCGGGCCAGCTCGGCCAACGATGCCGAAATGTCGGCCAGATCCTGCTCGATCAGGGCCAAACCCTCGCGCATCTGCAGGACCGCAGCCGTGTCGGTGATGTCCTGCGTCGTGGCGCCCCAGTGGCAGAACTCGCCCAATTTGTCGCGGCAATTGGCATTGATCTGGTTGACCACGGCAATGATGGGGTAGCCGATCTGCTCAGTCTTGGCCTTGAGCTTGGCCCAGTCGATCTGCTCCAGGTTGCAATTCTTGACAATCTCTTCCGCGGCTTCCTGGGGGATGAGACCCAAGCGCCCCTGCACCTTGGCCAGAGCGCGCTCGATGTCCAGATATTTGGCGGTCCGGTTTTCGTCCGACCACACCTGGCGCATCTTTGCGTCACTGAATATGTCGCCAAAAATCTTCGAGTCAATGATGCTTGCAGCCATGGAGGTCTTTCAGTCAGGATGGAAGGGGATACGATCAAGAATGGCCTGCGCCTGCAGGACGACGGGACGGTCCACCATGCGGCCGTCCACCTGCACGGCTGTGGATTGCCCGGAAGTGGCGGCCAGCACGCGCTGCGCCCAGGCCAGCTCGGCCTGGGTTGGCTGAAGGGCGTCATGCACGGCCGCTACCTGCATGGGGTGAATGCACAGCTTTGCAGCAAAGCCGAATCCGCGGGCGCCATGCATGTCGGCCCGGACGCGGGCCGTATCGAGCTCCGGCGTCACGCCCGCAACCGGCGTAGCCAGGCCGGCTGCTCGCGATGCGATGGCAATGCGCGCGGCTGCATAGGCCAAGCCCGGGGAATCCGGCGGAAGATCCAGATCAACGGCATAGTCCAGCGTGCCAAACGCAAGCCGCTGCAGGCCCGGCGCAACGGCAATGGCATCGACCTGCTGGACGCCCCGCGCGCTTTCGACAATGGCAATAAGTGCAGGAGCTTGCGCGAACCGGGCCAGGCAATGCGTAATCTGGGAAGCGGACTCGCACTTGGGCAGCATCAAGCCATGCACGGCATGCGCCTGAAGTGCCGCAAGATCTTCGGCGTACCACGGCGTGCCCGCGTCGTTGATGCGCACATACACAGCGGGCCCCTTCTCCACCGGCGAGTGATTCTGCTGGGCCAGCCAATCGATGACCGCACGACGGGCGGCGACCTTGTCCTTTGGTGCCACGGCATCTTCCAGATCGATGATGACGGCACCGGCACCCGAGGCAAGCGCCTTGGCAAAACGATCCGGGCGGGTACCCGGCACAAATAGATAGCTCAGGGGCAGCGGCACAGCGTCAGACCACCTGTTGTGCATGCAGGGCTGCAATGCCTTCGGGCGATTGCCCCAGCTCGGCCAGGATGGCATCGGTATGCTGGCCGAGCGCGGGCACGGCATCCATGCGCGGAGGCGAAGCCTGCCATGAGCCTGGCGGCAGTAGCGCAGGCATTGGACCGGCAGGGGTATCCACCTGTGCCCAGCGCTGACGTGCAGCCAGTTGGGGGTGCTGCCACACCTCGTGCATCGTGTTCACACGCGCATTGGCAATTTGGGCATCGTCGAGACGCTCCGCAACCTGGGCGGTTGTCAATGAGGCAAACGAATCGACAATCAGCTTGCGCAAGGTCTCGCGCGCCGCGCTGCGTTTGGCGTTGGTGTTGTATCGGTCGTCTGCAGCCAGTCCGGGCTGCTGCAGGACCTTTTCGCAGAACACGGCCCATTCGCGTTCGTTTTGCAGACCCAGCATGACGGACCCGCCGTCGCCCGCAGCGAAAGGGCCGTAGGGGTAGATGGTGGCGTGGCTGGCACCGGTGCGTGGTGGTGGCGGCGCACCATCCATGGCGTAATAGAGCGGGTAGCTCATCCATTCGCCCAGGGCCTCAAGCATCGAGATGTCGATGCGCTGGCCCTGGCCGGTCTGCTGGCGGTGCATGAGTGCTGCCAGGATGTTGGTGTAGGCGTACATGCCTGCAGCAATGTCGGCAATCGACGCGCCCGCCTTGGAAGGCTCATCGGCTGTGCCGGTTGTAGAAACAAACCCGGCCTCGCTCTGGATCAGCAGGTCATAGGCCTTTTTGTCGCGGTAGGGGCCCGAGTCCTGCGGGTCATCGCCATAGCCGGAAATGTCGCAGACGATGATTCCGGGTTTGAGGGCGCTGAGCGCCAGATACGACAGGCCCAGCCGGCCTGCCGCGCCGGGCGCGAGATTCTGGACCACGACATCGGCCTTTTCGACGATGAGTTGTTTGAGCAGGCGCTGCGCCTCGGGGTGTTTGACGTCCAGCGTGAGGCTTTCCTTGGAGCGGTTGGTCCAGACGAAATGCGAGGCCAGGCCGCGCGCGCGCGCGTCATAGCCACGCGCAAAGTCACCAACGCCGGGGCGCTCGATCTTGATGACGCGGGCGCCAATGTCGGCGAGCTGGCGAGTGGCAAAAGGAGCGGCAATCGCGTGCTCCAGCGTGACAACGGTGATGCCTTGGAGAGGTTGCATGGTCTCAATCAGATGAGGACAAAGCTATGCGGCTCTTCGGTCTGTCCGGCAAAGTTTCAGTCAAGCGTAGCGCTGGCATCCATCGTGAGCCAGCCCTCGTGATCGCGGCCCCACAGGTGCACGCTCTTGCCATCCGCCGAGGGCTGGCCGTGTACCGAGAAAGGATGGATGTCAAAGGTGGGCCGCAATGCCTTGAACTCAAAGCGGCGCACCCGCGCTCCCGGCTGATTGCGGCGCAGCAGGTCCATCAGCAGGGTGGCAATCAGCGGGCCATGCACGATCAGGCCTGGATAGCCCTCGACCTCGGTGACGTATTTGCGGTCGTAGTGGATACGGTGCCCGTTGAAGGTGAGTGCCGAATACCGGAACAACAGTACATCGTCGGGCACAATGCGGCGCTCCCAAAGCGAGGACGGGGGAGCAGCCTGAGGCGGGGGCGCCACGTCCCCCGGCTTGGGAGCATCGCGGTAAACAATGTTGTGGTGCTCGGCAAGAGCCACATCGCCCGATCCATTGCGGCGGATTTCGTGGCGCACCTTGACGAACACCAGCGTGCCGGTACGTCCCGATTTTCCGCTCACGTCGACGATGGTGGACGTGCGTTCGAGCACATCGCCTATGCACAACTGATCGTGAAACTCGAAATCGCTGCCGGCCCACATGCGGCGCGGCTGGGGTACAGGTGGCAAAAAACCGCCGCGTTTGGAGTGGCCATCCGGCCCGATGTCACTTTGCAGGGGCAAGGGCAGGAAATACAGCCAGTGCCACAAAGGGGGCAACGGTGTACCGGCAGGCGGGCGCGCCTGGGGCACAGTGCCGGGAAAGTCTAGGGTTGCCGACAGGGCGGCGTAGGGCGTGGCGGTCGCCGTGTCGTGCACGGTTTCAATGCGGCCTATCCAGGCTCTGAGATCGGTTGCTGTCATGGGAATTGCAGATCAGTCTGCTGTGATTTTCGCTGCATCGACCACCTTCTTCCAGCGCACCACCTCGTTTTGCACCAGAGTCTTGAGTTGCTCGGGCGTACTGGTTTCCACTTCCGCACCCTGATCCTCAATCCTTTTCTCGTTGGCCTTCTCGGTCAGGACGGCGTTCATCTCCTTGTTGAGCCGGTCGATCACCGCTTTGGGCGTTTTGGCAGGCGCAAAGAGCGCATACCACTGCGACATGTTGACATTACCAATCCCCTGTTCAGCCAGGGTGGGCACATCGGGCATGACGCTGGAACGTTTCTCCCCTGCGATGCCCAGGGCACGCAGCTTCCCGGCCTTGACCTGTGGGTAGGCAGTGAAAAGGCTGGGAAACATGATCTGCGTCGTGCCGCCAATGGTGTCCACAATAGCTGGGGCCGAACCCTTGTAGGGCACATGCTGTAAGTCCACCCCGGTGGACAGCTTAAACAGTTCGCCAGCCAGATGCGGAGCAGTGCCTTTGCCAGCCGAGGCGTAGCTCATGGTGCCGGGCCTGGATTTCACCAAGGCAACAAGTTCCTTGGCATTCTTAACCGGCAGGCTGTTGGTAGCTACCAGCAGTGTGGGAGACACGGCGACAAGGCCGATCGGCTCAAAGTCGGCTACCGGGTCGTACTTGAGCTTCTGAAGCGCCGGGTTGATACCATGCGTGGCGATGTAGCCAAACAGGATGGTGTGGCCATCTGGCGTGGCGCGGGCAACGTATTCGGAAGCGATTGCACCATTGGCTCCCGCCTTGTTTTCCACTATCACCGCCTGGCCCAAGCGGGCGGTCAAGCCCTGGGCAACGATCCGTGCCATCGCGTCGTTGGCTCCGCCCGGCGCGGTTGGCACCACGATGGTGAGAGTCTTGCTGGGAAAGCCCTGGGCGCTGGCCAGACCCGCAGTGGCGAGCATTGCTGCGATGGCTGCACTGGCGAAAAAGCTGCGGCGCGCCAATGGGTGATTTCCAAACCTGTGGGTCATGCGGGTCTCCTGCTTGTGGGCGTGCTGCCTGTTTGAGACTCCATCATCGCGCAAGACATTTGGTTTGTATATTGCAATATTTGCTACGATTGCTGCATGGTACGCATCAAACTTGACCTGCAACAGCTTGATGCCTTTGTGGCGGTGGCCGAGCGCGGCAGCTTCCGCGCCGCGGCCGACGCCATCCATCTTTCGGCGCCTGCCCTTTCGCGGCGAATTGGTCAACTGGAACTCAGTCTGGGCGTGCGCCTGTTCCACCGCACAACCCGCGCAGTGGAGCTCAGCGACCCGGGCCGGGCCTTTCTGGAGCGCGCGCGCCAGGCGCTTGATGGCCTGGAGCTTGCCGCTTTAGGAGTCAGCGACATTGCGCGCCAGCGCTCCGGCCGGGTCACGCTGGCCTGCGTTCCCTCGGCGGCTTACTACTTCCTGCCATCGGTGTTGCAGCCATTCAGCGCGCAGTACCCCGGCATCCAGCTGCGTATCATGGATGAATCTGAAAGCGTAGTGCTACACAGTGTGCTCGCCGGCGACGCCGATTTTGGCATCGGTTTCATGCGCACCCGGGTGCCCGAACTCGACTTCGAGCCTCTTTTGAAAGACGCCTTTGTGTTGGCCGTGCTGCGAGGCCATCGCCTGGCCCACTGCAAGCATGTGGACTGGACGGACCTGGCGGGCGAGCGGCTGATGACCGTTGCGCGCACCAGCGGCAATCGCCAGCTGATGGATGATGCCCTTGCGGGTGCAGGCCAACGCCCAGCTTTTGCCTATGAAGTCAGCCGAGTCTCCACACTGGCTGGCATGGTGGAAGCAGGCCTGGGGATCGCCATCATGCCGCGCCTGAGCCTTCCAGCAGCTGCCCACCCCACGCTAATAGGTGTGCCATTGCGCGGCCCCGTCATCACGCGGGAACTCGGAATCCTGCGCCGCCACGGCAACGCGCTGCACCCGGTGGCCGACATCCTGCACGGCTATCTGCGCAAGGCCTTCCTTGCGCAGAAAAAAGCACTCAAGACAAGCTAGACGCGCTCGATCACCAAGGCGATGCCCTGCCCGACACCGATACACATGGTGCAAAGCGCATACCGCCCACCGGTTCTTTGAAGCTGGTTCATTGCCGTCGTCACTAAGCGCGCACCGCTGGCGCCAAGCGGATGGCCCAGCGCAATGGCTCCGCCATGGGGGTTGACGCGGGGGTCGTCGTCCTGCAGGCCCAGCATGCGCAGCACCGCCAGGCCCTGGGCGGCAAAGGCTTCATTGAGCTCAATCACATCCATTTGCGCCAGGCTCAGGCCGGTCAAGGCCATTACCTTCTGTGTGGCAGGCGCTGGGCCAATACCCATGACACGCGGCGGCACGCCCGCCGTAGCCATGCCCACTACGCGGGCACGCGGGGTCAGGCCATGCTGTTTTGCAGCCGTTTCATTGGCCAGCAACAGGGCGCAGGCACCGTCGTTGACGCCGCTGGCATTGCCGGCCGTCACTGTGCCATCAGGTCGCACCACCCCCTTGAGCCTGGCCAGAGATTCCAGCGTGGTCTCGCGCGGGTGCTCGTCCTTGGCGACAACCACCCCATCGCCTTTTTTCTGCGGAACGGTCACGGGAGTGATTTCGGCATCGAAGTAACCCGCCTTCTGTGCTGCCACTGCCTTGAGCTGGCTGGCCAGGGCCATGCGATCCTGCGCATCTCGGCTGATCTTGTACTCAGTGGCCACGTTCTCTGCCGTTTCGGGCATGGAGTCCACCCCATATTTGTCTTTCATCAGCTTATTGACGAAACGCCAGCCGATGGTGGTGTCGTAAATCTGTGCATTGCGGCTGAAGGCACTCTCGGCCTTGCCCATCACAAAAGGCGCCCGGCTCATGCTCTCGACCCCGCCCGCTATCATTAAAGTAGCATCTCCCGCCCGGATAGCGCGGGCTGCCGTGCCAACAGCGTCCATACCGGAGCCGCAGAGGCGGTTGATGGTGCTGCCCGGCAGCTCCAGCGGCAGGCCCGCCAGCAAGGTGGCCATATGGGCCACGTTGCGGTTGTCCTCGCCCGCCTGATTGACGCAGCCGTAAATTACATCCGTTACGGCCTGCCAATCCATCCGCGGGTTGCGTGCCATCAGGGCGGCCAGCGGTACGGCGGCCAGATCGTCGGTACGCACGGACGAAAGCGCGCCTCCGTAGCGGCCGAAGGGGGTGCGGATGGCATCACATATAAAGGCTTGAGTCATGTCTTGGATCCTGGTCGTGGTGGCGTTATTGAAGGACAGCGTCTATTGTGCGAGGAGCGGGCATTTTGTCAGAGACAAGCTGTGATCTGCGGCGGGTGATGCCCTGGGCGATGGCGGCTCTGCGGCTGTTGGCTGCGGAGCGAAGTGAAAAATCCCGGCAGCCTGACTGCGGGTACATTGGGGGCAAACCAAGGGACATCACCCGAGGTCAACCGGGGCCGGATACCTGTTCCAGGATGGGGCTGTGAATGCAATGCTGACAGACGACGAGATTGCAGCGCTGATGCACGCAAACCATGCGGACGTATTCAGTGTGCTGGGCATGCATGAGCGCCGTGGGCAGCTGTACGTCAACGCCTGCCTGCCCGGGGCCATCCGTGTGGAGCTGCTTGACCGCAGCACTGGCCTTCTACGCGGTCCACTGAACCGCATCGCCGGGTCGGAGGTATTTTCCATAGCCCTTGGGTCCAATAGGCCTCGTTTTGACTACCTGTTGCGCGTCACCTGGAGCGGGCCTTCTGCCGATCTCGGCCAGCCCCAGGTTATGGAGGACCCATACCGGTTTGAGCCGATGCTGCAGCCGCTGGACGTGTGGTTATTGGGTGAGGGGGCGCACATGCGTCCCTTTGAATGCCTGGGCGCACACCTGCGCGAAGTCTCTGGTGTGTCGGGCGTTGCTTTTGCGGTATGGGCACCGAACGCGAATCGTGTGTCGGTGGTGGGCAGCTTCAACGGCTGGGATGGGCGGCGCCACGCCATGCGCCTGAGGCGTGAATGCGGGGTCTGGGAAATATTTGTTCCCGGCTTGCAGGCGGGGGATCTCTACAAGTTCGAAATACTGGGTGCGCGTGGCCAAATCACGCTGAAATCCGACCCTTATGGTTTCTCGGCCCAGTTGCGGCCCGAAACAGCCAGCGTGGTGAGCCCCCTATTGCCGCGCCAGCCTATGCGCGAAGATCGTGCGGCAGCGAATGCCTTCGGCAAGCCCATCAGCATCTACGAAGTTCATCTCGGGTCATGGCGCAAGGCCGACGGCTGGCGCTGGCTGACCTACCGTGAGTTGGCCGCCAGTTTGGTCCCCTACGTCCAGGCAATGGGCTTCACGCACATCGAATTGCTTCCTGTGAGCGAGCATCCGTTCGACGGCTCTTGGGGGTACCAGGCGTTGGGTTTGTTTGCGCCCACCTCCCGCTTTGGCAGCCCCGATGACTTTCGCTTTTTTGTCGATGCTGCGCACGCCGCCGGACTGGGCGTCATCCTGGACTGGGTACCGGCACACTTTCCCAGTGACCGCCACGGCCTTGCCGAGTTTGATGGCACGCACCTGTATGAGTACGCAGACCCGCGCGAGGGCTTCCATCAGGACTGGAACACGCTGATCTACAACTTTGGCCGCACCGAAGTGCGCAACTTCCTGGTGGGCAATGCGTTGTACTGGCTGGAGCGCTTTGGTATCGACGGCCTGCGCGTCGACGCCGTGGCAAGCATGCTCTACAGGGACTACAGCCGCGAACCGGGCCAATGGATTCCCAATCGCCACGGTGGGCGTGAAAACCTAGAGGCGATCGAGTTCCTGCGCCGGGTCAATCACATCATCGGCACTGAACGTCCGGGCGCCATCGTCCTAGCGGAAGAATCGACCACATTCCCAGGCGTCACCCGGCCCCCCAGTGCCGACCTGCAAAGCGGCGGACTTGGATTTCACTACAAGTGGAATATGGGCTGGATGCACGACATTCTGGAATATGCAGCCCTCGAGCCGGTCTATCGCAGCTATCACCAGAACAAGCTGACCTTCGGGCTGATGTACGCTTTTACGGAAAATTTTGTGCTGCCCCTCTCGCACGATGAGGTAGTCCATGGCAAGGCATCGATGCTGGGGAAGATGCCGGGCGATGACTGGCAAAAATTTGCCAATTTGCGCGCACTCTACGGATTCATGTGGGGTTATCCGGGGAAAAAGCTGATGTTTATGGGATGCGAACTGGCACAACGAACCGAATGGGACGCAGACGGCAGCCTTCCCTGGCACCTAGAGGAGGTTCCGGCACACCGGGGCGTCCAGCGCCTGGTGCGCGACCTCAACCGCGTGTACCAGGCCTTTCCGGCCCTGCACGCGCAGGACGTGCAAGCCGGCGGATTTCAGTGGGTCAGCCACCAGGACGCAGCTCAGTCCGTGATTGCATTTGCGCGATGGTCCGCCAAGGGGGATTGCATCCTCGTGGTGTGCAATTTCACACCTCTGCCGCGCAAAGCCTACGAATTGGGCGCACCCCTTCCAGGTCAGTGGAGGGAACTCATCAATACCGACCTGGGAGTCTATGGTGGCAGCGGGGTCTCCTGCGGTGACCTGCAGACCCTGGCACGTCCCATGCATGGACAGCCGCAGTCCCTGTGCATCGATTTGCCGCCATTGGCGGTAGTCATGCTGTCACCATCCTGATGCTGCTAGCAGGAAAAAGCATGCAACTATTGCCCGGTCACACGCGTAATCTGGGTGCCGTCGCTTCGACCCTGGGCGTCCATTTCGCTCTGGCTGCCCCCAACGCCGAGCGCGTCGAGCTGTGCCTGTTCAGCGACGACGGCCAGCAGGAATTGCGGCGCCTGACCATGCCAGCGAGGGAGCACGGCATCTGGCACGGCTTTCTGCCCGGTGCCCAGGCTGGGCTGGTGTACGGCTACCGGGTCCATGGCCCCTGGGATCCGCTGCGTGGGCAGCGCTTCAATCCAGCGAAGCTTGTGCTTGATCCCTGCGCGCGCGAAGTGATTGGTATTTATGCCGGGCAGGACTTGCATATCGGACACCAAACGCATAACACCTTGCTGGCCGACCCCCACGACAACGCCGCGCAGGCGCTGAAAGCAAGGGTGGTCGCCGAACTGTCGCCTGCATGCCGCGCCAAGCCGGTGGACCCGGCAGCGCGCGTCATTTACGAGTTGCATGTGAAGGGCTTCACGGCATTGCATCCACACGTTCCCCCGGCGCTACGCGGCAGCTATGCCGGCCTGGCGCACCCGGCAGCCATTGGCCATCTGGTTTCGCTGGGAATCACCACGGTATGCATCATGCCGGTGGCATTTCGTGCGGACGAAGTCCGGCTGCAAAAGCTGGGCCTGTCGAATTACTGGGGCTACAGCCCGATTGCCTGGAATGCGCCCGAGGCACGCTACTGGAGTGGCACGCCCGGGAGCAGCCCGCGCAGCGAGATGCGCTCCATGGTGGATGCACTGCACGCGGCCGGTCTGGAAGTCGTACTGGACGTGGTCTATAACCACACGGGGGAGACCGATGCGCTGGGACCGACGCTGAGCATGCGCGGCATCGACAACGCGATGTATTACCAGCTCAATCCCGCAGACCCTGCTCAATACATGAACTGGACCGGCTGCGGCAACTGCGTCAACCTGAATCACCCGCTGGTGCTGCGAACCGTGATGGACAGCTTGCGCGGCTGGATAGCCGAGTTTGGCGTCGACGGGTTTCGTTTCGATCTGGCCACTGTCCTCGCGCGTGGCTCACACGAGGCGCAGTTTGCCTACTCGGCACACGCGCCAGTTTTGATGGCCATCGCCCAGGACCCGGTGCTGCGCGAGGCCCTGATGATCGCAGAACCCTGGGACATCGGTCCCGGTGGTTACCAGCTCGGAAAGTTTCCCGCGCAGTGGCTGGAGTGGAATGACCAGTTCCGTGACGTGCAGCGTGCCAGCTGGTTGCACCACTCGGCCTCCCTGGGAACGCTGGCCCAACGCCTGGCGGGTTCGGCAGACCGGTTCGACAGGCGACTGCGCAGCCCCGGCAGCAGCGTGAATTTTGTGACGGCCCACGACGGGTTCACATTGACCGACCTGGTCAGCTATGTCCGGCGCCACAACGAGGCCAACGGTGAACACAACCGCGATGGCCATGGCCACAACCTGAGCGTCAACCACGGCGTGGAGGGGCCCACGAACGACGACGGGATATTGGCGCGGCGTGCACAGCAGAAGCGCAGCCTGCTTGCTGTCACACTGCTTTCATTGGGAACCCCGATGCTGCTGGCTGGTGACGAGCTGAGCCATACCCAGAACGGCAACAACAACGCCTATTGCCAGGACAACGCCACCACCTGGCTACATTGGGAGCAGGCCGACGCCACCCTGCTGAACTTCGTTGTCGCCGTATTGGCGCTGCGCCGCCAGAGGCGTTGGCTGCAAAGCCACCATTGGTGGTCTCCGCCCGGAACCACCACCACTTCACCTGTCGCGCAGTGGTTTGCACCCGACGGGCAGCCCATGCATCCGGCCTTGTGGGAGCAGCCCCAGGCCAACGGCCTGATGCTGCTCCTCGGCGCTGGCAACGATGCGACCCAGGATTCCTCCGGTACGATGCAGGCAGATTGTTTGCTGCTGCTGAACGTATCGGCGGAAGTGCAGGGCTTCAACCTGACCGCAGGTCCCTGGATACTCCACCTTGACACAGGCAGCGGCGAAACCGGCAACCTGGCCCTTGACCGGCAGCTGATGGTAAGGGCCGACAGCCTGTGCCTGGCCAGCAGGGCGCCGTTGTTGGCGGCCCCATCCCCTCTTCATCCCTAGAAAGTGGCGGTCCATGACAATTACCACGGTATCCACCAGCCCGATCCAGGGACAAAAGCCTGGTACTTCCGGCCTGCGCAAGAAAGTGCGTCAGTTTCAGCAGCCCCATTACTTGGAAAATTTTGTCCAGTCGCTGTTTGATGTTTTGCCCTCTGCCCGGGGCCTGACGTTGGTGCTTGGGGGGGACGGGCGCTTTTACAACCGGGTGGCGCTGCAAACCATCTTGAAAATGGCCGCAGCGAATGGCTATGCCAGGATACTTGTGGGGCGCGGTGGCATTTTGTCAACACCGGCGGCCAGTGCGGTGATACGCCATCACCAGGCCAGCGGTGGCATCATCCTGTCGGCCAGCCACAACCCGGGCGGCGTGGACGGCGACTTCGGCATCAAATACAACATCGCCAATGGCGGCCCGGCACCTGAAAAAATCACCGATGCCATCTATGCACGCACGCTCCAGCTGAACCAGTACCAGATCAGCGACGCAGCTGACATTGCCATTGACCAGCTGGCGAGCTATTCGCTTGAAGGCACCGAAGTGCAGGTGATTGATCCGGTGGCCATCTATGCCGGCGTGGTTCGCAAACTGTTCGACTTCCCTGCAATACGTCGTTTGTTCGCAGGCGACTTCCGTTTGCGATATGACGCAATGAATGCCGTGGGCGGGCCCTACGCCAAAGCCATTCTGGAGGGTGAGCTGGGCGCGCCTCCCGGCACGGTGGTCAACGCCGAGCCGTTGGAGGATTTTGGTGGCCTGCATCCGGATCCCAATCCGGTCAACGCCTTGGACCTGATTGCCCACCTTTTTGCCGACAACGCGCCAGACATGGGTGCGGCGAGTGACGGGGATGCAGACCGCAACATGGTGGTTGGGCGGCGTTTTGTGGTGTCACCCTCGGACAGCCTCGCGGTGATGGTGGCACACGCCAGCTTGGTGCCGGGGTACCGCTCGGGCCTGACCGGTGTGGCGCGATCCATGCCAACCTCCACCGCGATCGACCGGGTTGCCAAGGCGCTGGGCATTGCCTGCTACGAGACACCCACCGGCTGGAAGTTTTTCGGCAATCTGATGGACGCCGGCAAGGTGCAGATATGTGGCGAAGAAAGCTACGGGACCGGCTCAAGCCATGTCCGCGAGAAAGATGGTTTGTGGGCGATTTTGTACTGGCTTCAGTTGCTGGCGGTTACTGGTGATTCAGTGGAATCGCTCGTGCGCGGACTGTGGAAGGCGCACGGGCGCACTGTCTACTCACGCCACGATTACGAAGCCATACCGGACGCGCAAGCCCGGGAACTGGTCGGCCGGTTGCGCGCGAAATTGCCCGCATTGGCCGGGCAGACCATTGCCGGCTGCGCCGTCGCCCGGGCCGACGACTTTGCCTATACCGACCCGGTGGACGGCAGTATCTCGACGCATCAAGGCGTTCGCATCATTTTGCAAGATGGCTCGCGGGTGGTGTTTCGCCTTTCGGGCACAGGCACAGACGGCGCCACACTGCGAATCTATTTTGAGCGCCATGAACCGGACCCAGGCCGACATGACCTGGACACCCAGCAATTGTTGCTGCCGCTGGTCGACTTGGCGGAGTCGGTGGCGCAGGTCAAGGCGCTTACCGGTATGAATCACCCGTCTGTCATGACCTGAATCAGCCCCGCTGCAACCGTACCTGTATCAATATTGTCGTAACGTACCAACCGATAGAGCGAACATGAACAATGCACAGAGTCTCAAAGATACTGTTTCCCAAGACCGGCAGTTGCAACCCCAAATGCTGGTGCGCCGCACGATCGCTCTGGTTCTCGCGGGCGGTCGCGGCTCCCGGTTGAAGCAACTTACCGACACGCGTGCCAAGCCAGCGGTGTATTTCGGCGGCAAATTCCGCATTGTTGACTTTGCGCTGTCGAACTGCGTCAACTCCGGCATTCGGCGCATCGGCGTGATCACGCAATACAAGTCGCACTCGCTGCTACGCCACCTGCAGCGCGGATGGAGCTTCCTGCGTGCGGAGCTCAATGAGATGGTCGATTTGATGCCAGCGCAGCAACGGGTGGACGAAGAGCATTGGTACCGGGGCACTGCCGATGCGATCTACCAGAACATGGACATCATCCAGAGTAGCAAGGCCGAATACGTGGTGATCCTGGCCGGCGACCACATCTACAAAATGGATTATTCGCTGATGCTCCAGGACCATGTGGCAAGTGGTGCCGGCTGCACGGTAGGCTGCATCGAGGTCCCGCGCAGCGAAGCCTCGGCCTTTGGTGTCATGGCGGTTGACCCGGACCGGAAAATCATTGAATTCGTGGAAAAGCCTGCCGATCCGCCTCCCATGCCAGGCAACGACGCAGCCTCCCTGGCGAGCATGGGCATCTACATCTTCAATGCGAAATATCTTTACCAGCTGCTCGAAGAGGACATTGCCAACCCGGCGTCGAGCCACGATTTTGGCAAGGACATCATTCCTCGCGTAGTGTTTCAGAGTTGCGCAGTGGCGCATCCGTTTTCCATGTCCTGCGTCTCCAGCGCGTCGAATCTCGTGCCTTATTGGCGTGATGTGGGCACGATTGATGCGTTCTGGGCGGCCAACCTCGACCTGGCATCGGTGACCCCAGAACTCGACATTTATGACACCAACTGGCCCATCTGGACCAGCCAGCGGCAGCTGCCGCCCGCCAAGTTTGTGCAGGATGTCGATGGCAAGCACGGACAGGCGATCAACACCATGGTCTCGGGTGGCTGCATTGTCTCGGGTTCCGTGGTCAGCAATTCGGTCCTGTTTTCTGGGGTCCGCGTCCATTCCTATTGCATCATCAACCAGGCCGTCCTGCTGCCTGACGTGACCGTTGGGCGAGGCTGCCGCCTTACCAAGGTCGTGGTGGACCGGGGGTGTGTCTTTCCGGAAAATCTGGTGATAGGCGAAGACCCTGAACTGGACAGGCTGCGCTTTGAGCGCACCGAGAATGGCGTGGTCCTGGTCACCCGGGACATGCTCAAACGCCTCGCGCTTGCTACGCGCAACCCTTAATCCGCTCCAAACAGTGTCCATGCGAATTTTGCAAGTCAGCGCAGAGGTTTATCCCCTGCTGAAAACGGGCGGCCTTGCCGATATAGCGGGCGCGCTGCCAGCCGCCTTGCAGGACGTGGGCTGCGATGTTCGGCTTTTGCTGCCGGGTTTCCCGGCCATTTGCTCCGGCATGGCCGGCGCTGTGGAAGTCGGTCGGTTTGACACCCCTTGGGGCGATCACGTACGAGTCGACTTCGGTGCCCTGCCGGCGCTCTCCCGGGGAAGTCGGCTTGTGTACGCCTATGCGCTGGTGGCCCCAGCACTGTTTGACCGGCCCGGCGGCCCCTACGAGGACGCCGACCGTCGCCCTTTCGGCGACAACCACCGCCGGTTTGCTGCCCTCGGCTGGGCGGCGG
>Ga0007834_1000166_pt1 | contig 23146 bp, 38 predicted proteins | sample CryBogCBE06Nov07_FD_71233 | JGI IMG/M metagenome (GOLD analysis project Ga0007834, IMG submission 71233) | Freshwater microbial communities from Crystal Bog, Wisconsin, USA - CBE06Nov07 | ecosystem: Environmental > Aquatic > Freshwater > Lake | place: Crystal Bog, Wisconsin, USA | collected...
TTTGTAAGTGTCAGCAAGAGAATGTCACGCTATCTAGGTAAGTTCGAACTACCGAAATAGTAGAAGGTGACGGGTTCGACTCCCGGCTGCTCGGAAGAGCGGTGCAGATGGTTGCTAACTGGACTAGTATCCCAAGTGACGTACCGAGTCCTGGTCGACCTTGTATAAACAGGTGAATGGTGTCAATAACGATGGTGATACTACTTACAAATTCAATTCGGAGGATAGGGACGCTGGGCGTTAACTGGTCTTGAAAACCAGCCCATCTAGGGATAGGTGATAGTTCGATTCTATTATCCTCCTCCAAATTAATGTATCCGTAGCTCAATTGGCAGAGCAGTAGTCTCCAAAACTAAAGGTTGATCGTTCAATTCGATCCGGGTACGCCATATACGCCGATGTAGCTCAGTTGGTAGAGCAGCGGAGTAGACTAAATATAAGCATGGAGGAACATGTTTATGTTTAATTGTATGTTTTGTAATAAAGAAGGCAAGTCGGCTAATTCCTTGAGAAATCATCAAAGATTATGTCATTCAAATCCTAATAGGCAAATATCCAGTTTTACTCGGTATAACTATGAAAATAGAGTAGCGTGGAATAAAGGATTATCTCAAAAAGATTTTCCTAGTTTAGCCAGACCTAATCAACGAGGGAAAAGATTCGGAGCATCACTCACTGGCCATACAGAAGAAACCAAAAGAAAAATAAGTGAAAAACTCTCCATCAACAACAAAGGTGGTAGATCAAAATGGTATGAGGTTGCAGGGCAAAAAGTTCAAGGTACCTGGGAAAGAAATGTTGCTTTGAAGTTTGAAGAGTTAGGAATAGAGTGGAAGAAACTTAAAACTAATAGAGATGTATTAGAGTATGTAATGGATGAAAAAGTCCGTTGCTATACTCCAGATTTCTTTCTACCAGCATATAATGTGTTCTTAGAAGTTAAAGGGCATTGGTGGGGTAGAGATAGAGAAAAGATGGATATTGTTCTTAAGACATATCCAGACAAAAATATTGTTATTGTTGAAAAAGAACAATACGAAAAGTTTTTGGGAGGTGAGCTAGTCTGGTGATTTCAGCGACTGCCTGAAGAGCAGTAGAACTAGGTTCGATTCCTAGACCTCCTACCAAATACACAACCAAGGAACCAGGTTCAAATCCATTCTTTGGCACCAGTGATTTATGCCCCCTTGGACAAATTGGTAAAGTCGGCTCTCTCAAAAGGAGCAGTTCTCTCAGTTCGAATCTGAGAGGGGGTACCAATCTTATGCCCCTGTAGTTTAGCGGTAAAACACCTGTCTTATACACAGCATCGTCACCAGATTAGTGAGCGTCCCAGGTTCGAATCCTGGCGGGGGTACCAGATATGGGACGATAACTCAGTTGGCTAGAGTATCGGTCTTTTAAACCGAGAGTCGTGGGTTCGAACCCCACTCGTCCTACCATATAAAAACATATTTGACTAAATTCGGGTTCATCCGTGAGAGAGCGATCTCCTATATCAAGTGTGTTTCTATATGGTAATGTAGCATAGTGGCTAATGCAACTGCTTCATACGCAGTCTATCGCAGGTTCGAGTCCCGCCATTACCACCACATAATTAAAGATTGTTGAGCCAGCGAAGTGCAGCGTTGACATCAGTAAAATACTGCATTTCGAAATAGGTTATGTCGTACAAATCTCGTACCATAATATAGCATATACCCTCATCGTAGGATAGATGAAAACATAATCCATTGGCTGTGATTCTATCGTAGATCTTCACACAAATATTTATGTTGACAAGGCTGTTGATCTAGTATATAATATAGTTTTACTGTCCGTAGCTCAACTGGATTAGAGCAACAGCCTTCTAAGCTGTAGGTCGGGGGTTCGAGTCCCTCCGGACAGGCCAAATAACAAGTTGACAAGCACAGCAGATAAGTATATAATTACTTACGCGGCTGTGAGTGGAAATATAGCAGACCTCCCGCCTAACCCATAGTTAGGAAAGGGGCCGGGGTTGAGTCATAGACATCAACCTTTGTAGGGGCAGGACCTACCAGCCGTACCAGAATTTAAAAACTTGTTGATTCAGTGAAATAAGTATGTTATAATAAGAACACGGAGAGTTGGCCGAGCGGTTAAGGCAACAGTTTGCTAAACTGTCACTGGGTAACCGGTGGATAGGTTCGATTCCTATACTCTCCGCCAAAATTTTTAAAAGAAGAATATGTATATTAAACCTACAGCAAATTATAAAATGGGCAACTTCACCAAGAACCTACTCGGAGGCCGTATGGGTCTTAAAGAACGAGCAGGTTGGAAGAAGATGATGATTCAAGCAGAATTGGCTGCTGCCCAAGCTCCAAAGAGTGTTAAGCAAGAGCGTAAGACTGGACTGCTAACAGGTTATGTAGCAGTTGACGGTTCTACAACAGAGTAAAGATTTTGTTCCCCAGTAGCACAGAGGTAGTTGCACTTGACTGTTAATCAAGGTGTCGGTGGTTCGATCCCACCCTGGGGAGCCAATTTATAGTAAATGCTCCCATAGTATAAAAGCATTACACGGCATTGGTAATGCCGAAACAGAGGAGCGTTACCTCTTGGGAGCACCAGAATAATGTGGGTGTGTTGCCGAATGGTTAGGCCGCGGATTGCAAATCCGTTTTATGCAAGTTCGAATCTTGTCATCCACTCCAAGATAGAGTTATAAATATTTTTAATGCGGGTATGATGTAATGGTAACCTACCACTTTGCCAAAGTGAATTCGCGAGTTCGATTCTCGCTACCCGCTCCAAATACTAGAACCTCCTTATTGGGAGGTTTCTTTTTAACTTAAAATTTATGCCTACTAGATAAATAAACATAATAGGAGATTGTTATGTTATGCGATTATGGTTGTGGTAAAGAATCAAACCACATTCTTAAAAATGGTAAGAACTGTTGCAGTAAAAGACCTGCAGGTTGCGAGGTATTAAAGAAAATTAATTCTAAAAAAACTAAAGAAGTATATGACAACAATAAACGTATACCAATGAAATCGCTTTATCGAAGCCTTCCGCAAGAAACTAAAGATAAAATGAATTGGGCTAAGGGGAAATCTTTAACTCCTAACGAAGAAATATTTACTGAGAATAGTTTATATGCCAATGAATTAGTTAAAGGGCGTATTGTAAAAGATAATCTATTAGAATATAAATGTGTTAAATGCGGAATAGATAGTTGGTGTGGAGAAACTATTGTATTAGACTTAGATCATATCAACGGTGATAATCGTGATAATCGATTGTCCAATTTAAGATACCTATGTCCAAATTGTCATAGCCAAACAGACACATATAAAGGTAGAAATAAGAATACTGGAAAACTTAAGATAACTGACGAGGAATTATTGACAGCTTATAGAAAAACCGGTATAATAAGACAAGCACTAATTGATGTAGGACTTGCTGCCAAAGGTGGGAACTACGAAAGATTGAAAAAATTGATAAGCAAAAATGCTTGACAATAGATCTAAATGGTGCTACAATATATACTTACTAAGCAATTAGTAATTGTTCTTTAAAAAGTTAATTTAAAAAATTTGCCCGGATGGTGAAATAGGTAGACACAAGAGACTTGAGAGTAAAATTTGAGTGCCCTATTGGAAACGATAGGAGTAGAACCCGTCAAATTCGGTGAAGGCTGTAAAATGCTAATACCGAGCGAAGCCTAAGTAGAAATACTTTTGAACGTGTAGAGACTAGACGGCGGGAACCTAAAGCGTAAGCAATGGTTAAGGTATAGTCCAGACCACAAACTTAATAGGTAGTGAAAACTATAGTGGTAAGAAAATCTCTCGCTCGTGAGGGCGTGCCGGTTCGATTCCGGCTCCGGGCACCATTAAGTGATAGTATTCAACGGGTACCGTGTAAGGACGCTTACACTAGGCGGGCTGGTAGGGCCATCTTCCAGTCCTGAGATAACCGTGGCAATGGCTTAGGAGAGGAAGCACCTCACTCCAAAATTCGCTGAGTCTGTAAGACTTGAGTATTATCACTTAATGGTTTATTGCTGTTGAGGCTCGCTATCGGGCTGCTGTGGTGCTGCTGGATCTAGTAGTAGAGTCCAATCACCGTTGCCGTAGTGATAGTCTTCAAGTATTTCTAGCATGAGTGCAAATACTTCTAGAGTGCGATTAAATGTAATCAATTCGTTTTCACGAAGACGTAGTTGATTTTCTGCAAAGGTTTTTAAAATATTTTCGCCCTCACGCTTACGGCGAATCTTTTTAATCACTATTTTTAAATTGTGTATTAGCCTATTACAGGTAACAATATCACCCTCAACACGATGTCTGGCTTGGTTAATGTCAGCAATCATCTTTGATATTAAATCATCAACTTCTGGATTAATATTAAAAATAAACTGTGTGACCATGTTGCCTAGTCGCTGTACGGCTTCAGTTTGAACACTCATGTCCTCGCCAACTTTGCCGGTCTTATCATATTCGGCACGGCGAACTGGATCGCTTAATACTTCATAGGCCTTGCTGATCTTTTTAAATATTTCTTCATCGCCGCCCATGTCGGGATGATGCTTGTGAGCCAATACTCTATATTGGTGTTTGATTTCTTCTTCACTGCAAGTGGAATCTAATCCTAGGTCTGTGTATAGGCTCATAAATTTTTCTCTTTTTAATATTTATTAGTAGTTGACAACCTATAAATATTATGTTACAATATTGTTTTAGTTAGTTAATTGCCCCGGTGGTGGAATGGTTTACACAGCGGTCTTAGAAGCCGTCCCGGAAACGGTTGCGAGTTCGAGTCTCGCCTGGGGCACCAAATTTTATAGAAAGTGACTTTACATGTTTGATCCTAAATTGCTAACACGCACCGTTATTGACACCAACAAGTGTGTTGAAAATATCGGTAATCGTTTTGCATTGGTTTTGGTGGCTGCTATTCGTGCTCGCGAATTGAAGCGTGGTAGTCGCCCGTTGGTAGATAATTCTAACAGTACCACTCCAAATGTTCTAGCATTAAAAGAAATTCAAGAAGGTAAAATCGGTTTTGATTATTTGAGGAAAATTCGATGAGCAAAGGTTCACGTCCGCGTCCATACAGCGTTAGCCAAGAACAGTTCGGTAATAATTTCGATGCTATTTTTCGCAAGCCCGATCCCCGTGTAATCGAGGATCAACAAAACGAAGATGAAGCATTTAACGAAGTTGCAAAGTCTAGCCAAAATACTAAAACTGCCACGGACGACACAAATAAATAAAATTAAGCCCCGTTAGTTCTAGTGGTAAAACGACGGTTTTGTAATCCGTAGTCGGGTGTTCGATTCACCCCCGGGGCACCACAAATTAGTATATGAATAAAGTTGATACAGGTAGCAATACCATCTTTAGATTTGATGATGTATTAGATGCAGATACCTGTGATCAAATTTGTCAGTTTGTTCTAGCCAAATCCGGTCCGGATGCTGTAGATGGTAGTTTGCTTCCCTGGCATCAGGGTGAGGCATTGCTTTGGCATACCCTCCCTGATCCGGACCTACAAAAGAAAATATTTGACTATCGAACTCGTGTAGAACAATTGGTTAGAGACACCTATGGTATAACTGCATACAACGAGTTCACTGACATTGTCACCTGGAGAACAGGTAGAATGATGCATCGTCATAAAGATGACGGCTATGAAGTTAATGATATTTTACAGCGCAGAAAGTTTAGCAGTGTTACTTACCTCAATGATGACTATCAAGGCGGAGAAACATTTATTAAAACTGAACACGGTGATGACTATGTAAGTGTTCCAAAGAAAGGGTCAATGGTTTGTTATTACAGCGATCCAAGAAATGAGCACGGTGTTAATCTAATTACCTCTGGTGTAAGAGTAACTATGCCTATATGGTATTGTTTAGATGAACAAGATTCAGAAAACGTAAGACTCAAGAATATTATAGATAAATTTAAATAACCCAAGCGGGATTCGTAAAATGGTATTACCTTAGCCTTCCAAGCTAAAGTCGCGAGTTCGATTCTCGCATCCCGCTCCATGAATATGAAAGACAAGTTCAAGCAGGCCTACATAGACACAGCACATAGATTTGCTGAACTAAGTCATGCTCGTCGCTTGAAAGTCGGTGCTATCGTAGTTAAAGATAATAGAATTATAAGCATTGGTTATAATGGTATGCCTGCTGGTTGGGAAAACGACTGCGAAGTGGTTGTAGGCTATAACACCAACAACGAACCAGAGTTAAAAACCAAACCAGAAGTGCTACACGCAGAAACCAACGCCATATCAAAATTAGCACGTAGCAGTGAAAGTGGATTAGATGCTGATTTGTTTGTTACACATAGTCCGTGTTTAGATTGTGCTAAACTTATACATCAAACTGGAATAAAAAGAGTTTTTTATAGTGAGAATTATAGAGACGATTCAGGCTTGACCTTTTTAGAAAAGTCAGGTATAATCGTAGAACAAATTAAGTAGCCTGAGTGCGTAGAGAGGTGATACGTCTCCTTTACACGGAGAGCGATACTGGTTCGAGTCCAGTCTCAGGTACCAAATAACCATAATAGGAAAATATGTCAAATACACAAGATGTCATCGAAGCCGACGTAGTAGAAGTTACTAAAAAAAGAAAACCTCGTGCAAAGAAAGAAACTGTAGAGGCAACCACTACCCAACAACAACCAATCATTCTTCAGACTAGTTGGTATCTAGATGAAATGGGCACCAGAGAACAATGGTGCTTTGCTTCAAATATCTTTACCACAGAAGAATTAGATAAAATTATCGAAACTGGTGAAAACGCAGAATTGTCTTCAATCATGGACGAAGGTAGAACAGCAGGTAAGAATAACGGTGTTCGAAGCTGCCAAGTATCTTGGATCAATAGTATGTTGCCAGAAAATTCTTGGATCTTCCAACGATTGACCAAAGCTGTAGTTGATATTAATTCTAAGTTCTTTGGCTACGATTTGAAGAACATTGATAGCCTACAATTTACCAAATACATCGGTGATACAGACGACCACTATGGGAAGCATTGCGACATGTTGTATAAGTCATTTACAACACGCAAATTGAGCTTTAGTTTACTGTTGTCAGAACCCACAGATTACGAAGGTGGTGATCTATTGTTGCACGTTGCTGAAAAGCCAGATGCTCCCAGTAAAGATCGAGGCACCATTGTTTTCTTCCCCAGTTACGCACTTCACGAAGTTACTCCAGTAACCAGTGGTGTTAGATATAGTTTAGTTGGTTGGGTCAGCGGCCCTCCATTTAAGTAAAAAGTTTTTCGGAATGTAGCGCAGCCTGGTTAGCGCATCTGCTTTGGGAAAATCTCGTTTTTGTATCGCTATGATAAATAGTAGTATGAAAAACAGAATAACAAAACCAGGTTTGTTAGCAATGAATCGTAAGATAGGGTGTGTACATTGTGCTAAAGAGACTACAGTAGGAAACATAAAGAAGCATGAAACATCGTGTTTTTTGAATCCTACTAATGTAGTTGAGTGCGCGGTTTGTAGTAAGCCAATAAAGAACTATAAGGAATCAAAAGGTACCTGTAGTCGTAGTTGTGCTAACAAGCATTTTAGAAGTGGTGAAGGCAACGGTAATTGGAAAGGTGAAAACTATCAGTCCATTTGTTTTCTTCATCATGAAAAGAAGTGTGTAGTATGCGGTGAGAATAAGATTGTAGCAGTTCATCATTATGACCATAATCATGAGAATAATGATCCTAACAATTTAGTTCCGCTTTGTCCTACACATCATAGTTATGTACATAGTCGTTATGTTGTCGAGGTACAACCCGCAATAGACGAATATGTTAAGAGATTTCTCCGGTTCGCCTAACCTGGTTATGGCACCTCGTTTGGGACGAGGAATAATGTGAGTTCGAATCCCACACTGGAGACCAAGAGCAGCGGATAAGTTACATTATCCAGTATGAGTCGCTAAGGTAGGTACCTAACCCTTAGGGCGAGCAATAGTACACGATTGCGATGTAACAGGAAGTAGTGATCTACTCACCGGGACCGGCCTCAAAACGAATCCCACCAATTTAGAGTACAAGGATTCGAATCCCACCATTCCGACCATTTATAAAAGGAAAATCATGCAAGTAAGAGCAAGTCATATTTTAGTGCCAACATTGGCAGAAGCAGTTAACCTGCAAGAACAAATCTCAGCAGGTGCTGATTTTGCTCAATTGGCCCGTGCCAACAGCAAATGCCCTAGCGGCCAAAACGGCGGAGACCTTGGTCCATTCAGCCGAGGTATGATGGTCAAGCCATTTGAAGAAGCTGCATTTGGCAGTGAAGTAGGCACAGTCGTCGGCCCTGTCCAAACCCAATTTGGATATCACTTGGTTAAGCGTACAGCCTAATCTACATATAACACGGCCCTACCCAATGCATGTAATGTACGGTAGGGTTTTCTTTTGACATTGTTATCAATACATGTTATAATAGTGTATGAATATGCCTAAATGTTATCAATTAGTAGGAGTTCCGGGTAGCGGTAAAACTACTTGGATTAACAATCAAGATTGGACTCGAGATTGTGCCTACATTTCTACAGATCGTCTTGTAGAAGAATATGCAGCCGCCGAGGGTAAAACCTATAGTGAAGTATTCAATGAGTATATGCCACGGGCTGTAGAGTTGATGGCACAAGAAGTTATTGTGGCCCGCGAGGCGGGTCGAGATATTATTTGGGATCAAACTAGCACAACTCTTGCTAGTCGAGCTCGTAAATTTAATATGTTGCCTGACTATGAGCACGTTGCTGTAGTGTTTGAAACACCCGACAGAATTGAATTAAAGCGTCGATTGGCAAGTAGGCCCGGAAAAGAAATTCCAGATGCTGTAATAGAAGGTATGTTGGCCAGTTTTGAGATGCCAACGGAAGATGAAGGTTTTAAGGAAATTTGGAAAGCGGTATAATGTATATTACAAACTACGACGGCTCTGTAAATCTTCCCTATGAGGATGGTTTGCTAGAATGGCTTATGGAACATTACCCACATTCACAATACAGGATTGAATATGTCTGAAAAGAAAGTTAAAGAACCCATCGAACATAAAGACAAATTGGGACGATTGCTCAAAGTAGGCGATTGTGTGGCATATCCGTCTAGTAATAGTTTGATGATTGGCATTGTTAAGAAACTCAATCCCAAAATGGTTGGTGTTAAACCATTAAAAAATAATTGGGGCTCGGGCAATAAATATCCGCAGGATATAGTATTGTTAGACGGTCCCGAAGTCACAATGTATTTGTTGACAAATAATTGACAGTTTAGTCTATTGGTGTTATAATACAATATTAAAGAAAGGAGATCGATATGCCAGCAGTATTTTTATATTCTGATCCACATTTTGGACACCAAGGAGTTTGTCGTTTTATGCGAAACGATGGTGTGACCAAATTACGGCCTTGGGATAATGCCGAGGAAATGGATGAAGAATTAATTAAAAGATATAACGAAAAAGTTCGTCCAAAAGACAAGTGTTATTTTTTAGGCGATGTTGTTATCAACCGCAGGGCATTACCTACGTTAGCCCGCTTAAATGGCGACAAGGTCTTAATCCGCGGCAACCACGACATTTTTCGTGATGACGAGTACAGGATGTACTTTAGAGAATTGAGGGCCTACCATGTGATGAACGGTATGATCTTAAGTCACATCCCTGTTCATGAAGCAAGTTTAGGTCGCTTTGGTACTAACATTCACGGTCACTTACATGCCAACCGTGTTATGAAGGCTCGCGGCGTCGATGCTAAGACTGGTGAAATCTTATACAGCAATGAGATTGATCCGCGCTACTGGTGTGCTTGTGTTGAACAAACTGACTTTGCACCTATCTTATTTGAAGACGCTATGAAGCGTATAGAAGCAGAAGGTGGTACGGTAGGTTTTAAGAACGGCAACGGACCGACTATGTAAGAATAGGACCTCAGGGTCCTATTTTTTTGAGTTAAATATCTCAAGGGTCCTTAGTTCAACGGATAGAACACCGTGTTCCGATCGCGGTGATAGGGGTTCAATTCCTCTAGGGCCCGCCATGATGTAATGATAATTATGTATATGTCAACATTACACATCCTATCAAATCCACATGCAGCAGTTAATATTAATAGAAGAGACGATCCGTTTAGTGTTCTAGCAGTCAAGTTTATGAAATACATGACACAATACGGTTGGAACTGTGTGCACTATGGTGTTCCTGGTACTGAAGTAGATTGTGAGTTAGTACCTTGCTTAGATAAGCACACTGATAATAGTGGTGTCGATGCTAAAATCTATAACGACAGAGCAGGTGCTGCTATTGCCGCTTGTAAGCAAGCTGGCGATATGATATTATGCTATCACGGTTGGGAAAATAAAGGAGCCTGCGAGCTTAATCCAGACCTCAGAGCAGTAGAACATAGTATTGGCTATGAGACCAAGGCAGTGTTTGCCCCATTCCGAGCATTTACCAGCCAAGCACAAATGCACATGTTCTACGGTGAAAGAGGCATGTTAATGAGCCCTAGTTGGTTTGACACTGTGATCTACAATGCTATTTCCGAAGATGAGTTTGATTACTCCGAGGACAAGGACGATTACTTCTTATACTTTGGTCGAGTCATTCCTGCCAAAGGAATAGATATTGCTATTCAAGCCACACAGTCGGCAGGTAAGAAATTGATCATTGCAGGACGCGGCGACCTAAGAGATCTTGGATATTCTACAATACCAAAACACGTAACTCTAGCAGGATTATGTGATGCTGACCAACGACGTAAATTAATGTCTAGAGCCAAGGCCATACTGGGGCCGACTTACTATGTAGAACCCTTTGGCAATATGGTAGTAGAAGGATATATGAGCGGCACTCCTGCTATCACCACAGACTGGGGTGGATTTACTGAAACAGTTATACAAGGTGTTACTGGTTTCCGCTGTCGAGAACATAGGCAGTTTATTGAAGCGCTGGAACGCATCGATGAAATCAATCCTAGAAGCTGTCATGTATGGGCTACGGCCAATTGTGAGGATAAGGTCGTGCATCCGCAATTAGACGCATGGTTGAGAAAAGTTCAACAATACGATTATTATAGAAAATGAAATTAGCCTTTATTATCACCAGTTGCATCGAGGTTAAAAACGAGCATCCTTTAACCTACAGTAAGGTTCGAAGTTACTTCTCCAATGAAGAACGTTTTCGACAAACTATTACCACAGTGGCTAGCTTAGATGCTTTAACGAAAAATGATTCTACAATTTATCTTGTAGATACCAGTGAGCATTGTGAGCCCTATCGTAATAACTTTTGGTATCAACCTAACTTAAAATTTATCAGTATCAAAGAAGAGTTTCCGGAAATATTTGATATAGTTACCAGTCATCCTAATAAGAGCTATTGTGAATGTTTGATTCTACATACTGTTATGACAAAATATAAAGAAGAATTCCTAGCCTATGATTATGTATTAAAAATCAGTGGTAGATATTTTTCTGATAGTAGTTTTGACAAAGATATTTTTAAACAGTATAATAAAGATAAGATTTTTTTCAAACACCCCTCAGAGAACGAGTGGCAAGATTGGTGGGGATATAATGCAGTAGACCTGCGTGGTCAAACAGGCGATAATAAACTTCGTCAATATTGTTCTGTGCTATTTGGGTTTGGACAAAACAAATTCGATTATATGTTAGGAGTAATTGAGCGTATCAAAGACACACTGTTCAATCCTGCTAATTATCACTATGATATGGAAACTTTAATTTATTTTTTTACAAGAGATAACACTGAAGATATCATACACACTGATTGGTGTATCTATGGATTTCACGGACCCGACGGTCGCTTTGTAAGGTATTAAATGCAAACCAACGTTATTATTATTGACAATTTTTATTCTAATCCCGATGCAGTTAGAAACTTTGCGCTAGGACAAACCTTTGATGTCACCGGAAATTATCCGGGCGCAAGAACAGTGACCTTTCTTACTGAAGATGTTAAAGATTCTATACGGGGAATCGTTTCTCCGCACGGGGGCAAAGTAATAGAATGGTTTGCACAAGATGGATTTAGCGGTAGCTTCCAGTTGACTACTGCTAGCGATCGTAGTTGGATTCATACTGACCATTATAATACCTGGGCAGGAGTATGTTATCTAACGCCAAATGCTCCTATACAGGGCGGCACTGGTTTATACCGTCATAAGGCCACAGGTGCATATTTTGAAAAAGAAATGGACGGAAAACCCTATGAATCCCAAGATATGACTAAATGGGAGCTTGTAGATGTTATTGGAAACAAGTACAATAGACTTGTACTCTACAGAAGTAATATGTTTCATTCTAGTATGAATTACTTTGGGTCGGGTCCAGAAGATGGCAGATTATTCCAATTATTCTTCTTTAATACGGAATTTTAGCCTATAACCTATAAATATTTTAGTCTAAAAGGTGTGCATGTATGTTTGACTGGTCCAAACTAAACCGCCAAGATATAGCCAATGCTATACAAACTCTTTCTCCCAAACTTGTGGGAGATTCGATCCAGCAACAAGATTTCCATAGAATACTATCCACTTATCTCAAACGAAAATATCGTGTCAAAGTATCCGAAGGTTGGGATACAAAGGTGAAAACACACGCTGTCTTTACAGGTGGTACTTACTATAGTGATCTAGATGCAGAAGATAAAAAGTGTATTGAATTGAATTTTATCTATAATCCTGTTATATCCGAGTTTAAAATTACCAAACGAAGATTCAACCAATTGTGTAATTTGATTGCCGATACTCTACTGCATGAAATTATACACATGCGCCAATATCGCAGACGATCTTTTAAATCGTTGCCTAACTATAACAGCACAGCATCCAAGGGCAAACTACGCGAAGAACAAAGTTATTTAGGCAACAGTGATGAAATAGATGCCTATGGGTTTAACATAGCCTGCGAACTTTTACATAAACACAGGGGCGATCAGCAGGCTGTAATTGATCATCTAAACATAGATCTCAAAGGTAGTAAAAAGTCCGGTGGATGCTGGAAAGTTTATCTAAAAGCCTTTGAGCACGATCATAATCACGAAATCATTAAGAAACTTAAAAAGAAAGTAATACGATACATACCTCGAGCAGTAGAAGGTCGTCCGTTCAAGAATACCGACTGGATCTGCTATTGACATTTAAATAACACTATGTTAAAATAGTGTTATGACATATAAAACTCATACCAGCACTATACGCACTCTCAAGCAGGGTGATCCTAACTTTGTAATCAACGACGGACTAATGCAGGCACCTCGAGCAGGATTCGAAATTAGTCAACGATGTCCAGAGAATTATGCAAGCCTTATTCAGGAATGTATTATGCATGGTTGGCTCAAACCTGTAGCACATGTCACAGAACGAGAATTGTTGTTTATGGGGTTGACTAAATGAGTAATGGTGGTTATACTATGAATATGCCCGGCACTATCGGTGGTGCTAAAATTATTTTTAAAAATTCAAACATGGATAAAATTGGAATTATTGGCCTAGGCTTTGTAGGTGGCGCTATTAAAAACGCTCTAAATGACATTTGGGGTCATGAAGTAACCTGTGTAGATCCTGCTAAAGGTTATAATAATACCATTGCTGACCTTAAAGATTGTGATGGTGTATTTGTTTGTGTGCCAACTCCACAAGACGACGATGGTACTTGCGATACAACTCCGCTTGAAGATGTATTACGTGAATTATCATATGTAGGTTTCCAAGGTGTTATCATTAGTAAATGTACTGCTCCAGCAGATGTCTATGAAGAACTAAATGAGAAATATCCAAACCTCGTTCACGCACCCGAGTTCCTTACTGCAGCCAATGCCAACCGAGATTATGTCAACGGCACATTCTGTATCATCGGGGGTAAACATAAATTATATCTCCGAGAAGCAGAACGTATTATTCGAACAAGCCAACAAAGTCTAGGTGATAATGTTAAATGGTGTTCGATTGGTGAAGCTGCATTGGCCAAATATACCATTAACTGCTTTATGAGCACCAAGGTTATCTTTATGAATGAAATGTATAACCTTGCTACCAAGATGGGATTCGACTACAATACGATTGCCAACATGGTCACAATGGATCCACGCTTTGGTAAGAGTCATATGCAGATTCCGGGACCCGATGGCATGTTTGGGTTCGGCGGTGCGTGTTTCCCCAAAGATACCAGTGCTCTACTAAAGACTGCAGAACAACAGGGCATTGATATGATGGTTTTGGATGCCGCAGTTAAGAAAAATACCATCCTTCGCTTGACAGAACCTAAATAATCCTGTATTATAAGGTATAGGAATAATAATGTACAACAAAGTATACAAAGATTTTGAACAAGGCGAAGAACTTCATAGCGACAAAGGCTATGAAGAAGCATATTTTGCAGATGTTATCCGCTTTAAGATGAAGCGAGATAATAAGCGTTACTGGGCTGGCGACAATGTCAGCGAGTATCTCAATGAAGGCGATCGTGAACGACTAATTGACGAAGCTACAGAAGCATTTGAATTAGTTCTTGATCGGTTGCTTATTGATCGCGAAAACGATCCTAATAGTAAAGGTACAGCTCGCCGACTGGCTAAAATGTATTTTAACGAAATTATGGCAGGCAGATATGAACCGGCTCCAGATGCAACAGCATTTCCAAACGACTCGGCGGATCGTTATGAAGGTATGCTTGTTGTTCGTAGTGAGTTACGCTCTATGTGCTCACATCATCACCAGCCCGTTAGTGGTGTTGCTTATATTGGTATTATTGCTGCTAATAAGCTCATTGGTCTTAGCAAGTACACCCGCATCGCCCAGTGGTGTGCCCGACGAGGTACTCTCCAAGAGGAACTTTGTAACGACATTGCCCGCGAGATTAGCAAAGCCACTGATTCTGAAAATGTAGGTGTTTATTTAAGAATGACTCACGGATGTTGCGAGAACAGAGGTATTATGGCTCACGATAGTTCAACAACAACTTCTGTCCTTAAAGGAGCATTTAACAAAGATCCAGGCACAAAGAAGGAGTTCTTTGATACACTGAGTCTTCAGGAATCTAATAAGCGGTAAGTATATCGCCCAACAAATCATTCAATAAAGGTAAAATATGAAAAAAGGTAAGTTAAACATTCCTAGCCGCCAACAAGTGGCACAGAATCAAGTGGCCAATGCTGCTCAACAGGTTGCACAACCAGCCGGACGCCGTCCTAGCATTATGGTTGCTGTTCCTGCGATGGAAATGGTCAATGCAGAATTTGCACAACATTTGGCCATGGCCTGTGCTAACATGGTTGCCAATGGCATTAAGATCAACTGTGCATTTAACATTGGTTCAGTTATCACTATTGCTCGTCGCAATCTAGTTGACATCTTCTTGAAGAGCGATTTCGACTACATTTGGTGGGTTGATTCAGATATGAAATTCCCTATCGATGCTCCAATGCGAATGTTGGCTCGCAACAAAGATATTGTCGGTGCAAACTATCGCCGTCGTCGTTTCCCTAATCCTAACTTTACAGGTATGATGGGTTCCAGTGGTCAATTCACTGAATTCCAAACTACAGATAACTCTCCAGCAATGGAACTTATTGATGTGTTGCCACACGGTATGGTTCTATGCAAGCGTGAAGTTTATGAAAAAATTCCTCAACCGCACTACCTACAAGAATATGTTGCACATTTAAATCTTGAAATTGGTGAGGATATCTTCTTCTGCCAACAAGCTCAAAAGGCAGGATATGACATTTGGTGCGATCAAGAATTGAGCAGAGAAGTAGCACACATTGGTATTTTCCACTTTAACTACAATCTATCAGTTCCAAAATAAACTGAAAGGGAACCCATGTTGTTCGAAAGCATAGAGATTCGTAAAGTACGCAATGGTGTGATTGTCACACTGCGTACCGACGAAGATGAAGATCAAGAGTACGTCTACGACACAGATCGTAAAGCGATTAAGTTTGTCAAAGACCTTCTTGAAGCAAAAAGTAAGGAACAGGCTCCGGCTTGATTAAACAATGACAGTTAAGAAACAATATAGCATAGGCGACACAGTTTGGATCTACGGTGTTAGTCAAGGTAAATCTACAGAAGGTAAGGTTGTACAAACTTTTACCGTCGACCAAGATGGTTGGGATCCAGATCGAGTTCATTATGTTATAGCGATTCCTACTGAAATCGAATACTTACTTGAAGTAAGAACATGGGAAACTATCAGCGAAACTAAAGATGGACATGTCGGTGGTCTGCGTGAAGCATTTGTCAACCCCGATGCCGGCATTAGATTGATGCGTAGAACAGGTGTTGACCTAACATCCGAAGGCGAGTTCGAAGAACCCGAACAGCCCGAGGAAGATGACGATATCAGTCCCGAGGCTATTCATGCTGCTCTTGAAAAGTCACAGAAGGATGCTAGCCATCAACCCTTGGTTATTAAAGAAAACAAAGCACGACGCCGCTATCCTAGCCGCAAGAAAAAGCCAAATGCAAACTGATTTTAGGCCATTAGAACGTGCTGTAAAGATTTGGATGGACGAGTTGAGAACATCAATAGTTAAACCAACTTTGACCAAAGGGTTTAACGGCCATTGGACTCTACAACTTGTTGATGTAGATCTAGTTGACACTGCTCAGGGTCTACTAATGTACGGTACTAGTCATGGGCTAGATCGTGCGGTTGAATGGACTACCGAGCGTTTAGCAAGTTGGGATAATTGTCGTCGTATGTCTTGGGATATGTGGGACTTTAAGCATAAACACGATGCAGAAAAGTTCATAACCTTATTTCACTTAACATGGCCGCAGTAAGATTCAAAGTTGAAAACAATGTTGTGAAAGAAATTCACAAGGTTGTTGTGCATCGTTTCTATTTGAGCGATGTAGAGGATCCGGACTTGTATGCCGCGCAACCGATGTGGGATTGGAAACAAAGTGAACAGGGTAAGTTTGTTATGGAACATGCCGTAGGTGAACCCGAATGGCACAGACAAATAAGTTACGAAACATTTGGTTATCAATATGCTATAACAGCAGAACTTGAAGCAAAGAAACTAAGTGAATTTTATTTGAGATGGGGCAAAGATGGAAGTAACAAGAGTCAGTAGCAAGTGTATTGTTAAACAAGAAAAGACCAGTAAAACAGTAGAAGCAGAAGTTTTATCATTTAATGAAAAACGAAATCTCACTGTGGTACTAAACAAATCAGTAAAATTAAACATGGCCTGGAATGGTAGACTCTACGAAGGCCGTATGGCTGGAATTGACTTTACCACAGAAGGGCCAACAATAACAACATCAAAGACAGGAAGATAAAATGAACCCGTTCAAGGATCAATATAAGTTTATGAAGGCTTGCGACCAAAGTGTTGACAAGTTTAATAGTTCGCAGTATAATATGTATGTGACTTTAATCGACGAAGAACGTGAGGAACTCGAACAGGCAATTAGTAATGGCGATCAAGTCGAACAACTAGATGCACTAATTGATATTCTAGTTGTCACAATCGGCGCTATTCATTCAGCAGGGTTTGATGCCGAAGGTGCTTGGAAAGAAGTTATGGCTACCAATTTTGCCAAAATCGATAAAGAAACAGGCAAAGTTCGTAAGCGTGAAGATGGAAAAGTGTTAAAACCTTTAGGTTGGACTCCTCCTAATCTAAAACCCTTTATTGGAAAATAAAATGAGAAGTAATTATTGGTCCTGTTCAAAGTTTGCAGATTACATTCGCGGAACTCCTAAACTCAGCATGGGTACCAGTGAAGAATGGGATGAGTGGAACACTACAGCCAAAATGCGACACAGCTTTCGCTATTGGTTAGCTGAAGATGCATTAGACGCTATCCAAAATTTTATTCATTATCCTACGGACAAATTAAATGATATCAGATATTACATTAATAATCGTTGGGTCTCTCGTAGTCATCAGCTTACAGCAAATCCTCAAGATATTAAACCTGGACAATGGAAAGACGTTGGAAATCGGTTCCTTCCTTGTTTGTTTAATGAGCTTGTGGATTTTGTTGAAATAGAAACCGCGTGGCATCATTGTGCTTGGGATAATGAGGCTCGTAAGAAATATGCAGTTCCATGGTATCGTAGCGGCTGGTTGCGTTGGCGCACTTGGCGTTGCGCCGAAGCCGGACTTGCTCACTTAGATTGGGCCGCTGGACTCACTAACCGAGAGTTTATTGAAGAAGGTGAAACGGAAGAGCCTACACAACAAGCACTGGCTGCTCGTGAAATCAAAGAGCTGTATCTATGGTGGACTACCACATATCGTAATCGTCCGGATCCCTACGATGTCAGCGGGTGGACTGCCTATTGCGAACTTAACCGTTTACAAAATGGTGGCCAGTTAAATTGGGGAGAAGATAAGTCACCCAAACTTAAAAAAATTGCCGATCTGGCACACGAAGAACTTCGTAAAATTGAAGCAGAATACGAAGCCGAAGATGAAGCCATGATGATTCGTCTTATCAAAATCCGTAATTCACTATGGACATAAAATATATTAATGACCAAGACTGGTTAGCTATCGGCCAACAATTCCTAAAAGGACAACCATTCAATCACAATGTGATTGATAACTTCTTTACTGAAGAAATTGTTCAACAACTTGTAAAAGAGTTCCCCTCTTATAATAGTGATATATGGCACACTTATAAGAATGCCATCGAAGATAAGAAAACCTGCAACAATTGGAATGTATTTCCAAAGACAACCTATTCTGTCTTTAATTATCTAGGCGGCAATGATTTCTTGAATGTCATTGGGCAGATTGCAGGTGTTGAAAACTTATATAGTGATCCCGGGTTAAACGGCGGCGGTTGGCACGCTCATACCAAAAATGGAAAACTAAATGTACATTTGGATTACAGCATACATCCTAAATTAGGATTAAAGCGTAATTTTAATTTAATTATATATATGACTCCTGATTGGGATCCTGCTTGGGGCGGTGGTCTTGAGTTATGGTCTCATAATTCCGAAACCAATCAACCCGGAGAACGAGTTGGCGTCGTTGAAAATAAATTCAACAGGGCAGTGATCTTTGATACTACTCAAAATTCATGGCACGGGTTGCCTGCAGATTTAACCTGCCCCGACGGTGTTGCTCGTCAAAGTATAGCAGTATACTATTTGACACCATCTAATCCTACGACAGACCCTAGAGGCAAGGCATTGTTTGCACCTTACCAGGATCAAGCAAATGATCCAGATGTGTTGACACTGATTGCAAAGCGTAGTAATATAGCAACAGCATCTGAGGTATATGGTAATGGTAGCAAAAAGTCCTGATCGTTATACTTTCCAAATGGAAAGTCATATTAAACATCGTGCCGAAGAAGGTCTAGAACCTTTGGAAGAATATATCGCTATGTTCAAAACTTGGCGAGAGCAGGATGAAGAAAATCTTAAAAATCCCGAGTGGCAAAAAGACAACCTAGAGTACGATCTTCGTAGCACCAAATGGATCTGCGACAAGGCCAAGGCGTCGGATAGTTATGCTCAAAACCTGTATGCGGCCATGTGTAATATGCAGTTCCAAAAATTAGATGTTATGCCCATACTGAAGAATCAGCGTTGGTCTTGCTCTTGGCGTAGTGCCGGCGGCATCGTTGCCGACATGTTGGAAAAGGGCGATTACATCGATTGGTATTGTTCGGGTATAATGCACGACGAAGAAGGGATAAGTACAGGACATGTTCCAGAAGGACATGTTACTGATGAGATCAAAGAAGACCTAAAGAAATTAGGTTGGATACCTGTTGAATGGGAAGACGATTGAAAATCGCATTGAGTAAACGCACAATTGAACGACAAGGTAAGATATACGATGCAATTGAAAATGCATGGTATAAGTATCTTGACGAGCATGAACTCACTTTTGTGCCAAACCATTTAGATCAAGATTTTGATGCTATTGCCCATTCTGTTGATTGCTATATTATCACCGGCGGAGATAATAGATTAATTCGTCGTAAAACTGAACGTCGAATGATAATCAGTATGATGAAACTAGGTAAACCCGTTATTGGAATATGTCATGGGTGTTTCTTATTAACAAAGTTTCTCGGCGGAACTGTTAATAAAAAAGAAGGACACCGAGACGGCGTTGAACATTCGGTAATCTATAATAATACCAAACATATAGTCAATAGTTATCATAGATATTATATTAATACATTACCAAGTAATACTCAAATATTAGCAGTAGATAATGATAATCACTGCGAAGCCTGGATAGATGGTAATCTAGCAGGAGTAGTTTGGCATCCAGAACGCATGGAATCAGGATGGGTGCCTCCAGAAATTGGCAAACTATTTGGTAAATCCACTTGACTTTGCCCCTGCTCTCCTGTATAATAACTACATTGTTTAACAACATAGGAGCAGAAATTGGCAACAGTCGCAGGGGTTAAAATCAAGCCCAAAGCAAAAAAGATTACTAGTGTTAGCATCCGCGAGAATGCTAAACGCGACCACACTCCAAGTTGGGATGGTGCTGCTGATATGACTCCGGCAGAATACGCTACCCATTTCCGTAATGCTATGAAGTATTACAATTTGGAAACTTCAGCAAAAGATTTGAAAGTCAAGGTCATTGATTGGATGGGCCGTAATGGCTACGACAAAGATCAAATCCAAGACTTTAAGAAGACCAAAGATTGGCGCTGCCATTTGACCATGGGTGCTATTGCATCCTGCTTGATCAAAGGCATGCCAGATGTTAAAGAAGGCTTTAACAACGGTAAGAGTGCAGTTGCATGGCTGAAAAACGAAATTGCCGCTATTTTGGATGCAGGACAGTATGACGTTGAAACGGTTGTAGTAGATAAGGCTGTTAGAGTTGCTGTTCCTACTCCAAATATCCAAGATCGTATTCGCGAACAGGCAGTGGCTATGAGCGACGAGATTGATGCTGCCATCGATAGTTGGATTATGGATCCAGAAGCATTTGATCCAAAGTCAATTAAGTTGGTTAATTTGTTGCGTGGCAAAGGTGCCAAAGCTGCTCAAGCTCGTTATATCAAATCATTCTTTGCTCGTGGTTTGGCAGAATTGCAGGAATTGTCCAGCGGCAATGCCGATGAGCAGTTGCGTGAAGGCTATAAGTTTGCTAGTCGCAAGAATGTTAAGAAGTTGATTGAGTTTTACGAAAGTATTGCTTCAGCTTGTGAACAGATTGCCGCAGAAGCCAAAGTGCTTAAGAAGCCACGTGCTAAAAAGGCTGTACCTGCTGACAAGTTGGTGGCCAAGTTGAAGTTCTCGGTGCGTGATGACAAGTTAGGTATTGTCAGTGTTCCGCCTGCACAGATCATCGGTGCTCAAGGTGTAGTGGTGTTTAACAACAAGACTCGTAAATTGGGCTACTATATTGCTACCAATGCAGAAGGACTCAATGTCAAGGGCACTACTTTGATGAACTTTACCGCAATGAGCGTTCAACGCACTCTGCGTAAGCCATTAGAGCAGTTGAAAGAGTTCAAGGATCAAAATACACAACGGCGTTTTGAAACTTGGTTTGGTAAGATTAAGACCACAGACACATTGTTGAATGGTCGGTTTGGTGAAGACACTGTTATCCTGAAAGTGTACAAATGAATCGTATAGATCCTAGCTTAAATCCTCTGGAAGTAATGCTAGTATGTGAAGATTTGGAAAAGCGGGGCTATACAAGGTATAGTCTTGCACTGGGAAACAATTGTATTTGGGCACATCTTCATCAATTTAACCTTTACTATGTTTTCCAAGATAGTAAAATTTTAGATGTACAAACGGATTAATATATGAGTACGCTCTATTCGATTTTGTTTGCAGTGGCTTTGATTTTTAGTATTGCCAAATACTCTAATCAATATGAAACCAACGATGAGGATCGAAGTCCACCGGTTGCCGAACAGGTCTATATCGTTAATACACGAGAAGACAAAGGCGACAAGTGGGATGATGATCCTCTAGACAAAGATCGAATTGGACCAGATGGAAGTGATAAAAGACGATGAGAATACTTGACAAGGATCAATGCGGCTGCTATAATTGTTTGAAAGAAGTAAAAGATCACAATGGGTGGCCTATTACCATGTCAACTTTTATTGTATGTCCAATATGCGGCAATAAGCGTTGCCCAAAAGCAACAGATCATAATTTAGCGTGTACCAACAGCAATGAACCAAATCAACCAGGAAGTCGATATTGATACTTATCGTATAGTCCAAGGAAAGTTTCCTGGCTGTATGCTCAATTATTGGTCTATTGTTGATCAAAATAACAGGACTATCTTTTACCATTGGTCCAAACGCGAAGTTGAAGTTAAATTGAAAGAATTACAAAAATGAACAATAATTTAGAAGATTTGATGTATAAGGCAGGATTGACAGCACAAGGTTGCTGGGATAGTATGGATCAGTATGATCAAGATGCCATTACGAAGTTGGCGGAACTTGTTGTAGAAGATTGTATTAAACTGATCAAAGAAAGTGGGAAGCAGTGTAAGCATACAACTTTTGATAAAAGTATAGTTGACTGCACTCGAAGAAGTGCTGTAAAATTAGTTAGACAACATTTTGGTATTAATGAGCATAGGGAGACGGTATGATAAGTCTTAAAACATTTATGGAATTGGTAGATTATAAGATCACCGAAGGCAACGACTATTATGCCTTTAGTCCCGATGCCTATAGCCTAAACTCTTGGAGCGGGACTCAAGATGGTTATAGTTTTGACATTGTGTTTGATACCAAGACACAAGTCGTTTACCAAGTTGAAGCCTGTGATTATCGACTCAATCGTGCTTATCGTTTAGTTCATCCCATGTATAAGGATCAAGTCCAAGCAGGTGAAAAGGCTTGGGATGGTACAAAATGGATTGACTTGGATGTGGATACAGACTTTATGGAAAAGGCCCGTGCTATCAAGGATGGTAAGGACTACGATACTCGTGTCCAAATGGAGTTGGATATTCCGGAAGAGGACTTGTTAGTGTATATGAAGGAAGCTCACAAGCGTGATATGACCTTCAATGCATTTATCGAAGAAGCACTTCGAACAATGATATCAGATTTTGAACGAGACCCCGAAGGCATGAAGGCTAGGGCAGAAGTAATGTTTGGCTCTCCTAATGGAGCATGA
>Ga0007834_1000167_pt1 | contig 23055 bp, 25 predicted proteins | sample CryBogCBE06Nov07_FD_71233 | JGI IMG/M metagenome (GOLD analysis project Ga0007834, IMG submission 71233) | Freshwater microbial communities from Crystal Bog, Wisconsin, USA - CBE06Nov07 | ecosystem: Environmental > Aquatic > Freshwater > Lake | place: Crystal Bog, Wisconsin, USA | collected...
GTCATTGATCTTGCCGGCCAGCAGGGGCAACTGGTCGCGCATCAAGGGCAGCTCCTTGGCCAGAATCGGAATCACCAGAAAGACCAGTGCCAGCATGGCCAGCACGAACAGCAGCTCGACCAGCAGCACAGCGAGCAGGCGCGGCAGACGCCCCCGCCATAGGGCGTCCAACCGGTTGACCACCGGGGTCAGCGCATAGGCCAGCACCGCCGCCACCACAAAGGGCGTGAGCACCGGCGCCAGCAGCCACAGCAGCAGAACCAGAGCCAGCGCAATGCCGCTCCAGGCCGCGGCCTGCTTCTGGGTGGGGGTGAACTGCATGGATGCGCCTTAAAATCGAAGCTTTGATTCTATCGGCGCGGCCCCGGATGCCGCCATTCCCATGAACCACCCCCTTTCCTACAAAGACGCTGGCGTTGACATTGACGCCGGTGACGCCCTGGTTGAGCGCATCAAACCCCTGGCCAAAAAGACCATGCGCGAAGGCGTTCTGGCAGGCATTGGGGGCTTTGGCGCGCTGTTCGAGGTGCCCAAGCGATACAAGGAGCCGGTGCTGGTCAGCGGCACCGACGGCGTGGGCACCAAGCTCAAGCTCGCTTTTGAGTGGAACATGCACGATACCGTGGGCATCGACCTGGTGGCCATGAGCGTGAACGACGTGTTGGTGCAGGGCGCCGAGCCCCTGTTCTTTCTGGACTACTTTGCCTGCGGCAAGCTCGATGTGGACACCGCCGCGGCCGTGGTGGGCGGCATCGCCCGCGGCTGCGAGGAATCGGGCTGCGCCCTGATCGGCGGCGAAACCGCTGAAATGCCCGGCATGTACCCGGCCGGCGAATACGACCTGGCCGGCTTTTGCGTTGGCGCGGTCGAAAAGGCAAAAATCCTGACTGGCAAGGAAGTCCAGGCTGGCGATGTGGTGCTGGGCCTGGCCAGCAGCGGGGTGCACAGCAATGGCTTCAGCCTGGTGCGCCGATGCATCGAGCGCGCGGGCAATGCAGCCCCTGCCAGGCTGGACGGCAAGCCCTTCAAGCAGGCCCTGATGCAGCCCACCCGCCTGTATGTCAAGTCCGTGCTGGCCGCGCTGGCGTCCGATGTGGGCATCAAGGCCCTGGCCCACATCACCGGTGGCGGCCTGCTGGAAAACATTCCCCGCGTCCTGCCCGAAGGCCTGGCTGCCCAGCTCAAAAAAGGCAGTTGGCCCCAGACCGAGCTCTTTGCCTGGCTGCAAGAGACGGCCGGCATCGACGACTTCGAGATGAACCGCACCTTCAACAACGGCATTGGCATGGTCGTGGTGGTGGCACCCGGTCAGGCCGCCGCCTGCGCAGCCGCTCTGCGTGCACAGGGCGAAACCGTGTTCGAGATCGGCACGATTGCCGCGCGCGGTGCAGGCGCGGCCGTCACTCTGGTCTGAATCTGATCGAAAACTGTCCGCAATCGCCTAGCCACGGGGTTGCAGCAGTAGGAAGATAGGGCTTCTGATACAAAGGAGCCTTCCATGAAAACCTGTCTGATAGTGATCGACGCGCAAGAGTCGTTCCGGCAACGCCCCTACTTCGTCGCTGACGATCTGCCCGCATATATCGCCGTGCAAAACGCCCTGATCGCAGGCTGCGTGCAACGCAGCGTACCGGTTGTGCGGGTGCTCCATGTGGATGGGCCGGCAGTGGCGAGCAACCCGTTTGCCCGCGAGTCCGGCCACGTCAAACCCCTGGCCGAGATCATGCCCTTCGAGCCCGCTGCCAGCTTTTACAAAAGCCGCCACAGTGCCCTGGTCGGCACCGGCCTGGATGTCTGGCTCACCGAAAACGGCATCGGCAAACTCATCATCAGCGGCATCCGCACTGAGCAATGCTGCGAAACCACCACGCGCCACGCCTCCGACCTGGGCTGGACGGTGGACTACGTGCCCGAGGCCACGCTGAGCTGGGCCATGCGCCAGAGCGACGGCAGCACGCTCAGCGTTGCCGACCTGCGGCTGCGCACAGCCACGGTGCTGCACGAGCGCTTTGCGCGGGTTTGCAGCGTGCAGGACGCGCTCGCGGCCGCCTAGGAATGGGCCCAGGCATGGCCAAGACCCCTGCTGCCCCAGCCAGTGCCCCCGTCGAGGTGCTGTTCGTCATGCTGCCGGGCACGCTGGCGCTGGATTGGGCCGGGCCGGCCGAAGCCTTCCGCCGGGCCAACCAGAGCCTGGCCCGGCTGGGCCAGCCTGCGCGCTTTGCACTGCGCCACATCGGACCATCGGTGGCAGCAGGCAGCTCGGTCGGATTGCAATGGGCGGGCCTCGCGCCCTTGCCTGCACAACTGGGCGGCGCGGGGGTCGAGGCCAGCTGGGTTGTGTTGATGGGCCGGCCGGACGAAGCCGGGCACGAAGGCCTCGCTGAGCAAAACGCCGTCACGCACTGGCTGCGCGGCATCAGCTCCCAACTCCACGGCCCGCATCGGCTCATCACGATTTGCGCCGGAGCCCTGCTGGCTGCCAAGGCAGGCCTGCTGGCCCACACCAAGGTCACCACGCACCACAGCGAACTCGAAGCGCTGCGAGCGCTGGAGCCCCTGTGCGAAGTGCAGGCCAACCGCGTTTTTGCCATCGATGCCGCGCGGCGCGTGTATTCCAGCGCCGGCATCACAACCGGCATCGACCTGGCCGTGCACCTTATCGCTGAAGTCTGCGGCGAGGCGGTGGCGGCGCGGGTGGCCCAGGTCATGGTGATGCCGCTGCGCCGAGGCCCGGCCGATCCGGCAGCCTCGCCTTTTCTGGCCTACCGCAACCATATGCACCCGGCACTGCACCGCGTGCAGGATGCGGTGGGCGCCGACCCGCGCGCCGACTGGAGCGCCAGCCGCATGGCGGGGGTGGCGCACACCTCGCCGCGGCATCTGGCCCGCCTGTTCGTGGCGCATGCCGGCATTGCGCCCCTGCACTACCTGCGCCGCATCCGCCTGGCCAGCGCCCAGACCGCCCTGGCCAGCGGCCTGAACGTGACCCAGGCCGCCGAGGCTGCCGGCTTTGCTTCAGACACCCAACTGCGCCGCGCCTGGGCCCAGTTTGCCCTGCCCGGAACACCATCGACTGTTGCTTTGCTACAAAAAGAGTAGCTGCAAACGACCATTTCACCTTGGCAAGCGGGCGGTTTTGCTTCAAACTGCCCTTCCGGCCTGCATTGCAACGGGCTGCAGGAGCCAGTCATGCCTGTGATCGCCATCATCAACCGCAAGGGCGGCAGCGGTAAAAGCACGCTGGCCACGCACATCGCGGCCTGGTGCGCGCGCGAAGGCCTGGCTGTGATGCTCGGCGACGTGGACCGCCAGCAGTCCACCCGCAGCTGGCTCAAGCTGCGCAGCCCCGCCCTGCCGCACATCGCGCCCTGGGCAGTGGACCAGAAAAACGTCTTGCGCGTGCCCACCGGCATCAGCCATGTGGTGCTCGACACACCCGGCGGCCTGCAGGGCTTTGAATTGGCCCGCATCGTCATGTTTGCCGACGCCATCCTCATGCCCGTCTGCGACTCTGTGTTTGACCGCGACTCCGCCGCCCTGTGCTTTGCCGAGTTGCAGGCCTTGCCGCGCGTGGCCAGCGGACGCTGCCGCGTCGCCGCGGTAGGCATGCGGCTCGACGGCCGCACCCGCGCCGCCGAAGGCGTGGCAGCCTGGGCAAAAAACCTCGGCCTGCCCATGCTGGGCGTGCTGCGCGACACGCAAAACTATGTGCGCAGCGTCGAGCGCGGGCTCACCGTGTTTGATCTTGCGCCCAGCATCTCGGCCATCGACCGCCAGCAGTGGGAGCCCGTGCTGCAATGGCTGCGCCCGATCCTGCAGCCGGCCGTAGCGGCCAACGACACCAGCACGGCGCCGGGCGTGTTGGGTGCCACGCGCCTTGGTAGCCAGCCCGTGGGCGCTTCGCGCCCCAATGCCTTGATGCCCCAGCAGGAGTCATTGGTGCACGGCGGGCGCCTCGCGGCCTCCAGCGCCCGGACCGCAGAGATGGGTCACGCCAGCGGCGGGCAAAGGCCCTCCGTGCTCAACACCAACGGCCCTATGCAACGCACGCCGGGCTTGATGGGCGGCCTTCCGATTCCGCAGTTTTTGAAGAAGGTGGGCGTGTAGAGCGCTTCAACTGCGCGCAACGCCAGCGCGGGTTCGTCTGAGCGGAGAGTTGGGACTGGTCGCCTCGAGGCGCTCAGCCAGCCAGACTTGGATGACGGACTGCCTTGTCACACCCAGCTTGCTGGCCTCACGATCGAGTGAGTCAACCATCCAGGTCGGAAAATCCACATTCACCCGCTTTTGTTCCTGCAACACGCGCTTTGCTTTGGACCAGTCCAAAGACGCGGTGAGGTCGACACCATCGTCGAATTGCTGGTCGAATTTTTTAGCTTTCATAAAGTGCCACCTTTTCTGCACGCGCTCGCCGAACGGAAATCAACCGGATTTTGCCCCCACGATAGGTAATCACAGCCGCCCGTTACTTCCCGTCAATCTGCCCGACGAACAGAAACCGGGGCTCGTCTTCCGTCTTCCCCGGAATCTCGAGCAGCATCGAGTCATTCCAGAGGCTTTGAGCCTCAACAAAGTCGACACCATGCTTGGACGGCCATTGACCGCCAGCAGCCTGGGCACCTGGCTTGAACGTGGGGTGGAATTCTCCAATTCCGAGAATATTGATTGACACCTTGCTGCCTCTCGCCGGATGATGCTTCCCGGATGCGACGGCTTTTGATCGTCGGCTTCGAAAACTTGAAGACGGAGACACACATGACACTGCCCAACAGCATCAACCCCTGGGAGATGTTGCAGCCGCATGACGCCGAGCGGTTTGGCAAGGCGATCTTTGATGAAAATGAGCGAAGGCGTTGGTGCACCGCCATTTTTATTGGCGGTCTGCCATTCATGTGGAAAGAGGCGAGCCACGTGCGCCAGATGATCTACCAGCATCTGGACCTGCAGCAAGGAAACCGCGTGCTTCTGGTCGGGGAGTCCAACGCGAGCTGTGGCTTCGTGGACGACTTGCGACAGCTTGTCGGTGCGGCGGGAGAAATTGATTCCATTGATGTGATCGAACGCGCCCGCACCATGTGCAGTACCGGTCAAAGAGGCAAAAACGGGAAGCTCGGCACCTGGCGCTATGACTTCATGGACGGCAAGCCCGATGGCCATTACGACGCCATTGCCCTGATGCAAGGGGTTCAGCACACGGAGGACTGGGCCGAAACGGCAATCCAGATGTGCCGGGTCCTGAAGCCAGGCGGTGCCATCGCCACCGGAGAAATCTGCTTTGGTGAACCATTCGAGGAAAAGGTCAAAGCGGATGTGCATATCCAGTACGTCATGGACAAGCTGTTCGCGGGCATGGGCCTGCGCCATCAAGAATTGTCCTACTGGAGCATCGACGACTTGCGCAAGGCCTTCTCCGGTCTGTTGCTTGGCCAGGGCTGGTTTTACGAACGGGGCTTTGAAGTTTTCTGGGGGCGCAAGCCCTTGAACCCTGCAAGCGCAGGCTGAGCCCGCGATGTGCCTGAACTGGACCGCATCCCCGTTGCTGCGGCCATGACACGTACCAGCCAGGTTCTTGAAGTGCTCACCCTGTTTTCGGAGAAAAGCCCGATGCTGCGCGCCAGCGACATCTGCGAACGTCTGCGGGTCGCACCAGCCAGCGCTTATCGGTATATCGACGATTTATCCACGCGGGGGCTGATCGAAATGGCCGGACGCGGCAGCTATGTCCTGGGGCCGAGCATTGTCGAGCTGGACCGGCACATCCGGAGGACGGATCCCTTGATCGGTGCTGCAACGCCGGTGATGGAAAAGCTGGCCAAGGAAACCGGGGGCGTCATTCTGCTCTGCCGCATCCACGGCCTGAAGGTGCTCTGTGTGCACCAGATCACGGGGCCGATGGGGCCGCCCCATGTGAGTTACGAACGGGGCCGCGCCATGCCACTTTATCGCGGCGCGACCTCCAAGGCCCTGCTGGCCCATTTGCCTCTTGCCACCATCGAAAAAATGGTGCGGCAGGATCCGCAGGGGCTCAAGCAGGCAAAGCTGCCGACCGATCCCAAAGCCCTGTTTGCCTATTTGCAGGCGCAGCGTGCAAACAAGGTTTTCACCTCGGTCGCGGAAATAGATGAGGACGCGATGGGCTGGGCAGCGCCCATTCTGCTAGCGCGCAAGCTGGTGGGCAGCCTCAGCATCGTGTTGGCGCGCAAACACGGCGAATCCCGCGCGGCGGACTCCAGGATGGCGGATCAGGTGCTGCGCGCGGCGCTGCGCATCGAGGGCCGCATCGTGAGCTGACGCTTCCCCGCTGCGGATCATGGAGACCGCCCACGCATCGCACACCCTTCAACCCGGAAATATCAACCCCCAAGGAGACAGACATGACTTCCACATCCCTTTCACGCCGCGCGCTGGTTCAAGCACTTTCGGGCTCGGCACTGATGGCCTCTTTGCCACCCGTAATGGCCCAGGAGTTTCCGGCCAAGCCGGTGAAATTCATCACCGCGTTGCCGCCAGGAAGCGGCTCGGATGCCACCTTGCGGGTCATTGGAGAAATCATCAGCAAGCGTTGGCAACAGCCCGTGATCATCGAAAACAGGCCCGGGGCCAACGGCCTGGTGGCCATCAGCGCATTCAAGCAGGCGGGGGGTGATCCCTATGTCTTCCTGCAACTGGACAACTACCAGGTGACGACACTGCCCCATCTGTTCAACAAACTGCCCTATGACCCCAAGACCGATCTCGAACCGATCTGCCCGCTCTCGCGCAACTACTTTTTCGTCGTGGTCTCGGCCAATAGCCCCTACAAAACGCTCGACGACATCGTGGCGGCCGCCCGCAAATCACCCGGCCGGATCACCTACGCATCGGCGGGCAATGGCAGCTTCGGCCACCTGGGAGGATTGCTCCTGCAAGTGCAGAAAGGGATAGAGATGCTGCAGGTGCCCTTCAAGGATTCCACGCTGGCCTACTCGGCTGTGTCCACGCAAGAGGTGGACTGGGCCCTCGGAAGCGCCGCGAGCGCCGGCGCGCTGGAAAAAGGCGGCAGATTGCGCTTCATCGTGCTGGCCGCACCCAGCCGCGCCGCTGGCTACCCGAATATTCCGGCAACAGCGGAGACACCCAGCACCAAGGGATTCGAAATCCAGGGCTGGACCGGGCTGTTCGGGCCGCGCGGCACGCCGGCGGCGGTGCGGGATCGCATCAATGCAGACGTCACGCTGGCTACGGGAATGACCGAAGTGGCGGATCGCTTCCGCGTATTCGGATACGAGCGTTTCGAGGCAAGTCCGCAGACTTTCGCCCAGGTGATTGCGACCGAATCACAGGCCTGGGGCGAGATCATCCAGAAGAACAAGCTGAAGCTCGATTGAACTCCGTCCGGGCCGGATGGGCGGCCCGCCGATTCCGCAGTCTGGAATGAGGTGGACGTAGAGCAGGCCCGCTAGACCGAGAGCTTGGTCAGGCTCCAGACCAGAACAACCAGTTGCGCCAGGTTGACAAGCAAGGCGGCCACGTGCATTTTGCGAAAGCCGCTGATGGCGCTGCCGTCGTCCTGCGCAATCCGCGCGCCCAGGTCCTGCATGGCCGCAATGAGGTTCTTGCGCAGCAAGACCGCCACCAGCGCCAGCCCTGCCGCACCCGCAGCGAATGCGATGCGGCCCCACAGCCCGTAGCTCAGCGCCGCGCCGAGGGCCGCGTAGAAGTCGGCCTTGTAATACACATTGAAAAAGCCGCGCACAAAGCGCGCGTCCATCGGCGTGTCGTGCTTGAGGATCAGCAGGGGCAAACCCCCGAGCAGGAAGTAGGCCGTCGCCACCAGCAAGATGACCGTGAAGAAGAGAGACGGGAACACGGCTGAGGGCATGGTTGTCGTCCTTGAAATGTGCGCGCTTGCAGCTATCGGGCAAGCTGGTTCACTGTAATCACCCGCAGCGGGCAGTCCGGGCGCTTGCGGCCTTCACAAAATTCGTTGGCCCAGACAGCGCCGTTGCCAAACATCACGCCCTGGTAGTTCTGGAACAGGTCGCCCGGGTCCTGCGCCAGCACCTCCTTGACCACGGCCGGGGAAAAAATCTGGTCGTATTCCTTGATCAACTGAGCCTTGCCGACGCGGCGAAACTTGCCGCCTTCGAGGTTGAAGCGCAAGGGGTAAGACACCATGTCAGCAACCCGCGTGACGTCCTTTTCTTTCAGCGCCGACTGAAAGCTTCGGGCAAAGGCTTGCACAGACCAGGCAGGAATGCTGAACTCGTCGGTTCCGTCCGCGCTGGACAACGTGCATGCAAGCGCGAGCAGCAAGACGGGAATGATTTTCATGGGAGGTTCCAGGTTCGGACTAAGCGGGAGACGACAACCGCCGGCCTGAGCGAGGGGCCAGCCCTTCCTGGTTGAAGCATTGAAAGCCCGAGCAGGGGGTGCATGCCTGCTACCTGACCATGGATGGATGGAAGTTGGGGTTTTCGATGATGCCGAATCTATTGCCGAACGGGTCAGTGACTGCTCCAACCTTGATGCCCTCGCCTACGTCGGTGACTGGTTCAAGACTTGTTGCGCCCAGCGACAAGAGATTGGCAAAGGCCGCTTCGGCACTTTGAACGCCCCCAAGGGGCTGAGCGCCGCCTACACCTGGCTCTCCCTGGGGGAGCAAGCCAAGCTCAAAGCCGCCTACAGAGAAACCCACGTAGAAGGGCTGATCAAAGTAGGGCGTCTGGCCGAGAACCTGGGAGTACCAGGCTTTTGCGGCGGCGAGGTCTTTGACAGGATAGATTGCGGTGCGTAGGCCGAGGATCATGGTCTTTTCTTGGTAATTGGGACTCTGTCATGCGGGCGGCGCCGACCGTGTTGATTGCGCGCCTGATGGAGTTTCTTCCACAACCCTTGCGGGATACAGGGGCGTCTGCGGGAGAAACCGGACATCAAAAACCTCTGCATCTGGCCTCCGGCGCCCTAGCCCGGCATGCTCCGCAATTCCGCCACGCGCTCCGCAATCATGTCCAGGTCAATCGCGTCCTCAGCCTGGGCAAGATAGATTTCCAGGTCGGGCACGGCGCGGGCGGCGTCGCCCAGGGCGGCCCATGCCAGGCCACGGTCGCGGTATTCGGGCCAGGCCTGGGGCAACAGGATGATGAGGCGGTCGAGCACGGGCAGCAGGCGCTGCCAGTCTTTCTGGCTGCGGTGGATTTCCTTGAGGTTGCGCAGCATGCGCGCAATGATCTCGCGCGGCGGCGCGGCCTGCAGATACAGGCCCATGGGCACATCAAACTCGTCTACCAGGCCGCTACGCCGCTTGTAAGGCTCCAGGCGCTCGGCCAGTTCCTCGCGGCTGAGCGACTGGCCGTTGAATGGGTCGATTACGACCTGACCCTTGGGCAGGTTGATCTTGATCAGGAAGTGGCCGGGGAAGCCCACGCCCCGCGCATGCAGGCCCAGGCCCTGGGCCAGCTCGATCCACAGCACAGCCAGGCTGATTGGGATGCCCCGGCGCGTGCGCAAGACGGCATGGAGGTAGCTGTTGTCGGGGTCTTAGTAATTGTTGACGTTGCCGCCAAAGCTCAGCTCGCGGAAGAAAAACTGGTTGAGCAGCCGCAGGCGCTGCAAGGGCGGGGCATCGGCAGGCAGGCGGCGCTTGAGGCGGCCGAGCAACTGGTCCACATCGCCCAGCACCTGCTGGACGTCGAGCTCGGGGTTTTCGTCTTGCGCGAGGCTGCAGGCGGCTTCAAAAAGCGGAAAGTGCTCATCGCTTTGCACCAGGCTGGCAAAGTATTCCAGGGCGGTTGGCGGCTCGAAATGAAACTGCACGGCCCCTACTTTCTCATAAATTCGCGCAATTTCAAACCACTGGCCCAAAGCGCTACAAAATAAATAGCTGCCGACGCAAGCAGGACGCCGGCAAGCAGGCCAATTCGCTGCAAAGGCGCGGCCTTCATGCCGAGCCAGGGCACGGCGCTGCCGGCCCAGAGCAGAAACACCATGAGCAACACGCTGGCCGCCAGCACCTGGAGCGCAAACCGGCCCCAGCCAGGCAGGGGCCGGTAGCTGCCCCGGCGCACCAGGCCGATCAGCAGCCACAGCGCATTGACCATGGCACCGATGCCGATCGACAGGGTCAGCGCCGCGTGTTGCAGCAGAGGCACCAGGAAGTAGTTGAGCACCTGGGTGAACACCAGCACGGTGACAGCGATCAGCATGGGCGTGCGCATGTCGTGGCGGGCGTAATAACCCGGGGCCAGCACCTTCACGGCCACGATGCCCAGCAGACCAACGCCATAGTTCATCAGGGCAGCCGTGGTGCGCTGGGCGTCGAGGTCGGTAAACGCGCCGTAGTGGAACAGAACGGCGACTAGCGGCTGCGCGAACACCAGCAGCGCCACCGCGCAGGGCACCGAGAGCAAGACCACCAGGCGCAGGCCCCAGTCGAGCATGGCTGAGTAGCGTGCCTGGTCTTCAGCCAGGGCACCGCGCGCCGCCGCCAGCTGGGGCATCAGCACCACGCCCAAGGCGACGCCCAGCATGGCGGTGGGGAATTCCATCAGCCGGTCGGCATAGGTGATCCAGCTCACGCTGCCGGGCATCAGGTGCGAGGCGATCTGGGTGTTGATGAGCAGTGAGATTTGCGCCACGCTCACGCCGATCAGGGCCGGCAGCATGAGGGTTGCCACCTTGCGCGTGGTCGGGTTGGCCCAGGCCGCACGCAGCGCCTGCAGGCTGAGGCCGATGCGCGGCAGCAGGCCCAAGCGCAGCAGGGCCGGCACCTGGATGCCCAGTTGCAGGACGCCGCCCAAAATGACCCCGGCGCACTGCGCATAAATCGGCTCGATGCCATGCAGCTTGAACCAGGGCCCGAGCAACAGCATGGCCGCAATCAGCGACAGGTTGAGCAAGACCGGCGAAGCCGCCGGCACGGCGAACTGCCGCCAGGTGTTCAGGATACCCCCCGCCAAGGCCACCATCGACATGAAGCCGATGTAAGGGAACATCCAACGCGTCATCAGGACCGCGGCGTCGAAACCATGCGCCGTCTGGCGCAGGCCGCTGGCCATGCCCCAAACCAGCAGGGGCGCGCCCAGCACGCCCGCCACGCACAATAGCACCAGCAGCCAGGCCAGCACAGTGGCCACGTGGTCAATCAGGGCCTTGGCACCAGCATCACCTTCCTCGGCCTTGCAGGCGGCCAGTACCGGCACGAAGGCCTGGCTGAATGCGCCCTCGCCCAGCACCCGGCGGAACAGGTTGGGGATGCGAAAGGCCACGTTGAAGGCGTCGGTGAGCGGGCTCACGCCGAACAGGGCCGCCATCAGGGTCTCGCGGGCCAGGCCCGTGATGCGCGAGGCCAGGGTCAGCAGGGAAACCGTGGAAGCGGACTTGAAAAGGGACATTGGCCCCAAGTGTAGCGGGCCGGATCGGGCGGGCAGCTATAATGGAGAGCTTTGCTGGCATCATCCTCAGACACTTAAAGGAATATTCATGGCATCCGCCAAACCCAAAAAGAAGAACCCACGCCTCGCGTCGGGCCGCAAACGCGTCCGCCAGGACACCAAGATCAACGCCGCGAACACCTCGCTGCGCTCCAAATACCGCACCGCCGTGAAGAACGTCGAGAAGGCCGTTGCCGCTGGCGACAAGGCCAAGGCGACCGAACTCTTCGGTAAGATGCAGGCCGTGGTCGACACCATCGCCGACAAGCGTATCTTCCACAAGAACAAGGCAGCCCGCGACAAGAGCCGGCTGTCCACCAAGGTCAAAGCCCTGGCGCAAGCCGCGGCCTGATCGCCACAAGCCTGTAACCAGGCACCCAGCCCTGACCTCCAAATGAGGTCAGCCGTTTGAAAACGGTGCGCTGCCAGCAAAGCAAAAGAGCCGTCGCAAGACGGCTTTTTTGTTGGCGCGACAATCAGCCCGTGATCGCCCCCGCCCCATCCTTGCCCACCCCCACTCACCGCCGCAACAACTTCGATGCCATGCGCATGCTCGCTGCCCTGATGGTGCTGGTGAGCCACCAATACCTGCTGGCGGGCCGCCCCGAACTCCGGGTGTTGGGCCTCTACAGCCTGGGCGATGTGGGCGTGGCCATGTTTTTTGGCATCAGCGGGTATTTGGTTACCACCAGCTGGATGCACGACCCGCATCTGCTGCGCTTTTTTGCGCGACGCTTCCTGCGCATCTACCCTGCGCTGTTGGTGATCGTGTTGCTGCTGGCCCTGGGGGTGGGTCCGCTGTTTGCGCCCATGCCGCTGTCGGACTATTTCTTCAACCCGCGCTTTGGCACTTTTTTCCAGAACCTCATCCTGCGTGCGCACACTGATCTGCCGGTCCAGATTGGCAATGGCCCCTTCAGCCATATCGTCAATGGCTCGCTGTGGACGATTCCGCTGGAGGTGCGTTGCTATGTACTGCTCTCGCTCATCGGCATGCTGGGCCTGCTGCGCTGGCGGCTGGGGCTGCCCGCGCTGATGCTGGCCTTTGCGGCCTACCACCTGGGCTGGCTGGGCCCTGGGGCGTTTCTGATTCGCGCCGATGAGGGCGGCCGCTCCCTGCAACTGGAATTTATTGCCTGCTTCTTCCTGGGTGCCTGTGTAGCCCGCTTTCCGGGCCTGCTGCGGGCGCCGCGCGTCTGGATCTGGCTCGTTATGCTGCTGGGGCTGGGCGGCGGCGCCTGGGCTTGGGGCCAACCGGCTTTGGCCATCTGGCTGGTGGTGCCACTGACCACGCTGGCGGTAGGCAATGCCTGCTGGCCTTTGCTCAGCGGTGTGGGGCGCTGGGGGGATTTTTCCTATGGCGTGTATCTCTATGCCTTCCCCGTGCAGCAGATCGTGCTGGCGGACACCCCTGCGGCACTGCCCTTCGCGCTGCAACTGGTGCTGGCTGTAGCGCTCACCCTGCTGTGCTCCGCGGTTTCCTGGCACACGGTGGAGAAGCGGGCCTTACGGCGTAAGCCCCGGGCCCGGCAGCCTCAGTGAAAGTCCCGGCTGCGGTTGCCCAGCTCACCCAGCCTGCCCAGCAAGGGCGTGAGGTCTTGCAGGCGGCGGGCCACAAGGTGCTGGACCTGCCCACCACTCTCCACATCCCTTTGCCAGACGCCGTGCACGGCCAGCAGGCGGGCATGCAGCAGGCTCTGGCGCTGGGCCTCGCGCACATGCTTCCAGACAATCACCTGGACGGAGCCGGTTTCGTCTTCCAGCGTGACGAAGATGGTGCCCTTGGCTGTCTGGGGTTGCTGGCGCACGGTGACGATACCGCAGGCAGCGGCGCGCTGCCCATCGCCCAGCCGGCCCAGTTGCTGCGCGCTGAGCAGGCGCAGGCGCGCCAGGCGCGGGCGCAGCAGGGCCAGCGGGTGGCGGCGCAGGGTGAGGCCGGTGGCGGCGTAATCAAACACGATTTCCTCGCCCTCGGGCGCGGCGGGCAGCAGCAGGGGCGGCTCGTGCACCGGCGCATCGCCCAGCAAACCGGGCGAGGCTTGCAAGGCCGAGGCCTGCCAGACCTGCTGGCGGCGGTGGCCCGCGAGCGATTGCAGGGCATCGGCCGCCGCCAGAGCCTTGAGGTCGCCGCGGTCCAGGCTGGCGCGCAGCGCGAGGTCTTCGGCGTTGGCAAACGGGGCTTGGGCGCGTGCCTGCACGATGCGTTCTCCCGCCGCCTGGCCCAGGCTGTCCACCAGACGCAGACCCAGGCGTACAGCGCCGGCGCTCACCAGGCTGGTGTCCCAGTTGCTGAACGATACATCCACCGGCAGCACCTCGATGCCGTGGCGCTGCGCATCCTGCACCAGCTGGCTCGGGGTGTAGAAGCCCAGCGGCTGCGAGTTGAGCATGGCCACCAGAAAGCAGGCCGGCTCATGGCATTTGAGCCAGCAGCTGGCGTAGGTAATGAGGGCAAAGCTGTAGGCATGGCTCTCGGGGAAGCCGTATTCGCCAAAGCCCAGGATCTGCTTAAAAATGCTCTCGGCGAATTCACGCCGGTAGCCGCGCGCGGTCATGCCGTCGATGATGGGTTGGTAGAAGTGGTGCACGCCGCCCTTCTTCTTCCAGGCGGCCATGGAGCGGCGCAACGCGTCGGCCTGCTCCGGCGAAAAGCCGGCGGCGATCATGGCGATCTGCATCACCTGCTCCTGGAAGATCGGCACACCCAGGGTGCGCTCCAGCGCCGCCTTGAGCGCCGGCTTTTCGTAGTGGATGGGCAGGCCCTGGCGCCGGCGCTCGCGCGCCTTCAGATACGGGTGCACCATGCCGCCGGCAATCGGGCCGGGGCGCACAATGGCCACTTCAATCACTAGGTCGTAGAACACCCGGGGCTTGAGGCGCGGCAGCATCGACATCTGGGCCCGGCTCTCGATCTGGAACACGCCCACGGTGTCGGCCTTGCAGATCATGTCGTAGGTGGCCGGGTCTTCCTGCGGGATGTCGGCCAGGCCCCAGCGGGCGCCGCGCAGGCTGTTGCGCAGATCGAGGCAGCGCCGGATCGCGCTGAGCATGCCCAGGGCCAGCACGTCGACCTTCATCAGGCCCATAGCTTCGAGGTCGTCTTTCTCCCACTGGATGATGCTGCGCTCGGGCATGGCGGCGTTCTCCACCGGCACGAGGCGCGTGAGCTTGTCCTGCGTGAGCACAAAGCCGCCCACATGTTGGCTCAGGTGGCGCGGCATGCCCATGAGCTGCTGCGTGAGGTCGAGCCATTGCGCGATGCGGTGGTCGTCTGCAGCCACGCCCGCGGCCTGCGCCTGCTGTGCCAGAGCCTCGGTGAGCAGGCCTTTGTCAAACCACTGCTGCTCCTTGGCAAAGGCGTCCACCAGGCTCTCGGGCAGGCCCAGAGCCTTGCCCACGTCGCGCAGTGCGCTGCGTGTGCGGTAGCTGATGACCACGGCGGCAATGGCAGCGCGCTCACGGCCGTATTTGCCATAGATGTACTGGATGACTTCCTCGCGCCGTTCGTGCTCGAAGTCCACGTCAATGTCGGGCGGCTCATTGCGCCGCTCGCGGCTGATGAAGCGCTCGAGCAGCAAGCTGGAATGCATCGGGTCCACCGCCGTGATGCCCAGGCAGTAGCAGACCACCGAGTTGGCCGCCGAGCCGCGGCCCTGGCAAAGGATGCCCCGGCTGCGCGCAAAGCGCACGATGTCTTCGACCGTCAGGAAGAACATCTCGTACCGGCACTCGCCGATCAGGCGCAGCTCCTTGACCAGATGGCGGCGCACCTTGAAGGGCACGCCCTGCGGGTAGCGCTGCACCGCGCCGCGCAGGGTGAGCTGGCGCAGGGCCTGGGTAGGCGTCAGGCCGGCGGGTACCGTCTCGCGCGGGTAGTTGTAGCGGATCTCGTCGAGCTGGAAATGGCAACGCCCCGCCACCAGCAGGGTGTTGGCCATGAGTTCGGGCGGGTAGATGCGCCCCAGACTCAGCAGCGAGCGCAGGTGGCGCTCGGCATTGGGTTGCAGGCCCAAGCCGCATTCGGCCACGCTTTTGCCCAGGCGCACCGCGGTGATGACGTCCTGCAGAGGCTTGCGCGAGCGCACATGCATGTGCACATCGCCCGCCGCCACCATGGGCACACCGCTGGCCTTGGAGAGTTGCTGCAAGGCGGCGAGCCACAAATCATCGTCAAGCGCCTGCCAGAGCTCGGCCGCCAGCCAGACATGCCGGCCCAACAGGCCGCAAGCGCCCGCCAATTCGGCGTGGATAGCTACAAAATCAGGAGCATTTGCGCTGTCGCGGCAAGGCGCAAACAGCAGCTCGCAGCCACGCAGGCGGGCCCAGTTGAAGGCCTGACCTGGCACACGGCCCAGCGCGTAGCTGCCCTTGGCGGTTCCCTCGTGCGTGCGCGCCGCCGTGATGAACTCGCACAGATTGCCCCAGCCGGCGAGATTGCGCGCCAGCGCAACCAGGCGGAAACCATCGAACAGGAACTCGGCGCCAACCAGAAGCTTCAGGCCCAACGCGCGGGCCTTGAAATGCGCCCGCACCACGCCCGACACCGAGCATTCATCCGTCAGGGCCAGCGCGGCATACCCGAGGGCGTGCGCGCGTGCGACCAGTTCCTCAGGGTGCGAGGCGCCACGCTGAAAGCTGAAGTTGCTCAGGGCGTGGAGCTCGGCATATTGCGGAAAGCCGCCCTCAGCCTTCATGCGTAGATGCCCTGCAGGAACCAGTGCACTTCGTCCTGATCCGCAGCGGGCCGCTCTCGGTAAATCCAGAGCCAGCCGGCCTGCGCGCTGCGGGCCACGAAATAGTCGCGCAGGGCTGCGCTGTGGGCAGGCATCTGGCCGGCATTCCGGGCGGGCAGGTTCGCTTCCCACCATGCGGCCTCGATGCGCTGGGCGCGCGAGAGGCGGTGCAGCGGGCCATGAAACTGCGGCACATCCTGCTCCACCTGCAGGCGCAGGGGCAGGGCCAGCAGCCAGGTCGGGTACAGCGCATCCACCGGATACGGCCCGCCTGCGGGGCGGCTTGCCGCGCCCACCTCGCCCAGGGCGCTGACCCAGCGCTGCATCTGCTCGGGCCGGTGGTCGGCCCGGGCCAGGGGCAGCAGCACATGCTGCGCGCCCAGGCGCACGCTCAGGCGCTCGATGAGTTCGTGCAGGTGCTCGCCCTTGGACTGTTCGTGCAGCAGCAGGCTGGCGCTTGCGCCGGCCCAGGGCGTGGTCTCCAGCGTGCGCAGGCGCAGGTGGTTGGCCGGGGCGGCCAGGCTGGTGCGCGCCAGCTGCTCGGCCAGCAGGCGGCGCAGATGGGCCATGCCCTGGGTGGGCCGCGCGGTGCGCAGCACCAGGCGCTGGTGCGTGGGCAGCGCGACCCCATTGAGGCGGCGCAGATCTAGCTGCCATTCGAGCTCGCAGGCCAGCACGCCGCGCTGGCGCGCGCGCAGCCAGGCCTGCAGCAGGCCCAGTAGGCGCTGCGCGGCCCAGAGCAGCTCATCCGCGCTGGTCGCCAGGGACATCAACTCGACCGACTCGTCAAAGACCTCAGGCAGGCTGAGCCAGGGGTAGGACTCGGGCTGCTCGCCCCAGGCCGCGTCCAGCGCGCTGAGCAGGCCCGGGCCAAAGCGCCGCGCCACGCCCGCGCGCGGCAAGGCCCGCAGGCTGCCCCAGGTGTTGCAGCCCATGCGCGCCAGGGTGGCCAGATGGGGGCGCGCGGCGCCGAGCGTGTGCAGAGGCAGCGTGGCCGGGTCATGCAGCAGGCCACGCGCTGGCTGAGCCCCGCTGGCGGCCAAGCGCAACACCGCAATCGCTATTAAAGATGTAGCAGCCTGCGCCCATTCTACGCCGGCTTGCGCCGCTTTTGACCCGAAAAACCGGCGCAGCAGGCGCTTCGGCCCGCCCCAGAGCCGGTGCGAGGCTGAGACTTCGAGCAGCAGGGCCTCATCGACCCAGGCCACGCGCGGCGTGAAGCGCAGCGCGCGCCAGACCCAGGCCTGGCGCTCGGGCTCAGGCGGCAACACGGCGAGCCAGTGCATAGACACCCTCCTCGTGTACTACTGGGCGCGCGACCCGCGGTGCCGGCCTGCGCCGCGCAGCCAGCGTGGCCGCCAGTCGTTCGGGCCAGGCCGCCAGCAACAGGGGCTGCATCAGGGGCGGGCCACGGCGCTTGAAGATGCGCAATTCGAGGGCATCCACCCCGCCCAGCAGCAGGCGCAGCGGCGCAGCCGAGGCGGCCTGGCGTGCGCTGGCCGGCCGCAGCAGAAACAGCGGCTTGCCGTGATCGAGCGCGCCCAGATGCAGGCGGCGCAAGGCCTCGGGCGCACAGCCCGTCAGGCGCGGAAGCCAGGCCAGCACGGCCAGCACATCAGCGCAGCGCAGCGCCTGCTCGCAGGCCAACAGCCGCGCAGCCGGCGCATCGGCCTGCACCCACAGCAATCGCTCGGGTGGCAGACCCTGGGCCGCCAAGGCCGGGCCAAAAGGCATAAGACCCGGCATCTGGCCCGGTGCCTGCGGCACCTGCAACTGTGGCACCCCCACCAGCACCACCGGCCCGCTGCGCTGTGCCACCAAAGAGCCCAGCACCGGCAACAGCAAGCGCCAGTCGTGCTGCGCGCCAGGCTCCTGCAGCAATTCCACCGCCCCGGCCGCAGGCCAGCCGCCTCCGGGCAATTGGGCATCCAGCGCCGCAAAGCCGCTGGGCAGCACAGCCCCCGCCGCCAGCGCCAGCGACTGCGCCCGCCAGACATGGGGCAGCTGCAACGGCTGGGTGGGCGCATCGGGCGCGAAGCCTTGTAGATGAATGGATGGCATAAGATACTGTTGTTTTTTACAGTATATTGGGAATTCAAGTTCTGCAAAAGAAATTCGCCACGCGTCAACCAATCGCCTACAGAAAATGGCTATTTTTATGTATAAATATATGGATTTATTTATGCCTATCCATTAGGATGCCGGTATGCCACTAGCCCAGTTCGACTGGGACGAAGCGAAGAATGCGGCCAATAACGAGAAGCATCAGGTCTCATTCGAACAGGCGCAGTGGGCATTTGCAGACACAAGGCGTGTCTTGGCACGCAACCTCGAATACAGCGAAACCGAAGAGCATGAAAAAGAAAATCAGCTACACCGATGAACCTCTGGGCGACATGCAGGTCGTTCCGGATTTTTTGCCCTCACCGGCCGACCTTGCCTTTCGCGAAGAAGGAGTCAAGATCACGCTGGCCTTGAGCAAAAGCAGTGTGGATTTCTTCAAACTGGAAGCAGCCAAGCACCATACGCAATACCAGCGGATGATCCGGCGCTTGCTCGATTCCTACGTAGCTACCCACGCATCCACCAAGCCCGCCAACCCCGGCTGATTCCAACGCTGTTAGAATCAATCACCGGGCCCAAGCATTTGTGGCCCGGTTTCTTTTTGCGCCTGCCGCAAAAGGCCGGGCTCCAGTCCAAGCGCTCACCTGTTCAATCAACAGTCCTCTTCAGGAGCTTGGAAAAAAATGGAAATCTTCGACTACGACAACATCCTGCTGCTGCCGCGCAAATGCCGCGTGGAAAGCCGCTCCGAGTGCGACGCCAGCGTGATGCTGGGCGAGCGCTCCTTCCGTATCCCGGTGGTGCCAGCCAACATGAAAACCGTGGTGGACGAATCCATCTGTACCTGGATGGCGCAAAACGGCTACTTCTACGTCATGCACCGCTTCGACCTGGACAACGTACAATTCGTGTGCGACATGCACGCCAAGGGCTGCTACGCATCCATTTCCCTGGGCGTGAAAAAACCCGACTACGCCACGGTGGACCAGCTGCTGGCCTCCGGCCTGCTGCCCGAATACATCACCATCGACATCGCGCACGGCCATGCCGACAGCGTGAGAGACATGATCACCTACATCAAGGACAAACTGCCCCAATCGTTTGTGATTGCTGGCAACGTGGCCACGCCCGAAGCTGTGATCGACCTGGAAAACTGGGGCGCCGACGCCACCAAGGTGGGCGTGGGCCCAGGCAAGGTCTGCATCACCAAGCTCAAGACCGGCTTTGGCACGGGTGGCTGGCAACTCTCGGCCGTCAAGTGGTGCGCGCGCGTGGCAACCAAACCCATCATTGCCGACGGCGGCATCCGCAGCCATGGCGACATCGCCAAGAGCATCCGCTTTGGCGCGACCATGGTCATGGTCGGCTCGCTGTTTGCCGGGCACGAAGAGTCGCCTGGCAAGACGGTGGAAGTCGATGGCGAGATGTTCAAGGAATACTACGGCTCGGCCTCGGACTTCAACAAGGGCGAATACAAGCACGTCGAAGGCAAACGCATCCTCGAGCCCATCAAGGGCAAGCTGGCCGACACCCTGATCGAGATGGAGCAGGACGTGCAGTCGTCCATCAGCTATGGCGGTGGCAAGAAGTTGCTGGACATCCGCAAGGTCAACTACGTCACCCTCGGCGGCGACAACGCGGGCGAGCATTTGCTGATGTAACTGCGCCCGGTGGCGCTGCCCTGGATCAGCCCAGCGCCTTGGCCGCCAGCGCCATGCCGCTGCACACCAGCAGCACGCAAATCACGCGGCGCAGGCGCTCGGGCTGGAGGCGGCTTGCCATTTTGTGGCCGAGCCACACGCCCGCAAAAGCCAGCGGCAGGAACACCGCCACGCGCAGCCACAGCAGCGGCACCGAGAGCCGCCCCTGCGTGGCCATGCCCAGCAAAACCAGGGTGGCCACCGCCACAATGGCCACCGGCGTGCTGGCGCGCAGTTGCTGCGCATCGGGCACTCGCCGTGTGAGCCATGCCACCAACAGCGGCCCTGAGGTGCCAAACAGCATCTCCACCACACCAATGGCGCTGCCCGCCAGCCAGACCCCGCGCGGATGCGCCTGACGGAATATCTGCTCCGGCTTTTGCCGCAACGCGCGCAGGCCCACAGCCATCACATACAAGCCCAGCACCAGCAGCGGCCAGCGCGCATGCAGATGCGCCACCAGCAGCAGGCCCAGGGCGGCACCGAGCAGCATGGCGGGTAGCAGGCGCAGCAATTCGCGCCACTGCACGAGTTGCCAATTGAGTCGCCCGTGCAGGGCCGAGGCCGGAACGTCCAACAGCAAGATGAGCGGCACCACCTCGACCAGCGGCCAGCGCCAGGCCAGCAGGGGCACGATGATCAGGGCCGAACCAAAACCCGTGATGCCCAGCACCACATAACCAGCCAGCACCACGCAGGCGGGGTAGAGCCAGGCAGAAAGCTCCACGCTCAGGCCAGCAATTGCCAGGCCAGCGCGTGCAGGCGGTGGCTGGGCTCGGCGAATGCATCGACCACACTGAAATGGTTGCGCGCCGGAATCTGCTCGCACAGCGGCACGCGCTCCGGCCCCCAGGCGTCCACCATCAAACGGGCCTGGCGCTCGAACTCGGGGCTTTCTTCCGCCCCCGCCACGGCGTAGAGCGTGCCCTGCGCGGGCGCGGGAAACCAGGCGGGGCTGCAACGCCTGACTTGGGCCGGCGTGAGGTGCAGGGTCTGCTGCAAAAAGGGCGCGCGGCGGATGGAATCGAGCTCGTGCAGGCCGGAGATGGAAAGCGCATTGCGCACCAGGTTGGCGGGCCATTGCGGGCCCACCCGCTGCCAGATGCAGGCCAGCAGCATGGCTGCCAGATGTCCGCCCGCCGAATGCCCGGCCACGGTGATGCGCGAGGGGTCGCCGCCATGCTCCCCAATGTGCTCGTAGACCCAGGCCAGGGCGCGAGCCATCTGCAGCGCGATATGCGGCAGGGTGACGGGGCTCTCTGGAGTGCCGGGGCACAGCGCATAGTTGGGCAACACCACGCAGGCTCCGCGCGCGGTGAAGGCCGGGGCGACGAAGGAATGGTCGGCTTTGTCCAGGCTGCGCCAATAGCCGCCGTGAATGAAGACCAGCACCGGCGCACCACGCGCTACCTCGGCCGAACCCTTGGCCGCTGGGAAGACGTCCAGCTTCTCGCGGTTACCGCTGCCATACGGCACATCCACCGCGCAGGGCTGGCTGGCGCGCACCGCAGCCGAGGCTTTGCCCCAGCGCGCGAAGTAGTCACCGTGGTCGGGCACCCGGGCCCGGTTGTTGTACATGGCGTCGAACCATTGCGGGGTGTGCGGGCGTGCAGAGCGATCTGGCATGGGCAGTTCGATAAAGGATGTTGAGCCTGACCGCACTATTGCGGGTCAGGAAGTTCATCCAATATAACGGCTGCGAGCCGCACACCAGCCGCGCCGGCCATTGACCCGGCACTTTTCAATCCGTGACCCCCATCGGGTCCTGCCACCCTACACACGCTCCAGTTGTGTGGGCAGTCTTCCAAGGCACAGCCCGGCCATACAGGCCGGGCCGCCAAGCCGGGTGCTAGCCGACCTTCTTGATGCCCTGCTTGATGTCGCCAATCCCGGCCTGGGTCTTGCCTTCGGCCTGGCGCAGCTTGCCCTTGGCTTCCAGGGTCTGGTCGCCCACCAGTTTGCCGGCGACCTGCTGGATCTTGCCTTCTGCTTCCTTGACGTAGCCTTTGACTTGATCTTTGTTCATGCGAGCTTTCATGCGGCAAATGGAGACTGCGGGCTGCAGGGCGCGGTTGCCAGCCGGGCGTGTGCCAAGACTGGGGCCGTGGCGCGCGGGCGTCTGTGTGAGGGCGCACACAATGCGGCGGGCGCTCATCCCACGGGCCTCAGACAGATGCCAGCAAGCCCGCCACCACCTCGCCAATCGCCAGGCTGCTGGTCAGCCCCGGCGACTCGATGCCAAACAGGTTGACCAGGCCGGGGATTCCATGCACCTGCGGGCTCTGGATGCAGAAGTCAGCGGCCGCTTCGTGCGGGCCGGAGATCTTGGGGCGGATGCCCACGTAGCCGGGCTGCAGGGCACCATCAGCCAGGCAGGGCCAGTACTTGCGCACCTCGGCATAGAAGGCATCGCCGCGCTGGGGGTTGACCTCCCAGGCTCCGGGCGCATCCAGCGAATCCACCCACTCGACGTCGGGGCCGAACTTGGCCTGGCCACCCAGGTCGATGGTCAGGTGCACGCCCAGGCCGGCCAGATGGGCCACCGGGTCGGGCACGGGGTAGATCAGGCGGCCAAAGGGTGAGCGGCCGCTCAGGCTGAAGTAGTTGCCCTTGGCGAACCAGGCGCGGGGCACATGCTGCGGCGCCAGGCCCTTGATGCGCGCCGCCAGAGCCGGCGCATGCAGGCCGGCAGCGTTGACAAGCTGGCAGGCTTGGAGGGTCGTCCCGTCCTCCGCTATTAAAGTGATAGCTTGCGACGCTCTATCTACGAGGGCTTCAACGTGTTTTACTTCGCAATTGAAGACCACCATGCCGCCCGCGTGCTCGAGGTCGCCTTGCAGGGCGAGCAGGAGAGCATGGCTGTCGATGATGCCGGTGCTGGGCGAATGAACAGCGGCCACGCACTCCAGTTGGGGCTCCAGCGCCCGGGCCTGTTCGCGCGTGAGCAGCTGCAGGTCATGCACGCCATTGGCGGCCGCCTTGGCGATGATGCCGGGCAGGGCCTGCGCATGAGCATCGCTGGTAGCCACCAGCAGCTTGCCGCAGCGCCTGTGGCCGACGCCGCGCTCCGCGCAGTAGGCATAAAGCAGTTCCTTGCCGCGCACGCACAGGCTGGCCTTGAGCGAGCCGGCCGGGTAGTAGATGCCG
>Ga0007834_1000168_pt1 | contig 22824 bp, 18 predicted proteins | sample CryBogCBE06Nov07_FD_71233 | JGI IMG/M metagenome (GOLD analysis project Ga0007834, IMG submission 71233) | Freshwater microbial communities from Crystal Bog, Wisconsin, USA - CBE06Nov07 | ecosystem: Environmental > Aquatic > Freshwater > Lake | place: Crystal Bog, Wisconsin, USA | collected...
TGCGTGAGCTCCTCCGCCGCGGCAGGGCTCTTATTTCCGCCATTCAAGTCGTAGTACAAAAATTGTAAGAGAGCATAAGGAATCGTGGCAGTCATGATACCTTTCCAATGATCTGTGCAGAAGAGTGTATCCACCTGTTTCTCATTAGAACTTGATGCGAGTAGGAAAGCACGGTAAAACGCGGGCGATGTGATCTCCTTTGCTCCGCTATCTCCGCGAATAGCCCGCTCGTAATACTTCATAAAACTATACGCCTTGGAGTCCATCTTACCAAAAGAAGTAAACTTATCCGGTGGCATTGCTGCCCGTTCAACCGGACTCTCTAGCTTAATCTTTGTCGCCTGTTGACTCAAATAAGGTGAAACACGGTACGCAAAGGGCTGGGACGATGTTGTATTATTCAGTGGGTAAGTGTTTCCATTCTCGTCCATATCAAACTGTGCAACATCGCAGGTGCCCGTTGTAGAGCAGTTTACAACGCCCGCTAATGAAATACGGAACAAGACGGCACCGCCGCGGTGACGCTTACGGGTGGAGCGACCCGCTTTGCGTCCTTTACGCGTTTTTCCAAGAATTGGTGCAGTTACACCGTAATTGCCAGAACCCTTGCTGTTAAAGGAAGGAGCATTGGAATGTCTTCCCAAACTTGCATTATTTGCATAATTCACTGCGCTGGGATTGAATACTGCCTGGTTTTTTCCAAACTGAGGAGCGCGGGGCGGCGCAGCAGCAGCAGCAGCAGGAGCAACAGGAGCAGCAAAGGGCGCTGGTGCAGCCGGTGCAGCAAAGGGCGCAGATGCAGCCGGTGCAGAAAAGGGCGCCGGCAAATTTGTCTGTGTACCCATACTCGAAGAGGAAGGACGCGCAGTTATATTACCAAGAGGCGCACGGTCAATCGAAATACGCAACACACCCGTATCTGTTAAATTACGCGCATTATACACAATTCCCTTATCTGTATCAAGTACTACTGAATCCATATTACCAAAATAGTATAAATTACGCGTATCATTTGCTATCTTTCGCATGATACCCCGCGACACTAAATAATTCACAACCTCCGCCGGTATATTATTACCACTAATTGACTCGTCAACTAAATTTTTATAAGTAGGATTCACGGTTGGCATCTCAACCTTCACAGTATCGTCCTGAAGATATAGATTCTTCTGGTACGCCACGCTTGCAACAAGTGCCGCTAAAAGTGCTGTGAATCTAACAATAAAAAATGCGAACTTTGAGCAATAGATCTGTCGTATAGGATCATTCTTAAATTTTGTTTTATAATTGTCCTCTGTTATGAATCCTACAAGCGAAGACTCCGTGCCGCGCTTTGGGTCCGGGAATCGCAATGTAGTAAACTCCTTATTCAATTTATCCGCAATTACCGTAATCAGTGATTCGCAGCTGCTTTGCGAGTTGAGCACCTTTGATAAATTGAACAGGTTGTTGCCCGTATCGCGCACAAGCATTGTAAGCAAGTCCGAAAAAATATTCAATCGATATTTTTGCGACTGACGAAGCGCAAATGGACCATACATGTCCAACTGCTCATCTTTAGCCCTTTGAGGCGCGGAGATTTGACCTCCCATTCTATTAAAGCAAACGATTATTACTTCTTTGAATCGCCAGGAAACAACACACCGCGCCATGTCTCAATACGCTTCAAACACTTATGAAGCGTAGCGACCGAAATGCTGCAGACCTTTGCCACCTCATTATTTGTTTTATCCAGACTCATACGCTCGCAGGCAAGGGCTAGTGCCGACGCTGCCAGCGACGACGGTGTAGTCTCAGGGCAGACACCCAATTCATCAATCATATTGCCAATCTGGGTTGCCATGGCAACAATCTGGGAATGGAGCATTCGTGGCGTCTCCAATTTGTAAATCGCTGGCTCCAAGTAATGACGGAAATGCGTAGACGGCGTCTCCACCTTCTTGTCTGCCGTCGGCGTTGCATGTAGATGCTCCTCCAATAGACCCGAGAACTGCTTTACACCCCGCGTAATCAGTTTCGCGTCAATTTGGAAGATATCAGCAATTTCTACCGGTCGCCGCGGCGTATCATGGCGCTTCAAGCTTTCAAACAGACACGCCGCTAACAGCGCGTCTTTCTGTTGACCACGGCAAATACAGAGTGTTGACACCTGCGCGTACAGCTGCTTTGTCTCCTCCACAATTGCCACTGAAATCCCCGCATTGCTTGCCCGCACCTGAAGCATTTCAAAGATAGTCCACAGCGTGCGCTCACGGTACGGCATAATATTCCATAGATGATACTGGCGAATACGGCGCATTGCCTTGGAATCACCGGGTCGGGTCAAAATTCTCGTACCCAGGGATGATTCAGGAAGTAGTGGATTGAGCGGATTGCCGACTCGCGTTGGGTCCGGACTACGGTCCTCCGATCCAAACCAGCGATACTCCGCCGATGAGTCCAGTTGATATCCCATGTGGTTCCCGCATTTCGTACAAATCACTTCATCATTCTGGCTCTGGACCTGAATCCAAAGACCGGTGTCGCAATCCTCGCACCGGAAACCGTCCGCCATCTCCACAATTTCGCTTGATGTCGGCTCCTCTGCCAACTCACTGACTGCCGTCATCCAATCTTTTGGTGCATCTGCCGGCAGCGACGATGAGACTACAGAAGAGTTCGTTTTCACGCCCGGAAATAACAGACACGACATTATCAATAATTAACAATAGGAAGGCGGCTCTGGGGGCTCATCATTTTTTATCTTTTTTCGTAGAACGCAGAGGACTAAAATAAGAAGTTATGGTAAGGATGTCCGCAACAACAAAAGAAACCGGACTAATGGCGCTCGGTCCCTACTACGATTATTCCAATGAGTTGAAGTATCCCTCGGAATTTTTGAATAATTCAAACGGAACTATGCGCGACGGTGATATCTTTAGCGGACCACCCCAAATTGAAAAGAACATTCGCGGCATCAAATATTATATGGATGCTATGGCATTCGGTAACAGTGTGCCATTTCCTGGAAGTGGCGTGGACGATAGTATGAAACAGGCGCCGATGGGTCTCAATTACTTCTTTAACACCGGTATGAAATGCTCCAACGGTGCCGACATGTACCAGTATATGACCACGATTCCTACTGGACTTCCTGGTAGCATGGGTGCCGGACTAAAAGAGAAACTCGGATCCAATCTCCAGGGTCTTGCCCCAGGTGCCCTCCAAGATTCGTTTGATGCTATGAATCCCTTACCAATGTTAAAAGCCGTAATGGGTACCGGTTTTGCCAAATGTAAATTACAGGAGGGTCCCGTCGGCGACGCAAACGGAAATCTACGATCCCGTTTTGAAAAACCCGTTCCTAACGCCGATCCTACCGGCAGTGATAATCCAGATATAACAGTCCCCAATATCTGGGTAGATCCTCAGGCGGACAAAGTCTATTATAAACCACTTCCACCAGGTGACGGTTCAAAATATGTACCCAACGGTCCTCAGCCATTTATGCGTCGCTGGGTTCTGGACAAATGGATCACTGAAGATGATTATAATTATGAACAAAAAGTGCTCAAACAAATGGAACGCCTATATGATTCTAATTCGGTTCCCGACCAGAATACGCCGCCAGATCCGCCTATCCCGCGACGACCGACAGCAAATGAACAAAAAGCAGCCCTTCAAGGCATGAGTACCGAAGGATTCCGCAACCACCTGGATTCCTCACATATTAGTGCGGGTATCTTATTTGCTGCGCTATTTGCCGGCATTGTTGCATTTACGGCGGTACGAAAATAAGCCACCTCAATTAAGGAGGTCCCATGGGCGATATTCAGGGCATTTTGAATAGTTTTTCCAGCGGTGTGAACGGGCTTGAAAAAGGATTTAATAATGTTTTCCAGCAGCCGACCAAAGTAATGAACTATCTACCCGACACAAGTGCGCTCATTGGACCCGTGTACGATTACTCAGGCGAACTTCCGTCGCCCCAGGATCTCGACATTCATATGGGGGACGGATCGGTAGATGGAATTGCGCGGGCGGCGGCAGGTGTAGATTATTACGCCGGTGCGCTCGGTTACGGCAAATCGGTCGGTCTCTCCAAGAACGAGGACGGTATGAATCAGCATCCACTTGGTCTTAATTTCTTCTTGAAATCGGGGGGTACCTGCTCAAACGGTGCAAATATGTACGAGTATGTGAGTACAATACCTACAGGTATTCCTGGTGAACTCGGTGACAAACTCGCAAGGGAAATGAAAGGTATTCGTCTACAAGGACTTGCTCCAGGAATTGTGAATGACGCTGGTGCCGCCCTTAATCCTGCGCCCTTCTTTAATGCTGCGATGGGCACCGGATTCGCCAAATGCAAACAGGTGACGATGCCGGTGGGCGACTACGAAGGCAAACTTAAATCGACGCGGGTGACCGGTCAACGCCCGTGGATTGATACAACAAAAGAGCATATTGTGATGAAAAAAGAACATCATCGTAAGCATCACGAACCGAAGAAGAAACCGTATGCCACGCACTGGGTATTTGACCGTTGGATTTCTGCCGATCAATACAACAAAGAGAAGAAAGTGTATCCCAAAAAAGATTCGGCGGGCAATGTGATTGAGGATTTTTGCGGCGGTCCAGTGGACGGCTCAACCGTCGCCGCCGGCGTTCTTTTCGCCGCACTTTTTTGCGGCGTTGTCGCATTTACAGCGACACGGAAGTAAAATCACTGGTCTAAATAAGAAGGCACGGGATGAACAGTCTCAAAGATGGGATGAATATTATAAAAGACAAGATGAGCTTTCTCAAAGCAGAACCCGTTAAAAATTATAAGCCGAACTTGTCCGATGTTCTCGGACCGACTTACGATTATTCAAGAGAAATCAAAACGCCAGGTGAAATTGGCATCCAGTTCGGCAACGGTTCATGGAACGGCATCAATAATGCGGCGGCAGGTATTGATTACTACGGTAGTGTTATTGGTTACGGCGAATCCAGCGGCATGGCAGCGGCAGATTTCCGCCAACCGAAGATGACCCAGCACCCCCTGGGTCTCCGTTATTTTACGAAAACGGGAGTGAGCTGTAGCAATGGCGCCGATATGTACGAATATGTTAATACAATTCCTGGAGGACTCCCTGGTCGTCTTGGCAAAGAAATAGAAGATACGCTCGGTGTACATCTCCGCGGATTAGCACCCGGCATGTTTGAAGACGCAGCAAAAGCATTGAATCCTATGCCAATGTTTAATGCAGTGATGAACACGGGTTACGCGCGTTGTCGCAAGGTTGCCCTTCCCGTGGGCGATATTGAAGGAAATATTGTCTCCTCGGGTTCTAACAATAAGACCTGGTGGATTGATCCGTCAAAAGAAACGATCACGACCGGACCTGATGGCAAGCCCCAAGTCGCTCATTGGATTTTTGATTCGTGGGTGACGGCGGAGGAGTACAATACCGATACCAAGGTATATCCTAAAAAAGATGCCAATAACAATATTATTGAATCGTTTCAGTCGGCGTTATCGACGCTTCCGCTCAATAATGGAGGAGAGACGCCCAAGGCGCCCCTTGTTGCCGGCTTGCTGTTCATTGCATTGTTTGGCGGACTTGTTGCCTTCAACGCCACACGAAATTAAATACCCACTGTAGAATGGAGGGATTCGCTGTAATTTCCGGTTCTATTCACAGTGACGAGCATCTTCGGTATATTACGAATGTAGCGAAGACCCGATATGTACAATACACAACGGCGCACCATGAATGGATTAATAAAGTGGAAGAGGGCAAGTATCGCGAGGCGCTGAATGCGGTCCGCGCCGATCCTGCGATTTTTGATAAAATTCGCGAGCGCTTTCCTGGGGCGGATATTAAGCCGGTCACGGAGGCGGATGAGATTTATTGGGCGGTGAGCCCCAAGGGCGCGGTCGGCTCCGATCGTTCTCTCGTAGACTGCCACTACGACAGCCCATTTGGGGTTTTTCCTACCGGCGGAGTTGTCTTCTACCGTGTAATTATTGCCTGTAACGAAAACAACACTGTGACTACAACCTTTCCTGATGAAAAAATTAGCGTAAAGATGAACACAAAAGATTTTCACGGGCTCGATTACAATAAGGATATACACTGTGTTGAAGGCACGATTCCAAAAGATAAAGAGCGTATACTTTTGAAAATGCATTATTTGGTGGTGCCGCAGGGGAGTAGCCCGCTCGCCGAATCCTTGGTACGCAACTTAAATGTGGGGTGGACCGTGTTATCACGCGAAACGATGCGCATGTCGGCAAATCCTACTAATTTATTTGAGCAACTTGTAGCATTTATTGTCAATGTCTGCCGTGTAATCTTTAATAATATTTATACAGTTTTGGCGATTATAGTCGCGCTGATTGTTCTGGGATTTTTATCCAACTCAAAATCGTTGGCAAAACTTATCCGCCGAGGTGGTCGCTGAGCATCTAACAAATAATTCACTGATCCGTGTCTTTCTTAATTTTAAGATCCGTTAATTTGGTTGTATGAGTTTTCTTTGGATGCGTGTACGAACAAGTGCCGCAATGATCGGTATTTGCCATATCAATCTTCCAATCGTTTTTGTTTTTTCCTACACGACACCAACGACCAAGTATAGGGGGCTGTGACGGCTTCAAATCTCTAAAAATATTAAGAAATCGTTTAATCATTTTGTTTTATACTTTTTATCAAACTAGTTCGTTTATTCAATTTTTAAAAGTCGGTGTTAAAAAAAATGAAATATATTTTGTTAAAAAAAATGAAATATATTTTGTTAATCTTTGATATAAGAATAACAGAATGGGTCAGTACTACTACGCAGTTATTTTGGACGAGAACGGCTGGATTCGGGTTTGGATGGTGCCTGGGTTGGGGATAAAACTGATGGAACATTCGTATATGAACAACGAGAGTGTTGGCGCATTTGAGTGGGAACTTACACCCGAGGGTCGGCATCATATATCGCGTGTTGTATGGTGCGGTGATTACGCCGATGCGGAGCCAGGACTCGGCAAAAATCTACATTTGATTTGTAAAGAGCGCGAGGATTTGCTGCTTCTTCGTTATACTATCAATAATGCCGGTGGGTATCCGTTCCTAGTGAATCATACGAAGCGGCAGTTTGTGAATAAGTCCAAAGTTCCTAAGGGAGTGGAAGGGTACCAGATTCATCCTCTGCCACTTTTGACATGCGAGGGAAACGGACGGGGCGGCGGCGACTTTCATGGCGAGTCGCCCCTGATTGGGTCCTGGGCACGGGATCTCATTTCGGCGGAAAAGACTGCTCCTGACGGATTTACAGAATTGGCGTTTGACCTGCGCGAGGATTAAAAGAAATTGATTTATTAAATGGTGGTACCCGACTGGTTTTTAGACCGCATTTATCCTTACACTCATCAGGTAAAAATTAAAATTGAAACACTTGCTACATCTAAAACTATACTTAGTATGAATTCCGCAACAATTAAACTTATTGCTGTTGGAATTACAGGATGCGTTTTAGGATATTTTATTGGAAGAATTTATTTGCCGGTGTCTGCGCTTCCTCCGCCTCCTCCGCCCTCCGAGCCAGCCGAGCCAGCCGCAGAAATAATTTCAGATAAAAAAGATTCCGAGCCGGCACCGACCGCCGAGCCAGCCGCCGAGCCAGCCGCCGAGCCAGCCGCAGAAATAATTTTAAATAAAAAAGATTCCGAGCCGGCGCCGACCGCCGAGCCGCCAGCCGAGCCAGCAGATCCCAATAAGTTTGATCCAATTCTAGGAGAAAATAATGAAATTATTGGATTTATGTATAAAATAGATGCACTTCGAAAATCATTAACTATTCCTAAAAATCCAACAACAAACTTTAAAAAAATAGGATACGAGGCATTTCCTAAAACTAGAGATTTGCTTTTATGAGCGATGGCGGTGCATCCACTAGCGCCGCATCTGTAGCAATTGTTCGCAGCCGTGACTCCGGTAGAATTCGCGAGCAGATAGACATTGATTCCAACTCCTGTAAGAAGAGCTTATAGGCGTAGGGAACACGAATCTGGCAGAAATCCGTAACCGCATCACACGAGGTACACTTGTAAATTCCAGCGCGAGGATTCACCTGACCCAGCAGACCACACGACTTACAGACGAAACACTGAAAGTTATCCGATTTTTCCATCATGATCTCTTTGAGGAATTCGCTGGCACCGTGCGCCACCATACAATCACGCTCCATCTCGCCGAATCGCAGACCTCCATCCCGCGCTCGTCCCTCCGCCGGCTGGCGCGTCAACATCACCAGCGGACCCGAAGAGCGGCTGTGAATCTTATCCTCTACCATGTGCTTGAGACGCTGATAGAAGATAGGACCCATAAAGATACTCGTCTTCATTTGCTTTCCCGTCGTTCCACAATACATCACTTCGTTCGTATGAGGCTCGAGTCCCAGATCATCACGAAGCATTTTGGACAGTCCATCCACCGACACATCCGTGAACGGCGAGCCGTCGCCCACCGCGCCGATCTCGCAGCCCACGCGTCCCATGAGCGTCTCCATCAAATGTGCAATCGTCATGCGAGACGGAATACAATGAGGATTAATGATAATATCTGGCACGATGCCGCTCGCCGTCTGTGGCATATCCTCAGGTTCCAGAATCATTCCCACCGTTCCCTTTTGACCGTGTCGCGAACAGAACTTATCACCTATTGTTGGAATGCGCTCGGACCGCACACGAATCTTAACAAATGAGAATCCCTCGCCGTTCCGACCGCGATAAATCTTATCCACAAAACCCGTCTCATTATTGCGGAGCATCTTGGACGCATCACGGTAGCGCTTGCCGCCCACCGCTTCCACCGCCGCCGCGGCTGCTGCGGCGCTCATTGAGGCGAGAGACGAGTGCGAGACACCCGCCGCCATCGCGCCCTCCACCGCTCGCAGACGAATGGGCACCACCTTGCCGATTAGAATATCATCATTATCCACATAAGTATTTTCAGGAATAATTCCATCCGCTGCCAGCTTTTCGTAATTTGCCAGCTTGATGTGCTTTGTGAGGCTTGGATCCGGTTTACAGAATCGCTCCTCCTCACCACTTGCCTGATTCTTCTTCTCCTCGTCTTTATAGGTCCGGTAAAAGATGGAACGGAAGAGTCCACGGTCGAGTGCAGCACGATTAATCATGACGGAATCTTCCTGATTATATCCACCGTACGTCATAATTGCTACAATAATATTATAACCCGACGGCATATCCTGAGCACGATAATACTTACTCATGTACGGTGAGACAAGTGGGCGTGCCGTGTAGCAGAGCAAATTGCTCATTGTATCCAGACGCTCCGTGAAATTGAGGGCGTACACACCCATTGCCTGCTTGCCCATTGCCGCCTGGTAAGAATTTCGCGGCGACTGGTTGTGATCAGGAAACGGAATATTTGAGCCCATCGTTCCAATAATGACCGACGGATGAATTTCTACATGAGTATGTTCGCGATCCAGGGTGCCGAGGGTTTTAGAAATGTAAAGATTTTCCGATTCGCCGGCATCTACAAATTCAATAAGCTGATGCCCCGCCGGCGAAACCCAGCGCATCAAATCATTCCATGATCCACACACCTCCCAGGGCTTCTGACAATTTGGTGTAGATAAGATTTCACGAATTGTTTCGCCGATAAAGAGTGGACGGACAAGACGACCACCTTCCGTATTAATCCAGACCTCGTTTGGGCTTGGCTTATACACGATGCTCGTGTGCGGATGGATGCGACCGGCGCGCTTGGCACTTACAAGCGCCTTTACTGAGCGGAATGCCGTATCAGGAGCGCCAAGGGTGCCGACCCATGCTCCGTTGATGAATACCCGCAGAAGATCGCGGCGCTCCAGAGCGGTCGTCTCCGCCAGATGCTTCATTCGCAGCTCATCGTACAGAACTTTGAGAACCGGATTTGGCGAAGAGGGTAGGGTAATATTTGCCGTGCTTGCAAGATTTTTTACCACACCGACCGAATGACCTTCTGGCGTCTCAGCGGGACAAATAAATCCGTACTGGCTATTGTGAAGCTTGCGCGGCGGAATAAGTTTACCCGTCTTTTCAATTGGCGTGCTCAGGCGGCGGAGATGACTAATACCGCTCAAGAAAGTGAGACGATTCATCACCTGACTGATGCCGGTCTTCGTACCCATCTTGCCGCTGGCGAAATTGCCGGTGGCGAGGGACGATTTCATACCGACCTCAACAATTGTTGTCTTCAGGATTTTATAAACATTTGTGGTGTTAATAATATTTTCAAACTTACCACTCGCCTTCCAAGATCCGTTGTGAATCTCCTTGACAATTGTGGACTTCATATCCTTGATCACCTTCGTGCCGAAATAGAAACGGAAGAGATTGCCGAGCAGATTGCCAGGATGTTCCACCTTCTTATTGGGATAGCCGTCACGGTCGTCGTACGGAATCTTATTGTGGTAAACATCTAGAACTTTCTTAGTCATCGCGGCGAGGAAGCACGCCTTTTCGTACATCATATCCGCACCGCCAATGTGGGGTAGAAATTCCTCCGCGAGAATTTCGCTGATAAGTTTCTCTTTCGGCGCCTTTGATGCGGCAAGCGTGGAGGCGCTCAGCTGCTCGCGAATGCCGCCGCCGCTGCCAAGATGTTTCTGGAGATAATCCTGTGCCGCCTGCTTCGAGCGAATATCCGCCGCCTCCATAATGCATTCCTGAAAGATCATGTCGTAGTCGCTGTGGACCGTGCCCATAATCAGTTCAATAATGCTCTTATCCGATTCAATACCGAGAGCGCGGAAGAGAATGAAGAGCGGTAGTTCCGCCTTGATGCGGGGCAGGGTTGCACGAATATGCTCAGGACCGGTGGCGAGTTTCGAATTGTAAATAATCTTTACCGCAATATTCTTGGGAACACCTTCGTTATCCGGTCCAATTGATTTACATTCAATAATTTCTGCCTCCTTGTGCTTCGCCTTATTGTTGCGGAAAACAAACATGCGATTTTCTGCCATTCGCTCCTGCGAGAGAATAATGCGCTCACCACCCTGAATAATGAAATATCCAAACGGATCGGCGGAGCACTCGCCGAGTTCACGCGGATGCTTCTCAGGGCTCTCGGAGAGGAGGCAATATTTGGAGCCGACCATCACAGGAATCTTGCCGGCAAGAACGCGAGTGAGCGTTCGCGTCCGCGTCTCCTTCGTTCCCTTGCCAGGATCGGTAAGTGTGGTGGTCACATCCATGTCTAGATAGACCGGTGCCGCGTAGGTGAAATTGCGGAGGCGGGCATCGTTGGGGTACATCGGTGTAAGCGCACCATTATTCTCAAAGATGGTGGGCTTGCGGATGCTCACATTTTGGAATTTAATGACAACCTCTACTTCACGGGGCGGACCACCACCAGGTGCGCGACCACCAGGCAGTGCCGTCGCCGGTGCCGTTCCGCTCGGCGTGCCGGTCGTATCCTCCACCGTTACACGAATGGCGGTGCCGGCTGTACCCGCCGCGGCGCGCGTGGTGCCCGTGAGCGTGAGATCAGGGGAGCCGACCACACGAATAGGACACGACCGTAGAATCGTATCGACCACATCAAAATCCATGAAATGGTTGAATGAGGCAATCTGGTGGTAGATAATCTGGCGGTTATCATGTTGAGCGAAATACAAGTCAAGGATACGTTTCCAGGCGTTCTCCATTTGGTTGGGATCAGAAGACAGCGTCTAGATATTCATCAAATTTGTTGTGCCTTTAGACCGGCGCTACTAACCCACATCAGTACTATGAACAAAGTGTGGACTATATATAGAGACACTTTTCCTAATGTCAGATGTTAAGGAGGTAAAGGTAAGTTTGATGCCGCAAGATGAGAAGAAACTCACCCGGACTACGACGAGAAAGCGTCGTACTAAGGGCGGCGCCACCGCGGAGCTGACGGGCGCAGAAGTTGCTGCAGGTGCGTCGGATCCCAATGTCTTTGTGCGCACCGATCTTGCACCTGTACCGTCCCCTACTGATGCCCTGGATACACGCGGACACGGCTGGCTTCCTACTGCGAATGCGTCACAAATTCAACCAACTGTTGAAAAACAGGTCACAGCGGCACCCGGTCCTACTGCCGCCGATGTAGGAGTCAATGTTGGTCCGCCTATGCGGGGCGGTACTGTAAATACGGTACGATTTACGGCGAAAAAACGAAATGGTACTACTAATACAGTACCCGGAGCGGGAGCGGCAGCGGCATCCGCGCATACCCCGCGAATTTTGCCGACCAAGCGAAAGAGCGGCGGATCGCCGGCAATGATCGCCACCCGCAAAAAAGAGAAATTAATAATTCCGCCTACACCCTCGGTGGGGGGTGCTAAAAATGCCACTCCAGTTCCGGCTTCCACGTCACGAACGCGGAAGTTCAAAGAGCGGCGTATTAGTATTACGGTGAAACCTGGAGCACGCAATGCGGCGAAGCGGATGCGGGAGAAAATTGCCGCGATGCCGATCTCTGGGGTGCGGCGCACTTTGCTGCGGCGGGGGGTCCTAAAGCCCGGCGGCAAACCGCTGCCTGAGGGTATGATGCGTGCGATGCTGCGGGATTACATGTTATTACACAATAGCGACTAGGGTAAGGACAGTTCACAGTATCTTTCCTATAGGGCGGCGTATTTAATTGTATATTTATAGTATACAATTAAAAATAAGGCAAGGGTCCACCCTTGCGCCGATTTAATTGTATTGTAGCCACCCCCGTTCGGGAAAAATTGAGAACCGTGCGCCGTCATATTGCTTATTTCACCGCAGTATGAACATTTTCTTTCTTAGCCGCCGTACCCGCCAGTGTGCCAAATGGCACTGTGATAAACATGTTGTCAAAATGATTTTGGAATCGACTCAACTCCTGTATACGGCGAATCACGAAAATGGGGGCACCCCAAATATCCAAGCAAATGCACCAATTTGTGCGAGCACCGGCAACCGCGGATATAAATCACACGCTAAGAATCATCCGTGCGCCATCTGGGTGCGCGAGAGTCTCGTACATTACAGTTGGCTGCTGTGGTTGGCGAAGGATTTGGTGGCGGAGCACACTCACCGATTTTCGCCGAAAAAGGTCCACGCATCCCTTGTTCATCTGGAGTGGCTGGAGGAGAATCCGCCAACTGGGTTGCTAACAAAAACGCAATGGTTGCGTGATCCGCCGACGGCGATGCCGGCGGAGTATCGGCGCGAGGGCGACGCGGTCGCATCGTATCACGCATATTATAATGGGGCGAAGCGGGACCGCGGGTTGCTCAAATATACCCGCCGTCATATTCCGCATATCTTAGTACCACGAATTTAAAGCTATTTTGTATATATTAATATACTGTAGTATGCCACCGAAAAAACAGAAAGGCTCGCCGGCAAACAGTGAATCCATGGAAAACCTGTACATCAAACATTATGAGGAACAGCGCGGTAAGTACGGTGAGAAAACGGCGATCCTACTCCAAGTCGGCAGATTTTTTGAGATGTATGACAGCCAGGTGGTCGCGACGGGCAAGACCGCCACGAATCTCCAGACACTCGCGGAGGTTTGCGGCTGCGCCGTGGAGCCGAAGCCGACCGCCGATCCCGCGCGACGAAAACTTTTTTGGGGATTTCCAGAATCGGCGCTAGAAAAATACGAACGGCTCCTCGTCCTTGCCGGCTATTCGGTGGTCGTGGTCGTTCAAAATAAGGACGGCGCCGATAAAGTCGTCAGTCGTACAATTGATCATGTTAGTAGCCCAGGTACTTATTTTGAAACGGAGGGAGGCTTGGGCGTAAGGGGCGAAGAGCAATGTATGGTTGGTATGTATATTGAACCGTATACATATCAACCGACGGGGGCAAAACTTCAGCAGCGTTGGTCGGTAGCGGTCACCGCGTTTCAAATGAATACGGGACAATGTATAAGTACCGAGGCGGAACTCACGCTGATTGATGACCGACCGGTGTGCGATGCGATTCAGCCATTTTTATCGATGTATCCGCCGGCGGAGGCGGTGGTCTGGTGGTCCGCCGAGCTTGACGAAAAACCGCCGTCCATGAACACCCTTCACCAGATTTTGGGATTGGGCGCGTTTCATCCGCGACCGACGGTCCATTTTCGCACATTGTCAAAAAAGGCGGAGGGGGGTGTGGCGGCGGATCGGCTGCGGCTAGAATTTTTTAAAGAACTTTACCAACCCACAAGTGCCCTGTCGGTCGAGGAACATTTGGATGTGGCAAAACATCCAGAAGTTCGTAAATCCCTTTTTCATCTTTTGTCATTTATTCGGGATCACAATGCTTCGTGTCTACAGCGATTGAGCACTCATACAATTTGGGAATCGGCAGATTATCTTCTTTTAGGAAACGCTGCGCTAGAACAACTTGCCATGATTTCTCCAAATTCGGCACGAGCACACGAGTCACTCCTTCACTGGCTACAAAAAGCGACAACAACGGCGATTGGTCGGCGATTTCTTCGTCAGCGGTGCCTCACGCCGATTGCCGATGTGGAGGAGCTCAATCTGCGGCAGGAGCGGATTGAAACATTGCGCGGTGTGAACGATAAATCTCCTATTTTGGCACATCTGCGGGCGATGTACGATTTGGCGCGAATTTATCGCCGATTCGCATTGGGGAAAGGAACTTGCCAGGATCTCCTGTGCCTTCTAACATCGTATGAAAATGTGAAACAACTGCTACTTGCGACAAAAGAGAGCGCCTGTGGACTGGACGACGCCGAGCATACGGCAATGATTACACATATTGACCAAACACTTGCAACCTGGAGTGTGGAGCGGATACGGACAAGTTGTGGACAGGTGAGCGACGGGGTGGCGGTGGGCTCGTTTCATCCGTGGATTCGTGGGCAGCAGCCGGATCTGGACGCGCTAGAAGATCGTTGGCAGCTGTTGGAAGAGGAGGCAACCGAAATTCGCAAAAAATGGCAAGTTCAACTCAAAGAAAAAGATACCGACCAATTGATTCAGTGGACGATTCGCGATGATGCGCCGTTTACGCTGACAACGACGGCAAGGCGCGCCGCATCCCTTCAGGCGTTTCTCAAGGGCACAAAGAAAGAGACGATAGATATTATCAAACGAGCAAATAATTCATCGTCGGTGGTCATTCAGTCTGCACGAATTAATGAACTGAATGCGGCGGCGCTGACGCTGCGGGCGGAATGGACCGCGGCGGTGGCGGAGGCGTGGCGCACTCATTGGCAGGACTGGATTGAGGCGGGACAGCGGGAAGGATTGTTTGAAACTCTGGTGGACTGGATCGGTCAATTTGATTGTGAGTGTGCGTTTGCCATCCTGGCGGACGAATACGGGTATGTGAGACCCGAATACAGGGGTGCGGCAACAGCCGACGCGGCGGGCTTTTCGGTCACCGATCTACGGCACCCAATTATTGAGCGTGTAAGAACATCAGCACCGTATATTCCGCATTCCGTCGCATTTGGAGATTTCGCGACTACAGGGGCGGCAGGAGCCAAAACATCAAAAGGAATGTTATTATATGGAGTGAATGCCGCTGGTAAATCGTCGCTGGGCAAAGCGATTGGGCTGGCAATTCTTATGGCGCAAATTGGATGCCCCGTTCCAGCATCTGCCATGACACTCATTCCTTACACCGGATTGTACACACGCATTCTTGGAAACGACAATCTGTGGGCAGGTATGTCGTCGTTTGTGGTTGAAATGACAGAATTTCGTAGTATTCTACGATCCGCTGCAACTAGAATGCTGGTGATTGGCGACGAGTTGTGCGCCGGTACGGAAACGGCAAGCGCGACGGCAATCGTTGCCGCCGGTATTCAAACTCTGGTTCGCCGTGGAGCGCATTTCCTATTTGCCACGCACCTACACGAGCTCGCAGAAATTCCCGAAATTGTTACAAATCCGGCGGTCTCTGCGTATCATCTTGCAGTCCATACCGATCTAGTAACAGGGTCACTGACCTACGACCGAACCCTGCACGCTGGCTGCGGCTCACCGATGTACGGATTGGAAGTTTGTCGCGGTCTGGATATGGATCCCGAATTCCTTGCGGCGGCAATTGCACTGCGCAAGGCAATGTTTACGGCAGACGGCAAGGCACACCCGAGTCGCTACAATCCGGCACTAATCGTGTCCCGATGCGCAGTATGCGGTGCCAATGCTACCGCCGGTCATCTAGAGACACATCATATTACGCCCCAGGCGAGCGCCGACACCGCTGGGCGCATCTTACCGGGCAAACATAAGAATACTAAGGAGAACTTGGTAGTATTATGTGATTCGTGTCACAAAAAACATCACAGCGGATTGTTAGAAATCCAGGGTTGGGTGGATACAACGGAGGGACCAAAGCTTAACTGGATGAATCGCCCTTAGGACCCTGTGGACCTTGGAGACCCTGGAGACCTTGGGGACCCTGGGGACCAGGCGGTCCAGGAGGACCCTGGAGACCTCCCTTCATCTCCATAATCTTGATGCGCTCCTCCAGAACGGCGAGCTTCTCATTGAGACGGGAGAACTCAATGCGTACACCGTTTGGGATATTGTTGGTGAGTCCACGAGCATTGAGTACTGATGACATTGCTTTATGATTGGTGGAACGATTAGGTTATTATGATTTAAACGCATGGTGTCATCAAAATTGATAGGCTATTCGTAATATACCCGGGAATAACAGAAGGTTAGCATGCTCATTCCTGTGCGGTGTATGAATTGTGGTAAGTTGCTGGCGGATAAATGGAATTATTACCAAAAGCGTCTGCGCGAGATGAAGGGTCCTGGATATGCGGAACCGACCTGCTTTGATGGAAAGACCATTCCTAAAACACCCGAATCGGTGGTCTTTGATGAACTCCATCTTACACGATATTGTTGTAAGAAGACACTACTCACACATGTTGATCTCATTGAGAAAATCTAATAGATAAACAGAATGACTCCAATTACCTTTCAGAGCCTCACCATCGGCGGCGTTGTCCTATGCGTTCTTGCCGTAATTGTGTCTATGGCAGTATCACCCCAGGTGCTTGCTCCTCCTACATTTTTTATTGCAGCGTGCGTGCTCCTAGCACTCGCCTTCTGGATCCATCGTTCGGAGTTTGGCGTTGAGGAGTATGAGCGCAATACATTGAAGTACACCCTGCGCAACTCTGCTGCCGGTATCCTTCTCTTCATGGTTATCCTCGGTATTGTTGGATATTTCGTCTTCAATCGGTTTAATACACCGGCGCCTTCGATGTTTGGTCCTGCGCTCCCCCCGATCACTACGCCAATTGTGGGCGGCGGTCTCGCCAGTGTAGCGAAGAATGCGGTGTCCCGGGTTAAGGAACTCATGCGTAATGGCGTGGAGAACTTGTAAACAACTTATAATATCATAGTAAATCAAGGAATCGTTGATTTGCCATGCCCTCTATCGCAGATGTTCAACGGAAATTAAAATCATTTGATACATTTGCTCGTCATACGGATGATATAAGTGCGTTAAAGCGTAAGTGGCATTCGCTGTTTCGCACCGACTTGACCGATTTATCCGCAAAGAGTTTCGTTACTCATTATAGGGAAATGCGTTCTAAAAATACGCGCAGCAAGCATGCGAAGAAGTCGTTGCGTCGCAGCCGTGCTCGTAAGCAGCGTGGCGGTGTTGGTGCCCCGCTAGACTATGTAATGACCCCCGGCGCGAATGTTCCCGTATACGGTCGCTTCCCTGTGGAGGTCGATACGGATCCTGGTTCAATTAAGGATTTGGATGTATATTTCCAGAATGCGCTCACCTTTGGCTGCGGTAAGGAGGCAGGTTACTGGCCGCAGGTTCCGGCAAACATGGGCTCTAACCAGGTTGGTGGTCGCCGGCGCCGCAATACGCGTAAGGGTAAGGGTTCGCGTAAGGTAAATAAGTCAATGCGCCGTGCTCGTAGACAGCGCGGTGGCGATATCTTTAATGATGTTGGCAACTTCTTTGGCAAACAGTATACAAGTGTCACGGGAACGGCACCGCCTTCAATGGAGCCGTTGAGCCGCCCCTTTGCAACAGCACCGCCGAATATGTTTCAGAACACCTACAACTCCTGGACAGGTCAGGTGCCAAAGTATCCTGGTCCACCGGAGCCTGAGAAGCATGTATGGCATTACCAGAGCAATGGTACGGGTCAGGCGCTCACGGCTGACATGGTGACCGGCATTACAAAGGACTTTAACAATTCGGCACAGCCGCCAATCTACGGTTCAGCTGCCCCATCCAAATAAATCTATGTTTGCTTTTCCTGTTCAACAGGAATTACAAAGAATTAACTTCCGGCTATAGAATAGAGATGGCAAATAAGAGAGCCAACCGTAAGTCGCGAAATGCGCGCAAAACGCGGAAGATGCAGACTATGAACCGTAAGACGCGTCACAATCGTAAGCAGCGTACGAATCGCAAGCGACGAACAAACCGCAATCGCCGCATGCATGGTGGTAGCTATTTGGAGTCGTTGAGCCGCCCCTTCTTTGCGTCAGTCTACCCGAATTCTGCACAGAATCTGTATAGCACATGGACGGGACAGATTCCTCAGTACCCCGCACCTTCGCCGGCAGAGGTTCCTACATGGTCGTATACGGGTGCCGGCGCTGCACAGGCGCTCAACCCGAACATGATTACGCCTATTAACTCTGCGTTTACAATGATGGCGGGCTCGGCTCCCTACAGCCCTACACCGCTAACGCTGACTGGCGCAGGTACGCCGGCGGGTACTGCTGATACTATGGGCGGAACTGGTTCTGCTGCCGCAAATGCGGCTGCTTCTGCTTCTCACACTGCGATGTCACAGAGCTCTATTGCTGCAAATATGGCGGCAGGTCAGCAGTCGGTTCGCACATATCATTAAATACTCTTTGCTCTCCTTGCCAAGCAAGGATTACAAAGGATTGAGCGGCATCTAAGCGCACGAAAGGTCTATACACAAACAGAGAGGTAATGAGCCAGCAAGCAGGTGTGTGCCAGCCACAGGGTGCTGAAGTATCCCCTTCACTCGCCGATAGTGCCCCGGAACTTTTCCAGCGTTACTTTGATGCGAATCCAAACACATTTCTAACGACACACCACATACAATCGTATGAGGCATTTATCTTTCGTGAACTTCCCGAATTAATTCTCGCCGAAAATCCTATTACTATCTTGAAAGAACCATTGGACGCTGAAAAGGGAGTTTATAAGTATAAGACGGAGATTTTTATAGGCGGAGCGGTGGAAAAGCCTGATGATTTATCGTTGGATATAGGTGCGCCTATTATGTCACTGGATGGTGCAACAACGCTTCGTCGTATGTTTCCCAATGAAGCCCGTCTTCGTGATCTTACCTACGCTGCGACAGTCCGTGCCGATATTTTGATTCGTCTTACATTTACAATTCCAAACGCCGATGGAACAGGTTATGGAACACAAGTACGCGAATTAAAGTTTGAGAAGTTCAATCTATTTCGTATTCCTATCTTATTGCGCTCAAAACTCTGTGCTACTTACAATGCTCCTCGATCGCTTCTAATGGAGATGGGCGAATGCCGTAATGATGCGGGCGGTTACTTTATTGTAGACGGTGCGGAAAAAGTACTGATTACCCGTCAAGAGCAGGCGTTTAATTCTATTTATATTTCTGTAAAGCCGCCGACCGATTTGAAGATTGCAACCTACGCGTCGGTCATTTGCCAGCATCCGGTGACGAAACAGACGCGGCGCGTAGGTATTTACCGCCTACATGGAACGCAGGGGGCGATAGAGGAGGGGGCGATTCGTGTAAGTATTCCGTTCGTTAAAGGTGCGATTCCGCTATTCGCGTTATTCCGCGCCCTCGGTGTGCTATCGGATAAGGAGATTGTGCGTATGATTTTGCCGGATACAGCAGCGGCGACCACCACAACTATGGAGAATACGCTTATCCCGTGTATTCATGATGCAGTGCCGATTAATTCACAGATGCAGGCAATTGAGTTCATTCGCACACTGACCAAGGGATTTATTGTAGAAAATGTACTTGATATTCTCAGCCAGCATTTATTTAGTCATGTGCCAAATCGCCCCTATGCAAAGGCGCAGTATCTTGCGGAACTGATTCGTAAGATGATTCGTATTGAAATGCGTATGGAGCCGAATACAAACCGCGATGATATTCGCAATCAGCGTCTACTACCGACGGGTACCCTGTTACGCGGACTATTCAGCGACTGTTGGAAGGACTGGAAGAAAGCGGTGCGCCTACAAGTTGATAAGATGTACAATTACAATAAGAGTCTCTACACGGATGAGAATTTCTTGAATATTTTCAGTCCTGGAAATATTGGAAATGTTCTGGCGGCGGGACCACTCAACGATAGTATTATGCGTGGATTCCGCGGAAAATGGGGAACGAATCAGTATAATTTGAAGAGCGGCGTAATCCAGCCGCTTGCCCGTATTTCATACATGGATGCGATGAGTCATGTACGCCGCGTGGTGAGCGATTTTGATACTTCCATGAAATCGGTAGGACCTCGTCATCTCCATCCAAGCCAGGTCGGCTATTTCTGTACAAGCGAGACACCAACGGGTGGTCATATCGGTGTGACCAAGAATATGAGTATTCTTACTGCGATTAGTGTGGCGTGCCCCGCAACACAGCTGACACAGTGGTTGCTAACGCGCGGCGGAGTTACGGATGTGGCGGCGGCGACCCCGTCGGTCGTAGTAACAGCAGCGTCGGTCCAAATTAATGGTGGCACGATTGGGTTCTCTATGCGACCTGACCTACTAACACGGGTACTGAAGGAACTCAAGTGGACGGCGTGCCTGCCGCCGACAGCGTCGGTGTCGTTCAACACGGCGGACAATAGCGTGCGTATTTATTTGGACGACGGGCGTCCGCTGCGTCCGTTGTGGCATTTGGTGGCGGGTGGCGGATGGCCGGCGGCGGCATCAGCCCGTCCTATCCCGTCTTGGCGCGATCTTATTTGCGGAACACTGCCACTGACGGCGGAGCACGGTATTTATTCGGCGGCGTTTGTGGACCCGTTGGCGACCCCTGAAGGGCGACCGGATCCTGATGATCCGGTAACTTTGGAGAATTATGATACGGCACTCGCTCCTTATATCGGCGCAATTGAGTATGTTGATCCTTACGAGGGTAACGAAGCGTACATTAGTTGGTACGGCAATAAGGCGGACTTAACCCCGCAGCACACGCATGCGGAGATTCATCCCGCAACGCTCATGGGACTCCTTGCGAGTATGATTCCGTTTGCGAATCACAATCAGTCGCCGCGTAATCAACTGAGTTGCTCACAGAGCAAACAGGCGATTGGATATTATGCGACAAATTACGAGAATCGCTTTGATACATACGGCTCAATGCTATGCTACGGTGAGGGTGCGCTAGCACGAACAATTGTTCATGAGGCGGTCGCAGGTGGCGCCATGCCCTACGGCAGCAATATTATTTTCTGTATTAATTCGTTCAACGGCTATAATCAGGACGACGGTATCCTATTCAACCGAACAAGCATTGAACGCGGACTATTCCGCAGCATCGCCCTGCGGTCATACACGGCAACGGAGGAGGTGGATCCAATTACGAAGGCGGTGTACCGAATTGGCAATCCTCGTACTGTGCTTGCGTGGACGGATCTCAAACCGGGCTACGACTACTCGGCGCTTGACGACAACGGTATTATTCGTGAAGGCGTGCGTATTCACGATAAGTCGGTGCTGGTGGGCATGTATTTGACGAGCCCAGACACGGGCAAGGTGACCGATGCGTCGCTGGTGCCGACGGTGTTTACAACCGGTCGCGTGGACAAGGTTGCCGTGCTCCACATGGCGAACGGTATGCGGCTGGTGCGCGTGCGGATTATGGAGGAGCGTGTACCAGAGTTGGGCGACAAGTTTTCGAGCCGCCACGGTCAAAAAGGCACCATGGGCATGATGTTAGATGCCCAGGATATGCCACGGACTGCGGATGGTCTGGTGCCGGATGTAATGGTGAATCCCCATTGTATTCCGTCCCGCATGACGATTGCGCAGTTGTTAGAGCAGGTATTTGGCAAGTTAGGAGCAATTGTGGGCGCAAAGATGAATGCGACAACATTTATGAACGATGAACAGTCGTTTAAGGCAATTGGCGATGCGTTAGAAGCGATGGGATTTCATCGTGAGGGTGAGGAAATCTTATACAGCGGTATTACGGGTAAGATGTTTACATCCTCCGTATTTATGGGACCACTCTATTTTATGCGTCTCAAGCATTTGGCACAGGATAAGATTAATAGCCGTTCAACGGGTCGCAAGGAGATTCGTACGCATCAGCCCACGGGCGGTCGTGGCAATGAGGGTGGTATGCGTATTGGTGAGATGGAACGCGATGCGCTCATTGCCCACGGTGTCACGGAATTCTTACAGGAATCTATGATGAAGCGGTCGGATGGTACAACATTTTGGATATGTAATGGTTGTGGTACGATTCCAATTTATAATGAGGCGCAGAAGTTGTTTGTATGCCCAACATGTGATGGACCGATTACTTATCAGGGCGAGACGGCGGACACTCTGGGTTTGGTACTGCCGGTGAAGAAGTCGCGTACAACATTTAGTCAAATTGAGGTACCGTATGCGCTCAAGTTATTGGATCAGGAGTTAACGACATACGCAAACGCAAGCGTGCGATTTTTAACGGAGAAGCATGTGAGAACTTTCCGTGATTTGCCGGCAGGATCTGGTATGTTTGCTGAGCAAGAGGCGGTGACACCGACACCGACAAACAATTTATTGGATACGCTGGTTGCTACTGTGCTTGGACCGGCGACTGCTGCTGCTGCGACTGCTGCGACTGCTGC